>Ga0207693_10005622_pt1 | contig 10425 bp, 7 predicted proteins | sample LARL81metaG_FD_184347 | JGI IMG/M metagenome (GOLD analysis project Ga0207693, IMG submission 184347) | Corn, switchgrass and miscanthus rhizosphere microbial communities from Kellogg Biological Station, Michigan, USA - LAR L8-1 metaG... | ecosystem: Host-associated > Plants > Roots >... | reverse complement strand
TTCACCGCGCCGGTGTTGCTGGAAATGGCCCGCGAGAAAAATGTGGAAATGCCGATCTCGGTCGCCGTCGCCGCCGTGCTGTCAGGAAAACTGAGCGTCGATGAGGCGATCGAGTCGCTGCTCACGCGCCCGCTAAAATCGGAATAAAGCCATGGCCTATTGGTTGCTCAAGACTGAACCCGACGATTACTCCTGGAACGACCAGGTCAAGCGTGGTTCCAAGGGAGAAGTCTGGACCGGCGTACGCAATTTCACGGCGCGCCGGCACCTCAAGGAAATGAAAAAGGGTGACAAGTTTTTTTTCTATCATACCGGCGATGAGAAACAGATCGTCGGCATTGGCGAAGTGATCCGCGAGTCCTTCTCCGATCCGACGGCCGCGAAAGACGAGGCGTGGGTGGCGGTGACGACCATGGCCGACAAGCCGCTGCCGAAACCAGTGACCCTCGCAACGATCAAGGCCGAAGCGAAACTCAAGGACATGGCGCTGGTGAAATATGGACGGTTATCGGTGCAGCCGGTGACCGATGCCGAATGGAAACAGGTCTGCAAAATGGCTGGACTCGAATAGGGAGGCGACAATGAACTTTGCGCACGCCAACATTGTTTCAATCCTGATCGCCGCCGTTGCTGCCTGGATTTTTGGCGGCGTTTACTACACCGCGTTGAGCAAACCCTGGCTCGCTGCGCAGGGCAAGACCCTCGAACAATGCAAGGCCGAGCAGGACGCCAAATCCAGCATCGCGAAGGGCGCACCGTTTGTCGTGGTGTTCATCAGCGAGTTCATCATTGCCTGGGTGCTCTACGGCATTCTCACGCATATCAATATGTTCACGCTGCGCGCCGGCATCATCTCTGCCGCCTTTTGCTGGTTCGGGTTTGTGCTGACCACGATTGCAACCAACAACGCATTCGGCGGACGCCGCCCGATGCTCACGGTCATCGACAGCGTCGCGTGGCTCGGCGCCTTTTTGATTATCGGCGCGATAGTCGGTGGCTGGGGCCCCTGAGGGCCCAAAACTCCCAAAAAGTAGGGCTATCCGCGCCTTGTCGGTCGCGCAAAGGCCGTCGCATAATGGCGTAGAGCCAAAACGAAAGGACGTCCACCGCATACAAGGTGGGCGGGGAGGAACTGTCGATGTCCGAAAAAATCTATGACGTGCCGGCGCAATGGCAGTCGCGTGCCTTCGTGAACGACGCCAAGTACAAGCAGATGTACGCAGCATCGCTGGAGGATCCGGACAAATTCTGGGCGGAGCAGGCCAGGCGCATCACCTGGTCGAAACCGTTCACCAAAGTAAAGAACACCTCCTTCGCCCCCGGCAGTATTTCGATCAAATGGTTCGAGGACGGCAAGCTCAATGCCTGCTTCAACTGCGTCGATCGCCACCTGGAAAAACGTGGCGATCAAACCGCGATTATCTGGGAAGGCGATGACCCGAAGAATGATGCGAAGGTCACCTACAGGCAATTGCATGCGGAGGTGAGCAAATTCGCCAACGTTCTGAAAAAGCAGGGCGTCAAGAAAGGCGACCGTGTCACCATCTATCTGCCGATGATCGTCGAGGCGGCCTACGCGATTTTGGCTTGCGCGCGCATCGGCGCGATTCATTCGGTTATTTTCGGCGGCTTCTCGCCCGACTCGATCGCAGGGCGCGTCGATGACTGCAAATCGACGATCATTGTCACCGCGGACGAAGGCATTCGCGGCGGCCGCAAGATTCCATTGAAAGCAAACGTTGATGCGGCCTGCGAGAAGGTCAGCGGTGTCAAGACTGTCGTCGTCGTCAGGCACACCAAAGCTGCCGTCAACATGATGGCCGGGCGCGACGTCTATTACGATGATGTTGCCAAGACGGTACCGGCCGATTGTCCGTGCGAGGAAATGGGCGCGGAGGACCCGCTTTTCATTCTTTATACCTCGGGCTCGACCGGCAAGCCGAAGGGTGTGCTGCACACGACCGGCGGCTACCTGCTGTTTGCGTCAATCACGCATCAATACGTGTTCGATTATCACGATGGTGATGTTTACTGGTGCACTGCCGATGTCGGCTGGGTCACCGGTCACAGCTACATTCTTTACGGGCCACTTTCGAACGGCGCCATCACACTGATGTTCGAAGGGGTTCCGAATTATCCGACCACGTCGCGCTTCTGGGAAGTCTGTGACAAGCACAAGGTCAATATTTTCTACACCGCGCCGACGGCGATCCGTGCGCTGATGCAGGCCGGTGACGAGCCGGTCAAGAAGACCTCGCGCAAGTCGCTTCGCCTGCTCGGCTCGGTCGGCGAGCCGATCAATCCCGAAGCCTGGGAATGGTATCATCGCGTGGTGGGCGACGACCGCTGCCCGATCGTGGACACCTGGTGGCAGACCGAGACCGGCGGCATCCTGATCACACCGCTGCCGGGCGCGACCAAGCTCAAGCCAGGCTCGGCGACGCGGCCATTTTTCGGCATCAAGCCGGAAATCGTCGATGCCGATGGCAAGCCTCTCGAAGGCGCAACCAGTGGCAACCTGTGCATCACCGACTCGTGGCCGGGGCAGATGCGCTCGGTCTATGGCGATCACGAGCGCTTCGAGCAGACTTATTTCTCGACCTATAAAGGCAGATATTTCACCGGCGACGGCTGCCGTCGTGACGAGGATGGCTATTACTGGATAACCGGCCGCGTCGATGACGTGATCAACGTCGCGGGCCACCGCCTGGGGACAGCAGAAGTCGAAAGCGCGCTGGTCGCGCATGAGAAAGTGTCGGAGGCCGCGGTGGTCGGTTATCCGCACGACATCAAGGGCCAGGGTATCTATGCCTACGTGACGCTGATGGCCGGGGAAAAGCCGAGCGAGGATCTGCGCAAGGAGCTGGTGCAATGGGTGCGCAAGGAGATCGGTCCCATCGCCTCACCTGACCTGATCCAGTTCGCACCCAGCTTGCCCAAAACCCGGTCCGGCAAGATCATGCGACGAATCTTGCGCAAGATCGCTGAAGACGAGTACGGCAATCTCGGTGACACGTCGACGCTGGCTGATCCGGCGGTGGTCGACGACCTGGTCAACAACCGCCAGAACAAGAAGGCGGCAAAAGTGGGTGCGTGAGCCTCGCGGGACCCTGTCGGACGGCCGGCAAAAGCTGTTTTGCCGACCTCCTGATTTGAACCCGGTCGCCCACACAAGTCACCAACATGGTGCCTGCTGGAAAAACGGGTACTCGTGGCTGCGCCTGATGTGGGAACTATGAATGCAGCGCTCCCAAGTCCGCCTTTCAGGCCGAGCCGCCGTGCGTTTGCGCTTGCGGGAGCTCTTGTCCTCGCACTCGCCACTGGCGGGTGCATCGACAGCGAGCCGCAACAACGCCGCGCCTTCATCGCGTTTTTGAAAACGCGGGTGATCGACAAACCGGGCCTGCACATTCCCATCCTGTCGGACAAGGACGTCGCCGATTTCGGCCCCTATGCCGACCACTACCGCATCATGAACGGTTTTCACCACAAGCTGGACACATCGATTTCCAAGGACCTCGCGCGTGCCATGCAGATTGGCACTCCTCGTTCGCTTGAAGATTTGCGAGATCACCGTGCCATTCTTCCCGTGTTGAAAGCCGGCATGGTCAACATGAAGTCCGAGCTGGATAAGGCTGAAGGGGATGCTGACGCGGCGCGCAAAGCCTTGAAGCAACCGCCGGATTTGAAGGCGGTCTACGATATCGCCTACGACCGCATGGTCACCACCCCGGCAAAGGTCTTTCGCGATCTGGTCCCGCTGATCCAAGGCATGCTTCCGGCGATCGAAGATCTTGCCGCCTATCTCGACGAGCACCGCGATACGATCACATTCCGCGGGGGCTCTCCGGTCGTCAGCGACCCTGCGACACGGGCGAAACTGACTGCTCTCATGGATAGAGCGGGCAAGGCTGCGCAGGCTTCCGAGGAGGGCAAGCGCAAACTGCGTGCCATGGCGGAAGGCAAGTAGCTGCTCTCAACGAAAAGCTGTGCGTTTTCTGACATTTTCGGTGGAAGTTCGCGACCCGGACACAATTTAGCGGCAACTATCCGGGTATGGCGCGTCCGCGCACGTCCCCCCAGCCGGAAGTTCCCGGCCTCGCTGCTCGACGAATTGCTGCCGATATCCTCGACGGCGTTCTGCGGCGGCGAATTGCCCTGGATGAGCAGTTCTCGGGCAAGAACGCGCATCCGGGCTTGCCTGCCCTTGCCGAGCGGGACCGTGCCTTGGCGCGGCGGCTCACGGCAACGGTTTTGCGGCGCCTCGGCACACTGCGTCATCTCGTTGGCGGCTACCTTGAAAAAGGATTTCCCGCAGATGCGCCGCGGGCCGAAACGATCCTCCTGCTCGGTGCAGCACAGATTCTCTGGCTCGAAGTGCCCGATCATGCTGCTGTCGACCTCTCGGTCCGGCTGGCGCAGGCCGATCGCCGCGCCGGACGATATGCCGGGCTCGTCAACGCCGTGCTCCGCCGGGTGGCCCAGCACGGGACGACCGCATCGTTCGACGATATTTCACGCGATACGCCGGAATGGCTGCTCAAACGCTGGACCGGAATTTACGGTAGCGATACCGCGCGGGCGATTGCGGCTGCCAATGGCCACGAGCCTGCCCTCGATCTCACGGTGAAGCAGGACACCGAGTCCTGGGCCGAGCGGCTGCGCGGTCGCGTCATACCGACCGGCACCGTACGCACGCTCGCGCATGGCGCGATCTCGCTGCTGCCGGGATTCTCCGAAGGGGCCTGGTGGGTGCAGGACGCCGCGGCCGCGCTGCCGGTCCGTCTTTTCGGTGACCTTCGCGGAATGAACGTGGCCGACCTGTGCGCAGCGCCCGGCGGGAAGACCGCACAGCTCGCCTTCGCAGGCGCAAACGTGACAGCAGTCGATCGCTCGCCGGCGCGGATCAACCGGCTCCGCGAGAATCTCGCGCGTCTGTCTCTTGATGCCGAAACTGTCGCAGCCGACGCTCTGGAGTGGGACGGCGGGCCATTCGATGCGGTCTTGGTCGACGCGCCCTGCTGCTCCACCGGTACCATCCGGCGGCATCCCGACGTGCCCTGGCTCAAGAGCGAGGCTGATGTCTCGGTCCTCACGTCATTGCAGCAGCGATTGCTGGACCGTGCGGTAGGATTGCTCAAGCCGGGCGCGACATTGGTCTATTGTGTCTGCTCGCTGGAGCCCGAAGAAGGGGAGAATCAGATCACGGCTTTGCTCGCGCGCGATCCGCGCGTGGCACGCAAGCCAATTACGCCGCAGGACGTGTTCGACCGTGCGGAATTCGTGACCCCCGCCGGCGACTTGCGTACCCTGCCGCTACATTTGGTCGATCCCGACCCGCGCTGGGGCGGGCTTGATGGGTTTTATGCGACACGCCTCACACGAATATAGCGTTGATCCAAAGTCGGGATCGGCATATTGGCCGTTTCCCGACGCTTCGCTATCGTGTGAGTCGCGCGTACGCACGGGAACGCGTGGCAGGGGATGAGCGCTTTGACGATGCGGGTTTCGGTGGCGGAGCAGGCCAGGCTCTCCGTGCTCATCGGACGCCGCGCGTTTCGCACTTTTCTTGGCCGCATTAACGCGCATCCTCTGCTTCGCTGGCGGTTTGTCTCGACCAAGACCGACCGGCTGGTGATAGCGCCGCAGGATCTGCGCACCGCCGACGCCACCCGTGCCAGCGAAATCTACTCTGGCCGTTTTGCCTTTGCCGGCAAAGTGGTGATCTCCGACCGCAGATCGCCTTTCGATATGACGCCGCCCTCGGATGAGTGGGCTGCCACGCTGCTCGGTTTCGTCTGGCTGCGGCACTTGCGTGCCGCTGACTCCGCCATTACTCGCGCCAATGCCCGCTCGCTGATTGACGACTGGATCAACGTGCAAGGTGGCTGGCATCAGATGGGATGGCGTTCCGATATCCTCTCGCGCCGCGTGATCTGCTGGCTCAGCCAGGCGCCATTCGTGTTGCAGGATGCCGATGCGCGCTTTTATCGACGCTTTATTCGCAGCCTGTCGCGGCAGGTGCGCTATCTGCGTCGCACGCTCAACGAGTCGCGCGACGGCCTGCCGCGCCTGCAGGCGGTCGTCGCACTCAATTACGCGACGCTTTGCATGCAGGGGCAGTCGGGATTTCTGCGAGCCAATGTGCACCGGCTGATCGATGAGCTTCGCAAGCAGGTCCTGCCTGACGGCGGTCATGTCAGCCGCAATCCCGGAGCGCTGATTGAATTGCTGGCCGATCTGCTGCCGCTGCGGCAGTTATTCTCGGCCAGACAATTGCAGCCACCGCAGGCGCTCAATAACGCGATCGACCGCATCATGCCGATGCTGCGGTTCTTCAGACACGGCGACGGAAACTTCGCGCAATTCAACGGTATGGGACCGACGTCGGTCGACTTGCTTGCGACCGTGCTTGCCTATGACGATGCGCGCGGCACACCGGTCTCGAATGCACCACACTCCGGCTATCAGCGCATCGACGCCGAGCAGACCGCACTGTTGATGGATACCGGCCGGCCGCCGCCGGTGATCTTGAGCCAGGAGGCCCATGCGGGCTGTCTCTCGTTTGAACTTTCCTGGCGGCAGCACAGGCTCGTCATCAACTGTGGCTTACCCGCGGTGAACAAGGAGAATTGGCGGCAAGTCGCGCGCGCCACCCCTGCGCACTCGACTGTTGTTCTCAATGATCGCTCGTCGTGCCACTTCCTTGAGTCCCGTGTAGTCCGACGGCTGCTTGGCGGCAGCCCGATTATTGCCGGTCCGCACGATGTGCTTATTGAGAGAGACCCCGGCGGCACCATATTGCGCGCCTCTCATGATGGTTATGCCCGCGATTGCGGCGTTATCCATACTCGTTTCATCCGGCTTAGCGACGATGGCCGTGCCCTCGACGGCGAGGACAGCTTTTCCTCGGCGAGTGGCGGGACATTGGGTGGCAGCGATGAATTCGCCATTCGATTCCATCTCCATCCCGCGATCAAGGCGAGCCGCCTGGCGGACGGCCGTGGTGTCATGCTTTTGCTGCAGGATCGCGAATTGTGGACCTTCGCCACCCTGGCCGATGCGGTCGAGCTCGAGGAAAGCGTCTTCCTGGCTGGGACGGACGGTCCGCGTCGCACGGTGCAAATCGTGATTTATGGCCGTGTAGGAGAGCCGGCGGCGGTGCGCTGGAGCTTCCGTCACACCCCACCGGCGGCGCCGGGCTCCCGACCCGACCGGGCGCATGAGCCGGAATTGCCGCTTTGATTCGATGTTTGTGGATGCCCGGCAGACTGACAGTATTCGCGAATACACTTTCCCCTGCTTGATATGCTAGCTCGTGTGTCATGAGCAGCCACCCGCGCCGCATCAGCCGCGCCCTGTTGTCGGTATCCGACAAGGCCGGGCTCATCGCATTCGCATCGCAGCTTGCCCGCCTTGGCGTGGAGCTGGTTTCGACCGGCGGCACGGCAAAGGCATTGACCGACGCCGGCCTTAAAGTGATCGATGTCGCCGAGCTCACCGGCTCCCCTGAGATGATGGACGGCCGGGTCAAGACGCTGCACCCGAGAGTGCATGGCGGGCTGCTGGCGATCCGCGGCAACAAAGAGCATGTCGCGGCGATGGAAAAGCATCACATCAGGCCGATCGATTTGCTGGTGGTGAATCTCTATCCGTTCGAGGCCGGGGTCGCGAAAGGCGCCTCATTCGATGACTGCATCGAGAACATCGACATCGGTGGCCCGGCCATGATCCGCGCCGCCGCCAAAAACCACACCGATGTCACCGTCATCGTCGAACCTGCCGACTACGAAAAAGTGCTGGCCGAATTGGCGCAGCACAAAGGGGCGGTATCTCTCGAGCTGCGGCAAAGGCTGGCTGCGAAGGCTTATGCGCGCACCGCTGCCTATGATGCCGCGATCTCGAACTGGTTCGCAGATAAACTGCACGATGACGCGCCGGACTACCGCGCTTTCGGCGGCAAATTGATGGAAGCCTTGCGTTACGGCGAGAATCCTCATCAGAGCGCGGCATTCTACCGTTCACCCGGGCAGCGCTTCGGCGTTGCGACGGCCCGGCAGTTGCAGGGAAAACAATTATCCTACAACAACATCAATGATACCGACGCCGCTTACGAAAGTGTTGCCGAATTCGATCCAGGCCATTCCGCGGCTTGCGTAATTGTCAAACATGCGAATCCCTGCGGAGTCGCGGAAGCAGAGACCCTGCTGGATGCCTATCGAAAGGCGCTGGCGTGCGATTCCACGTCGGCATTCGGCGGCATTGTCGCGCTCAATCGCAAACTTGATGCAGACGCGGCTAAGGAAATCACTGGAATTTTCACCGAAGTGATCATCGCGCCGGACGCAACCGAAGAGGCAATCAGAATCGTCGCAGCCAAAAAAAACCTCAGGCTCCTGATCGCCGGAGGCCTGCCTGACCCGCGCGCGAGCGGATTGACGGTGAAGTCCGTTGCCGGCGGAATGCTTGTGCAGTCGCGCGACAATGCAGTAGTGGACGAGATGCAGCTCAAGACGGTCACCAGGCGTGCGCCGAGCAAGGGCGAGCTGGCCGACCTTCGATTCGCATTCCGCGTCGCCAAACATGTGAAGTCGAACACCATTGTGTATGCCAGGGATCGCGCCACCGTCGGCATCGGTGCCGGCCAGATGAGCCGTATCGATGCTGCGCGTATCGCAGCGCGCAAGGCCGAAGACGCGGCGAAAGAGCTGGGGCTACCCGCCCCTCTGACAAAAGGCTCAGTCGTCGCGTCGGACGCGTTCTTTCCGTTTCCCGACGGGCTTTTGGTGGCGATCGAGGCCGGGGCAACTGCCGTGATCCAGCCCGGCGGCTCGGTAAACGATCAGAAGGTGATTGACGCCGCGGATGCCCATAACATCGCGATGGTATTTACCGGCACGCGGCATTTCAGGCACTAGCAAAAGCCGGTTGAGCTAATGCCTCGCCAGGTCGCCCAACAGGCTCGCTGCGACTGACAATTTCGACAGCGTGAGGCCGGAACCCGCGATTTGGTGAATTGCCGCGCGAATGCGTTCGACCTCCGCCTGGCGCGGGCGAACCCATTCTTCCACGGCGTCGTTGCCGGCGTGGCCGTTTCCCACCATCGCAGCGGTGAGCCTTCGTTCAGCATCGCCTATGGAATCGAGGGCGCGATCGAGCGCGAGACGGTCGAAATAGTCCGACACCACGATATTCGGCACGGCGCTGGCGACGCGGTCGAGCTGAAAGAAAGCTTCGGTCGCAAAATAGGTCGCGGTCACTTCGCCCACCGGCTTGCCGGCACGATCCGCGACCAGCGCGATGTCCGGCGCCGCCTTGAGGTGCGGCAGGCTGCCGATACGACGGGCAAGCGATTCGGGCACGCCCGCCTTGGCAAGCCCTGCGATTCGAATGTCCCGCGCATTGGCGGCCGGTTCCGACAGCGCAGCATCGAGCGCAGCCGCGACCTGTGCGATACCGTCGCGGTAGTGGCCGATTATTTTTTCCAGCCCTTGCGCAAGGTCCACGTTACGCAGGAACCAGACCAGCCGGTCGAGCAAAAGATCCTGCACGGCGGCGTAAAGATCGAGCTGGACCTTGCCGGATATCCTGTTGTCGAGCGCGTCAATCTCGCTATTGAGCTCGATCAGATCGTAGCTGTTGCGGACGGCGGCAAAGGCCGCAGCAATCGCCGGCGACCCTGCGCCGGTCTGGTCGGCAATTCGCACGATGAGGGTCGCGCCCCCGCGATTGATCATCGAATTCGTCAATTGTGTCGCGATGATCTCCCGCCGCAGCCGGTGTGCCTGCAGCGCGCCGGCATACCGCTCCGACATTTCTTTCGGGAAATAACGGTCGAGCTCGCGCCCCAGATAGGGATCGTCCGGCACCGTGCTGTCGAGCAGCTCACTGGAGAGCGATAGCTTGGCATAGGCGAGAAGCACAGCGAGCTCCGGCCGCGTCAGCGCCGCATTGCGTTTGCGCCGCTCGGCGATCGCCATCTCGTCAGGCAGGAATTCAACGCCGCGGTCGAGTTCGTCGCGCATTTCAAGCGTCTGCATCAGGCGCTGCTGGAATCCGAGATCTTCAAGCCCGCGCCGCTGCGCCAACGAGAGCGCCAGCGTTTGCTGGTAGTTGTTCCGCAATACCAGCCGCGCCACTTCATCTGTCATCTCGGCGAGCAGCGCATTGCGCGCATCGATCGTCAGCGTGCCGGCGCGGACAGGGCCGCTGAGGCCGATCTTGATATTAACCTCGACGTCAGACGTGTTGACGCCGGCCGAATTGTCGATCGCGTCGGTATTGAGCCTGACGCCGCGCTGCGCCGCTTCGATGCGGCCGCGCTGAGTCATGCCGAGATTGGCGCCTTCGCCGATCACCTTGCAATTGAGGTCGGCACCGGTGACGCGAATCGCGTCGTTGGCGCGGTCGCCGGCGGCATCGTCG
>Ga0207693_10005619_pt1 | contig 10427 bp, 8 predicted proteins | sample LARL81metaG_FD_184347 | JGI IMG/M metagenome (GOLD analysis project Ga0207693, IMG submission 184347) | Corn, switchgrass and miscanthus rhizosphere microbial communities from Kellogg Biological Station, Michigan, USA - LAR L8-1 metaG... | ecosystem: Host-associated > Plants > Roots >... | reverse complement strand
TTAGCGGCTCGCCAGCTATCGCATGCGCAATGTTCTGTGCCGCGACTACCGCTTCCCGCATGCCGTGCTGCGCGGTCGGCGGGTAGAACTTACCCGTGCCGTCCGGCACGGCGGCGCAATCACCTGCTGCCCATAAGCCGGGAACTCCCGCGACTGCGAGGCAGTCATCCACCAGGATCCGCCCGCGTTCTTTCGGGCATGGCAAGTTATCAATTACCGAGCTAGGCTTCGCGCCCGCGGTCCAAATAAGTGTCGCGGCGGACATCGATGTGCCGTTGTTCAGCTTAACTACCGAGCCATCATAGCTCGTGACAAGCGCGCCGTTCATTACGACTACGCCGCGCTTCCGCAGCTTGTCTTCGGCATAGCAGCCTAGTTCTTTGCCTAGCTCGGGTAGTAGATGTTCGCCTCCGTGAACCAGGACCGTCCGGATCATCTCCGGCCTAACGGCGGGATAGAACCGGGTCGTCTCGCGCAGGAAATCGTTGACCGCTCCAGTCGTCTCCGCGCCGGAGAAACCGCCGCCGGCCGTGACAAAGGTGAGTAACTCTTTCTGCGTCGCCTCGTCGTTGTGCAAGGACGCTTCTTCCAGGAGTGCGACCATGCGGTTCCGCAGCAAGGCGGCATCAGCAAGGTTTTTCATCGTCACAGCCCAATCGCGCACACCGGGTGTATCGAAGAAGTTTGTTTCTGCGCCGAGGGCGAGGAGCAGATGGTCGAACCCGAACGTTCGCTCCACGTCCTGAAGCGCGTTGCGACAACGAACCGATCGTGTTGTCAGGTCGATACCCTCGAGTTCCGCGACCACGACGTGCACACGGCGGAGAATGCGACGGACCGGGTTGACAATGTCGCCCGGCAAAAGATCACCTGCCGCAACCTCATGCAGCATTGGCGTAAACAGAATGAAGTTCTCGTGACTAATCAGTGTGACCTCGATGTCTGGACGTCGGGCCAGCGTGCGCTCGAATTGCTTCGCCGCATATAAACCGGCGAAACCGCCACCCGCGATCACGATTCGTGTCCTGGCTGCGCTCGCCTTCATTCTTTTGGTCTCCCGGACCTGGTAAAGCTTACGAACTGCGCCAATCTCCTTCGCGGCGAAACTTGCGAAATCTCAGGCGATTTTTGCATCCGGTTCATGCCTAGACGTTCTCGCGCTGCGGAACCAGGTTGAAGATGCGAGCTGTTGACCGCAGCTCCTCCCACGGTCGTAGTCGGGTGAACCTCAGCCGCATCGAGGTATCCACCAAAGAGGTAGATGACCATTGCCATTGCTAAAATCGAAAGCGCGTTCATGGCTGTTATTAGGTGGATGGCCATGGGGCAGGGCATGCTGGCAAAGGTGCGAAGCTAAGACGTTGTCTGAGCACACCAGCGGCCAAATCGCGCTGGCTTTCTTCTGACATATGCGCGTCGTGAGTTTTCATTGTCTTATTCGGTGATGCCTCTATTTACCCGGTTTACCGGACGACCTTTCACAAAAATCCGGGTTTTTGTGCTGCGTTAGTGACTGCCGGTTAGGTGTTGTTTTCATCACCTGAATATCCAGCGGCAGCGCCCGTCCTGGGAAAGACTTTGATGGTTGCTTCAGCATATCTCGCAGGCATAGACTTACCGGCAGTGGAACTGCGGCATTTGCGCTACTTCGTTGCAGTAGCGGAGGTGGAAAACTTCTCCCGCGCTGCAACCCGGAAATTGCACGTCGCGCAGCCCTCGTTAAGCCGACAAATCCGCGATCTCGAAGACGAGGTTGGCGTGCCGTTACTTGAACGCAGACCGAGAGCAGTCCGTCTGACCGCCGCCGGCCGCACTTTTCTCGCCGAGGCGCGCGCGATTTTGAAGTACACCAACGAGGCAGTGCTAAAGGCGCGCGCTGTCGGCGGCAAGAGCGAGACCGAGCTGCATGTCGGTGATTTTCCGCTCGCCGCCGCGCGCATAATGCCCCGGCTTCTCCGGGCCTTTCAAACGGCGATGCCGAATGTTCACGTGAAGCTGCATGACTGGCCGGTGGAGAAGGAGATTGCCGGCGTTCGCGATGGCCAGCTTCAGCTTGCAATCATCGTTCGTCCACTCACGGGCACCTGGCACCGTCAGCTGCGCTTTGAAGAGCTAATGAGCGTCCGCGTTTGTCTCGCTGTTTCGTGTGATCATCCTTTCGCGAAACGCGAGGCTGTCTCATTGACGGAGGCGGCGCGCGAGCCTTTCATCGGACTATTGCACGAGGAATATCCCCAACACCGGGCTTACGTAGACGCGATCTTCGCGCGGGTGAAAGACAAACCGCGCTTCGTGGAGGAGCAGGATGGTTGGGCCGGGCTTTTCTCTGCGGTAGACGCCGGCACAGGAGTAGCCATCGCGTCGGATGCTTTCGATTATGCCTTCGGTGGTCGTGTCAAACTCCTGCCTCTCAAGCCTGAGCCAAAGCGCGTTCCAGTCGGGATTATCTCGCGCAAAGGAAGATTAAGTCCGGCAGCAGAGAAGTTCTGCCAGTGTGCGAAAGAAGCTTTCAAGACCGCTCGGTAGCCTATGGCGGTAGCGGAACCATCTTGTAATCACAATTCAGCGTCCGTCACACGCAGAACGATCTTGCCGTAGACATGACCGCTTTGACTAAGCTCATGTGCACGCCGCGCTTCACCTAACGGCAAAATGCGATTGATGGTTGGCCGGAGCTTCGCTGAGTCGATGAGTTTCGCGATCTTACTTAATTGGGCACTGTCAGGCTGAACGCGGCACATCACTCCGCGCACGCTGAATTGCTTCGCTTTTTGGTCCGATGCCGGTTGCACTAACGAGATCAAAACACCGCCATTGTTAAGCACGCGCCACGAGCGCTCCTGTGTTTCGCCGCCGATGGTGTCGAGGACGATATCGATCTTCTCGACGATCCTTTCAAATTTGCGGGTTGTGTAATCAATAGTTTCGTCCGCACCGAGCTTGCGCAACAGCTCTTGGTTCTTCGTCGACGCGGTCGCGATGACGTAGGCGCCTTTCCACTTTGCAAGTTGCACAGCGAAATGGCCAACGCCGCCGCTGCCGCCGTGAATCAAAATGCGTTGTCCAAATTGGAGCTGCCCGAGATTGAACAGGGATTGCCACGCGGTAAGCGCCGCGAGTGGCACAGCGGCGGCTCGAACGTGATAGAGCGACTTGGGTTTCAGTGCGACGATACCCTCGCGGACGGCGATGTATTCGGCATAAGTGCCGTCACGCGTTGGGTCAGCCATTGCGAAGACCTGATCGCCTCTCTTGAATCGCGATACACGCCGGCCAACTTTTTCCACCACTCCCGAGACGTCCCAGCCGGGAATGAGTGGAAGTGCGTGTCGCGCGCTTCCATTCAACGAACCAGATCGCACCTTCCAATCGAGCGGATTTACGCCCGCGGCATGAACGCGGATGAGCAGTTCGTCTTCCTTTAGCTGTGGGCGCGGCGCTTCTTCGTGCCGCAACACTTCCGGTCCGCCATAATTGTGAATTCGTATTGCCTTCATAAAATTGCGCGCCACCGAACCTTGGCTTGCGGTCCAGCAGACTCGGTCAAGTTTCGCCCTTACCTTCGGCGCGGAGCTATACTTTTTGAAAGACTCTGTTCGTCGCCTCAGCATATCCGCGAGGCATGGAGTGCGGCGGCGCGTGAACCTCAGATTCTTAAACAGCCGTCCGCATCGCTTTTAGTTCGCGACGGCACGCTTCGCCGAATGGCTTGAGCGGATCTTGATCTCTCGACCGAACCGAATTCCGCAGCTGTTCTACGGAAAGATTGGGCGAGAAGTATTGCTCGGCTATGAAGTCGATGACTCTTTCGGCCTCGGCCAGTACGGCATCAGAGGCGCAAAGTCGGATGCGGTTTAGGAGAGCGTAGACGTTAAGCAGGGTTTCCGGCTTCTCTAATTGGTGGTCAAACGCGTCAAGCACACGCGCTGAGCACTCGCTGATGAATTCGCCGTAAATCGTTTCGCGTCGCCTGATCTCGCTGCGAAGCAGGTCACGCTTACTCTGAGTCCTTTGCGTCACCCAGGTTGTTGCGACCGTGGCCGAGCCACCGACCAGCGAACCGAGCACAGCAGACATGGCGCTGATAACTGAGGTGTCCATGAGCAAAGTTATTGTTGGCCGAAGATAACGAGAGGCATCACCAAAGGCCGGGAATAAGTCGGTACCGAACCATTCGACGAAACCGATTGTGAAAACCAGTCGTTGCCATATTAGTGCCAGGTTTGAACTAAGCTGGTCGGCATAGCCGTGCTGAGGTTGTGTTCGGTTGTGAAACGCTGAGTAAGAGAACCTAGAAATCGACGAAGCCCTCGACTACAGCGCCGACTCCAACGACCAAAGCATCCAAAGGAAAGATCGCCGATCAATTCCTGCCGAAGATCGTCTGGCGCGCGATTCAACAGCCCGCACACATTCTGGAACGAAAAGGGCCAGGAAAAATCGTCGGACATTACCCAGCTATAAGCATCGTGGTAAAGCTCGCGCTCGACTCTGCTTGTCTGACGATGGAACCGCCGGAGGTCTTGTGTGGCTTGTTTTAGCACACCAGCGGCCAGTTCGCGCTGGCTTTGGTCGGATACATACGCATCGTTAGTTTTCATTGTCGTCTTCGGTGATGCTTATATCTACCGACTTCGAATGATGACCTTTCGCGAAAAAAGTCAGATTTGCTGCGCTTTCATAGAAGTCGCTGGTCGCCGGACCCGACCGAGAGCCGCCGATGCAGTTCTTTAATAGCGCACAGGCGGCGGATTCTTCAGCAGCGCTTCGAAGCGTGTGTCCTTGCGCAAGGGATCCCAGTAGGGCGAGTATCGAAGTTCGCCGGGGTGAATCCCGCCAGGTACTTCAAGCAGGTGCGGAAGAGCGTCAACAGCTGCCTCGACTTCGCCCAATTGGGCTAGAGCTTTTGCGCGGAAAGCTTCGGCAATTGGCTTAAATAGAGCGTCATTCTCGTACTCGGCAACGGCTTGCCTCGCCTGCTCGTGCGCATTGGATCTATCGGCTAGTCCCGCGTAGGCAGCGGCCAGGTAAAGCCGGGATCCGAGAGTTGGCGGAGTGCGGAGAACTCCGCTAGGTGCGACTTCCTGGATGACACGCTGGAAGGTGGTACGCGCTTCTTCATTTCGCCCGGCCCACAACTGACAGTATCCCTGCAGCACGAGAGCAAAGATGTCCTGCGTGTTCAGCGACTGTCCCGGACTTGGCGAGCTTGTTGCTTTGCTAGCCCAAAAGAGTGCTTCATCGAAGTTACGTTCGAACAGCGCCTGATCCACGCGATGTATCATAACGGTCTTATCCGTGGAATCCTTGGGGATACGCGCCAGCTCTTTAGCGGCTTCATTTAGCTTACCTTCTTGCTGGTATAGCGCAGTTTTCAGCGCGATCGTGAACTCATCATTAGGCGAAATTTCCAAGGCGCGATCGAGTGCTGCCTCCGCCTCTGCTCCGCGACCTAAAGGCCAGAATATGTCGTACGCCGCACTGGTCCAAAGCCGAGCATTGCGTGGATCAAGCTCCGTTGCTCTGGTAAGGTGGGCTTCAGATTCTCTCCAGTCACCAAGCCGGCGCTCCGCATACGCCATGTATTCGTTAACAAGCGCGCTGTTCGGTAAACGTTTTTGAGCTTCGCGATACGCTTCCACTGCCTTAGCCGGATCGTTCAACACTCGGGAGCGATATGTGCCCTGCGCCAACCATGCTTCGCCCAGTTCTGGTGCGAGTGACATCGCGCGATCCGCAGCCTCCTTCACTGCCACGGCCGAATTCGCGCTTGGATTGACGGAGTGGTAGTAAAGGAAGCTCCTAACAATGCTAAGTCGCGCCCAAGCGAGGGCGAAGTTCGGGTCAAGCCGAACAGCTTCCGCATAACTCGTGGCAGCATCCTCATACACGTTGCCGCCGGCTTGGCTGTGCTCGATGCCCACGCCACGGAGATACACATTGTAAGCGGCCGTGTTTGTCGTCGGCGGCTTACTGCTAATCCTCTGTACCAGCTTCGCATTGAGTTGCTCTGCGATCGTATTCGCTACTTCGGTTTCTACGGCAAAGACATCATCCAGCTTGCGGTCGTAGCTGTTCGCCCAAAGGTGGGCGTTGGTGCGGGTATCGATCAACTGCACATTCACGCGAACCTTCTCCGCCGACCGTTGCAAAGATCCTTCCAGAACTCTGCCCACGCTTAGTTGCCGGCCAACCGTCCTTAGATCGACAGGTCTGCTTTGGTAACCTTGCGTTGACGTGCGCGCGATGACCTTCAGATCAGCCAGACTTGCGAGCTTGGTCAAAATCTCATCCTGAATGCCAATCGCGAAAAATTTATCGTCTGCGCTCGAACTTAGACTCTCGAACGGAAGAACGGCGATCGCTCGATCGAGCACGGAACTAGAGGTAGTGCGCTGGTAGATTAATAAGGCGGCCAGGAGGAGTATGAGTAAAAGCGCGACCCCTGCTGAGCCAAGGACAAGGCGTTTTCGTCGGCGACGTGCGACCGGGTCGAACTGGAGAGAGCACCGGTGAAGCTTGGTCACTAGCTCGTGCGCGGTTTGCGGTCGGTTGGATGGATCGAGAGCTAACATTGATTTCAACAACACCACGCATTCGCCGGGAACGTGTGCAGCCTTCAAGTGCTGTAACGGAAGCTGCTGGGCTTGTTTTGCCCGAACTTCCTCAATCGACCGGCCCGCAAACGGCATTTGCGCAGTTAGGAGGTACCAGAACGTTATGCCTAACGAGTAGATATCCGAGCGGGTGTCGACCTGCTGCTGACCACTTTCGTTGAACTGCTCTGGACTAGCGAAGGCTGGCGTGCCGATGAATCCCGCTTGCGTTTGAACGGCCGGATCAGCCGCCATTACCTTGGCGACGCCATAATCGATTATCTTTACTACCAGCTCGCCACTCGTATCCGATTGGACCATCAAGTTGGATGGCTTAAGATCACGATGAACCACTCCGCAGGCTTCGGCCGCCGCCAACCCGCGCGCCACTTGTTCGATTATTCGAAGAGCAAGGTCCAAGGGAAGTCGCCCATCTCGTCGGACGCGCTCTTCGAGCGTTTCCCCGTGGACAAGCTCCATCGCATAAAAGCATTCGGCATCCTGCTCTCCGTAATGGATGACGCGGGCGACATTTTGATGTTGGATCTGCGCAGCGGACTGCGCTTCGCGGATAAATCGCGCGCGAGCGGTTGGGTTCTCGGCGAGTTTTCGCCCGATTACCTTAAGCGCGACCGGCGCGTTTAGATGCGTGTCGCGAGCGCGATACGTTATCGCCATTGCACCGGCGCCCAGGATGACGGGAAACCCCGAAGGGTTTACCTCCAGTTCGAAATGCTCGTAGCGCACGGGCGCGGGTCGCAACCGACCGCCCTCCGCCTCGGGTCTCGGTTCACTGTCGTCCGCCAGAAAGCCGAAGCGCACGAGGCAGCGAAGACATTCTCCTCGCGGGCCGACATGCGTGATTGACCGGCCACACGTTGGACATATGCCCGCATCAGCCATCTGGTTTGTTGTTGCCGAGAACTGTCACGCGCTCAAAACTCGGAAAACATAGTGAAGTTCGTCATCAACGTCGGCAGGATCGGAGACCGTGCTTGCCACCTCAGCGCGCAAGGCGCTGCGATAACGTTGACGAAGACGCGAAAGCCAGACCCGCAAGTTTTCAACCTGGGTTCCTAGTTTGTTTGCGACCTCGTCTTGATTCGGCAAGGCCGCTGTTCCAGCGGCGACAAACGGCCTTAGCTCATCGACCCATTCACCTTTTCCGTCGGCAATGCATTTCTCTCGAACGTTGTTCCATGCTCGCGTGACAATGCTGGACGCCCACGCGACGTCGTAGGAACTAACATCGCCGAGATGGGACGTCGCCAGCATCGCCGCTTCAGTTTCGGGCAAATGCAAATCAAAAGAGACCATCTGCTGGTTTCCGCCCCGTTTAATCGCGCGCATACGTTCCCATTGTTTGTGCAAGAAATTTTCCACCGACGTCAGCAAAAAGGTCCGTAATCGACCTCTCTCCCGATCTGCGCGGCTCAGAGTGTTTTGTTCGAGCAATTGCACGAAAAAAGCCTGGACGATGTCCTGTGCGTCCGCGGGCGAATAGCCGCGGCGGCGAACAAATGTGTAGAGCGGCGGCCAGTACGCCTCGCTGAAACTAGCGAGCGCGTTGCGCCTGCTTTCGTCAGATTCTGCGTCGCCCGCCTGCAGCACGACCGTCCAATGCGTCGTCTGGAACGACGCACCGCCCTCTTGCAACGTCCCTGGAATCGGTTTCGTAAGCTAGTTATGATAAGCTCCCGAAAGCCTTTTACGATAAAAAACAGAGTTGCCTGAAGAGCAAGCTGGGGCTCTCGGCGGACATTGATGTGGTCCACGTACTGCGTTCGCACGACGCCAGTTGGTGCCATTCGCTGCTGACATGGCGCGGGAACGAGCGAGATTAAGCAACGTTCAGAACGATGCGGCCGTTTACTTTGCCTTGTCTCAGTCGACTGAAGACTTCATTGATAGAATCGAGCGGGAGTTGCTCGATCGTCGCCTGCACTTTGCCTTCGGCGGCAAAGCCGAGCGCTTCCTCAAGATCTTTTCTTGTGCCCACGATCGAGCCTCGGAGAGTATAGCGACTTAGCACCACATCGAAGATGGACACCGGAAATTCGCCGGGAGGCAATCCAATCAGAACGCATGTGCCGCGGCGACGAAGCATGCTGATGGCTTGCTTGAATGCGATGGGCGACACAGCTGTGACGAGAACACCGTGAGCTCCGCCGATTTCATCCTGAATTTTGCGCGCTGGATCCTCCGCGCGCGCGTCCACTGCAATTTGCGCGCCGAGCTTGCGCGCTAAATCCAACTTTTCTTCTCCGACATCGACAGCCGCTACATGAAATCCCATGGCTGTGGCGTATTGAATGGCGATATGCCCTAAACCGCCCACGCCTGAAATCACGACCCATTCGCCGGGACGCGCGTCTGTTTCTTTCAGGCCTTTGTATGTCGTGACGCCTGCGCACAGAATGGGTCCCGCATCGACAAACGAAAGCTGATCGGGAATTCTGCCTAGGAAATCTGCCTGCGCGAGGCAAAACTGCGCGAAGCTCCCATTCACGGAATAGCCCGAGTTCTGTTGCGCCTTGCAAAGTGTTTCCCAACCCGAAACACAGAATTCGCAATATCCACAAGCGCTATGCAACCACGCGATGCCGACTCGATCTCCTTCCTTTAGGTGAGTGACACCCGGGCCGAGCGCCACCACAACACCAGCACCTTCATGTCCGGGGATAAATGGCGGAGTCGGTTTGACCGGCCAATCGCCATCGGCCGCGTGCAAGTCGGTATGACACACGCCGGTCGCGATGATTTGGACTAGAGCTTGCCCAGGTCCAGGTGAAGGAACTGGAACCTCGCGGATCTGCAGCGGTTCACGGAACTTCTCCACCACCGCCGCTCGCATAGCCTCTGGTATCACCCGGGTCGCGCTTTTTCTTTGTCTCGCCCCATCAGTTCTGACACCGCATTTTCCATAGCATCTCCTCCACTTGTTGGGCACTTATCGCCGCACTCCCACTCGTTGCTCCGCACTCTTTGTGAATTGCGGAGCAGTTTTTGGGACGAGTAGATTGTAGCCTGCTCGCGCTGTGTCGCACGCCTTACAAGCTCTTTCTGTATAACATTACATCGGCAATCGGGTAAATCACGCTGAAGTCTGTCAGCCGGGATTTGCATTGACGTCTCGATCGCTGCTGCGCGACGCGCGCGCGACAATGCCGGTAAACAACTGCATCGGTAGATGTAATCGCATTCCCCAGGCTTTCTCATCGTGAGCGGCGTGCGGAAAACACAAGTAAAGAAGATCGCGACCGTAGCGCCAACCTTTGCTGACCAGAGCCAGCGCCATCGCGACGGTCACTTCGTAGTTATCACCCGGCCAGCCGCTATCGAGATAGAAGCCTGCGTTGCGCTTCGGCTCGCTCAGCACTCGTTCGAGCAGATCGTCTTTGTGAGAGAAGGTGCTCGACATGCAAATAGCGCCGCCGAATATCTCTGGATATTGCCAGACAGTGTAGAATGAAACGATACCGCCTAACGAGGAACCCCACATCGTGCGGTCAAGTCGGTTCCCGGTTGTCCTAAGAAACAGTTGCTCAGCAGGGACCAGCTCTTCCACCATCGAACGCGCATAAGCCTCGTACCCTGGTTTGGTGTATTCCTCTTCGCGGCGCTCACCCGAGTAAACACCGACAATAATGAAGTCCTCGATGGCTTGCATTGTCCGCAGGATTTGGCTCGTTTCCTTTACGCCCCAATCCTTGTGCTGAAATGCCTCGTGGGGAAAAAACAAATTCTGTCCGTCCTGCATGTAGGCGAATGGGTAGCGCGCGACCGTGTTCTCCTCGTAACCGGGCGGCAGGTAAACGCGCAGACGATGAC
>Ga0207693_10005618_pt1 | contig 10427 bp, 8 predicted proteins | sample LARL81metaG_FD_184347 | JGI IMG/M metagenome (GOLD analysis project Ga0207693, IMG submission 184347) | Corn, switchgrass and miscanthus rhizosphere microbial communities from Kellogg Biological Station, Michigan, USA - LAR L8-1 metaG... | ecosystem: Host-associated > Plants > Roots >... | reverse complement strand
GCGTACGCCATCACTGAGGCGCGCGAGTTTGGGATTGAGGCTTCGCCGCCGGCGATTGAGTTTGGCGACGTGATGCGGCGAGTCCGCCGGGTGCGCGCGGAGATTGCGCCGCATGATTCTGTCCAGCGGTTTGCCGGGCTGGGCGTGGAAATATTTCTTGGCCACGGCCACTTCACAGGAAAGCGATCGCTGGAAGTGGAAGGCGAGCGCCTGGAATTTCGCAAAGCCATCATCGCCACCGGCGCGCGCGCCGCGGTGCCGTCCATTCCGGGGCTGGCCGAAGCGGGATACCTCACCAATGAAACCGTGTTTTCGCTCACAGTGCTGCCGCGACGGCTGATCGTGATTGGCGGAGGACCCATCGGCTGCGAGTTGGCGCAGGCATTTGTGCGGCTGGGCAGCCAGGTGTCGTTGGTGAGCGATGTCCCCAGGCTGCTGCCTAAAGAAGATGCAGACGTGGCGGCGCTGCTGGAAAAACAATTTCGCAGCGAAGGCATTGCGATGATCCTGGGCGCGAAGGTGGAGCGCGCAGAGAAGTCAGGCGTCGGCAAGATCCTGATCATTGACCGTGGGGATGGCGGCCAGGCAAAGCAGACAGTAGTCGGTGACGAGATTCTGCTGGCGGTGGGACGCACTCCCAATGTCGAAGGGCTGAACCTGGAAGCCGCCGGCGTGCAGTATGGCGACAAGGGCGTGACGGTTGACGATCATCTGAGGACATCCAATAAAAACATTCTGGCCGCGGGGGACATCGGCTCGCGTTTCCACTTTACTCATGCGGCGGAGGCACTGGGGAGAATCGCACTGCAAAATGCGCTGTTCTTTGGGCGCAAGCGGGCCAGCGATCTGGTGATTCCCTGGTGCACGTATACCAATCCTGAGATCGCACACGTGGGCTTGAATGAGGAAGAGGCGCGGAAGAGCGGTTTTGAGATTGAAACGTTCACGCTTCCGTTCGCGGAAAATGATCGCGGCGTAGTGGACGGCGACACAGCGGGATTCGCGCGCGTCCACGCGAGCAAGAAAAATGGCAAGGTGCTGGGCGCGACGCTGGTCAGCCGCCAGGCCGGCGAGAGCATCGGCGAACTGGTAATGGCCATTCAGCACGGGATAAAGGTTGGAGCGCTGGGCACCGTGGTCCATCCTTATCCTACGGAAGCGGAAATCATCAAGCGGCTGGGTGATGCCTCACAGCGCGGCAGGCTGAAACCATGGATGAAGCGAACGCTGGTGAAAACGTTTCGGTGGCGGCGCTAGACAATTTTTCGTGGTCCTGTCCTCGCAAAGAAGTACCTCGGCGGCTAAAGCCAGGGTCTATATAGGCTATACCGCAGGACTAAAGTCCTGCTCCACCCCGTCCTTGGAGACAGTAAAGAGAAAAATGGTTTAGCTCCAACCCTCTTCTTCACTCTTCAGGGCTGTTTGAAAAACTGCTGGAAGGCTTGCACGATCCTGAATGGAAGGTCTGCGTTGGCTTTTTTCCCTAGTAGCTCGTGACCGGCGCCTTCCACTTCAAGCAGCAGAGTGGGCGCGGGAATCAGCGTGAGAGACGTCTTCATTTCATCATGCGAACCAAAGGGATCGCGCCCACCGTGGACGAATAGCGCGGGCGTGTGGAGCTGGGGAAAGTGGCCGGTGCGCAGCTCTAGCGGTTTGCGCGGAGGATGCAGCGGGTAAGAGAGCAAAAGGAGTCCTGCCGCGACCTGTGGATCTGCGGCGGCCAGCATGCTGCTCTGGCGGCCGCCATAGGAATGGCCGCCGAGAAAAATTCTTCCCGGCGTTTTGCCGCGCAAAACTTCCACGGCCCGGCGCAGGCCGCCACGATCGCGCGCGGCCATGGCGGGAAAAGGCGGGCCGTGCGGGCGCGACTGGCGAAAAGGAAGATCACAACGCAGGACCAGGCAGCCTGAATCGGCAAAGGCTTCAGCCATGGCGATGAGCAATTTGCTCTGGCAATTTGCACCCGCGCCGTGAGTAAGGACAAGGCCATCGCCATTGGGCTGCGCGGGTTCATGGAGAAAGCCGCGGACCGCGGGCTCAGCGGAAGAGTCAGCAAACTCGCGGTAGGCGCTCATTGAGTGATCTCCACGTTCACGTTGCGAAGGCGTTCCACTTCCTGCTGCATCTGCCGGGCGGCCTGCTTGCGGTCAGTGAAGCGAAAGATGTTCCGGGAAAAGCTTACCGTGGCGGTAACAGAGTGTTTGCCCAGAAGGTTGATGAGGTGCGGGAAGAGGCGCATGGTCCCCCAATAGCAGGCTTCGGTGCCGGAATCGCCGTCCGGTATGGTGTAAGCAATATGCGCGGCTGAGACGGGCGCTTGCAAGTCGACCGCCGGCTGGAACAGAGAGGAATGGAACGGCATGACGCTCGAACCATCGGAGCTGGTGCCTTCAGGAAACAGAAAGAGGCGCAGGCCGCTGCTGAGAGCCGACTGGATCTCCGGCTGGATGGTATGAGTCTCGCTGGGGCGGGAGCGGTCTACGTAAATCGTCCCCGAGAGCGTGGCGATCCATCCAACGGCAGGCCAGGAGCGCACCTCGCGCTTGGAGACAAAAGCGCATGGAGCGATGGCGCTGTACACCAGAATGTCCAGGTAGCTGAGATGGTTGCTGGCAATCAAGCCGGCGGCAATGGGAGGCCCCGCTGCTTCAATGGCAATGCCCATGCGGGGCAGCGTTCGCCGGGACCAGCGGTGAAGAACGTCAATACGAGTCTGCTCGGAGAGCGGGCCGCGCAGATGGCGCACAGAGTATTCGCCCAGGCAACCAACGATTCCCCAGAGCAGACCCATGCCGCGTATCATTACGCGGGCCATTCGCTTCGGCAATGAGGCAGGGCGGATTTTCATCGGGCAATGACACCGCGGGGGCCAAGGCAACATTCAAGCCTATTCCCGCAAGAAAGTCCACGCGAAGCGTTCTGCCAGAGGCGGGCCGCCGGCAAAACAGCCGAGAGACAACATTGGCGCAACTGGATAGAATAAGGGCAAACAGCTAGACTGATTTGCGGTTGAGGGCGGCAGCGGTCGCGCGCGTCAAGACTGCGTTTCCAATTTCTTACACTTGAGGGAAAAGCACCGAATGAAAGTACTCATAGGGTTAAGTTCTTTGTTGATGGCGGTCATACTTAGCGGCTGCCTGGGTTCAAGCAGCAGCTCCACGGCGCCCACTCTGGCGTTTGCCTATGTGGTGGGGCAGGGCGACAACGGAATTCGCGGCTTTGCCGAAAAGACCACGGGCGAACTGCAGGCCCTCCCGGTTTTTTCCTTTGCCACCAGCCCGCGCCCGGTATCGATTGCGCTGCACCCCTCAAAGAATTTCCTTTACGTGCCGAATCTGACGTCCAACACGGTTTCCGGTTTCAATATTGATCACGTGGCCGGCGTGCTTACCCCGGTTGGGACGGCGGTGCCTCCTACGCCGGCCTGCACGAGTCCCGCGGTGTGCTCCAATCCGGTGAGCGCGGCCGTTAGTTCTTCAGGCCAGTTCCTCTTTCTACTGAATCAGGGCACCGCGCCTTCGGTCGCCAGCTCGATTTCCGTTTTCAGTATCGATACCGCGCGAGGCCTGCTCACACCCATTGCCGGGTCGCCGTTTCCATTCGCGTCACTCAGCGCGCCGAACCCGCAATTCATTGTGGCTTCACCTACGGCAGGGTTCGTCTATGTTTCCGATGGGGCCTCCGGAACGATCTCCATGTTTTCCGTTGGCGCCAGCGGCACTCTAACTGAGATTGCGCCGGCACTTTCCATCGGCGCCGGAGCAACCGTGGCGGGAATCGCCATTGATTCCAAAGGGCAGTTTCTGTACGCCACCGATTCGGCCAATAACAAGATTGCCAGCTTCAGCATCGCGGCAGGCGGTGGCCTGACGCCGGTGGCTGGCTCTCCATTTGCCGCCGGAACCAAGCCGGTAGCGGTTGCGGTGGATGCAAACGCTGCATTCCTGTACGTGGCCAATCAGGGATCGAACAACGTGTCCGCATTCAAGATCAATGCCGGCGCATTGACGGAAATTTCCGGCTCGCCTTACGCGGTGGTAACAACGGGCACAGTGGGAACGCCCCAGCCAATCTTCCTGACCGTGGATGCAAGCAATACATTTCTCTATGTTGCGAACCTGGGAACGTCCAGCATCTCAGCATTTGGGATCAAGGGTGCTGATGGGACGCTGGGGCTGCTAACGGATTCTCCGTTCCAACAGGCGATTCAGCCGCTGTGGATCACCTCAACGCAGTGAGGCAAGGCAGGGTTTGGGCTGGGATATACCTTTTTAGGTTATGGTGTATGCGCGCGCGATGTACCTCAGCGGCTGAAGCCGGAGGGTATGTCAGCTTTACCGCCTGCTCCACCCCGCCGTTGGATATAGTAAAGCCAAAGGTATAGAGCGGTATTTTGGAAAGAAACCGGCGGGCCCAGACGCCCAGGGATGACCGTCAGGCAGCGCGGTCAATATTTTGAGTTTGCCGCGACCGTTCCGGAAGACGGTGTACGGTAAAGCGCCGCACTTTCCTATCGGCGTAACTGGCCAGGCGAAACAAGGATACTCCCGCAGCAAGAACGCCCAGCCATCCGAAGCCAAGAATGATCCAGAGCAGCATCACTCTTATAGATTCACTCCAGCGCTGCCGGGTTGGTCTTTAGTGCGCGGCGGATTTATGCACCTCGCCGCCCTTCATGACAAAATCAATTTTCTGCAGCAAGGAAATGTCAGACAGAGGATCGCCCTTCACGGCGACCAAGTCCGCATACTTGCCCACGGCAATGCTGCCAACGTCATTCTGCATGCCGAGAAGCTCCGCGGCGCTGCTGGTAGCGGAGCGGAGCGCCTGAATGGGCGACATGCCGTACTTCACCATGTAAGGAAACTCGACCGCGGGATCGATGCCCCAATCAAAGCCGCCCACGTCGGTGCCGAAAGCGATTTTTACGCCAGCGGCAAGCGCGCGGTGAAAAGTGTCTTCATGAATCTTGATCATCTCCAGCCAGACCTTGGCGCCGGCAGCGGCACGGCCCTGCGCCACATACTCGCCAACGTAAATCGTGGGGACATAAAAGATCCCTTTCTGGGCCATGGTTTTCAGGTCAGCTTCAGCAATGTAGTTCCCGTGCTCGATTGAATCCACACCAGCCTCAACTGAGTTGTGCACGCCGTTCAACGCCATGGCGTGCGATGCTACTTTGTGATGCTGGCGGTGGGCTTCGTCGACAATGGCGCGAAGCTCGTCCAGGGTAAACGTGGGAATGTCATCCAGCACGCCGTCCGGGCGGACAAAATAACTGCGGTCGGAATAGACTTTGATCCAATCAGCGCCAAAGCTGATCTGCTCACGCACGGCCTTGCGTCCTGCATCAGCGCCATCTACCAGCTGAACGCCGTGCGGCACGGAAATTTCCCACGAGTATCCCTGGAGCGGATACGCGCCGGTCACGTCCATGGCGCGTGTGGCGACTTTCATGCGCGGGCCGGGAATCACGCCGCTATTGATGGCCTTCTTTAAATCGACGTCGGCATAGCCTGCGCCTTCGGTTTCAAGGTCGCGAATGGTGGTGAAGCCATAATCGAGAGCGCGGCGTACGGAGCGCGTCCCGAGAATCGCGCGGTACGCAGTGGATTGCTTCAAGAGCTGATCGTCGTAGTCGGCGGCGGTGATGTCACCCTGCAAGAGCACGTGGGTATGGGTATCGATCAAGCCGGGAAGGCAGGTGTGGTCAGAGAGGTCGATTACCTGGCTGCCGGCTGGAGCGGAAAGATTGGCGGGGGCATTCTCCTGGACTTCCTTCACGCGCTCGCCCTGGATGGTGATGAGGACGTTGCGCTGGACCTTGCCGGTCTCCGGCTGTATGAGAGCGCCGCAGCGGACATAGCGATTCACGGGAGCTTTCGCGGTCTGCTCTTGCGCTGCTGCCAGAGAGACAACGGTCAAACAAGCGATGAACACGATCTTTTTCATGGGGCCACCTCGGCGAAGCTGGTAATCGTAACAGAAAAGAGCTTGTGGCAACGGCTCGCTGTCTTGCCAGCCACACATCCGGCAATCGATATGGGTTGATAGATCGAGCAAAGCCGTGCTCACGGCAGCAGAAGATCCCATCAACAGACTCTTCCGATAGCAAGTAAATAACTGTGCTACTATCAGCCCTTCATCACATGGAGAAGCAGCCTTTATGGAACTAGCTTTGCGGCCGATGAGCACTTCACAAGTGCTGGACCGGACGTTTTATATCTATAGAAACCATTTTGTTTTGCTTGCCGGAATTGGCTCGCTGCTGCCGGCCATGCTGCTGGTGATGCAACTGGCTTTTATACCGCTGGGGTTTCCACCAAGGGCCACAGCCAAAACGGCGCCCGAGGCGCTGATGATTTTGCTGCTGGGATACGTTTGCTGCTATGGCGTGATCTATCTGGTGGGCACCGCGCTGGCCGGAGGGGCCACCGTGGTTGGAGTGTCAAAGTTGCACCTGGGACAAGGCGTGAGCATAAGCGAGGCTTACAAGCAGGTCTTTTCCCGGTTCTGGCGGATTGTGGGTGTGATTGTGCTGCTTGGCGTGATCGTGTTTGGATCGCTTTTTGTGGGAGAGTTTATCGCGATCATCGTGATCACACTTTCTGTCGGCTCTACTGCAATCTTTGCCCGTGGCGGCTCGGGGCTTGCCAGCATTGGAGTTGTTTTCGCCATCCTTTGGGCAGTGGCAGTTTTTCTGGGTGCTGTTGGCACCGCGTTATTTTTTTACAGTAAGCTTGCCCTGGCCATCCCGGCGTGCATTCTGGAGCGATTACCAGTTGGAGTGGCGTTGCGCAGAAGCTGGTACCTTACCAAAGGTTCGGTTTTGCGTATCATGCTTGTCAATCTGCTTACATGGGTCTTGGGCGCGGTGCTGGGAGTGGTTTTGACCATACCAGGCCAGGTGCTTGCGGCAACGCTGCCCAGCAAGGCATTGTTGCTTGGCCTGGTGTTGCAGCATATAGGCGGCTTTATCGCCGGCGTGGTGGCCGGGCCAATCGCCACTACCGCAATTGCGCTTATCTATTATGACCAGCGCGTGCGCAAAGAAGCTTTTGATCTACAGCATATGATGGAATTAATGGGCCAGCAGGCGGCGCCGCCGCCTCCCCAGGCTGCTGCGCCCAGCATAGGTTAACTCCTCCGCTTTGTGGCTACTCATATGTGGTACGATGCAACTCTCACCCCCAGAGAAAAGATGGCTTCTATGGACTCAGCCTTGCGGCCCATGAGCACTAGCCAGGTGCTGGACCGGACCTTTCATCTTTATAGGAACCATTTTCTGCTGTTTGCAGGTATATCAGCACTGCCTCCCGCCGTTCTGCTGCTTGCGCAATTCGGTTTCGTCCTGCTGACAGCTATTGCCGCGCCGAAGCTGGATTTCTTCCTGACAGAAGCCGCGTTTGTATTGGTGATCATTGCCATGGTTGTGGCTTATCTGGCTGCCCATGCATTCGCGATTGGAGCTACGGTCTATGCGGTTTCACAGGTCCACTTGGGACAAGCCGCAACAATCCGCGAATCCTACAGAGTGATCCGTCCAATGGTGTGGAGAATCGTGCGCATCGTGCTCACCATCGCCGTGCGTTTCACCGGCGCCTCCGCCGCCGCGGTGGCAGTGGGAGCAATAGGCGTTTACATGATGACGGGCTTCAGCCGGACGGGGCCCGATCCAATCGTTGGCTGGGTAGTGGGGCTCCTGACACTTGTGGCGGTCATCGTGTGCGTGATCTGGGCGCTCCGCTTGTATTGCAGCTACCAGCTTGCGGTGCCCGTTTGCGTTTTGGAAAAGCGCGGTGCGGCCGATTGCCTGAAGCGCAGCAGGTTCTTGAGCAAAGGCAAAAGTGTCCAGCGTATTCTCCTGGTACTTTTCCTGTCGGCGATTTTGACCTACATCTTGAGCCTTGTATTTTCGCTGCCTGTGATCATTCTGGCAGTAGTCAGCGCTGCTGACAAGATTGACGGGCTAGCCGTGCCAATCACCATCTGGCAGTACCTTGCCGGCTTTTTTGCCGGTACAATTGCCGGCCCCATTGTGACCATTGCTCTTGCGCTTTTGTATTACGATGAGCGTGTGCGCAAAGAAGCTTTTGACTTGCAGTTGATGATGGAAGCCATGGGCCAGCCGCAAGCCCAACAAGCAGCGGCCGCCGCCGCACCAACCGTTATCGGATGAAATACCGCAAAATTACCGGGATCGCAGCGCCTATTGTGCTGATTGCGCTTTTCTGTGCTCCACTCGCACGGGCAGAAAGCATCTCGATTTCTGAGTACCAGCAGCAACTTCACGCTACGGTTGCAAAGGTCGAGTCGCTGGAAGATCATCCGGAGAATGCGGGCACGGTGGTGGCATCGATTCCCGACCAGGTTTCTGTCGCCACAGGTTCAGGCGAGATCAAGATCAGCTACAAGGTCCTGAAGGACAGCCTGGCGGCCTTTACGGCCGCAGACGAGAGCAAGCGCCCAGCGCTCTTGCGGCAGGCGCAGCAATACGCCCGAGCGATGAACGCAGCGGCTGAAAACTATGACAAACGCGCCGCCGATCCAGGCCCTGCACACCAGAAGCTGGACGAGATCCTTTCCCGTCGCGAATTCAAGACGAAGGGGCCGAGCGCGAAAGATGCCTTGCTGGCACGCATTTACTATTGGATCGCGCGCTTCCTGAGCAAGCTGGTATTCAAAGGCCAGGCGAGCTTTGACTTGATGCGCCTGATCATTTATCTGGTGGTGGGCGCAGCCGCAACACTGCTGCTGTTGTGGACCATCCGGCGGTTGCGCCGACCGCAGGAAGAGCTGCCGCAGCGCGAGATCATTCCTTTTTCACCTTCCGCGAGGAGTTGGCGCGCATGGCTAGCGGACGCGCGCACTCAGGCACAGAAAGAAGACTGGCGAAACGCAATTCATCTGGCCTACTGGGCAGGCATCTCTTACCTGGAAGAGCACGGTGCATGGAAGCCGAATCGCGCGCGAACGCCACGCGAGTATCTGCGCCTGATCGGCAAGGCTGCGTCTCAGTATCCTGTGCTGGCGGCGCTAACGCGCAAACTGGAAGTCGTTTGGTACGGCTATGGAACAGCCGCCGAAGCCGATTTTCACGAAGCGCTGGGCCAGCTTGAAAAACTGGGGTGCCGATGAAGATCGAACGGAGCGACCGCCGTTTGCTGATCTGGGCCGGCGTCTTCATGCTGCTTGTGATCCTTGCCCTGACTTTTCTCTCACAGGATGAAGAAGAGTCCGGCATTCCCAGCACGTATTCAGCGCAACGCTCCGGCGCCAAGGCTGCTTTCCTGCTCTTGCAGCAATCGGGATACAAGGTGCAGCGCTGGGAACAATCGCCATCTGATCTTCCGGCCGATCTTCAAGCCGACCCATCGCATACCGTGCTGGTGCTGGCTTCTCCATTTCGCGCGCCAACCTCCGACGAAAAGAACGCGCTGCAAACCTTTGTGGACCGCGGCGGAAAAATTCTGGCCACAGGACGCAACGCTTCGATCTACGTGCCGCAGGTTGAGACAGAAATTGAACCCGTGCCGTCGCCGATCGCTAAGGAATACCAGCCGCAACTGCTCACTCCGCTCACGCGCGGCGGCGCGATCCAGATGTCGCCCGTCGCCTACTGGAAAGGCCCCGCCACCAGCTCGCTTGCTCATTACTCTGACGGTGATCGACCTATTGTTGTTTCCTACAAAGCGGGCCTGGGCGAAGTTGTCTGGTGGGGCGCGAGCACGCCGCTCACCAACGCCGCCATCGCCAAGCAAGGCAATATGGCGCTGCTGTTGAATTCACTTGGCAACGCCGATGATGTCCAGGTCTATTGGGACGAATACTTTCACGGCGAACAAAGTTCGCTGCTCGGCTATGCCGGCGATCCTCCTCTTAAGTTCGGATTGTTGCAGACCTTGCTGGTGTTTCTTGCGCTCATCTTTACTTTTTCGCGGCGCAACGGGCCGATCCATCCATTGCCACAACCTTCGCGGCTTTCGCCGCTGGAGTTCATCAGCACGCTGGGCAAGCTTTATCGACGGGCGAATGCCGTGCATTCCGCGCTGGCGATTCCGTATGCGCGGTTCCGCGCGCAAGCAGCACGGCAGCTTGGCATCCGCCAGGACGTGCCCGCCGCCGATCTGGCCCGCGCGCTGAAGAACCGCCTGCGCTATAAAGATGATTCGCTGGCGGAGCTGCTGCGGCAGATTGAAAACGCGTTGCACAATCCGGAGTTGCGCGAAACCCAGGCGCTGGAGCTGGCGCAGCAGTTGAACCGGCACGCGCAGGACCTCCACTCGCAAAACCTGAAATTGAATCCCATGGAAAGACAGGAGACCGACCTTCATGCAAACCGTGTCCCAGGTGCTCACGCACGGACGAACTGAGCTGGCCAAGGTAATCGTGGGCCAGGAAGAGCTGATCAACCAGTGCCTGCTGAC
>Ga0207693_10005616_pt1 | contig 10429 bp, 11 predicted proteins | sample LARL81metaG_FD_184347 | JGI IMG/M metagenome (GOLD analysis project Ga0207693, IMG submission 184347) | Corn, switchgrass and miscanthus rhizosphere microbial communities from Kellogg Biological Station, Michigan, USA - LAR L8-1 metaG... | ecosystem: Host-associated > Plants > Roots >... | reverse complement strand
GAACCTCAGCGACGAGCAGGAAGCCAAGCTGCGCGAGGCCTTCGGCGAAGAGGACTGACCGAACTCCCAGCGATTCGCTCGGCGTATGCCGCCTCCTCGTTGCCATGTCCGTCACGAGCGTTCCCACCCCGTCACTGGGGCGGCAAGACTCCCCTTGGATCATTCACGGTGGTTCTTGCGGAGCTCTCGCTACGCGATCCGGCGCCACTGGCATCCTCCAGTGAACTTGACCGCCTTATCCGTTGGCGCGACGGTGATCGCTGTCGGTGCACCTAAGGCGATGTTGTCACTAGCTATAACTGAGTCCAGCTCGCCCGACAGAGATCGGAGCCGGGCCCAGTAGCAGCCGAGGAGGCTCGAAGAGATTTGGCTCATCCCGTTGGTCGACCATGTGCCAGGACGGACCTGCATAGGGACCAGGAATGTCCCGTCGCCAAGTTGCGCTAGCGGCTGCGGGGTAGCTGTCACCGTTCTACTCACGGTCTGGATGACCGTTGACGCTGGAGTCGAGACCAAGGCGGATGCCGAGGTTGGGTGGACCGTCGTTGGTGCAGAGTTCGTAGCGGGTTGAGATAGATGAAGACTTGAGGATCGAGCCTGGCTGCGGTCAGCGGATCGACTACCCGTAACGCCGACAAGAACCCCGCCGATGATAAGCCCTGCTATGCCAGTAATGGCAGGTAACAGCCTGGTTTGCCACGGTACGGGACGACCCGTGTATCCCGGGTACGATGCTGGAAACTTGTGCTCTTCTGAGCCATCTGACACGTCGATCCGTCTCTGTCTGACAGTTTGGTAAGCCAAGTCTGCGTTGCCCGGAATCTCCGTTCATTCTGCCTCAGCGGCTGGCGGCGTCCGATAGGCAGTCAGATGTTGTCCTGCGGCTCATATCCACGCGCTTCGGCGCTTGATGTTTCGCCGCGGCGCCGCGCCGCCACGAGCATTTGTCGCGCGTGGTGGGGCGGGTGGGACTCGAACCCACGACCCAGGGATTATGAGTCCCCTGCTCTAACCGGCTGAGCTACCGCCCCTGGCTGACGGGTCCGCGCTCGCCACCCTAGAGCACCCTCCTCGCGGCCCCGAGATAGGACAACCTGACGATGAACGAGGAACACACCGACGATAAGAAAGGCAAGTCCTGAGAGCACGTAGTAGTTCCCGTATACGAGCTGCCACCCAGTCCAGTGGAGCTCTCTCCCAAGGTCGTGCGGAGCGATGCGCAACCATCCGGATGGCCGTAAAGGGGCTGTGCTATCAGTGACACCGTCGCTGCGGATCCTCAGCGGCCACCATCCGAACAAAATGACTATCGCCGAACCAAGAGCTGCACGAAGACCTATCGACCACCTGGGTACTGCGACCAGCCCGAGCAGTGGCACTACCCAGACCCAGTGATGCGTCCACGACACCGGCGATATCAGTAATCCGGTTACCGCAGCCGCTGTCACGCCGAGTAACTCTTGGCCCGACCGGGACGCCGCGACAGCGACGGCAAGACCGAGCGCGGCGACTACGGAGGCAACGCACACCCACACCAGCAACGAGCTTGACGGAGAGCTCAACCGGCGCAGGGCGCCGTTTAGCGATTGATTGACCAGCCGATCCGGCGCGTCTCCCGCCTGCATGAAGCGACCGCCCCAGTACTTGGCTGAATCGGTCGGAAACGTACCAAACCCGATCGCGATGGTCCCGGCAAACACGGACGCCGCCATAATCGCTGCACGGCGCCGGCCGCTGAACCATAAATACGGAACGAACACCAGCGGCGTCAGCTTGATGCCGGCCGCGATACCGATCCCGATTCCCTTCCACCGAGCGGAATCGGATCGTGACAGGTCGACCATGACGACGGCGAGCAAGACGAGATTGAGCTGTCCGAAGAAAAGTGTCGCGACGACCGGCTCGAGCCAAAGCGCGGCGGCGCACGTCGCGAGGAGAACGCTCGGGACGACACTCCCAGCCAGGTGCAGAGCCCCGCGGACTGCGAGGACCAGGCATACGGGGCCGGTAGCGAAGAGCAGCACCTGCCATCCGCCAAAGGGCACGAGGCTCACCGGCGCGAACAGGAGGGCGGCAAACGGGGGGTACGTGAACGGCAACCTCGCGGCTCCGAAACCCGTTCCATATATCGGGTCGCCATGGAGCGCAGCGGCGCCGGCGTCTCGATACACGACGGCATCCCCTTGTTGAAGGTAGTGCGCGGGATCGGCCGCTATCAGGACTGCCCAGCCCGTCACCGCGACGACGGCGAGCAGCAGGCCGACGAGGAGGCCTGACGCAACCAGTCTCCGCCCGACTTGCACGCAAGCAACGTAACGCTGTCCGCGCAGTGACGTGAGCCGCCGACGGGCCACCGCCTCGATGTCATAACCTCTCGTGGTGCCGAACTCGCCCCAATCGAGCAATGCCGTCACGTCCGTCGTCATTGGGGCTGGCGGAACCGGCGGCCACATCTACCCTGGTCTTGCGACAGCCGATGCAATCCGCGCGGCGCGTCCCGACTCCCAGATCGTGTTCGTCGGTACGAAACGAGGACTCGAGGGTCGGCTCATCCCACAGGCTGGCTACGAGCTCGTCACCGTCGACATGCTGCCCCTCAACACGAACCTGAGATGGAGACTTGCCTTTTTCCCTTTCTCGATCGTCCGGTCGACGGTGCAGACGCTCCGAACACTTCGAGAGCGGAAAGCCGATGTCGTGCTCGGGATGGGGGGCTATCCAAGTGTTCCCGCCGTGCTCGCGGCCTGGCTCGCTCGCGTGCCACGGATCATCCACGAGTCCAATGCCACCCCAGGTTTGGCCAACCGATTTGTCAGCCGTTTTGCCCCGAACATCGCACTGGCGTTCCGGGAAGGCGGCCGGAAGCTCCCTCGCCACCGGGATACTCGGCTTGTCGGTATGCCGATCAGCGAGTCCTTGGCGGCATTCGACCGCGACGCATTGCGCCAGGAAGCGCGCGCCCACTTCAACCTGAAGGACGGCGAGCGCATGGTGCTTGTCAGCGGCGGCAGCCTTGGTGCCGTCCGACTTAGCAGGGCCGCCGCCGACCTCGCGGGCCGCTGGCGGGATCGGACCGATATCCGGCTCGTCATCAAAGCTGGACGAGATCAACTGCCGGCAATCGAGCAGCAGCTCACGAGCAATGGCGGCCATGCCGTCGCGACGGCTGTCGCATACCTCGACCGGATGGACTTGGCGTACGCAGCCGCCGACATCACAGTTTGTCGGGCCGGCTCGGGCACCGTAGCCGAGCTATCGCACGTCGGACTACCCGCCGTCCTGGTGCCCTATCCTTCGGCGGCGCACGACCACCAGAGCTTCAACGCCCAGGCGCTTGTCGACGTCGGTGCGGCGGTCATGATCCCGGATTCTGACGTAACTGCAGACCGGCTCGAGCAGGTGTTGACGCCGATCCTGGCCGATCCGGCGAGACTGGCCGCGATGGCCGCGGCCGCCCACCAGACCGTGCATGCCACTGCCGCTCGTGACCTTGCCCGCTGGGTACTAGAGCTCGCCGACCATCCAGGCACCGATCGACTCAACGATCACTCAGACGCCGACCGCAACCGCACCGACGACCACTACAACAGTAACGACCACGAACAGGAGCTATCTGCATGACGCAATCTCCCGCTATGTCCCAGGCAGCAGCATGGGAGGGCCGTACTGTCCTGGTCACCGGAGCAGAAGGCTTCATCGGCAGCACGCTCGTCGATCGGCTGGTCGATCAAGGCGCCACTGTCCGCGCGTTCGTGCACTACAAGCCTTACGCCGAACGCGGGAATCTGGCTAAATACTTGGGCGATCCCGATTCACCGGTTACAGTGCGGGCCGGTGACCTGCGCGACGGCGGTCAGCTTATCGATGCCGTCGCCGGGTGTGACACGGTATTTCACCTAGGCGCACTGATCGGCATTCCCTACAGCTACGAGGCGCCCGACTCTTACGTGCAGACGAACGTCGGCGGCACGTTGAATGTCGCGGAGGCATGTCGACGAAACAATGCACGCCTCGTCCACACGTCAACGAGTGAGACCTACGGGACCGCACGCACCGTCCCGATCCCGGAAACCCACCCGATGCAGCCACAGTCGCCCTACTCGGCGTCGAAGATCGGTGCCGACATGATGGCGCTGTCATACTGGCATGCCTTTGAGCTTCCGGTATCAGTCGTACGCCCGTTCAACTGCTACGGGCCGCGCCAGTCGGCGCGCGCGGTCATTCCAACGATTCTCGGCCAGCTGCACGCCGGTATCACGGAGATCAAACTCGGCTCGGTCACACCCACGCGGGACTTCACATTCGTGACCGACACTGTAGACGGCTTCCTCGCCGTGGCATCGACTGACCGCACCTTGGGCGAAGTCGTAAATGTGGGAAGTGGGAGGGAGATCTCCATCGGAGAGCTGGCCGAACTCATCATCGAGGTTTCGGGCAGGGATGCAAAGGTCATTACCGACGACAGTCGGCTCCGGCCGACTGGGAGCGAGGTCGAGCGACTAGTCTGCGACACGACGAAATGTCGCGAGCTAACGGGTTGGTCCGCGCGAGTTGGCCTGCGCGACGGCCTTCGGCGCACGTCGGACTGGGTCCGCGATCACCAGCCTCGAGAGCAGGCGCTTCGTTACCAGGTCTGACTTCGAGGCCGTGGTCGGCCAGACGAATCTAAGAAGCCGCAGCACGTAAGGATGCTCCGGCTGCCCGATTGAGGAGACAGCGTGGCCATCAAGGACGTCGTATCAGGGTTCAGGGACTTCATCGCTCGCGGCAATGTGATCGACCTGGCAGTCGCCGTGGTCATTGGCGCTGCGTTCACCGGTGTCGTGCAGGCCTTCGTTAAGGACATCCTCACGCCGCTCATCGCCGCAATCTTCGGCAAGCAAGACTTCTCCAGCCTCACCTTCACGATCAATGGCAGCGAGTTCAGATACGGCGACCTGGTGAACGCGGTGATCAACTTTCTCCTTGTGGCTGCAGCCATTTACTTCTTCGTCGTAGTGCCGATGAACCACTTCGCGGAGCGGCGGAACCGCGGCATCCTCGAGACGCCGACGACGCGCGAGTGCCCCGAATGCCTCACGCTGATCCCCATCTCAGCGCGTCGCTGTGCTGCCTGCGGCATCGAGTCAGATCCGAGACCCTCTGGCAGTAGCACTGTCCGCCCAACGCCTGTGTGAGGCTCGGTGCACTCAGCATCCTTGGACTCGCCTGCGCACTGAGTGGTCCGGCCGCAGAACCGACCCATCGCTACCGGCCGAGGATTGAGTCGACTGCGCCAGCGATTCGCGACGGTCGACCTTTCCGCTCCTCCAAAGCGTCGGCCAGGATCATCGCGCGCAACGCAGCGTTGGCGCCGAGCCACCGCATTGGTTCCCGTGGCCACGGCGGCGAACGATGATCTACCCAGGGCAAGCGCGTAAGGCCGTCGTCGTCGCCGCGAATCAGCCGCGCGAGGGTGCGGCCAGCCAGATTGGTGGCGGCTACACCATCGCCGACGTATCCCCCAGCCCATGCCAGCCCAGTTGAGCGATCGAACCCGACGGATGCCTGCCAGTCTGGCGCGATACCGAGAGGACCCCCCCAACGATGAGTGATCTCGACGTCCGCAAGCACTGGAAAGAGCAAGGCCAGGCCATGGGCTAAGGCGGCAAAGACTCGAGGCACCCGATCAAATGACGCACGAATCCGGGAGCCGAAGTGATACGGAGCACCGCGCCCCCCGAAGACCATGCGGTCGTCTGCTGTTCGTTGGCCGTAGATGATCAGGTGACGGTAGTCACTCCAGGTCTCACGGTGCGTCAGGCCGATGACCTGCCAGACGTCAGCTGGCAGCGGCGCCGTTGCGATCATCAGCGAATAGACCGGAGCGATCCGGCGTCGCTGTCCGGCGAGGGTGGGCGTATAGCCTTCTGTCGCCTGTACGACAACCTCCGCCTTGACAATCCCTGTCGCCGTGACGACCCGGCCAGGTTGGATCGCAGTGGCTGGACTGCCTTCAAAGATCCGACCGCCTCGCCGTTCGACACACTCGGCGAGGCCGCGGACAAGCTTCGCTGGATGGATCGCCGCGCAATGCGGCGTGAAGGTGCCACCAACCGTGTTCACAGCGTCCAGCCGTTCCCGGGCAGCCTCCGCACGGAGCAGCATCGTGCCAAGGCCGAACCGCTCGGCCTCCTCAACCTCCCCTTGGGCGCGCGACAACTGCGGACGATTTCTGGCAAGTACGACCGTCCCCCCGAGCGCTATGTCCGCGTCGATCCGCTCCGCTTCGGCCACGCGAACGACCTCGCGCACCGAGTCGCGCATCGCCCGATAGTGCGCACGAGCGGCATCAGTGCCATGGCGTGCGGCCATTACCGAGGCGCCGGTCGGGAACAGCGCGGAACACCATCCGCCATTGCGTCCAGACGCGCCGAAGCCGGCGATCTCGGCATCTAGGACAGAGATTCGCATGCGGGGGTCTTCGGACAGTAGGTAGTACGCCGTCCACAGGCCGGTGAAGCCGGCGCCCACAATAGCTACGTCGACGTCGAGGTCTCCGGGCAAGCCGGGCCGAGGCCGCAACGAACCAGGCACAGTATCGTGCCAAAGCGATAGCTCTCGGTAATCGCGTCCCAGCGGTGGCGGCACTCGCTCATCTTCCAGCACATGCAATGACTGCGGGTTGCTATTCGTTGCCGCGGCATCGCTCATCATGATCGGACAATATTGACTAATAGGATAAAATATCCATTAGCCTCGAGGAATGCCGCTGATGTGCTTGAGACGATAGGGTCAGTCGTCGATGCTTCCAACTAGATCATTCAGATGCTGGCGCCGGTCCGATCGGCGGCTAGATCCTGGGCGGTTCGCATTGACTTGATCGAACGCGTAGCGTCTCACCCTAAATTCGCCGCAGACCGCATAGGGGGCGTCGTGGACGAAATGTCGTCCGAACGCTTTCGCGAACGCTTACTTTCCGCCGAACAACCCTCAATTGACCGAGGCTGGGCGGTGGGGTCGGCCCGTCCTCCCACGACCGTAGATCGACCATCGGCGGCCGACGTGCCGTCGGTGGGTGCTCGACGATGGAACCCCCAGAACTGGCGGCTACGCACCAAGCTGGTCGCGCTGACCGGCGTTCCCTTGCTTTTGGCGATGGTTCTGGGTGCCGTACAGATCGCCGATGCGGCGAAGCACTCCACGTCGGCCGCAGTGCGTGACGCTGTGATCATAGGCGCGGCCTTGCTGGTGTGTGTGGTCCTTCTCATCGTAATTGCTCGATCGATACTCAAGCCGCTGCGTGTGCTTCGCACGTCCGCATTCGACGTCGCGGACCGGCGCCTCCCAGCGATCATTGAGCAGCTTCGCACGACCGAGGGTCGAACGAAGGACGTCAAGATCGAACCTGTGCCTGTCTACTCACGCGAAGACGTTGGCCAGGTCGCACGAGCATTCGACGCAGTGCACAGCGAGGCCGTTCGGCTAGCGTCCGAGCAGGCCGCACTTCGCGCAAACGTGAACGACATGTTCGTGAACCTGTCGCGACGTACGCAAGGATTGGTAGAACGTCAACTGCGGCTGATCGATGACCTAGAACTCGGCGAACAGGATTCGGACCAGCTCGCAGCGCTCTTCCGACTCGATCACCTGGCCACCCGCATGCGGCGCAACGGCGAGAACCTGCTCGTGCTCGCCGGTGCGGAGCTCCGTCAACGCAGCGGTGAGCCGGTGCCGATCGTAGATGTTCTTCGAGCAGCGGTATCGGAGATCGAGGAGTATCAGCGAGTCTCGATGCAACCACTTCCGCGAGCGATGGTGTCGGGCCTTGCCGTCAACGACATCGTCCACCTCGTAGCTGAGCTCCTCGATAACGCAACTGCGTACTCAAGCCCAGAGACTCAAGTCCGACTGTCGGCACGGTTCGGCGACGAAGGCGGATTGGTCGTCGAAATCACCGACGCAGGAACCGGCCTGCGGCGGCCACAATTGGTCGATATCAATCAGCGATTGGCAGCACCGTCGGCCGTCGATGTCTCAGTTTCGCGGCAGATGGGCCTCTTCGTCGTCGGCCGGCTCGCTAACCGACACGGCATCACGGTCCAGCTGGCGTCGTCAGATGGCACAGGGGTCACCGTGACGGTCGCACTCCCGAAAGAGCTGATCACGACTGAAACAGCCGGCCTTCGCGGCCGAAGCGATTATCTTGGCGGCCGTTGGGCTGCCCCAGATGTCTCGGTCAATGGCGCCGAGGCAAGCGACGCCTTCCATCCGGCCATCGGACTAAATGATCAGGTCCAGTTCGCGGACTTCCTTTCGGCCCGACCTGGCTTGTTGGACGACCCAAGCCCGCTAAACGGGAACGTTGACGACACTCCGATCTTCCACGCCATGCTGTCGAAGTGGTTCACCGACCGGCAGGAGAACCCTGCCTCTGCCGACGCGATCGCATACCCCGTCGACGACATTGCCGAAGACGTTGGCTGGGCATCCGACGCCGATGCTGGGTGGGAGGCTGCTGAAGCAGCGAAGGAGCCCGTCGTTGATGAGCTAACTCCCGCTGGACTACCAAAGCGCCGCCCGCAAGCATTCCTCGTACCGGGAAGCGCTGCAACGGATTCGGTTACAAACGGTCTGCCACCCCAACCATCGGCCAGGCATGCGTCTGCCGTTCGTGACCGGATGTCGAGCTTCCAACGCGGGTTGACGATGGGCCGACACGCTAGGCCTGTGAAGACGATGGACGAAAACGGTGGCTACCAGGATTGGCGAGACGAGGAGACATCGGAAGGTAATCAGTGATGTCTCAGTCGACTCAGCCCTCGTCAAGGCCTGGCCAATTCGGATGGCTCCTGACGAATTTTGTCAAGAATGTGCCAGGTGTTAGCCACGCGGTAGCCGTGTCATCAGACGGCCTGTTGCTCACTTCATCTGAGGGGCTACCACGCGATCGGGCGGACCAGCTAGCTGCTGTGGCGTCTGGGTTGCTAAGTCTGACGCGCGGCGCTGCACGCGTCTTCGGCGCTGGTGAAGTAGTGCAGACCGTTGTGGAGATGGAGCTCGGCTGCATGCTACTTATGGCAATCGCCGACGGTTCATGCCTCGCCGTTCTCGCTTCGCCGCGATGTGACATGGGCCTTGTCGCGTACGAGATGACACTACTCGTAGATAGGGCGGGCGAGCTGGTTACACCACAATTACGATCCGAGCGCGGAACTGCCGTGGACTGGCGTGACGGTGCCGTGTCGTGACCGCGACCGAGGAAGGGCATCACGCTTCGATTGTCCGACCGTATGCCCGCACCGGCGGTCGAACCCGCTCCGACCTCGAACTACCGCTCGAGGCGCTGATTGTGACGACGACTGCCGGCAAGTCTTATGATCGCTATAGTCAGCCTGAGCACCGTGACATCGCGATCTTGTGCCGAGAGGTCCGCTCCGTAGCGGAGGTCGCAGCGCTTATGGTCGTTCCACTTGGCGTCGCGCGGGTGCTTATCGCAGATATGGCGGGAATGGGACTGGTAACAGTGCACGGCGGCGCCTCGAAGGACAACGAGGCACCTGACCTGGCCTTACTTGAGAGGGTTCTCAGTGGCTTACGGCGCCTCTGATGAAGGGCGTAGAGCGACGACGGCGACAGAACCGCCGCCGGGCCCGCGCATTTCGGCCAAAATCGTAGTTGCCGGTGGATTCGGCGTAGGCAAGACCACATTCGTCGGCTCGGTATCGGAAATAGTCCCGCTTACGACCGAGGCCGTAATGACACAGGCCAGTATTAGCGTGGACGACCTGACGGCGACGCCTAACAAGTCAACCACGACAGTAGCAATGGACTTCGGCCGCGTATCGCTGGACCGGGAACTCATCCTTTATCTATTTGGCACGCCTGGACAGCATCGATTCTGGTTCATGTGGGACGAACTTGTTCACGGAGCGATCGGCGCTGTGGTTCTGGTGGATACCCGACGCCTCGCAGACTGTTTTCCAGCAGTGGACTTCTTCGAAAACCGTGATCTGCCGTACATTTTGGCTCTGAACTGCTTTGACGGCATTCAGCGACATCATGCTAACGACGTCAGGGATGCCATGTCGATTAGCGAGTCCATACCTATCGTCACTTGCGACGCCCGGCAGCGAGAGTCAACCAAGCAAACCTTGATATCCCTGGTTGAGTACGTCGTGCAACTTCGAACCCGCGTGCGGGTATCTCCGCGAAACTGATCTAATCTCGTAGTTGCACAGTCCAACCTGTACGGCCATGTAGGTGGAGTTCGTCGACCAGCGCAACACTTTTGTGGCTCCCGTGAGGACGCTGGGCGCCCGAGTTGACCCACCCATGCAACCCTGACGCCTATTGGCACCTGACCCTTCGCATCGTGCTGCCTTGGTTTGCCGTTGAATCTATTCGTGTCCGGACACCATCTTTGCGTGTGTTGCGATGCTCACGACCC
>Ga0207693_10005615_pt1 | contig 10430 bp, 9 predicted proteins | sample LARL81metaG_FD_184347 | JGI IMG/M metagenome (GOLD analysis project Ga0207693, IMG submission 184347) | Corn, switchgrass and miscanthus rhizosphere microbial communities from Kellogg Biological Station, Michigan, USA - LAR L8-1 metaG... | ecosystem: Host-associated > Plants > Roots >... | reverse complement strand
GGCATGTTCGTCGTCGGCTCCGGCGTCGACGTCAGCTCGGTGAAGTCGCACCTGGAGAATCTCGTCAGCCTGCCGGTCGGCGCGCCCGACGAACCGGAACTCGCGCTGGCCCGTGGCGCGGCGCTGGCATCGGCCACCGCGCCTGCCTTCGAGGCGACCACCGTCGGCCTGGCCTACTCGCAGGATCCCGACGGGACCACGGCAGGCACCGTCTACGCGGGCGTCGCCGCAGCCGAGACTCAGCTGGCTCCGGTCAGCGGCGAGCCGGTCGACGATTATGCGGCAAAGACCGATATGGAGCCGATTGCTGCCGAGGAGGGCCGCAAGCCGTTCCTGCTCGTCGGCAGCACGCTGACGTCGATCTTCGTGGTTGGCGTTGTGGCGCTGGTCATTTCGCTCGCCGTGAGCATCCGGCCGACGGTCGATCAGCGGCCAAGCCCTGGGCCGAACGCGATCGTACCGAGCACCGAAGCGCCTGCGCCCGCGCCGGTGCAGGAAGCACAGCAGCCCGTCGCGCCGCCTCCACCTGCGGAGACCATCAAACCGCCGGTGCCCGTCGCCGTGCAGGAGGCCCCCGCGCCTCAGCAGGCGCCGCGCCAGGTGTTCGTCGAGCAGGCCCCCGCCCCGCAAGCGCCAGCGCCCGCCCCACCACCGGCTGCGCCACCGCCTGCACCCGAGGCGCCGCCGCCCGCACCGCTTCCCGTGGCACCAGCGCCGGTGCCCTATATTCCGGCGCCGGTGTACAACCCGCCGGTGTACAACCCGTACCTGCCGCCGCCGGTTTACTACCCGCGGCCCAGGCCGTGGTCACCTCCGTATTCACCGCCGTGGCAGCAGCAGCCGCAGGAGCCTCAAGAACCGCAGGAGCCACCGGGGAACCCACAGTGGCCGGGATCCGGCGGCGGCTCGGGTCATTCCGGTGACTACCCGGGAGGTGACTACCCGGGATCCGGGTCTGGTGGATACCCAGGATCGGGTGGACCTGGCGGCTCGTCGGGCGGTAACCACGGAAGCTCGGGACCATGCTTCCTGATCTTCTGCCGTCGCTAGTCGCACTCGGTGACCACCACTCGTCACCTGCCGTTGGCTTGGCGCTAAGTGTCACGTAGCGGTTAGCTCATCGTGGCTGCCTATAGAGGGCAGTATGCGATGCACCGTCTTCGGCACGGGCTATCTCGGCGCGACACATGCCGCCGGAATGGCCGAAATCGGGCACGACGTGATCGGCGTCGACATCGATGCAGGCAAGGTCGCCAAGCTCGCGTCCGGCGACATCCCGTTCTACGAGCCGGGTCTGCGAAAGATGTTGAGCGACAATCTCGCTGCCGGTCGGTTGCGCTTCACCACGGACTACGATGAGGCCGCCGAATTCGCCGACGTGCACTTCCTGGGCGTCGGAACCCCGCAGAAGAAGGGCGAATACGGCGCCGACCTGCGGCACGTGCACTCCGTGATCGACACCCTGGTGCCGCGGCTACGTAGGACCGCCGTGATCGTCGGCAAGTCAACGGTTCCGGTCGGTACCGCCGCCGAACTGTCGGACCGGGCCGGCGGCCTTGCACCCGAGGGCGTCGATGTCGAGGTGGCGTGGAATCCCGAATTCCTGCGCGAGGGCCTCGCCGTCTACGACACCCTGCACCCCGACCGCATTGTGCTTGGCGTGCAACGTGATTCGATGCAGGCAGAGTCAGCGATCCGCGAGCTCTACGCACCGCTACTCGCGGAGGGCGTGCCGTTCCTGGTCACCGACCTTCAGACGGCCGAACTGGTCAAGGTGTCTGCGAACGCCTTTCTCGCTACCAAGATCTCGTTCATCAACGCGATTTCCGAGGTGTGCGAGGCCGTCGACGCCGATGTCACTCTGCTGGCCGACGCGCTTGGCCACGACCCGCGGATTGGCCGTCGCTTCCTGAACGCCGGCCTCGGCTTCGGCGGCGGCTGTCTGCCCAAGGACATCCGCGCGTTCATGGCCCGCGCAGGCGAGCTCGGCGCCAACCATGCGCTTACGTTCCTGCGTGAAGTCGACAGCATCAACATGCGGCGCCGCACCCGGATGGTCGATCTGGCGACCAAGGCGTGCGGCGGCTCGCTGCTTGGCGCGAACGTGGCGGTGCTCGGCGCGGCGTTCAAACCCGAGTCCGACGACGTTCGGGATTCGCCGGCGCTCAACGTCGCAGGCATGCTGCAACTCAATGGCGCCACGGTCAACGTCTACGATCCGAAGGCGATTGAGAACTCGCAGCGCCTGTTCCCGACATTGAATTACTCAACGTCGGCGGTGGAGGCCTGTGAGCGCGCCGACGCCGTGCTGGTGCTGACCGAATGGCGGGAGTTCGTCGAGCTCGATCCCCACGGCCTTGGCGACACGGTGCGCGCCAAAGTCGTTGTGGACGGCCGCAATTGCCTCGATAGCGACCGGTGGACCAACGCCGGCTGGCGGGTGTACTGCCTGGGTAAGAGCGTGGACAGGGTCAGCCAGCAGACGCCTGCTTGAGCATCCCGCCGAAGCCCTGCCACAGCAGCATGAAGACGAGTTCGACAACGCGCTCGCGCGGCACGTCGCGGTTCTCGTACCACCAGGCGGCGACGCCGCCGCACGCCGACTGCGTGGCGCGAGCGAGGATCCAGGCCGCTTCGTCGACGGTGATCCCCTTCACCGACTTGGCGTCCGCGGCGCCGAACCGGATGAGGTCGGCGATGGCTTCGGTGCTGCGGTCGGCGATCTCCTGACACACCGCGGCGATCTCCGGGTCGGCCGGCGGATCCCGGTGCAGAAAGCGCCACATGAACGGGTCCTCCTCAACGAACTCGAAGTAGTTCGCGATGCTCGCGCGGACCAACTCCTCGGCCGACGCGCCCTCGAGTCGCCGCAGTGAGCGGTCCCTCAACTGCTCGGCGTGTTGTTCTAGCACCGTGATGTGGAGTTCCCGTTTGGAACCGAAATGGTCATAGAGGACCGATGGCACGACGCCGGCGCGTGCTGCGACGTCCTGCATCTTCGCCTCGGCGAATCCGAGCTCTGCAAACGTTTCTACGGCCGCGTCGAGGATGCGGGCCCGTCGCTCTGCAGCCGATATCCGCGTCCTTGCCATACCGAATACTAATTCGGTACGCTGCGATGACATAACCGAACCGCAATTCGGTTGGACGGGAGCGTCGCGGTGGCAGGCCGATTTCGTCTACGGATGCATTGGCTGGCCTTACACGGCGCCATCCGTGGATACTCCAAACTTCTCGCCCGTCGCGGCGACCCCCAGGGGCGGTTGATCGCCGATCCCACCGTGCGGGCCACTCCCGTGCCATTCATGGACGAACTGCGCGCCGCGGGCCCGATCGTGAAGTGCCGGACCGTCTATGTGACCGTCGACCATGAGATCGCCAACGATCTGCTGCGATCCGACGACTTCCGCGTCCTCGCGATGGGCTCGAACCTGCCCAAACCGCTGCGATGGGTGGCCGACCGCACCAAGACCGACCTGCTGCATCCGCTTCAACCGCCGTCGATGTTGTCCGTCGAGGCGCCCGACCACACCCGCTACCGCAAGCTGGTGTCGTCCGTGTTCACCACCCGTGCGGTGGCCGCCCTGCGCGATCGAGTGCAGGACACCGCCAACGCGCTTCTCGACGGCCTCACCGATGATGCGGGCACGGTCGACGTCGTGGAACGGTACTGCTCACAGTTGCCCCTCACGGTGATCGGCGACATTCTCGGTGTGCCTGACGACGCGAGGCCTCGCATCCTGCAGTTCGGTGCGTTGGGCGCGGCAGGCCTGGACATCGGGGTGACGTGGTCCCAGTACCGGCAGATCAATGCCAGCATCGAGGGTTTCAACGTCTGGCTGTCGGACCACCTGTACCAGCTGCGCCGCAATCCCGGCGACGACCTGCTGAGCCAGTTGATTCAAGCGTCTAGCGACGACACTTTGGGTGAGCGACTGTCCCACGAGGAGTTGATGGCAACTGCGGGACTGGTCCTGGCCGCTGGGTTCGAGACCACGGTTAACTTGTTGGGCAACGGAATTCGGATGCTGCTCGACACGCCGGAACACCTCGAGACGCTGGCGGCCCGCCCCGAGCTGTGGCCGACTGCCGTCGAGGAGATCCTGCGGTTGGACTCACCGGTCCAGCTCAGCGCGCGGATGGCCAGTAAAGACACCGACATTGCGGGCACCGTCGTCCGGCGCGGCGAATGCGTCGTCATCTACTTGGCAGGCGCCAACCGCGACCCGAAGGTATTCGCCGACCCGCACGACTTCGACATCGAACGCGAGAACGCGGGCAAGCACCTGTCGTTCTCCGGCGGAAGGCACTTCTGCCTCGGCGCCGCACTGGCGCGCCAGGAAGGCGAGGTCGGGTTGCGAACGTTCTTCGGGCGCTTCCCGGACGCGCGGCTGGCCGGCAACGGCAGCCGGCGCGACACGCGGGTGCTGCGGGGATGGTCATCGCTGCCGATCACGCTTGGAAGGGCGCGCACCGCTGTAGGTTCGTAGCGTGGATTTCCGAGCGGCGTTGCTCGACCAGACCCGGGACTTCGGGGAACTGATCCGCAGCGCAGACCCGTCAACGCCGGTGCCTACCTGCCCCGAGTGGACGCTTACGCAGCTGTTCCGCCACGTCGGGCGCGGAAACCGTTGGGCCGTACAGATCATCGCCGACCGCCGCGCCGAACGATTGGACCCGCGCGATGTCCGCGACGGCAAACCGCCCGACGACCCCGACGCCGCAGTCGACTGGCTGAACAAAGGCGCGCAGCTCATCATCGACGCCGTCGACCGTGTCGGCCCCGAGACGCGGGTGTGGACGTTCATCGGCGCGCGCCCGTGCGGCTGGTGGATCCGCCGTCGCCTGCACGAGGCCACGGTGCACCGTGCCGACGCCGCGTTCGCACTGGGCCTGGACTACGACATCTCGCCCGAGCTGGCCGCCGACGGGATCAGCGAGTGGATCGAGCGCGTCAGCGTCTCGTCCCGATCGCAGCCGTTGCCGCTGGAGCCGGGACGGACGCTGCACCTGCACGCGACCGACGACGGACTCGGTCCCAGCGGAGAGTGGACCGTCACCAGCGACAAGGTGGACGGCGTCACGTGGTCCCACGACCACGGCAGGGGAGATGTTGCGCTTCGCGGCTCGGCCAAGGATCTGCTGCTGGCCATAGTGCGGCGACGCACCTCCGCCGACGGCGGTATCGAGGTATTCGGCGACACCGTCGTCTGGGACAGCTGGCTGGAGCACACGCCGTTCTAGGTGGCGTATTTTCACGTCCATGACCACTTCGGAGATCGCGAGCGTGCTCGCGTGGCATGACGCCCTCAACGAGCAGGATTTCGACACCCTGGTGGCCCTGTCCAGTGACGACATCGACGTGGGCGACGCCGAGGGCGCCGCCCAGGGGCACGCCGCCCTGCTCGACTGGGCGCGCTCGTCCGGCATCAAGGCCGAACCAGGCCGGATGTACGTGCGCGACGGCGTCGTTGTCGTCGAACAAGAGGTCACGACGGACGCGGGCAGCACCACCGCGGCGTCGGCGTTCCGTGTTGTGCGTGACCACATCACGTCGGTGTTCCGGCATCCCGACCTCGCCTCCGCACTGGCCGCGACCGAACTGTCCGAGAAGGACCTCGCGCGCTGATGCGGGGCATCATCCTGGCCGGTGGATCGGGGACACGGCTGTATCCGATCACCATGGGCGTGTCCAAGCAGCTGGTGCCCGTGTACGACAAGCCGATGATCTATTATCCGCTGTCGACGCTGATGATGGCTGGCATCCGCGACATCCAGGTCATCACCACACCCGACGATGCCTCGGCATTTCACCGATTGTTAGGCGACGGTGGGCATTTCGGTATCAACATCACTTACGCGGTGCAGGCCCGGCCCGACGGCCTGGCGCAGGCATTTGTGATCGGTGCCGAGCACATCGGCGACGACTCAGTGGCATTGGTGCTGGGTGACAACATTTTCTACGGACCAGGCCTGGGAACCAGCCTGCGTCGGTTCCAAAATGTCAGCGGCGGAGCGATTTTCGCGTACTGGGTTGCCAACCCATCGGCCTACGGCGTCGTCAACTTCAGCGCCGACGGCATCGCGCTGTCGATCGAGGAGAAACCGGCCACCCCGAAATCGAACTACGCGGTGCCGGGCCTGTACTTCTACGACAACGACGTCGTCGAAATCGCTCGGTCGGTGAAACCCTCGGCGCGCGGCGAGTACGAGATCACCGAGGTCAACCAGGTCTACCTGAACCAGGGCCAGCTGTCGGTCGACGTGCTGGCCCGCGGCACGGCGTGGCTCGACACCGGCACGTTCGACTCTCTGCTGGACGCCGCCGACTACGTCCGCACCATCGAACGCAGGCAGGGACTCAAGATCAGCGTGCCCGAGGAGGTGGCGTGGCAGGCCGGCTTCATCGACGACGAACAGCTTGCCACCCGCGCGCACACTCTGCTCAAGTCCGGATACGGCGCCTACCTGCTGGAGCTGCTGGAGCGGTAGCGGGCGTCGCCAGCACCGCCGCGATCGCCGTCGTCAACGGCACCGACAGCGCAAGCGCGATGCCGCCGACCGCCGACCGCGCGATCTCGATGGCCACGCTCTCGCTGGTCAGCACGTCGCCAAGGGACCGATTCGCCACGCTGAACAACAGCAGCAGAGGCAGTGCGCTGCCGGCGTAGGCCAGCACGAGTGTGTAGACGGTGCTGGCGATGTGGTCGCGGCCCACCCGCATGGCGCCGAGGAAGATCGCTTTGCGGTTGGCGCCTGTCCCGGCAAGCTCGAACACCGTCGACGCCTGCGTGACGGTCACGTCGTTCAGCACGCCGAGTGAGCCGATGATGAACCCGGCCAGCAACAGCCCAGTGATCGACACGTTGCCGAGGTAGGCGGCCACTTCGTTGTTCTGATCCTCGGACAGCCCGCTCAGGTGCGCCAACTCGATTGCGCCCCAAGACAACAGCGCTGCGAGTAGGAGTGCGGCCAGGGTGCCTAACAGGGCTGCGCTGGTGCGCAGGCTCACCCCGTGGGCCAGATAGATCACCGCGTAGAGGATCGCCGCCGATGCGACCAGTGCGACCGGAATCGCGTCCGCGCCATCACGCAGGGCGGGCAGCAGAAACACCACCAGCACGACGAACGCGACCACGATGCCGATCAGCGCCCGTAGTCCGCGCCAGCCCGCGACCGCGACGATCACTACGGCGAACACCGCAGCGAGGACGATCAGCGGCCACGTCCGCTCGTAGTCGTAGAACGCGTAGCTGGTCGCGCCTGCCGCGTCGACCTGGCGGCTGATCCGGATGTGATCGCCGACGGCAAGGTTGGGCTGGCCAGGCCCGCCGCTGAACTCGAGCACCGTGTTCGCGCCCTTGTTGGGGCCGGAGTCGATGCTGACGAGAGTCTGAACGCATTGGGCACCGCCTTCCGGAGCCTGCGCGGGGTCGGCGGTCAACACGGCGCCCGCCGAGGGGCTCCCGCACGGTGCGGCCTTGCTCGACAACACATGCCCGGCTTCGGTGGTCACGGCGCCGCCCGTTGCGTTCTGGAACGGCAGCGGGATGTCGGCCTTCTGGTGGCTGGGCCACAGCCACACCGCGCCGGCCAGCACGGCAACGCCGATGGCGATCAATGCTCCGACGACGATCTTGGCGGCCATCGGGCCCAACGGCGCAGGGCCGTTCAGGGAGTGCGAGTGAGCGTGGGAGTGCGTCACGCGCAACAGGGTAGACGGGCAATCTGCGAGTGATTTAAATCAGGGGAGAGGAGCCTATGAGATGAGCAGAGACATCGAAACGCAGGTAGAGCACGACGGGGTCGGGACGCTGACGCTGGCGCGGCCTGGGCGGCGGAACGCGCTGTCGATCAATATGCGCGATGAGATCACGCAACAGCTCGACGACTGGGCGGCGGATCCGGCCGTGCGCGTGGTCGTGCTGACCGGGGCGGGACCGACCTTCTGCGCGGGATTTGACCTCAACGAGTTCGGACAAGTCGAGCTCGCGCGGCGGATCAAGGACAGCTCTCGCCGCTACCACCTCGCCGTATGGCATTTCCCCAAGCCACTGGTCGCCGCAGTGAACGGACCGGCGATGGGCGGCGGGATGGACTTGAGCGTGCTCTGCGACTGCCGAATCGCTTCCAGCGCTGCGGCATTCGGACATCCGGAGATCAAGTTCGGCGCGGCGCCGTTGTTCACCCCGCTTCAGTGGATCGTCGGTTTGGGCAATGCTCGCGAGCTGTGCCTGACCGGACGCCGAATCGATGCCGCAGAGGCGCTGCGCATCGGACTCGTCACCCGCGTCACCGAACCCGCAGAACTGCTCGACGACGCCATGGCGCTGGCCCGTTCGATCATCGAGGCGCCCCAGGTCGCGCTCGAAGCCGCGAAGCGCTATCTCATCAGTAGTGCCAGTGCGACGTTCGAAGAGGCCTTCGCCATTGAACACGACAAGGTGTTCGACGAGTTCCTTATCGGTCCGGCCGGATAAGCAGCTACTGGCGGTAGGACGACAGGAAGTTGCCCAGCCGCTCGATGGCGTTGGCCAGGTCACGCGACCACGGCAGCGTCACGATGCGCAGGTGATCCGGCGTCGGCCAGTTGAAGCCGGTGCCCTGGGTGACCAGAATCTTCTCCTGCAGCAACAGGTCGAGGACGAGTTGTTCGTCGTCCTGGATGTCGAAGACCTCGGGGTCGAGCCGCGGGAACGTGTAGAGCGCCCCCTCGGGCTTCACACACGACACCCCGGGGATCTCGTTGAGCTTGGTCCATGCGACGTCGCGCTGCTCGAGCAGCCGCCCGCCGGGCAGTACGAGATCCTCGATGCTCTGATAACCACCGAGCGCAACCTGGATCGCATGCTGCGCTGGCACGTTCGGGCATAGCCGCATGTTGGCCAGCAGGCTGATGCCCTCGATGAAACTCTCGGCGTGTTCCTTGGGACCGGTGATCACCAGCCAACCCGAGCGGTAGCCCGCGACCCGGTAGGCCTTCGACAACCCATTGAAGGTCAGCGTCAGCACGTCCGGCGCCACCGACGCCATCGCGATGTGCTTGGCGTCGTCGTAGAGGATCTTGTCGTAGATCTCGTCGGCCAGCAGCAGCAGCTGGTGCTTGCGTGCGAGATCGGCCATCTGAGTGAGGATTTCGCGGGTGTAGACGGCGCCGGTCGGGTTGTTCGGGTTGATCACGACGATCGCCTTGGTGCGGTCGGTGATCTTCGACTCCAGGTCGGCGATGTCGGGCATCCAGCCCTGCGTCTCGTCGCACAGGTAGTGCACCGGCGTGCCGCCCGCCAGCGAGGTGCAGGCCGTCCACAGCGGATAGTCCGGCGCGGGAATCAACACCTGGTCGCCGTTGTCCAGCAGCGCCTGCAGCGTCATCTGGATGAGCTCGGAGGCGCCGTTGCCGAGATAGACGTCGTCGACGTCGAATCGGGGAAAGCCCTCCACGAGCTCGTAGCGGGTGAACACCGCCCGCCGGGCGCTCATGATGCCCTTGGAGTCCGAATACCCCTGCGCGTACGGCAGCGCCTGGATGATGTCGCGCATGATGACGTCGGGCGCCTCGAAGCCGAACGGCGCGGGGTTGCCGATGTTCAGTTTGAGGATGCGGTGACCCTCGGCCTCCAGCCGCGCAGCGTGGTCGTGCACCGGCCCGCGGATCTCGTACAGCACGTCCTGCAGCTTTGACGACTGAGTGAACGTGCGCTGCCGCGAGTGATGCCCGGTATGCCACGGCATCTGGTGGGTAGTCACGTCACCCATGATCGCATTGTCGTCCAGCAAATTTGTAAAAACGCTGTTAGCGCTTGCCGGGCGGCCGTGCACCCTTGGCGATGCCAAGGCCCTTCACCGGCGGCGCAGGCGTCTCACCATTGCCCTCGGCGGATGGCTCAGGCGCAGCGCTGGATTCGTCCTCAGAGGTCGGTTCCGGTTGTGGCGCAGCGGGTTTCGCCGCTGCAGACGCCTTCTTCGCGCCGGGCCGCCTGGCGCCGGGTGCGATGCCGAGACCCTTGACCTCTGGTTCGGGCTTGGCCGGCTCGGCCGGTGCTTCAGGCTGTGCCTGGGGTGCCGGCACCGCCGGTGCCGCCTTCTTCGCGCCGGGCCGCCGTGCACCCGCGGCGATGCCGAGTCCCTTGACTTCGGGTTCTGTCTTGGTCGGCACTTCCGCGGCGGGTGCTTCGGCGGTGGCCGGTGCGGCCGGTGCGGCCTTCTTGGCGCCGGGCCGCCGTGCACCCGCGGCGATGCCGAGCCCCTTAGCGGGCGCGGCAGCGGGCGTTTCGGCAGTGGGTGCCTCCGCCGCGGGGGTCGCCGTCTTCTTCGCACCAGGACGCTTCGCCCCACCGGCGATACCGAGCCCGGTGACCGCCTTCGTTCCGGCCGGCCGAGCCGGCGATTCAGCTTCGGTTGCCGTCGCGGCTTGCGGCTTCGGCTCCGGC
>Ga0207693_10005614_pt1 | contig 10431 bp, 5 predicted proteins | sample LARL81metaG_FD_184347 | JGI IMG/M metagenome (GOLD analysis project Ga0207693, IMG submission 184347) | Corn, switchgrass and miscanthus rhizosphere microbial communities from Kellogg Biological Station, Michigan, USA - LAR L8-1 metaG... | ecosystem: Host-associated > Plants > Roots >... | reverse complement strand
AGATAAGAAATAACAATTCGAGAACCGCGACGCAGCTCAACGCGTTCGACCTTGAGCGGACCAACTCGAATGCTGGTTTGAAAAAGCTCTTCTTTGGCGTACAAGCCTCCGCGCGTCCTCGAATATGTCTTTCCACTGCGCACAGCCGGCGCATGCACAAGCTCTTGGCAAACGCCAAAACAGGGCACCGCTTGTCCACTACGGACCCTGCCGCTAACCTAAAGGACACCGGTCGTATTCGCAATGCGGCCTGCAAGAGGCCGATCAAGCCTAGTTCGGAGGCCATATGAAATGCACCCGATCGCGGCTGCTCGCGACGCTACTGAGCGCAGCGTTCATGAGTTTGCCCCTAAATGCACAGACGTGTCTGGCGCAACAAGGGCCAGTGGTGACGCCAGTGCGTACCGTGTTGGCGTTGACGAGCTTGCCGACCGTTGTCGACGCCCCGCTGTTTTTCAAGCTGGCGAAGGTCCAGTTGCCGGCTAATAAATCGACAAATTATTCCGGACCCGTTGGATTCATCTATGTCTTGTCAGGATCAATGTTTGTTCAGACGGATGTTGGCCGGCATTCATTGCGAGAGGGCGATGCGCTTCTGCTGGACGCTGGAAGGTTTCACTCATTGACCGCTGCCGGGTCTGAACCTGTAATTTTTCTTCACTTCCTCCTGGCTCGTGCCATCGAACTAAATCAGGCCGCAGCGCCCGAGCCCGCGATTGTGACAGAGCTTTATCGGACTGCTGAACCTATTTCGCACCTGAACGCGGGTCCTTATGAATTTACGTTGACGCGCGTTACATTTCCCCCGCGCATGGCGTTAAATGCACCTCACTATCGATCAGGCGCGGCGCTCTATTACATATTATCCGGACCAGGTCTGTTTAGGGCGGACGAAAAAAGCGAGCGAAAAACAACAGGGATGCCGCACTTCGAACCGCATGGATGGGTGCATCAGTGGGCTAACGATGCCGATACACCGCTGGTCCTACTACAGGCCAATATCAGCGAGGAGGGTGTGCCGGCCGTCATTTCTGGGCAGGCTCCCTTGACGCCACGCCGGTAACTTCGGCGCTTGGTCACTTCCGTTCCTGGCACGCCGCGTCGATTCGCTGCGGTGCGAAAGTTCGGACGCGATCGGAGCGAAGCGGACATGCCGCGAGCATCGGGAGCGGGTTGATCTGATGAAAATGACCCTGAGCGGTCCAGAGGGGGCCAGAAATGCCGCAGCGCATCGAGCCCCTGATTTGATCCTCGCCACACATCGAGGGGCAAGAAACCGGATGCCGCGCCGTCATCGGTAACACATTGAGAGCCCCGCGGTGCGCGTCACAATCCCTTCCTGCGACGACGACCAAAGGAGCCTCTTCATTTTCGTTGCACAACGCGATAAAATTCCCGGCCATGATTGCAGCACGAACCCTGCTCCTGGTTTCTACGCTCCTACTACTCACCCCGGCCTATTCTCAGAAACCTCGCTTGCCCAGACCTCTACCCGCCCCATCTGTTTTTCCTTCTGGAAGCGTTGTTGAATACCAATGGGATTTAGACTGCATAGAAACCGGTACTGACACGCGTCGTTGTGTGTTTAACTCGCCGGATCAAGCTTTCCCGAGGGCAGCAAATGCTTCTATTTTTCTTGTTAAGTTTGTTACCCCTTCAAGACAGTATCCCGTCTATGCCTGGAGCGTTACATCGGTGGACGGCCAAATTGCATGGGGTCTGACTGAGGTTCCCTCTCAATTCCACTATTCCGCTGCTCAAATGGCCGTCGGTTGGGCTGGCGTTCCCCAACCGCCGTGAGAATCCATGACACTGGGCAAACAAACAGTTCCCGTGACCAACAACGAAAAATATTCAATCCAGGTTTTTTGGGTTTAAGGGGCAAGCTTCGGTAGCTAATGGTACTAGTTGATGATTGGCTCGCCTCAGCCGGAATTATGGGAAAAAATCTCTGGCTGATTCCTCAGTTTGGAGGCATAATGCGTTGCGGCGTTCCTGGTGCCCATAAGGTCTAGAGGGACGCCGGAAAAAGGGCTGGTTTTTCAACTCCCTGAAGAGAAGATGCCGTCTTTTGCGCCCCGATTCTTGATTGTTGTGGCGCTCGCCTTTGGACCTGCGGAGGGTCGGGCCCTATCGAGCCGTGACGTGCCGGCTCTTCTAGATGCTCGACCTGAGGTATCGTCAGAGGGCGGGTCGGGACACTCAGGTTTTCGGGTCGGGCAAAACCCAGACACGCAAACGGGCGAGCGCAACGCTGTTGAACCCACCGTTGCGGTCCCGGTCGAAAGGTTATGTCAGACGATTGAATCCGCGGCGCGTGAATACGAATTGCCGGTTGAGTTCTTTACTCGCTTGATCTGGCAGGAAAGCCGGTTTGATACGCACGCAGTAAGTCGCGCCGGCGCCCAAGGGATCGCTCAATTTATGCCGGCGACGGCCGTGCGGGTTGGGCTGCACAATCCTTTTGATCCGTTTGAGGCCATCATGAAATCGGCCGAACACTTGCGCGACTTACGGAAACAATTTGGCAGCTTGGGGCTTGCCGCTGCGGCCTACAATGCCGGTCCTAAACGGGTGCAGGACTGGCTCGCACACGCTCGGGGGCTGCCGCAGGAGACTGAAGCATACGTTCGGATTGTTACAGGTCGATCAGCGGTTGAATGGCGCACACGCGATCTCACTTTGAGTTTATCGCTCCCACAAGGAATACCGTGTACTCAGCTTGCATTGGATGCACCTACTTGGCGTGCGCCTAAGAAAGAGTTACGCACCGTAGCCTTACGCGAGAATGACGAGGTACCATGGGGGGTGCAACTTGTGGGGAGTGTGTCGGAAACAAGCGCCCTTGCAGCATACAATGGCATGCAGAAGAAGCATGCTGCAATCTTGGGAGCTCACCTGCCTCTGCTTCTCCGCAACAATGTCGGTAAAAACGCGGCCTGGTACCGGGTCCGTGTGGGCTTCGCAACTCGCGAAAGCGCGGAAAAACTATGTTCAAGTCTGCGTGCTTCAGGCGGAAGCTGCTTGGTCCAGCGGAACTGAGGTGATTTAGCCCGCTGTCGCGTGGTGGAAACCCCTTTGGGCAGATCGAACTCCGACAGCAATATTCAAGCGTGTTTGGGGTTGATCGATATGCGCTGGTACTCGTTTATTATCACGCTTTGTATGACTTACAGCGCGTGCTGCTCTTCCAGTTCAGCGGCCCACGAAATACGAGCTAGTCTAGTGTTCCGACTCATTCAATCCCACGGCAAGGTTGGCGAGGGTCTTTTTTGCGCGGTGGCGTTTGAGAATGATGGACTTGGCCGTCGCGGTCCATATGAAGGTGATCCAAGCGCGTTGATAGGGCAGCGCAATAAATGATCGAGGTCTGTCTATGGCGCAAATACCGGGATCATCTACCGGACCAGTACGCCTTGCCCTTGATTAGCGCACTAAATCAAAAATGGTCCCCCCTCCCACTCCCCTGCCCCCGGGAAGAGCGCTTTCGTTCCTGAGCAAAAATCCTACAAACTATCGCCAGGCCACCTGCACCGCTAGGCTGCAGGATTGCTTCAAGGTGATTCGGGTATGACCCCCAAGCAGACCTTAAGGCTCGCTGATCGGTGTTGTAAAATTCTGATTATGCTTGCGATGCCCGCTAGCTCATGAACAAGGGCTAGGCGACACCACCAAGCGCAACTCAATGGATTGAACAAAAGGACGCGAGTTCAGTTCATCCCGTCGTGGGCGCGACAGCGGTGGCGTGCCGCCTGAAGACGCTTTCGGAATGCATTGATCACCCGCGCTCCACCGTCTCTGTCTCGGCGTGATGCTTCCCTTCGCTGTCTGCGCCATTCCGATGGCCAGCTCACCCAACCACTCCGGGTACATGGCTATCTCTTGTGATCCCCCGTGCGCTCTAGCGGTGCATCCGATGCCGTTTTGTGAGCCATTTTCGCAACAGGGCACACAAAGATTCAACGGCGGCCCCGGACTGCATTTACATCCTGAGAAATGTTTGGTTAAAATTGCGACGAGGGGGGCTACAATCATGAAGCGTCATCTTCTCTTGGCGGCGATTAGCATTTTGGCGCTGAATGTCGCGTCGCATCAGCTTTACGCCGCCGAGCTGGAAACTCCGGCTCCGCCGGAGGGGGCGGCCCCTGCCAGGGAGCGGGCGGCTCCGGCTGCGGAACGACCGGCTCCGGCAGCACAGCGTGAGCGAGCACCTGCCCGAGAGCGGGCGGCGCGGCCGACCCGCGCACCCGTGCAGCGGCAAGCGGCGGCGCAGAGCTCGCCATCGAGCAGCTTCACCGGGACGCAAGTCGGCGGCTTCGGTGGCGGCAACGCAGGCGGCGGGGGCTTCGCCGATCCGGATTCATGCTCCACCACTTTCAATCAGAGTTCACAGAACCAGTCGATTAGTTTCAGCTCGAGTCAGAGCCAGTCGATTAGTTTCAGCTCGAGTCAGAGCCAGTCGGGTAGTTTCAGCTCGTTTCAGTCGGTTAGTTCCAGCCCGCAGAACCTGCCGCTCACTTTCGATCCGCGTTGTGGCACTACCGTTGCAAATGTCAATAGATCGCCGATTGCCTTCTCAGGCGGTGGCGAAATCTCTCACATGATTGCGCTGGGGCCCTATTGGGTTGCTGGCGTCGCCGTTGACGTCAGCGGAAGCGGTATGAACGCATCCGGAACGCAGACCGGGACTAAGGTTGTAGCGGGCACACCTATCAATGAAACCTTTTCCACAAACCAGAGACAAGCGTTCACCACAACGTACCGGGCAAGCATCGGCGTCGTGGCGTTCCCGAACATTTTGATCTTCCTCACGGGCGGTGGAGCAACAGGAAAGGTTTCCGGGAACTTTGCCTATACTGCCGTGCAGCCGAGCGGGGGGCCGGCATCTGTAGCCTCTGGGAGCGGATCCTGGAATGAGACCCGCACCGGCTACAGCCTTGGAGGAGGTGTTACGTTCGCATACCCCGTCGTGCTGGGCGGCAGGATCACGGTCGAGTACCTCTACACTAATCTGGGAACGGTGAATCAGGTCATCCCGGTGGTGTCGGGGCCAAACGCAAGCACTGCCTTGGTCAGCTTGAAAACCGAGAATTCGACTGTCAGGGCGAAGCTCAGCTGGGGCCTGTAGGTTAACTTCAACGTTGGGCGAATCAGGGACCGGCGGAGCTGTTTCAGCCACCTGAGCTTCCAACGCGCCATGGTGGGGGTGAGGCTCGGCCTGGAAGCGGATCGCATTTTTCTAGACGCTGATATGTGTTAAGAGGCCGCCGGCGATAGCGGCGGGCGGCCTTTTTCAACTCTCGCGTCACGGGGTTGGGGCCTGAGCATCATCATTGGGGCTCGACAAAGGCGACGCGTGCCCACACAATAAGCGCCGCTCGGATGCGCAGCCGCTCAGACTTTGGTCGTGTGCGACAAAGCGCGCCGACCCCGAAACAGTCGTTCGGCCTTCTCCTGCCGCGGGCGGCGAGGAAAACCATGTCATCGAGACGGACGAGCGTACCAGCAACCCTGTTGCTGATGCTGCTGCTAATAACGGCGCCGCTTCCAAGCCTGGCGCAAGCCGAGCTCGAAAGCTTTGTGAAACGCTACGATGAGCTTTTTCAGGCGGGTAATTATGACGCAGCCCTCGCCGAGGCACGCAAGTTCGAAAGCGCGGCGCGGGCACGATACGGGACGCAGCACGAGAGCTATGCCGGGGCGCTTTTCCTGCAGGCGAGAGCGCTCTACGTCCTCGGCAAGTATCCGGAAGCGGAGAAGCTCTACAAGCCTGCGCTTGCAATCTTCGAGAAGGCAAGGCCAAGCGCGGCAACGACCCGCGATCTCGCGAAGACACTCAACGGCCTCGGACGCGTCTACGAGCACGAGGGACGCTATGCCGAGGCGGAGACCGTGCAGAAGCGCGCGCTCAGCATTGTCGAAAGCTCTCCTGACAATGATCAGATGGTCGTGAGCGATGCGCTCGAAGATCTCGGCAATGCCTATTACGGGGAAGGCCGTTACTCCGAGGCGGAGGACTATTATAAGCGCACGCTGGTGATCCGCGAGAAGGCTCCGGGTGGGGACCGCACCGCGGTGAGCCAGACGCTCAATCTTCTCTCGAATGTCTACATGCGCACGGGCCGATTCGCCGAGGCCGAGACGGCGCTCAAGCGCGCGTTGGACATCCAGGAGAAGGCCTTCGGCCCAGGGCATCCGGATGTCGCAAAGAGTCTCACCAATCTTGCCGAGCTCTACCGCCTGACCGGCCGCTATGCGCTCGCCGAGCCGCTGCAAAAGCGTGCGCTCAACATCCAGGAGAAGGCGCTCGGTCCTGATCACCCGCACGTCGGCGTGACGCTGAACAACCTTGCCCTGACCTATTGGAACTGGGGACGCTATGCGGACGCCGATCCGATCTACCGACGCGCAGTGGAGGTGCAGGAGAAGGCCCTTGGCAAGGAGCATCCGCAGGTGGCGACGAGCCTCAACAATCTGGGCCTCGTCTACATGCGGCTCGGCCGCTATGCGGAAGCCGAACCGGTCTTGAAGCGTGCGCTCGCCATCCGCGAAAAAGTCCTGCCGAAGGACCATCCCGATATCGGCCAGAGCCTCGGCAATCTTGCCGCCGATTACCGCTATTCAGGCCGCGCAGCCGATGGGCTGCCGCTATTGCAGCGCGCCGTGGCGATCATGGAAAAGAATTTCGGGCCCGATCAGCTCAACGTCACGTACAGCCTGACCGCGACTGCGAATGCCTATGTTGCCTTGCACCGCTATGCCGAGGGCGAGCCGTTCGCACGCCGCTCGCTCGCAGTCCGGCAGAAGGCGCTGGGCCCAGACCACATCGATGTCGCGTCGGTCCTCAAGACGCTTGCGCAAATCGACCTGGGCACGAATCGTGTCTTGCCTGCGCTCGATTTCTCGCGCCAGGCCGCGCAGGTTGCGATCCGGGCACTCAAGAACGGGGACGTCGCCACGCTTGGCTTCGACCTCGCGAGCCTGCGCGAATATTTCGATGTACACATCAGCGCCCTCTATCGTGCCGTCAGCGACCGGCTTGCCGGACACGATGCCCTCGCGGAAGCGTTCGAAATGGCGCAATGGGCAAGCCAGTCGGCCGCTGCGACCGCGCTCAATCAGATGGCGGCGCGCACGAGCGCTGGGAATGATGCTCTGGCGGTCGTCATCCGCAAGCAACAGGATGAGGCGGCGGAGCTACGTTCGCTCGACAAAAGCTTGTTGACCGAGGTCGCAAAGCGTCCCGATCAACGCGATCTCAAGCGTGAGTCATTGTTGCATCGACATCGGGAGGAGCTCGAAGCCGACCTCGCACGCGCAGACGCACAGATTTCGTCGGAATTCCCTGACTACGCCGATCTTGTAAACCCGAAGCCGCTATCTTTGTCGCAGGCGCAGAAGTTGCTGGCTCCCGGCGAAGCCTTGCTGGTCTTTCATGTGAGCGAGCTCGGCAACTTTGTCTGGGCGGTAACGCCTGATCGTGTCAAGTGGCGAAAGATCGACCTTTCCGTCGCGCAACTTAATGAAGACGTTCAGAAGCTGCGCGCAGCAATCGAGAAGGTGGTCGTTGAGAGCGTGGCGCAGGCTTTCGACCTCGATCTCGCGCACTCCCTCTATTCAGCGCTCCTTGGACCGCTGGAGCCGCTCCTTGCCGACAAGGCTCACCTCATTGTGGTCAATTCGGGAGCGCTAACGAGCTTGCCGTTGCACGTGCTGGTGACGCAGAAGCCGTCCGCAAAGCCGTCCGTGCGGGATTTCTTTTCCGCCTACCGCTCGGCCGCGTGGCTGATGCGCCGACACGCGGTGACGGTATTGCCCTCGGTTGCAAACTTGAAGGCACGCGCACAAAGCGTTGTCGCACCGCAGCCGTTCTTTGGTTTTGGCGACCCGCTCGTAGGCCCAGCCCAGGCGCCATCCGGCGGCTCGCGCGCGCGGGGCGGCCAGGCCCCGACTGTCTCATATCATCGGCTTTTCCGCGAAGGACACGTCGATCTCGCCCAATTGAATAATGAATTAGGCAAAGTCCCACTGCCGGAAAGTGCCGACGAGCTGCGCGGTATTGCAAAGCTCTTGGACGCGCCGCTGTCGGTGGTCAAGCTCGGCAAGGACGCGACCGAACGTGCGGTCAAGACGACCAAGCTCGATGACTATCGCATCGTGCATTTTGCAACCCACGCCTTGGTTGCGGGCGAGACGGCGAGATATACCGATATGGCTGAGCCCGCCCTCGTGTTCACGCCTCCGCAAGTCCCCTCGGACGAGGATGACGGGCTGCTGACCTCGAGCGAGATCGCCTCGACGCTCAAGCTCAATGCCGATTGGGTCATTCTTTCAGCCTGCAATACCGCTGATGGGGATAAGCCGGGCGCCGAAGCGTTGTCCGGCCTTGCCCGCGCGTTTTTCTACGCCGGAGCCAAATCTTTGCTTGTCTCCAATTGGTATCTCGACACCAAGGCTGCCGTGCAGCTGACCACTCGAACCGTGCAGGCAATGGAGCAGAAAAAAACGGTGCTGCCTGCGGAAGCGCTCCGGAGCGCCATGCTGGAATTTGTTGACAACCCCAAGAGCATGGATGATCCCTATCCGGGCGTATGGGCTCCCTTCATGGTCGTCGGCTTGGCCCAGCGCGCGGGCAATTAAGTGGGTTCCACCCGAATTGGGTTCTAGCGGGGCATCGTCGGCTTGGCACTTAATAGGATCATCGTGACATGCGCGCGCTCTCATATCCCTTGCGCACAGTCCGCGCAGATGGAGCCCGATGGATTGGACACCTGATACCAATCAAGCGGTAGCTCTCCGACTTTGAAGCCCTGAGCGCCTCCCTCACCGCGGCGCGACCGCCTATGCTCCTCGGGCGCGCCGACGAGGTCATCAGTAAGCATGGCTAATGTCGGCTTCTGGCACTTCGCTGCCGAAGGGGTGCACGGCCCAATGTCCGCAGCCGGCGAAAGCTGACATGCTACCATTCTCATGAGCGATGAAAGCGAGCACGGGAACCGACTTATAGGATTTACATGATGATAAGCATTGTTGTCCTGAAAACCCCTGAACAGCGCAGTAGAGCTCGTCTATCCCCCTCAGGTCATGACCACAGAGATCTCAGGTCCAGGCTCTACTGGCTGTTCCTGCTTCAATTGCCCGACAAAAGGGTAGCGTGCTAAAACAATAGTGGGGAGCATCCTATTAATCCTATAACTCAAAATCCGTAGGAGGGATGCTACTCAAAATTACAGTCACAAACTGAACCTGCGCGCCAGCAATTCCAGCGCAGCGCTCAGCAGCCAGTCAGGGTCCTTCCCAAGTTGCCGATAGAACCCAGGATTATTATGCGCATCCATGCCGCGTTTGAAAGTTATGGTTGCCTCTGACCGGTCGAAGAAGCGCGCGGCGATGCGCAGCGCACCGATCTGGTCACCTATAGCCCCAGGCTGCACGTATCTTGTCGCACTTCGAAGTGGGGAGCACTGCCACCGCCCTGCAAAGTGAATGTGAGTGCTCTAGCCGGGGGCAGCATGGAATTCGAGCGTGCAGACGCCCTGCCAAATGGGCCAGCCTGGGACCTGCTGGAATCCCCAAGTGGCCCTACCAGATCGCACCCAGCAGATCATTTGCCCTTGTCTGCCCTTGTCGTGCCCGCTGGTGAGTCTTTTGCCCTGAGAGGTGGTTCGATGCCGAGCTAAGCAAAGACTCACGACAGGGCACGTCTGTGGCGACACACCACGAGTGCGCGACAGTTGCTCCTGCAGGGCGGAGCAGCAATAGGTTGATCTAGGCGTAGATTACCGCCCAAGAACCGCCCGGGGAATGGCAATTACAATTGACGCCCTGCTGATCGTGCGCGACGTGTTTGGTCTACCCCGAAGATCATACGAGCAAAGCTGGCCATGCAGCGCGTAATATCGTCACCCCCATCCCTTCCGACGACCTGAGTTTTTGAAAACCGCGCCTGACGGATACCAGCGGTGCGATAATTACTGATGGATGCACAGCAAAGGTTTACGATAGACTCACGGCGTAGGCCAAAGCACGGCTGGCAATCGCATGTAGGCTGCTGCTAGACGTTCGCAAGCCAGTTCTGTGCGTCCTATGTACCACCAAGGCCAGCGGAGTCAGCGTTATGACTCAACTTACGGTCCGCATCGCACCAATCCTTCTGATTTGCATCGCCGCTACCCCGGTGGGGGCTGGACCACGTGGCGGAGCGCCTTTCGGCGGTGGCGTTCACTTTGGTGCAGGTGGAGGTGCGTTTGCGGCCCCACACATTGCAGCCCCTCAAGCAGGACCTCATTTCCAGGGACCCAGCTTTGCCCCCCGTCTTCCGACGCCGCACTTCTCTGCGCCTCCCATTCCGCCACACATAGCTGGGTCGCGCGCATTGCCGCCTGGGTTTTTAAATCCCCACAATGGGGGTAGCGTGACCGCCCCGTCGGC
>Ga0207693_10005611_pt1 | contig 10433 bp, 6 predicted proteins | sample LARL81metaG_FD_184347 | JGI IMG/M metagenome (GOLD analysis project Ga0207693, IMG submission 184347) | Corn, switchgrass and miscanthus rhizosphere microbial communities from Kellogg Biological Station, Michigan, USA - LAR L8-1 metaG... | ecosystem: Host-associated > Plants > Roots >... | reverse complement strand
CATCAGCACCTTGAGCGGGTTGAAGTACATCACCATGCGCAGCACCTGGAGCACGTAGCGGTAGGCGTCGGAGAAGAAGTGGAACTTCGACCGGCCCGCCCGCTTGGCGTACTCGATCGGGACGTAGCGCACCTCGTGCCCGTTGGACAGGAACGCCAGCGTGATCGTGGTGACGCAGGAGAACCCGGGGGGCAGCAGCTTGAGGTAGGGCAGCGCCACCGTGCGGCGGAACGCCCGCAGGCCCGAGTTCAGGTCCGGGATGTCGGCGTTGGTGAGCCGTTCGGCCAGCTTGCGGACGAACCACTTGGCCGGCACGCGGAAGATCTTGAGCGTGCCCTCCTCGCTGGTGCGCGCACCTACTACCTGGTCGAACGTCGGGTCGGCGGCGAGCATGGCGGCGAGCTCGGGGATCCGCTCGTTCGGGTAGGTCAGGTCGGCGTCGGTCCAGACCACGATCTCGCCCGTGGCCTGCTGGGTGCCGATTCGCCGTACCGTGCCGGCCCCGCCGTTGCGGCGGAAGTGGATGACCTTCAGGTTCGGGAAGTCGGGCTCGGCGCGGCGCAGCCGGGTCAGCGTCTGGTCGGTCGAGCCGTCGTCGATGGCCAGCAGCTCGTAGGTGAGCCCGCTCTTGTCCATGGCGCCGCAGATCCGCTCGATCTCGAGCAGCACGTGCTCTTCCTCGTTGAAGCAGGGCAGCACGATGGAGACGTACGGGGTCTCCTCCGCGGGGCCGGCCGGGAAAGTGCTCACGACCGGCGAGGATACTAGGCGCCGGGGGCTGTGCGGGTGCTCATCCACACCGTGTAGTGGATAAGCCAGGTGCGGGTGGGCGGCGCGGTCAGGTTGTGTGCCTCCTGGGTGGTGAGGAGGTTGACGACTTCTTTCGGCGTTCCGCCGGGGCCCGTGCCGGGGCCGAGGAGCTCGGACTCATTCTCGGCCAGCAGGACGGGGCGGCGGCCGACGTTCTCGATGCCGCGCACCACGGCGCTGACCCTGGCCGGCGCGGGGCCGGTCAAGATCGCCGTGGGCTGGCCGCAGATACCCCGGATGACCTGGGCGAACCGGTCGGCGGTGAGCGAGTCGAGGATGACCACCGAGGCGCCCGGTCCGATGCTGTTGCACAGGTTGTCGACCGCGGTGAGCTCGCCGCCGCCGATCTGGCGGAACGCCATGCCGTGCACGGTCACGCCGTTGGCCTTGGAGATGCTGATGTTCAGGGTGGTCAGCGCGGTCGGGATGATCAGCGACGCCACGCAGCAGACGGCGACCGTGGCTTTGGTGATCGTGGTCCGGTCCAGCCGGGCGGCCTGGTCCTTGAGCCAGGTCGCGGCCCAGATGGCGCCGAGGATCAGGCCGGGCAGCACGAACGGGACCAGGCGGCGGCTGGCCCACGGCTGATCCGGGGCGACCGCGGGCCGGTATAGCACGGTCACGATGGTCCAGATGGCCATCATCAGCGGCAGCGCCCAGATCCGGGCCGCCGCGGTGGGATCTTTCCAGGTCAGGAGGGCGTTTGTGCATTTCCTGGCCAGCAGGGCCAGGCCGAACGCGCCGAGCAGGACGGCGGGCACGCCCAGGTACCAGATCACCCAGTACAGGCTGTCCTCGTAGTACTGCCGGTGGCCGTTGACGGGCAGTCCGGCCAGCTTCTGGAGTTCGGCCACGTAAGCGATCGACGTGGGGTTGGTCTCCCCCGCCACCGTCTGGACCAGCGGCCTGACGGCGAACGCGACGAAGATCGCGATGACCAGGACGGCGGCTGCCCCGGGAAGCCAGCGGGCTGGTTTCGTCGTGAGCAGACGGCCGGCCGTGGTCCGGGCGCGCTGGTTCGCGGTGATGGCCACGCCGATGACGGTGGCGACCACGATGGCTGCGACGATGACGGCCAGCGGGCGCAGCGAGGGCGCCTCCAGGTCCAGGTAGGGGCGGGACTTCAGGTAGCCGTCGGCCAGGCCGTAGCCCACGCCGACGAGCAGGGCCACGCCGAACGGGGCCGCCTGGCGGCGGCGCGCGGCCACCAGGACGCCGAGGAACGGCACGGCCGGGAGGATGTCGCTCAGCCCGTCGATGCGGACCAGGATGGTCAGGCCGAGGGCGAGCCCGGCCAGGGCGGCCAGCACGATGTCCTGGTTCGGCCAGTCGGTTCTCCGGCCGCGGCCCCGGTCTCGGTCCCGGTTGACGACCAGCGAGTCGATCAGCAGGCACAGGCCGCCGAACAGCAGCACCTGGGCCAGTGGCTCGCTGAACGAGCCGCGGCTGGTGTACTGCTGGGGCAGGCTCAGCGCCAGGACGGCGGCCGCGGCCGGCGCCCAGCCCGGGCCGGCCAGCCGCCCGGCCAGGCCGCCGAACGACAGCACCGCGCACCCGCCGGCCAGCGGCGTGATCAGCAGCGCGGCGTTGATGCCGTTGAGCCAGATCCCGGCGGCCAGCAGCAGCGGGGTCCCGGTCATGAACTGCGGCACGATCCCGGTGCCGCGCGGGTAATAGTTGGAGCTGGCGAAGCCCAGGCCGGGGTGCGGGCCGCCGAACGCGGCCACCGAGTCCGGGATGGGCAGGTAGCCGTGGTGCGCGATCCAGTAGGCGACCTGGAGGTAGGTCGCGGGGTCGCGGAGGTAGATGACCTGCTCGGTGCGTTCGGCCATCTGCCAGGCGGTGAAGGCTATGGCAATGGCGACGGTGGCGGCCAGTGCCCACCACGGGGTGCGCGGGCTGCTGCGGCGGCTGCGGGCGCCGGGGTCGGCTTTAGCTGTGCTGGCGTTGGGTGTGCTGGCCTTGGGTGTGCTGGCCTTGGGTGTGCTGGCCTTGGCGTGGGCGCCTTGGGTGCGTTGGATGCCCAGGGTGGCCTGGGTGAAGGTGGGCCAGGAGGCGGGGACCTGGCGGAGGGCGAAGTAGCACAGGCCCGCCGCCAGCGGGGCGAACATGAACACCATCGGCCGGGCCGAGAACCGCCCGGTGAGCAGCAACGGGAAGGCCGGCAGCAGCCAGGCCGCGGCCAGCAGAGCCGGCACGACGGTGACGGCGCCGAACAGCCACCCCGCCCGCCCCGGTTGCTCTTCCGGCGCCGGGGCGGTCTCCTCGGCATCATCAGCCTCAGTGACCCCGGTCGCGCGTGGCCCGTGACGCACGGAACCACAATAGGGCCTGAGCCGGGAGGGTTCAGCCACGCCAGGCAGCGCGGCATGCGGCGTGTAGTTCCGGAGTTCGCTCTCATCCGCACCGGTGCCGCACTGACGGCCCTTGGCTCCCGTGCGCGCCGGCCGCCAATTCAATGGATGGCACTTTCTACCGCTTCTTTCCGGTAGAAAGTGCCATCCATATGGTTCCGAGGACAGAGGCGCGTGAGGCAGCCGCAGCGCTAGGGGCGATGGGGGCGGGTGAGACAGCCGCGGACCGGGGCCGGGCGCGGACCGGGGCCGGGCGCGGACCGGGGCCGGGCGCAGGCTGGGGCCGGACGCAGGCTGAAGCTAGCCGGGGACCAGGACTTCGGGCTGGGGGTGCTCGGCGAATTTGCGGCCGGCCTGGGAGGCCAGCAGCCACAGGACCATGGCGGCCGGGTAGATGAAGTAGCCGAACCGGGTCGAGGGGGCCAGCACGAACATGGCGGACAGGCCCAGGACCAGGCGAAGGGTGGCGGCGGGCACGTCGCGGGGCGGCCGGATAACCAGGGACACCGCGATGGCCAGGCCGGAGCCGATGAGCAGGATGACCACGATGGTGTGGCCGAGCACGCCGGTCTGGGCCAGCACGTGGCCCAGTAGGGGGCTGTCCGCCTGGGACTTGACGCTGGCCAGGCCGAGCGGGAACAGGATCGTGTTCTTGACCAGTGCGGTCGGCCGGAGCACGGCGAACGGGCCGACGATGACCAGGACCACGCTGACCGCGACCGCGGCCAACTGCCACGCGGCGCGCCTGCCATGCCGGGTGTAGACCAGCGCGAACGCGATGATCAGGGCGGGCCAGGCCGTGGCCTTCATGGCTGACGCCACGCCCAGGGCCAGCCCGGCGGTAATGAGGTAGGCGCCCTGCTCCCGCCAGAGCAGCGCGAAGCCGAGGCACATGAACGCCACCATGGGCACGTCGGTGCCGCCCACGCACAGCTCGAACGCGATGATCGGCGAGGCCGTGAGCAGCAGCGCCCACCGGACGCTGTCCCTGGCCCCGCCGATCCGCAGCGCCACGGCGAAGGTGGCCAGGAACACAGCGCCGAACCAGACCCGGGGATCGGTCAGCAGCTCGTGGCCGAGCAGCGCCTGCGGCACGCCGAACACCGCCATCAGCGGCAGGTACGGGTTGTACTGGTTGGGGTTGGTGGTAGCGGCCAGGGCCTGCGTGCTCTGGTACGGGGTGCCGTCGTGGATGAGCTCGTGCGCCGAGGTGGCGACCACCCCGACCTCCGGCTCGCCGAAGCCGTGGGCGATAAGCCAGAGCAGCGGGAACAAGATGGCGCCGCACAGCATCGCGCCCAGCGCCACGTCGATGCCACGCGTCCCGCGGGATCGCCAGGCCGCCACGGCGATAGCGGCCAGCGTGTACCCGCCGACCGCGGCCTGGCCCCAGAGCCGGTGCCGCGGATCGGTGCTGAACAGCGCGACCCCGCCAGCGAACAGAGCCGAGGCGACCAGCCCGGCGGTCAGCCAGACCCAGGACATGGTAGCCAGCGACTGCCAGGCCCCGGGCTTAGGCGCCTCGCCCTCGACCCCCGTCGTGGGCGCGAGTTCGCGATTATCGCGAATCTCCACACGACATATCTTACCCGCTGCCCTCCGGGTACTCGTCGCCCGCGGGGACTATATAACATCAGCCGCGCGGCGTACGCACCCGGCAGCCGGCCGGCGGCGGCGACCAGCCGGACCGGTCGCTGGCCGCTGGCCACCCTCATCGGCCCGTTCCTGCTCAGGTCACCGGCCTGCTGGACGAGGTGGACGGCACGGATCTAAGGGTCGGGGTGCGGCTGGCGGGCAACGTGCTGGACCGACCCGCTCGCCACGATATTTACCGAACGGATGGGCTATGCGCCCCCCGACGGCGGAATGTCGGTCTAAGCCGGAGCCGGCGGGCAATGCGTGCGCTGCCCGCCGGCTACCTCATCCGCAATCGCGGCCCGGGCTCGCGGCCGCCCACGCCCCCTCATGCAGGCTCCCAGCAGCGGGTGGCCCTGACGGGTGACACTGTCGCTACCCGGGTAACCCGGCCGTGATGAGCGCGGCTCCAGCCGGTACTCACCACGCCATATATACCGATTAGCGGTATATGAGTCAAGATCGCCCCAGATGGGGGGTGCGGGAGACAGCAGGTGCGGATGTGACGACTCAGATCACCGGGGGGCGGCCGGCCTTGGCCATGCGCCAGGCGGTGCGCAGCCTAATGGGACGGCGCGGGCCCGGGTCGGTCCGCCAGCCCTCGGCGAAGCCGGCGAACCAGGGGTGCAGGCTGCCCCGGTTCCCGCGCTCCCGGGCCACGGTGAGCGCCATCCAGTCGGCCAGGTAGAGCGCGGCCAGCGGCCAGGGTAGGTTGCGTCGGGCCAGCAGGACCCGGTTCCGGCCGTCCTGGCGGCGGAACGTGGCGTGCCGGGCGTTCGGCAGCGCGTGGTGGCACATCCGGGCGGCCGCGTCGTACTCGAGCCGGTAGCCGCGGTCCATCAGCCGCCAGGCCAGGTCGGTTTCCTCGTGCCCGTAGAAGAACAGGCCAGGCAGGCCGCCCGCCTCCAGGTAGGCCGACCGCCTGATCGCGCACGCGCCGCCCAGGAACGTCGTCACCACCGAGGACCGATCCGGGTCCCCGGCCCGCAGCCGGGGCACGTGCCAGCGGGCGCCCGGGCCCCCGGCGGGGTCGACCACCTGCATGGACAGCACGGCCAGCGCCGGGTCGGCGGCGAACCGGGCGGCAATGTGGGCGGCCAGCCCGGCGTCCGGGTACCAGCCGTCGTCGTCCAGGAACAGCACCACGTCCCCGCCGCACTCGGCCACCCCGGCGTTCCGGCCGGCCGCGACCCCGACGTTCTCCGGCAGCCGGATGCTCCGCACGCCGGCCGGCAGGCCGGTCACGTCGGCGCCGTTGCCCACGACGACCAGTTCCACCGGCGCACCGCGCTGGGCCAGCACGCTGTCGACGGCCCGGACCACCTCGGCCGGGCGGTTGCCCATGGTGAGGATGACGCAGGACAAGGTGAAGGTCCGCTGCACGGTGGCCGTCATCGCAGCCTCCGGGACGCCACGATGGCGACCAGGTGCGCCACCGCCATCAGCACGCCCACCACCAGCGCGGCCACGGTCAGTACCCGGGTGGCGGTCAGGCTGCCGGTGGCGGCGTCGGCGATCGCCGCGACCAGGATGAGCCCGGACAGCTCGACGGCCTGGATCATGCGGTGCACATGCAGCGCCGAGGCCAGCCGCCGGGCCAGCGCGAGGCGCTGCGACCGGGGCGCCAGCGCCTCGTCGTCGTGCTTGCCGTCCAGGCCCGAGGAGGCCCGGGCCACGACCACGGTGTCGGTCTCGGCCTTGATCAGGGTGGCGCAGACGGCCGCGGCCAGGCCCGCGCTCACGTAGCCGCCGGCCAGCGAGAAATGCCCCTGCGCCCGCACGCCGAGCCCGGCCAGCAGCAAGGCCTCGGTGATGTAATGCCCCATCCGGTCCAGGTACACTCCGGCCGCGGAGAACCGCCCGGTATACCGGGCCAGCTCACCGTCGGAGCAGTCGAACAGCAGGTAGAGCTGGATCAGGACGACCACGCCGACGGCCGCGGGCAGGCCGGGCACGGCGGTCAGCAGGCCGGCCGCCACGCCGGCCAGGATGAAGCAGACGGTGACCGCGTTCGGCGACCAGCCGAGACGGGCGAACAGCACGGTGGCGTACGGCGAGAACCGGCGCATGTAGAGCCGGCCCGCCCAGTGCTCGTCGTTGAGCCGGGCCAGCACCTCAGGCGGCTGACCCTTGGCCCGCACCTCGGCCAGCCCCGGAGTCATGACGCGCTCCCGGTGGCTCCGCTGTCCGTGGCTCCGCTGTCCGTGGCTCCGCTGTCCATGGCTCCGCTGTCCGTGGCTCCGCCGCCGATGGCCCGGCCGAAGGCTTCGACCCGCTCGGCGGTGTCGCACTCGTCCAGCGCCAGCCGTTCCAGGATGGTGTACCGGCCCGGCCTCATGGCCGGGGCGTGCAGTACCGCCTTGGTGAACTCGGCCGGGCTGAGCCCCAGGTCGGCCGGGGTGCGGGGCAGGCCGTGCCGGGCCAGGCACGCGGCCAGCAGGGCGCAGCCCCGGTCGTCGCCGCGCAGGTAGGTGCAGAACAGCGCGCCCACCCCGGCCAGCTCACCGTGGCTGCCCGCGCCGGGGAACAGCTGGTCGATCGCGTGCAGGATCTCGTGGTCGCCGCCGCTGCCCGGTCGGCTGGACCCGGCCACGGTCATGGCGATCCCGGACAGCACCAGCGACTCGGCCAGCACGGTGAGGAAATCGTCGTCGTCGACCGTGCCGGGCTGGTGCAGCACCGCCTGGGCGGCCGTCCGGGCCAGCGACACGGCCAGCCCGTCGATCGGCTCGCCGCGGTCGGCCGCGGCCAGCTCCCAGTCGGCGATCGCCGACAGGTTGTTGACCACGTCGCCGATGCCGGCCCGGACCAGGCGGGCCGGCCCGGACCGCACCCGGTCTAGGTCCACGACCACGGCGACCGGCGGGACCACCCCGTAGGAGCCCTTGCCCGACTCGTGTTCGAGCGAGCTGACCGGGGAGGCGATGCCGTCGTGGGCCAGATTCGTAGCCACCGCGACCATCGGCACCCCGGCCATGTGGGCGGCGAACTTGGTCACGTCGATGGTCCGGCCGCCGCCGATGCCCGCTACGGCCTCATAGGCGTCGGCCCGCAGCCGCTTGCCCAGCGAGACCGCGCTGTCTACCGTGCCGTCGGTGACCCGGAAGACCTCGGCCGCGCCGAGCTTTTCCAGGTCCAGGTCGGCCAGCACGCTGTCGCCCAGGCTGGGGCCGACCGCGATGGCCACCCGGCCCTCGGTGACGATCCGCTGGTCGGCGAGGACCGCGCCGAGGTCCGCGACCGCGCCGCGGCGCACGTCGACGACGAGCGGCGCGGTGAGGATGCGGGCCAGCTGCATGACGGTCTTCCGGGCTCCTTCCGGCGGCACACGGTGAACTTCCGGTACGCCCTGGCGAACAGAAGATATTCGGGAGACTACCGGGTCGCGAACGCGGAGCAGGCCGGCCCGGGCGAAACCCAGGGCCGGGAATCTCAGCAGCGGGAGGCGATCTCCCGGGCCCGGCGCAGGTCCTCGTGGTTGTCGACCTCGACCCAGTCGACCTCGCCGATGGGCGCGACGCCGATCGCGGCGCCGCGGTCCGCCATTTCCTGGAAGCCGTCCTCGTAGTACAGCGACGGATCCCGGCGCCAGGTCGCCTCCAGCGCGTCGGCCAGCGGCGCCGCGGCGTCCACGCCGATGAGCGTGGCGCCGATGTACTCGCCGTGAGCCAGCGCGGGGTCCATCAGCTTGGTGATCCGCCTGACCCGGCCCCCCGGGTCGGTGATCACCTTCATCTCCTCGTCGGCCAGGCGCTTCACGTCGTCCACGGCGATGACCAGGCCGGCCTGGCCGGCCGCGGCGAGCAGCGTCTTCTCCACCGAGACCGGGTGCACCGTGTCGCCGTTGACCAGCAGCGCGCCCGCGGCGAAGTGCTCCCGGGCCAGCCAGAGCGAGTAGGCGTTGTTCCACTCCTCGGCCCGGTCGTTGTCCACCAGCGTGAGCCGGACCCCGTGCTCCCGTTCCAGGGTGGCGGCCCGGTCCCGCACCGCGTCCGCCGCGAAGCCGACCACGATCACGATGTCGCGCAGCCCGACGGCGGCCAGGTTGCGCAGCGCTATGTCCAAGATGGTGACCGGGCCGTCCACCGGGAGCAGGGCCTTGGGCAGGGCGTCCGTGTCAGGCCGGAGCCGCCGCCCCGCGCCGGCCGCGAGGACCATCCCGATCAACGTTTTCTCCGTCCGCCGGCCGCAGCCATCCGCTGAGGAAATCCCAGATGAACAGCACCCAAAGATATCCCGTGAGCGCGACGTAGGCCAGCGGTGTGATCCCGGCCCCGGCGGCGGCCGCGGCCAGCAGCATCCGCCCGTCCCAGCCCAGGCCGGCCACGTCGGCGTACGGGCCGCGGCCGGTCCGGGCCCGGAAGACCAGGTCGACGTGGCGCAGGACCACGGCCGCCAGCAGCGCGTAGACCAGCCACGCGGGCACGAGCCGGGCCAGGCCGAGGGCGGCCAGGAACACGCCCTCGCCCGCCATCAGCAGCGCGGGCACCAGCCAGTCCAGCCGCCCGTCATGCGGGTGCCTGGCACCCAGGGCGGCCAGCATCATCGCCTCGACCGGCGTCAGCACCAGGATGCCGGGCAGGTTGCCCAGGCCGAGGGCGGTCAGGACGCCGGTCACCAGCAGGCCGGCCAGCACCGGCGGCAGCGGCGGCAGCCGCCCCTGGACCAGCTCGCCGATCCAGGACGCCAGCGGTCCGTCGCCGCGGTAGGCAGCCAGATCCAGACCCGCCTCGTCCGGGGCCGCCTCGTCCGGGGCCGCCTCGTCCGGGGCCGCCTCGTCCGGGGCCGCCTCGTCCCAGGCCACCTCGTCCGGGGGCGTCTCGCCGGGGGGCGCGTCCTCTAGGGGCGACTCGGTCGCGCGGGCTCCGCGGGCCGACCGGGCGATCGACCCGGCCAGGACGTATCCGCCCGCCAGGACGCCCCAGCCGAGCAGGACACCGAACGTCAGCCGCGGCCCGACGAAGACGGCGGTCAGCACGATGACCAGGTACCGCTCGCCGGCCGGGAAGGTCAGGGCCTGCTCCAGGGTGCGCAGCACGGACCGGGGGAAGAGCTCCCCTTCCGCCCGGGCGATGTGCTCGTAGCTGAGCGCGGCCAGCTTGCGCACGCCGAGCAGCAGCATGGCCGCGATGGCCAGCCGCCACACGCCGGCCGGCCCGGCGCCGCCCCAGCTGGCCACGAACGTGTCCTGCAACTGGGCGCCGAACGTCCCGGCCAGGCCGGCCGAGGTGCCGGGCGTCAGGCTGGCGCTGACGGCCAGGGCCGCGTAGAGGGCGAACTCGGTGAGCAGCCCGCAAGCGGTGCCGAGCCAGCTGACCAGCGGCCGGACCCGGCCCTCGGGGCTGGTCGCGGCGAGCAGCGAGCCGGCCCGGGCGGTCAGGAACGAGGCAGCCAGCGCCACCACGGCGGCCAGCTTGGCCCGCGCCGCCAGCTCGGCGAACCACACTGCGGCGACCAGCCCGAGGCCGAGCGAGATTCCGTAGAGCGCGGCCGGGGTGAGCTGGCGCCACGCGGCCCAGCTGGCCATGTCGCGGGCCGCGGGGTCGGCGATCAGCTGGGTGACGGGACCGTCCGCGTCCGGGCCCGCGTCGAGGATCCGGACCATGACGCCGCGCCGGGTGAGCTCGCCGATCA
>Ga0207693_10005610_pt1 | contig 10434 bp, 9 predicted proteins | sample LARL81metaG_FD_184347 | JGI IMG/M metagenome (GOLD analysis project Ga0207693, IMG submission 184347) | Corn, switchgrass and miscanthus rhizosphere microbial communities from Kellogg Biological Station, Michigan, USA - LAR L8-1 metaG... | ecosystem: Host-associated > Plants > Roots >... | reverse complement strand
CTCCGCGAATCAAATCGCGAACTCGGAGGCCGAGGCGAAGTCGTCCAACGACGCCGACACGACCCAGAAGCAGGATCAGACCCAGAACGTCGGGGGCGATCCGTCCTGCTTGGCAGGATGTGGCGGCGCCGGCGGCTTCCAGCTGGGTATTCAGAAGGCGGATACGCAGCAGTGGGCCGGCTCGTTCGCGCTCAGCGATCAGAACGCCGTGAACGCGAACACTCCGGTGAACGTGGCCGGTGGGAACATCACCTCAGGTCCGAGCTCGGCGAATCAATGGGCCAACTCGGAGGCCGAGGCGAAGTCGTCCAACGACGCTGACACGACGCAGAAGCAAAAGCAGGACCAGACGGTCGGTAGTGACTCATCCTGCTACTTCGGCTGTGGCGGTCCCGGTGGAGCGCAGATCGGGATCCAGAAGGCCGAGACCGAGCAGGGAGCCTTCGCCGTTGGCTTGAGCCTGCAGAACGCGGTCAACAGCAACGCGCCGCACTCGATCGCCGGCGGAAACATCTACGCCGGTCCGAGCTCGGCCAACCAGTGGGCGAGCTCCGAAGCCGAGGGCAAGGCGTTCAACGACGCCGACACCTTCCAGTGGGCTTCGCAGTACCAGAAGGTCGGGTGATGCGCTGACCGAAAAGGGGGAGAGGGACGGAGGAGTGGGCTACGGCCCACTCCTCCGATCTTTTCGCTAGGAGCCCCGCCCGAGCCACTCCTCGCCGCCTTCGTAGACCTCCTTCTTCCAGAGCGGAACGGTCTGCTTGAGCGTGTCGATGGCCTCCTTGCAGGCGGCGAGGGCGTCCTCGCGGTGCGGAGCGGAGACCGCGATCGCGACGCTCGCCTCGCCGATCTCGACGCGGCCGACTCGGTGGTGGATCGCCACCGCCCAGAGGTCATAGCGTTGCTCGAGGTCGGCGGCGATCTGCGCCATCACACCCTCGGCCATCTCGGCGTAGGCCTCGTATTCGAGGTAGAGGACGGTTCGGCCCCGGGACTCTCGGCGAACGGTTCCCAGGAAGCTCGCGACCGCCCCGGCGCTCCCGTCCGCTACCTCGCCTACCACGGCGTCGAGCGAGAGAGGCTCCTCGGTGACTCGAAACGAGCCGCCCGAGACCGGCGGGATCAGCGCCACTTCGTCGCCGTCCGCGAGCTCGCGCCCGGCGTCTGCGTACTCGCGGTTGACGGCGTAGAGCAATCCGTCCGGCTCGTCGCCCAGGCCGAGTGCCGGCCAGACATCGGCCACCCGCGCGACGCCGGCGAGCTCGCGCTCCGAGTAGCCGGCCCGCTCCCGCAGCCCGGCGAACAGCCGCACCTTGACAGCCACCGCATACCATCTTTCCCGATGGCGACTACGCGAGACGGGCGCGAGACCGACTCCGGAATCGAGGTCAAGCCGGTCTACACCGAGAAGGACGTCGCCGGTCTCGAGCTCGAGCTGCCGGGCGAGTTCCCGTTTACGCGCGGGCCCTACCCGGACATGTACCGCGGCCGGCCGTGGACGATCCGCCAGTACGCGGGCTTCGCTTCGGCCGAGGAGACGAATGCGCGCTTCCGCTACCTGCTCGAGCGGGGACAGCACGGCCTATCCGTCGCCTTCGACCTGCCGACCCAGCTTGGCTACGACTCCGACGACGAACGCGCGGCCGGCGAGGTCGGCCGGACCGGCGTTGCGATCGACTCGCTCACTGACATGGAGCTGCTCTTCGACGGGATCCCGCTCGGCGAGGTATCGACTTCCATGACGATCAACGCGCCGGCCTCGCTGCTACTGCTCCTCTACGAGCTCGTCGGCGAGCAGCAGGGCGTTCCGGGCGAGCGTCTTCGCGGCACGGCCCAGAACGACATCCTCAAGGAGTACATCGCGCGCGGGAACTACATCTTCCCGCCGCGGCCCTCGATGCGGCTGACGACCGACCTCTTCGCGTACTGCGCCGAGCGGCTGCCGAGCTGGAACACGATCTCGATCTCGGGCTATCACATCCGCGAGGCCGGCTCGACCGCGGTTCAGGAGCTCGCCTTCACGCTCGCAAACGGAATCGCCTACTGCCAGGCCGCCGTCGATGCCGGGCTCTCGCCGGACGAGTTCGGCGAACGACTGTCCTTCTTCTTCAACGCGCACAACCACTTCTTCCAGGAGGTTGCGAAGTTTCGCGCCGCCCGCCGGCTCTGGGCCTCGATCATGCGCGACCGCTTCGGAGCCGAGAACCCGAAGGCCCAGGCGCTTCGCTTCCACGCCCAGACCGGCGGCTCGACGCTGACCGCGCAGCAGCCGGAGAACAACATCGCGCGCGTGACCGTGCAGGCGCTGTCGGCGATCTGCGGCGGCGCGCAGTCGATCCACACGAACTCGTTCGACGAGGCGCTCGCGCTGCCGAGCGAGCGCGCGGCCCGGATCGCGCTGCGGACGCAGCAGATCCTCGCCCACGAGGGCGGCGGTACCGACACCGCCGACCCGCTCGGCGGCGCCTACTTCATCGAGGAGCTGACGAACGAGCTCGAGCAGCGGGCGCGAGAGCTGATCGAGCGCGTCGACGAGCTGGGCGGGGCGGTCGCGGCGATCGAGCAGGGCTTCGTCCAGCGGGAGATCGAGCAGGCAGCGTTCGCTTACACGCAGCAGGTGGAGGCCGGCGAGAAGGTGATCGTCGGCGTCAACAAGTACACCGAGGACGACACGGAGCAGATCGAGCTGCACCGCATCGACCCCGAGGCCGAGCGGCGCCAGCTCGAGCGGACGGCGCGGGTCCGCGAAGAGCGGAACGCAGCGGAAGCCTCCGCCGCGCTCAGACGAGTGCGTGAGACCGCCCAGCTTGAGGCGAACCTGCTACCTCCGATGCGGGAAGCGCTGCGCGCGCGCTGCACGGTCGGCGAGATCTGCAACGTGCTCCGCGAGGAGTTCGGCATGTACGACGCTCAGCGTTCCTAGTGATCGACCGCCCGTTCTGGCGCGGCCAGACGGGACGACGCAACGGTTAAAGGATTGCCAGCCCCACCGGCAGTCACTGGCCTCGCGGATCTCGGTGCGGGTCGGGGGTCTGATAGGCCCCCCCGAGTAGTTCCATCCTCCTCAAATCCACGCTGGAGAATCCGCGAGGATATTTGGTTGCACAGATCATCTCTTGGGTGTATTGTCGTTCGCTCATTCCGAGCGGAGGAAAGGAGGAGGATGATGGCGAAGCGCGTTGTACAGAACTTCGGCCTCACTCGACCTCTCGCTCGGAGGCGCTCCGGCTAAGGAGTCTGCCGCACAAGCACGTTCGAGCGAGGGCGACCGAGAGGTCGCTTTCGTCGTCTTTGACGGAAGAAGCCCAAGCCCACGGCGAACGAAAGGAGACTTTCGTAGTGCGATGCTTAACCCCAACGTAGACCGTATCGAGTCCGAGATGGGAGCAGCGATCCCGCTCTCCGTATGTGAAAAGCGACTGTCGAGACCAGTGTTGCTTTAGCACGCAATTGTTTGCTTAGACGCGGGTAATTCGCCTTCTCTTTCCGGCTCGGTGCGGGAAATGCATCGAAACCGAGAGAGGAGGAGAGACCGTGCACTATTCGGATACCGAATATCGGCGCCAGTACTGCCGGGAACGCATCGACCAGATTGGCGACGATTATCGTCGCGCCCAGCGAGCGCCGATGGACTCGCGGCCCCGCACGCGCGTCATCGTGCGAGTGCAGTCGATCTGGGAGTACGTGCGTCGTCAACGCACGCAGCGTGCGCCGGCGTATCGGTCGTGACCGACGAAAAGCAGGCGCTCGCGGTGCGCGATCGCCCCGGCCAGGAGCCGAGGACCCATAGCTCGACAGAGACACGAAGGCCCCGCCGCAAGGATCGGGGCCTTCGCCTCTGAGGAGCAACTATGAGAGTTAGTCGTCCGGCTCGCCGTGCGTCCATGAGCTCGGGATGACCTCGTAGGTCGGGTTGTCACCGTGCTGCTGGGTGTAGAAGAAGCGCCAGCCGTCCTTGAAGAGGTGAGGGATCTTGGCGCCGAGGATTCCGCCCGGCCGCGGGTCTCCGTTGGACACGGTCGTGCCGGTGATCTCGTTGTCCTGGTCGTTCTTCCCAAAGCCGCCGTTCGCGGCATCGAGCGTCGCGGACGGATCGCGACCCTGCGCAAGCCAGCGGACTGGCTGGTTCGCAGAATCCGAGTAGTCCTTGTTGACGTCGAAGACGAAGCCGGAATCGAAGCCCTCGACGCCGTGGAGCCCTTCGCCCTGGTCCTGAACGAACGTGACCTGGTCGTCCGAGAGGAACGCGATGTTGTCGAAGGCAGCGTGCGCCGCATCGGCCTTGTAGAAGATCGTCAGGTGGCCGCTGTCGGCCGATGGATCGGACTGTGTGATCTTGAACACGGAGCCCCACCCGCCGCAGCAGTCGTTCTCGGTGCTCGCCGCGTTCGTGTCGCCCGTCTCGTCGAAGTAGTACTCGCGGAAATGGGAGCCCGGCCGGAAGAGGCCGTTCTCGGGCCGCTTGAACGGTGTCGCGTTGGCGGCCTTCGCGGCGAGGTTGGCGTTGAACGAGGTCGTTCCGTCGACCGCGGTGTCGTGAACCGTGACCCAGTTGGTCTTGAAGACCTTGCCGTATGTGTGCAGCGCGATCTGGTCCGGAGACTGATGCGGGCTCTGGCTCGCGAACGTGATCGGCTGCTTGCTGTCGTTCAGAACCTGGAGCGCCTCCAACTTGCCATGGGTCAGATCGCTCGGCGACTTGGGCACGAACCGGAAGACGAAGCTGTTCGGGAACTTGGCCGAGACCGCCGGCGCCGGCTTGTTGGTCGGGCTGCCGATGTCCTCGTCGATCCAGAGGTTCCCGTCGGAGTCGTTCTGAATCCCCTCGTAGCCGCCTCTCCCGATCGAGCCCGAGACGTCGTCGATGGTCGAGGGCCAGCTCGCGTCCGCGGCGTACGTGGGCCCGTTCTGGTTCTCGGTCGTGAACAGCAGCTTCTTCGCCCACGGATCCCAGGTCGAGCCGTCGATCGTGATGAGCGGTCTGCCGTTGCCCGCAGTGGTCGGGTAGAGCGTCACGCGGTGGGCGGCATCTGCATCGAGGTTGATCCTCGTGATGTAGCTGAGGTTGCCGGGGCCGCTCGCCGGATCGGCCGGTCCGCCTTCGTGTCCCTGGAACAGGAAGTGAGTGCCGTAGTCGTACGACGAATCCGGCCCGCCGAGGCCGTGCTTGAAGACCAGGTAGGTGTTCTTGTCGGGCTCGGTCTTGTGGGCTTCCATGTTCGGGTTGGGAAGCGCCGACGTCGGCACCATCTTCGGTAGGCCGGCGGCGTTCAGGGTGTCGTTGTCGTAGCCGTAGTAGGAGGTCAGGGTCGACGGGTTCTCGAGCTTGGTCGATCCCTGGGCCCAGACGATCTGCTGGAGCTCGGGCGAGAGCTTCGCCGCAGGGGCGACGCCGTCCGAGCGCGTGTTCGGCGTCGGGACGTTCGTGAGGTGCAGGCCGTGGGGCGCAAAGGCTGCACCGGCTGCGACGAACACAAAGATTCCGGTCGTGGCCGCTGCGACTCCAAGCGCGATGCGCCTGCCTAGGGTCTTCATCGAATCGGCTCCTTCCCCTCGAGGTCGATGACCGGCCGACCGTAGAGGGGGCGATGAAGCCGGTGGGTTGACGCGCGGTGCCAAGACGGTGCCGAAGCGGTGAACATCGCGCCCGGCGAGAATGCCCCGATGCGGATCCTGCTGGTCTCGCAGATGTATCCGGGCGACTCCGAGCCGGACTACGGCGTCTTCGTGCGCAGCCTCGAGCAGGCGCTGGAGGCGCGCGGCCACACGATCGAGCGCGTGGTGCTGACGTCCCGTGCCGGCGGCAAAGCCAAATACGCGCGGCTCGGCGCCCTCACCGTTGCCGCCGCGCGCCGCTTCAGGCCCGATGTCATCTATGCCCACTTCCTCGTCCCGACCGGCCTGCTCGCCGGACTCGCTTCGCGGGCGCCGCTGGTCGTGACCGCGCACGGGCAGGACGTCGCCAACATCGGCTCGATTCCGGGTATCCGCTCGGCAACGGCGGCCGTCGTCCGCCGGGCCAACGCGGTGATCGCCGTTTCCGACTACCTGCGGCGCGAGCTCGAGGCGAAGGTTCCCGCCGCACGAGGCAAGACCCACGTTGTCGACAGCGGCGTCGACCTCCAGCGCTTCACCTCGTCGACACCTCCCGACAGCCCTACGGCCTTCGTGTGCGTCGGCTCGCTGATCGAGCGCAAGAACGTGATCAGGTTGGCGCACGCGTTCGAGCGCCTTGGCGAAGGCACGCTGACTTTCGCCGGCGACGGGCCGCTACGCGCCGAGCTCGAGGGACGCAAGGACGTGCAACTGCTTGGCGCTGTGCCCTACGAGCGAATTCCGGAACTGATCGCCCGGTCGCACGTCGTCTGCCAGCCGAGCCTCGTCGAGCCGTTCGGTCAAGCCCTGCTCGAAGGGATGGCGTGCGGCCGCTCGGTCGTCGGGACGTTGGTCGGCGGCCCGCCGGAGTTCGTGCCGCCTGAGGCCGGCGTGCTCGTCGACCCCGTCGACGAGCTGGCGATCGCGGAAGCACTGCGGTTAGCTGCCCAACTGCCGCGTCCCAACCCCGCAGCCCGAGCCGCCGCCGAGCGGCACGACGTCAACGAGCAGGCGCGCCGGGTGGAGACGATTCTGGAAAGCGCTCGAGATCGGCAATCCGGATCTCGACCAGCGGCCTGACCGAATCCTCGAGCCCGGCCTCCCGCGCGACCGCCAGGGCCTGCTCGTAGCTCTCCCTGACCTTGGCCGGATCGACGCCCTGTTTGAGACGATTGTCGCCGGTTACCAGGAGCTTTCGGATCCGCGCGTGCGCATCCTGGGCTTGCACGAACGAAGCGTAGCTGGGCACATTTCCGTTTAAACAGACGATGAACACTGCCGCCGCAAAGCTCGACAGTCCGATTCGCGTCCTGCTCGCCGACGACCACCGGCTCTTTGCCGAGGCCCTCGAGGCCATCCTCGCCGGCGAGAGCAGCATCGAGGTCGTCGGCCGCGCGCGCAACGGGGCGGAGGCGCTCGAGCTCACGCTGGAGCTCGAGCCCGACGTTGTCCTGATGGATATCAGCATGCCGGTGATGGACGGAGTCGAGGCCACCCGACGGATCCGCGAGGCGCGGCCGGGTGCCTGCGTCCTGATGCTGACCGGTTCGAATGCGGCTGCCGACGTCGACCGGGCGCGCGATGCAGGCGCGGCGGGCTACGTCACCAAGGACCGGATCGCCTCGCAGCTCGTCGAGGCGATCGTCGAAGCTGCCGGCCGCTAGTCGGCTATCCTGGCTGCGCGATGTTGCAGGTCCTCGCGGTCATTCACGTGATCCTCTCGATCGCTCTCGTGGGGCTGATCCTGATGCATTCCGGACGGGACACGGGCTTCGGCGGGATGGGCTTCACGCCGGCTTCTCAGGGCGGCACGCACATCGTCGAGCGCAACCTGACGCGACTGACGGTCGTGGTCGCGATTCTGTTCTTCGTGAACACGATTGCGCTCTTCCACGAGCTCAAGTAACCAGCTAAATCCCCGGCGCGCCGCCGTTTCCAGTCACGTCGAAACGAGCGGTCGCGAGTGCCGGCACCAATGCGCCGTATGCGAACCGCTCGTCGTAGAACGCGGCTTCGTTCGCGAGCGTCGTCTCGTGCGTGAGGCCGGGAACGTCGGCGAGGACGTCCGGCACGGCGACTGTGAACCGGAGGTTGACCAGCGGTTCGGCAAGCTTCCCGTCGCGGATTCGGAAGGTCCCGTCCCGGGTCATGCCGGTGAGGATTCCCTGGCGCGGCTCGACGATGCCCAGGTAGTGGAGGCGCGTGATGTAGATGCCGTCGCCGACGAGCTCGACCAGCTCGTCGATCGACTCGGCCTCTCCGCCTGCGAGGGAGAGCGCGAACGGAAGGGGTCCCCAGCGGCGGAACGCCGGCGGCGGCGCATGACCGGTCGACTGCCGTGAGCCGCCTGCCCGCGCCGCGCTGGTCGAGTCCCAGACCGCGCCGCGGAGGACGCCGTTCTCGACCAGCGGAACGCGCTGCTTCGGCACGCCTTCGAAGTCGAACTGCTTCGGTAGGCCCTGCGGATCGAGCGCGTCGTCGGCGATCGAGACCTTCTCGTCGAAACGGCGCTCGCCGAGCTTCCCGGCGAGGTAGCTCCGCTCCTCGAGCAGCGCCAGGCCGCTGAACGCGTCGAAGGCGAAGTACTGCAGCAGCTCGCCGACCGCGTAGGGGCCGAGCACCGCCCGGTACGTCCCCGGCTCGAGCTCGTCTGCGTTGGCGGTCCGCTTTGCGAGCTCGAAGGCTTGCCGTGCAACGGCGGCGGGGTCGACGTCACCGACAGCCCATGAAGTCTGCTCGGCGTACCCGGAAGCGCCATCAGTCGCTGCCAGCGCTAGCGCCACCGCGTCAGTGGAGGTCTGCTCGGCAGAGAACCCGGCCGAAGTGACGACCGCAACGGTCGCCGTGCCGCTCGTGAAGAACCCGTAGACCGGAGTGTCGCCGGCGCCCGCGATCGCGTCCGCGGCGAGCCGCGCCTGGTCGGCAGGGCTGAGCCCCGCGGTCTCCTCGTCGTAGCCCTCAACGTCCGGGAGCGCCGAGGCGCCGGCCAACCCGGGCAGATCCGGATCTTCGGGCGCCGCTTCGGCGGCCTCGCCCGCCCGAAGTGCGAGGTCCCGGAGGCCCTCGTCGTCTATCCGGTTCGCCGCGGCCGCGCCGACACGGTTTCCGCGGACGACGCGAACGAAGACGCTGACGTTCTCGATCAGCGTCGGCTGATGGACCTCCGATCCGGCGAAGCGCGCGAAGCCAGAGTGTTCGGCCTGGACGATCGCCTCGACGCCGTCGCCGTCCGCCGCGGCGACTGCCCGCTCGGCGAGTTCGATCGCGCTCGTCACGAGGACGCCACGCCGACCTGCACGCTGCGAAAGCGCGCTGGGGCGGCGCCGTGGCTGACGTGCGCGTGCTGGCCCGGCTGCCCCTTGCCGCAATTGGTCAAGCCGTAGAGCACCCAGGTCTCCGGGCCGCCGACCGCGTCGAGCGAGCCCCAGAAGACGGGTGTGACGCCGGTGTACGTCGCGTCTCGCAGCATCCGTCCCCGCTTGCCTTGCTTGATCTCCCATGCAACCTGCGTCCCGAACTGGAAGTTCAGCCGTTTGTCGTCGATCGACCAGGACTTGTTCGTTTCCAGGTAGACGCCGTCGTCGACGTCGGCGAGGAGGTCGTCCAACGTTCCCTCGCCGGCCTCGAGATGGAGGTTCGTCATCCGGACGAGTGGCATACGGCTCCAGCCGTCGGCACGCATCGAACCGCCTCCTCCGTCGCCGAGCTTCGCCGCCGTCTCGCGGGACGTCAGGAAGCCTCGCAAGACACCGGCTTCGACAACCGGCGTCCGAGCCGCCGGGACGCCTTCGTCGTCGTAGCCGAAAGTTCCCAGGCCCCCGGGCGTCGTCGGATCGGCGGTGATGTTCATCAGTTCCGAGCCGTAGCGCAGGGAGCCGAGATCCCCGGCGTGAAGGAAGCTCGTGCCGGCGTAGGCGGCCTCGGTTCCATACACGCGATCGAGCTCCGTCGGGTGGCCGGTCGACTCGTGCACCTGGAGTGCCATTTGGTCGGCGTCGAGCACGACGGTCGTGGTCGCGGCCGGACAGACCGGGGCGCTAAGAAGTGCCGCGGCTTGCTCGCCGATCCGCGGCGCCTCACGCTCAAGCCCGAGCCCGAGGACGTATTCCCACCCGGCGCCGGCGCTCGAGCCCTCGTGCTGGCTCGGGTAGCTCCGGATCTGCGAGAGCTCCGCATCTGCCGCCGTCGCTTCGATCCCGCCTCCGCATTCGACCAGATCCTGGTCGACTGCAGTTCCGTCCGAGGAGACGAGCACCTTGCGCTCGCGCATTGCCCGCACAAAGGCCGTCGTCACCTTGACCGCCTTGTTCTCGATCGCCTCCTCCGCGCTCAGGCAGAGCGCGATCTTTTCGGTGAGAGAGACGTCGATCGGATCCTGTTCCCGCGGCGTTCGGTACTCCCCTTGCACGGGCTCGACCGGCGCGAGCGCCCGCGCGTGTATGCCCGGCGCAGCCTTGGCAAAGGAGGTCGCGCGCTCGGCCGCATCTCGGGCGCCGGTTTCGTCGAGCCGCCGGTCACAGGCAAAGCCCCAGGCCCCGTCGACGAGGACCCGCACGCCGATCCCTTCGCTCTCGACGTCGTCGACCTGGTCGACGCGCCGATTCTTGGTCGCGACGAGCTGCGAGCGCCGAACCACCGCGCGGGCATCGGCGTAGGACGCACCGCCGGCGAGCGCCGCGGCGACAGCTTCTTCACACAGCGCCCGCATCGGCCGAACCCTAATGCCGAGGAGCGAACAAGCGTCGCTACAATCCGCCCCGCGCGCTGGTGGCGGAATTGGTAGACGCGCAAGGTTGAGGGCCTTGTGGGGTTAACACCCCGTGGAGGTTCAAGTCCTCT
>Ga0207693_10005609_pt1 | contig 10434 bp, 7 predicted proteins | sample LARL81metaG_FD_184347 | JGI IMG/M metagenome (GOLD analysis project Ga0207693, IMG submission 184347) | Corn, switchgrass and miscanthus rhizosphere microbial communities from Kellogg Biological Station, Michigan, USA - LAR L8-1 metaG... | ecosystem: Host-associated > Plants > Roots >... | reverse complement strand
ACTACTCGGCCTTCTTTCAGGACCAGCTGCAGACGCCGCACATTGGTGATGTCCTCGAGCGGATTGGCCCCGACCACAATCAGGTCGGCGAGCTTGCCCGACTCCACCGTGCCCAGTTCGGCGCCGACGCCGCACACCTCAGCACCATGTCGCGTGGCTGCTACCAGCGTCTGCCACGGCGTCGCCCCATCGCGAACCCACAGCCCCATCTCGAGCAGCGCGGCCTCCTTGAGAGGGCCGATGTCAGAGCCCAATGCCATTCGTACACTGGCATCGAGCGCTTTGCGGAACCAGGTGGCGTGCACGTCCGAGGCTGCCTCGGCACGGCAACACAGCGCATGCGATAGCCCGCGCTGCGCAATCCAGGCGGCTTCGAACGGGTTGGTGGCCTGGCTGGCCGTAAGATGGCTGATGGCGAGAGTCGGCACATACCAGGTATCGTGTTCGAGCAGGAGCGCGATGCACTCGTCGTCCATGATGTAGCCATGCTCGATGCTATGAGCGCCTAGCCGGATTGCATTCTTTACCGCATCCGGATTGGTGGCATGCGCCATGACTTTGAAGCCGCGCTTCCGGCAGATCTCGAAGGCAGCGTGGATCTCGTCGTCGAGCAGGAATGAGTGGGTGTGGAGGTCCCAAGCCGGCCCCATGATGCCGCCCGAAAGGTTAAGCTTGATGTGGTCGACGCCGTTCTTGATCTGCTCGCGGATGGCTTTCACCCAACCATATGGGCCGTCGACCTCCAGCGCATGACCCGAGGTCAGAAAGTGTCCGCCCGTGGTGGTGAGAAAATAACCGCTGGCGAACAGCCGAGGGCCGAGATGCTGTCCGGAGGCGAAGGCCCGCTTCCATGCGACGTCCATGAAGTGATGGGCGCCGGCGCAGCGCAGTCCCACAATGCCGGATTCGGTAAGCGCGGCCGCAAGCCGGTGGCCGAACAGCGTAACCTGATCGGCGAGCGGCATCTCGTCGAGCGACAGGTAATCGGGATGGATGTGCACGTCCCAGAGGCCGGGCATTAGGTACCCGCCTTTAAGATCGATAATCCGCGCGTCGCCGGCGCTGCCCACCTCTCCGCTTGGCAGGATGGCGCGGATGCGGCCATCTTCGATCAGCACGGCAGTATCCGGCCGTACCTCGGGCTCGACGCAGTCGATCAGGTTTGCATGAGAAAGGATTGTCTTCATTACGGCCTATTCAGGCTGAAGTTGGAGATACTTGGTTCACATATCGGCACCGAAGCGCAGATCCGTGTTGCCGACACCGGTTTTCCTCTGCTGACGTACAAGCTGCGAACCGGTGGGGTCACCTGGCTCACTCAACGGCTGCTGGAGGAATGGCGTTTGCCGCGCACGGCAGCCGGGCCCGGGGCCTGCTGGTCATCTGAGCAAACGGCAGGGATCGGCGGGAAACCCTCGCTTGTCAAACAAGCTGACTCCAGTGAGCACGATCTAACCTTCAATCCGGAAGCAGATGTACCGGCTCGCCAATCGTCTGCCTTAAGGCTGGATACCCCACACACAAGTAACCAAGGTGTCGTTTCTGAGCGCGAGGGTGTCTGCAAGTCGGCTCGATCTCGATACTTGTCAATGCACCGCCGCGACCCCCATGACGGGAATCCCGGAGGCGCCTGGCCGCCTCTCTCCGAGCAGTCGCCGTGCGTCCTCCAACCGACTGGCCTCGATATAGGCTTTCAACAAGGTGAACTCGATCAGATCGTGCTGTGCGCGGCTGCCGCCAATGCGTTCGTTTTGCCCGGCGAGCGGCGCAAGCGCCTCGATCGCGCCGGCAAAGTCCCTAGATTCAAACGCCGCGAAACCGCGGGCCAGGGTGGGAAGATAAGAGCAGGACGGATAACGCCCCTCTCGTGCTAGATGCTCCATTTGCCGGGCACCGTCATCGAGCGCCCTGTCATCTCTCATCACGGCCTGGGCCAGGATGACATGCAGATCGGCGAGCCCGTTGCCTGGCCGCGGCAATGCGCTATTGGCATACTCGTACAACCCGCGCCAAGCAGCGGCCTCGCGAGGCTGCCCGGCGAGTTCGGAACGCCATAAGAACGCCGCTCCATCGGCGATTTTCAGCTGTGGCCCGCCGCTGTGCCGGCCAAGAGCGATCGCGTCCCGATACAGCCGGATCGCCTGTGACCAATTGCCGGCCAGGATTTCGCAGAGCGACAGATGCCAGCTTAGATGCCCATAGAAAAACCCGTCGTGCGGATATGTGGCGAGCCACGACGAGAGAAAGGCGTGGGCCGTGTCGGCTTCGCCGCTCTCGTAGCAGACATGGGCGAAACCATGCGCGCCATGCGCGTTGTTCGGGTTTGCCGCCACCGATTGCTCGATCTTCGCTCGGGCGGCCGCGAGCTGCCCATCCTCGGACAGCGCCATGGCGTGATAGGACGTGAACCAAAAATCATCGCCGTAGTGCGAGGCCAGGCTGTCCATCAGCTCCGCGATCTGGCGCTTCTGTCCGATGCGGCCGGAGCCGCCGATCACTCCGTTGGGGTTCGCGGCTACGGAAACAACCAACGCGTCACGCGGCCATGCCGCGAGATGCGGGTACAAGGCGGCGATTGCCGCCTCGCTTCGGCCCGCGAATAAAAGATCGAAGAAACCGATGTGGCTGGCTTCGCGTTCGGACAGACCGACAGACACGTCCTTCGCCGCCGCCAGCGCTGCCTGCGCTGCCGCGACGTCGCCTTGCCGCATCAATACCTGCGCCTTGCCTCCGTGGGCCAGGGCAAAACCCGGGTCCGCTGCGATGGCCCGGTCATAAGCCTCGGCCGCGCCGGGATAGAAGGTCAGCGCCAGATCGGAGGCTTCAACGTAGTCATCTCGCGCTGCAGCGGACGCGGTGGATAGGGCGAGGCCATAGCGATCTGTCAGCATAAAAACACCGCGAGGCAGTTTCGCCGAGAGCGAGCTTTGTAGAGCAAACCTGAGAATTTACCAGCGCGCCGTTGCGCGGGCGCCGGGCGCGACGACTTCGTCCGGCAGGGTCGCCTCGTCCGCCATGTGCTAATAGCTCTTTCGGGCAAACCAAAGCGCGTAATCGCCGAAGCGGATGGGCGGGTATTTCGGCGGGATGATGACCGTGTCATGATCGGGGCTCGTAGAAGACCGGGATCGCATAGCGCACTTAAGCAAACGCAAGTTCGCCAGCTCGCCGACGTCCGCAGTTGGCACTGAGCCGCCAATCCGCGATGTCAGCGTATCGGTCTCCTATCGGGGGCAAATCGGCCCTGCTCAACAAGCGTGTTCATGAGTACGCGTCCTGACTGGGCGCACTGCCAGCTGTCGCTTGGGTCATTGGAAGCGGCGTCAATCACCGGGCCTCGTTGAGGCACTCTGGCTTGTGGCTGAGAGTCATAGCAGCGATTGAAGCTCGCGAAATTCCATTTCGTGTGGGAGGCAGCGCCACGCCCCTAGCCTCGGAATCGGATGTTTAACGATGATTGTCTCAGCTTTAACGATCTTCTGATCTATTTTCGAGCATTCGAGCTAATTGTCCATCTCCTTCTGCAAAATAAAGTCACCTCGTTATCTGTGGACACGCGATCCTCAATATTGGCGAGTTGCAGTGATAGCCCTATCGTGCCGGCCCGCGACCCGTTCGTTCCTTGGATGGGCGCGGCCGTGAGCGAGACGCGGGCGGTGCTCGCGGATGGCGATCATCACCGGAGATGGCCGACAGGCTGCGCGGACTGGCGCGGCTGACCCGCTCGCCGGGCATTCGCCGGGAGCTTGTCGATCTTGCGCAGCGGTGCAACCGGCGCGGCGACCATTTTGATCGCCTGCAGCGCCGGGAAATCTAGCCGCCCCGCCGTCGCGGGGGACCGCCGTGCCCTTCGCCGCGGCGGGTTTCGGATGCGGCGGCGTTGCCGCTGTCGGACGCGGTCTGGATCATGCTGAAGGAGGTGATGCCGTCGGGGTGCACGCCGTACAGCTCGCCGTCGAGATAGGCCTGCCTGGAGCCAACCAACAACACGGCAGCGGCGGTCGCCGGATACTTGTGTGTCCAGTCGAGCCCGGTTCGCGTAAGCAGCCGCACAACACCGCGATCGAGGCGCGCGTGCATGCGATAGCCGTCGAACTTGATTTCGTGCAGCCATTCCGGTCCGTCCGGCGCTTCGTCGACGAGCTCGGTGAGCTGCGGCGGAATCCATTCCGGCAGACCGGTCGCGTGCGAACCACGCGCTATAGGCCGTACCATGCCGACAGCGGGAACAGCTTTACTGCGCCGGCGCATGTGCCTCCTCGAGATGTCGATCTCTCCGACATGGTTGGCCGCATGGGCGAGCTCGAAGCGGATGCCCTTGCAATGCCGGCAGGTTGGAAACCGGAGACCCCTTGATCGATGTGACCTGGTGCGGCATGTCGGCGTGCACGGTTGCGAGCCTAAGCGGAGTGGCCCAGGCTTACTTGCCAAGAGAGACGCCAGCAAGGCATCCTTGAGCACCATTGTAAGGAGTGCTGCGATGCGTCTCGAGGGGAAGGTCGCCGTCATCGTCGGGGCCGGCCAAAGCCCCGGTGAGGGGATGGGCAATGGCCGTGCGACGACGCTCCGCTTCGCGCAAGAGGGCGCCAGGATCCTGGCAGTTGACCGGCTTATCGCCTCCGCCGAGGAAACCGCCGCGATGGCCACAAAAGAAGGCAGCGAATGCGTGCCCTTCGCCGCCGACGTGACCAAGGAAGAGACGCTCGCCGCGGCCATAGAGGCCGCTCGGGCGCGCTGGAGCCGGATCGATATCCTGCACAACAATGTCGGGGTCAGCATTGCGGGTGGTGACAAGCCGCTGGAAGAGCTGACCGAGGAGGCCTTCGACCGCGTCTGCGCGATCAACCTGCGCGGCACGATCATGGCCTGCAAGCACGTGGTCCCGGTTATGCGTCTGCAGCGCTCCGGGGCGATCATCAACATTTCTTCCGTGGCTGCGCGCGAGAACAGCTATCCGCTCGTCACCTATAAGGCGACCAAAGCTGCAATGATCGCCTTCACCGAGCAGCTCGCGCTGCAAAACGCACCGTACGGTATTCGCGCCAACTGCATCTTGCCGGGACTCATGGATACGCCCATGGCCGTCGATACCCGCGCTCGCGCCAGCAACCGCAGCCGCGCCGAGGTCGCCGCAGAGCGCGACGCCAAGGTTCCGCTGCGCGGCCGCATGGGAACGGCGTGGGATGTAGCGAATGCAGCCTTGTTCCTCGCCTCTGACGAAGCCAATTTCATCACCGGCGTGGCGTTGCCGGTCGACGGCGGTGCACTGGTGCGGGTCGGCTGATCATCGGCAGCTCGTTGGACGGGGACGCGCATCAGATGTGCCGGGCCAAAGAATTGCAGTGCTATTGGCGGCAAAAATGCGCAGCGCAGCGAAGCTTGATCAGGACATTTCTGTTTTTTGTAATGGGGGCGGTCATGACCACGATCCCAGCCCGGGCCCAGTCTTTAGCTGCCGATCCGGCCTTGATCGACGATCTCGTCGCGGCCAATCGGATCCTCTACGACCAAGGCGTGGTAGATGGCTTTGGCCATGTCAGCGTGCGCCACGACAAGAACCCAGAGCACTTCCTGCTGGCGCGCAGCATGGCGCCTGGCCTCGTCACCACCACTGACATCATGGAATTCGACCGCGACGGCAACGCCGTCGACCCGCAGGGGCGCGCCGTCTATCTCGAACGCTTCATCCATAGCGAGATCTACAAAGCCCGCCCTGAAGTCAAAGCGGTCGTACACAGCCATTCGCCGGCGGTAATTCCGTTCGGAGTGACGAGCGTGCCATTACGGCCGATTTTTCATCTGAGCTCGTTTCTCGGGGCCGGCGCGCCGGTATTCGAAATCCGCGAGGCGGGTGGGCCGGCTACCGACATGTTGATCCGCACGCCCGAACTCGGCGCAGCCTTGTCGCGCACGCTCGGCACGGCGCCCGTCGCGCTGATGCGCGGGCACGGCGATGTCGTCGTGGCGCCGTCGCTCAAGGAAGCCGTTTTCAGAGCAGTCTACACCGAGGTCAACGCTCGGCTCGAAGCCGAGGCGTTGCGGCTCGCGCCTTCAGGTCAGGTCACCTTCCTGAACGATGAGGAAGCGGCGAAGGCTACCGCGACCAATGCCGGCGTTCTGGTCCGTGCGTGGGATTTGTGGAAGGCGAAAGCACTAGCGGCGACGCGGTGAGCCGGCGCCGCCCCGTTTTCTTCTTGGTTGCGTCTACCGACGTGCTCAGTGTCTGGTCGGTGATGGGTAGCATGATCGTCCTTTCGATCGGGTCGGCGCCTCGGCCCCGATTGCGAGACGCGGCTCTGGTTGACCGCAATGATGCGATGCCAACCCTCCATCCCGTCAGGATTGCCGACGAGCTGCCTGAGACGCGGGCGTTGTTCACCGTCTAGCGATCAGACCGATCCATCCCGCCTCGCTGGTGACGTCGATCTTGTCGGCCGGTGGCCTCCCCGACGCCGGTCCGTGTATCTGCGGCGGCACTTTCCGCGTCGGCTGCCAAGACATCGGCGACAATGACTTTTGTGCTTTCGGCTGTGAACAGCCGCGCTTCGGCTCAGCCCATGGCGCATCGCTCGTTACAATGGCAACTTTGTCCTTCAGACGCATGACCGACCGAGGTCTGCTGTATTATGAGCATACCCGTGCGGGGTCACTGTTTGCTATCCGCGATGGGGCTGCATGATCGAGGACCCGATGACCGACTGGAGAGATCAAGTAGCAATCGTGACCGGAAGCTCGCGCGGTATCGGGCGAGCGATTGCGCGAACATTGGCAACCCGAGGCGCAGCGATTTGCATCAACTACGCAACCCGCACGGTGGAAGCGGAAGCATCCGCCGGCGAAATTGCGGACAAGGGCGGACGCGTCATTGTGATCCAGGCGGATGTCGCAGATCCCGACGCGGTGATGCGAATGGTGTCGCGTGCCGAGGCGGAACTGGGGCCGGTCAGCATCCTCGTGAACAACGCCGGAACATCGTTACCGGCGACGTTGGAGAGCTATGACCCGGCCGCGATGGCGCACATGCGGCAAGTCAATGTGGATGGGGTGATCCACACAATCCGCGTGGTCGCCCCCGGGATGAAGGAGCGTGGTTACGGCCGAATCGTCAACATCGCCTCCAATGCCGCGATCGGCACGGCATTGCCCGGCACGACGTTCTATGCGGCGACCAAGGCGGAGGTGCTGATCCTTACGCGCCGCTTTGCGATGGAGTTGGGGCGCCATGGAATTACCGTAAATGCAGTGGCGCCCGGCTGGATCGTGACCGAGATGGCGCGGGTCGGGCGCAGCGAGCACGAGTTCGAAGCGCGAGTTCGGAATATGAGCGACCGGACAATGGTCGGGCGGACGGGACGGCCAGAAGATATTGCGAATGCGGTAGCTTTCCTGGCAGCGCCGGAGTCGGCGTTTGTGACAGCGCAGGTGCTCACTGTTGATGGTGGGCGGATGGACTATATCGGGCATGGTTAAACCGCCGTACCCGTGTTGGGCCGCGCGTCGAATTTTGGCAATCGCAATTCTGTGCTTCGGCGGATGATATTCCGCACAGCGCTCACCCCAACGCCGCCGGCCGCAATCAACGGCAAGCTGGCGACCGCCGATGACAGATCGTCTCGCTCTTTCACAATTGGAATGCCGCCGAGTCTAGCTCCGACGCCGCCCTCGATACTGTCGGGAAGACGGTGAGGAATACGAGGCGGCGGTCGACAGCATCACCGACCTCGAACACCAGATTGCCAACGCGCCCTCAAATACCGCGGCAGGGCTTGCAATCAAGGTGTACGTGAGCCTCTCGATCGAGCGCCGGCCGGATCAACGGTCTCACTGATAGTGATCTCCGGGACCGCCGCGGCCTGGTTTAAGCGGCTCGGCCCGTTCGACGATGTGCGCATCACGCTCGGCGGCGATGGACTATCGGTAATGGCGCAAATCTGCGCTGATGGGCTCGGCACCGGTCTCGACCGCATCCGGGTCATCCATGGTCGACGCTAACGGCGGGTCTTACCCCTTAGGAGCCATTCCCGGCCCACGCCCGTCGGCGGTCGAGCCGGCCAGAAAGCGGACATTCGTGCCGGATCTTCGGCACATGCCAGTCGGCGGATCACGTCAGTTCGCCGAGCAGCGATTTTGCTTCTTTCAGATCGGGCGTGCCGAAGCCCTCGGTGAACCAGCCGTAAACGGGCGCGAGCAGATCGCGCGCTTCGGAGGGACGACCCTGGTCGCGGCGCAGTCGTGCGAAGCTCACCGCGGTGCGCAGTTCCCAGAGCGTGGCCTCCTGCTCCCCGGCGATGCTCAGGGCTTCGTGATACAGGTCCTCGGCGGCCTCGATATACCCCTGGCGCAACAGCAGCTCGCCTTTCAGACGATACAGCTCTGCCTGAGCCACCGCTCTCCCTGTCCTTTCAACGATCTGTACCGCCTCGTCCAGCAGGCCCAAACCCTCTTCAATGTGGCCGTCTATTTCGCATGCGCCTGCGAGGAGGGCGAGGAAATGGGGGACCCATAACTCCGCTCCGGTGGCGCGAAAAGCGATCAAGCCGCTGCGCAGGAGTGACATCCCCTCCGCTACCGCCCCGTTCTTGACCTCTACCCACCCGCGATAGATCGTCCCCTGAGCCTGCCATTGGAGAAAGCCTTGCTCGATCGCCACCGAAATCAGCTGATCGGCTTGCTCGCCCAGGGCCGCGTCGTCTCCCGCGAGTGAAAGCAGCCTGGCACGCAAGGCCAAGCCTACCCCTAAAGACGTCGGATGGGCCAGGCTACGGGCGTTGGCCGCGGCGGCATCGCCTCATATAAATCGATCTCCTTTTGGTCCTCATAATGCCCCTAATTCTCGCTGTCGACCGAGGCGGGCAGATACTTCTGCACATCGAGCGGCGGGTTGACCACGCCGTGGCCCATTGGCTTCAAGGACGACGTCGAAATTTCCGCTGCGCATTGTGTCGAACCAGGGGGGCCCGTCGGCACCACGCGCTGCGTCACGTGCAGCCCGATCTTGCTCCACTCGTCGATGAGCCAAGTGGCGACGTATTTGAAGGGCTGGTCGACATTGCGGTTCAACAAATTCGAAACTGAGACCCTCCGCTCCGGCCTCTTTCAATAGACGCCTCGCCTCCGCCCGTGATTTCTCGATGTCCGGCCAGTAAACTGCAGCATTCCGTCACACCGGCCCACGGGTCCGGCCATTGGCCGTAGCGTGATGCCATAGGACAGGAACCGAGAAATGGGAAGATGAAAAACCAACATCGACGCATTCAACAAAGCAGGCGAGTAACGGTCAGACTCGGCATCTTAGGAGCGTGTCAAGGGTTTAGACACCTCCTCGAGGATTGAGCCATGCGCCTGCCCTTCGCTCCACCTCTTGCCCCTATGTTGTCCAGCGCCGCCGACGCGTTGCCTGGCGGCGAGGGATGGCAGTTCGAGCCCAAGTGGGACGGCTTTCGAACGCTGGTGTTTCGCGACGGCGACGAGATCCTACTGCAGAGCCGCGACGAGAAGCCCATGAACCGATACTTCCCGGAGCTCATCGCCCCACTGGCCGCCACGCTATCCGAACGCTGCGTCGTCGACGGCGAGATCGTGATCGTCGGGGTCGGCGGGCTCGACTTCGAGACCCTGCTCTTGCGCATCCATCCCGCCGCGTCGCGGGTGAAGCTGCTCTCCGCGCAGGCGCCGGCCTCGTTCGTGGCCTGGGATCTGCTCGCGCTGGGCGACGATGACCTGCGCAACGCGCCTCTCGCCGTGCGGCGCGAACGGCTCGAGCACGTGCTGGCCGGCGCGGCGCCCCCGGTGCACCTCTCGCCGGCTACGCGCGATCGAGCGCTTGCGGCGGACTGGTTCCGCCGCTTCGAGGGCGCCGGGCTCGATGGTGTCATGGCAAAGCGTCTCGACGCGCCCTATCGCGCCGGGGAACGCACGATGATCAAGGTGAAGCACGAGCGCACGGCTGACTGCTTGGTCGCCGGCTTCCGCTGGCACAAGAAGGGCGCCGGCACGATGATCGGCTCGCTCCTGCTCGGCCTGTACGACGACGATCACACGCTCCACCATGTCGGGGTCGCCGCGGCGTTCACGGCCACGGTGCGCAAGCAGCTCGTCGTCGAGCTGACGCCGCTGCGCGCGGACGCGCTCGAAGACCATCCATGGCGGGATTGGGCCGTGGCACAGGAGGAAGCCAGCGCGAAGGGACAGCGGCTGCCCGGTGCGACCAGCCGGTGGAACCGCGGGAAAGATCTGAGCTGGGAGCCGCTCCGGCCGGAGCGCGTCTGTGAGGTCGCGTACGACCACATGCAGGGGACTCGGTTCCGACATGCCGCGAAGTTCCTGCGCTGGCGTCCAGACAAGCGCCCGCAGGACTGCCGCTACGATCAGCTGGAAGTCACGCCCGCCTATGAGCTGGACCGCGTTTTCGGCGCGCGCGACCGTAGTCAGCCG
>Ga0207693_10005608_pt1 | contig 10436 bp, 9 predicted proteins | sample LARL81metaG_FD_184347 | JGI IMG/M metagenome (GOLD analysis project Ga0207693, IMG submission 184347) | Corn, switchgrass and miscanthus rhizosphere microbial communities from Kellogg Biological Station, Michigan, USA - LAR L8-1 metaG... | ecosystem: Host-associated > Plants > Roots >... | reverse complement strand
AGAGCACCGAGCAGGATGCGATTGTAATATTCCGGCGTCCGGCGCAGATCGAAGGAGCGGGCGTAGATGTAATAGTGGCCTTGCCGGAGCAGATAGGCACACGCACCGAGACCACCATAGGCCCAGGGCTGCAAGGCCTGTAATAGGTCCCTGGAAACCTTAAACCATCCGCTCAGGTCACCGTGCCCGCCAAGCCAATTGATGAGAGCTTCGGTCCCTAGCACGAAGATGGCGAAAAAGACCGTCAGTCCCCAAAGCGCCCGCGTGAAACGTTGCGCTGGGGAGATATCGCGCGTTTTGCCAGCCAGGAATTCGGCGTGCGATGCTCCGGCACCCGCGGCGTAGCGCGTGTTACGCAAGGTCTCCGCCGTCACCGGATGAGTAATGATCGAGAGATGGTAATACGCTTCCTCAAAGGCGTTCCACGCGGCCGTGTCCAGAGGCTGCACTGGGCTGGCACCAGGCTTGACGTCCAGCAGTCCGACGGACACGGCGGCGCCCTGGATCGTCTTGATATCGGCGAACGCTAACGGCTTGCCGTCTTTATCGGTCACGCCGGTCGCGACGACGAAACGCGACAATTCAAGCGCGTCGATGACCTGCTGACGGACGCGCTCCGCGGCCTTGTCTTGCTCGGTTTGCATTTGATCGGTGTGGTCATCTGGCATCGTCGGCCCCCCGCCAAGATGTTTTCGCGTATTTCGTGCGACAGGGGAAAACTCTAGCGGCAAGCGAGGCTGCCTGCCAGTGCGATCCTACTCGCCCGACCGAAAAGAGGCCTCTGGTGTGGTTGCCTCCGGCCGCTTGGACACTATATTGCGCTGCAACAGCACCGCGTCGCCAGCGTACAGGATTGCCGTCGGGCAATCCTGTTGTTCTTTGGAAACGTGGATTTCCGCCGGAAATCCCTCTTGCGCCGCTTAGTTTTTGGAACTGCCAATGAATTTGCGCAACGTCGCCATCATCGCCCATGTCGACCATGGCAAGACGACGCTGGTCGACCGGCTGCTGCAGCAATCCGGCGCCTACCGCGAGAACCAGCGCGTGGTCGAGCGCGCCATGGATTCCAACGACCTCGAGCGTGAGCGCGGCATCACCATCCTCGCCAAGGCGGCCTCGGTGCTCTGGAAGGATACCCGCATCAATATCGTCGACACCCCCGGCCATGCCGATTTCGGCGGCGAGGTCGAGCGCATCCTCAACATGGTGGACGGCGCGCTGGTGCTGGTGGACGCGGCGGAAGGTCCGCTGCCGCAAACCAAGTTTGTAGTGTCGAAGGCGCTCAAGATGGGCCTCAAGCCCATCGTGGTGATCAACAAGGTCGACCGTTCCGACGCGCGCCCGGTGCAGGTAGTGAACGAGGTGTTCGACTTGTTCGCCGCGCTCGACGCCACCGACGAGCAGCTCGATTTCCCGATCCTGTACGGCTCGGCCAAGCAGGGCTGGATGGCGACGAGCCTCGAGGGCTCACATGACGACGGCATGCAGCCGCTGTTCGATCTCATCCTCAAACACGTCAAGCCGCCGGTCGTCGAGCAAGGCCCGTTCCGCCTGCTCGGCACCATCCTGGAAGCCAATCCCTATCTCGGCCGCATCGTTACCGGCCGCATCACCTCCGGCGCGGTAAAGCCGAACCAGCCGGTCAAGGTGCTCGACCACGATGGCAAGTTGATCGAGACCGGCCGCGTCACCAAGGTGCTGGCGTTCCGCGGGCTCGAACGTACGGCGGTAGAGGAAGCCGAGGCCGGCGACATCGTCGCGCTCGCCGGGCTGCCGGAGGCCACCGTCGCCATGACCATCTGCGATCCCTCGGTGGAGACGCCGCTGCCGGCGCAGCCGATCGACCCGCCGACGCTGGCGATGGTGTTTCGTGTCAACGATTCCCCGCTCGCCGGCACCGAAGGTGACAAGGTCACCGGCCGCATGATCCGCGACCGCCTGCTGCGGGAGGCGGAAGGCAACGTGGCGCTGCGCGTGCGCGAATCGGACGAGAAGGACTCGATGGAGGTGGCCGGGCGCGGCGAATTGCAGCTCGGCATTCTGATCGAGACCATGCGGCGCGAGGGCTATGAGCTCTCGGTCTCGCGTCCCAAGGTGCTGCTGCGCGAGGACCCGGCTAGCGGCGAGACGCTAGAGCCAATCGAGGAGGTGGTCATCGACCTCGACGAGGAGCATTCCGGCATCGTCGTGCAGAAAATGGCCGAGCGCAAAGCCGAGCTGCTGGAGATGCGCCCGTCCGGCGGACATCGCCTCCGGCTGGTGTTTCACGCGCCGACGCGCGGGCTGATCGGCTATCAGGGTGAACTGCTCACGGACACGCGCGGCACCGCCATCATGAACCGGCTGTTTCACGCCTACTTGCCCTACAAGGGACCGATTCAGGGCCGTCGCAACGGCGTGCTGATTTCCAACGACCAGGGCGACGCGGTGGCCTACGCGCTGTGGAACCTGGAGGACCGCGGGCCGATGATGATCGAGCCAGGCTGGAAGGTCTACCGAGGCATGATCGTCGGCGAGCACACCCGCGGCAACGATCTCGTGGTCAACGTGCTTAAGGGCAAGAAACTGACCAACATCCGCACCACCTCCAAGGACGAGGCGGTGCGGCTGACCCCGCCGATCCGCATGACGCTGGAAAAGGCGCTGGCCTATATCGAAGACGACGAGTTGGTTGAGGTGACGCCGAAATCCATCCGCCTGCGCAAGAGCCTGCTGGACGAGAACGACCGCAAGAAGGCCGATCGCACCAAGGAAGCCGAGACGGTGTGATTTTCGAATGTCATGGCGACCGGCCATGACGGTTGCAGACGAATCAAATCGAAAAATCGAAATCTAGCGCTCGCCAATTGCGCCCGCGCTCAGGAGCGCGCGCGGTTGATCGGCGCCCGTGCCGTCGGCCGATTCGATTGTGCCATTATGACCCGTCTGTGGCCGGTAATCCACACCATTAAGCGATCATTCATCATAGGGCTTGAAGGCCCCGAAGTTCGTTGCTTCTATTCGTGCATGTCGACGACCCTAATAGAGATTCGCCGCGCCAAGGTGTCCGACGCAACGGACGTGGCGGAGACGCACGACGAGGCGTGGCGCACTGCCTATCAGGGCATCATCCCCGGCAACGAGCTGGAAAAGCTGATCAACCGGCGCGGCCCCGACTGGTGGGATTCCGCGATCCGCAAAGGCAGCCGCATTACCATCCTTCAATTCGGCGAGCAGATCGCGGGCTACGCCAATTACGGCCGCAACCGCGCTCGCAGTCTGTTCTACGACGGCGAGGTCTACGAGCTTTATCTGCGGCCCGAATTCCAAGGACTCGGCTTCGGCCGCCGGCTGTTTAAGGCCGCGCGCAAAGACCTGATGCAAAGCGGACTCAAAAGCCTGGTCGTATGGGCGCTGTCCGACAACGAGCCGGCGGTGGAATTCTACCGCGCGCTCGGCGGCCGCGCGGTCGCGCGTTCATCCGAGCGCTTCGGCGCAAAGACGCTCGATAAGGTCGCCTACGCCTGGCAGGGCTGAGCTCGTCGCACTCGATCCCATTGTCAGATGGGAGGCCCTGGCAATGCATTCTGCGCGCAGGCCGCCCGCAACGTGTTGAGCAGCAAGCAGGCAATCGTCATCGGCCCTGCGCCGCCCGGCACTGGCGTGATGGCGCCGGCGACTTGTGACGCTTCGTCGTAGGCGACGTCGCCGACGATGCGGTCCTTGCCGGCATTTGGGTTTCCTTGGTCCGCCACGCGGTTGATGCCGACGTCAATCACGGTCGCGCCCGGCTTGATCCAGTCGCCGCGCACGAATTCCGGCTTGCCGATCGCCGCCACCAGCAGGTCGGCGCGCCGGCACACTGCCGGCAAATCGCGCGTCTTGGAATGGCAGATCGTCACGGTGCAATTCTCCGCCAGCAGCAATTGCGCCACCGGCTTGCCGACGATGTTGGAGCGGCCGATCACCACCGCCTCCAGGCCGGCGAGCGTCTCGTGCACGGTTTTGGCCAGCCGCACGCAGCCCATTGGCGTGCAGGGCACCAGCGCCGGCAGGCCGCTGGCGAGGCGGCCGACATTGATCGGGTGGAAGCCGTCGACGTCCTTTCCCGGATCGATCGCCGCGATCACCTTCTGCGCGTCGATCTGCTTGGGCAATGGCAATTGCACCAGGATGCCGTTGACCGCGGCGTCGGCATTGAGCTCGGCGATGAGCGCGAGCAATTCGGCTTCCGGCGTCGCCGCCGGCAACTTGCGGTCGAAGGCGTGCATGCCGGCCTCCGCCACCGCCTTCGACTTGGTTCGCACATAAACGCTCGACGCCGGATCCTCGCCGACCAATACGACCGCGATACCCGGCACGATGCCGCGGTCGCGGCGCAGGCGATGCACAGCGTCGGACACCTTGCCGCGCAGGTCGGCCGCGATGGTTTTGCCATCGATGATGCGTGCCGTCATGACCGCTGTTCTAGCGCGCCGCGGCGATCTTCTCCAGCGCCGCCATCAGCGTGGGCGGATCGCCCGAAATAACGAGCCGCTTGATGCGGCCCGTTGCACCCGCGCTCAGCGCCACGTCGCGCGGTGGGACGCCAAGCGTCTTGGCGACCAGCCGGATCAGCGCGTCGTTGGCTTCCCCTTCGCTCGGCGCCGCCCGCACACGCGCCTTCAGCACGACGCGGCCGTCAGCAAGCGCCGCGATGCCGTCGATGGCATCGCGGCCGCCTTTCGGCGTCAGCCGCAGCTCAAGCGCAATGCCGCCGGGCACGCTCGCCCACGGCCGCGCGCCGCCCATCAAAAGACGTTGGGATAGATGTAGCGGACGATCACGTTCTCGATCAGCAGGATGATCAGAATCAGGATCACCGGCGAGACGTCGATGCCGCCGAGATGCGGCAGCATGCTGCGGATCGGGCGCAGCAGCGGCTCGGTGACGCGGTACAGGAACTCGCCGACCATATGCACGACTTGGTTGCGCGTGTTGACGACGTTGAAGGCGATCAGCCACGACAGCACCGCGGCGGCGATCAGCAGCCAAATGTAGATCTGCAGCACCAGCAGGATGATGTCGAGAATCGAGCGCATGGCGGTCTCCGAAACGGGCGGAAACTAGCCGTATCGCTCGCGGCGAACAAGCGGCGCAATCCTTGACAGGCTATAGGGCCGGCCCTAAATGGCGCCCACTCGCCGCATTTTTCGCGCAACGGCCGTCCGGCGCCGTTGTTTCACGGCGGGGCCGTAGCTCAGTTGGGAGAGCGCCTCGTTCGCAATGAGGAGGTCAGGGGTTCAAATCCCCTCGGCTCCACCAACCTTCGCGGCTAACGCCGCCTCGGTTGGCAAGCCAACCTCGCCCCCGAAGGTTGCCCGCCGAAGCTTTAGCAATGGTGCTTTTTAATTAATCCCCCGCCTTCACCGACACCGCCGACCGCGGAATGGCGAAGTCGCGCTGCACGCCTTCGCGCGCGAACATAATCCCGACGCGCAACCCGCGGCGCGCGGTGCTCGCGCCGACACGGGAACCTATCGTCCGCCGGACGGTTGTTCGCTCGGCCCAACGACGGGCGGCTGGGAGACAACAATGGCAGCAATCAGCACGGACGGCGATCGTCTGGAGGTTTCATCCGTATCTTGGGGGGCCGTAATAGCCGGAGCCCTCACCTCTGCGGCCCTAACATTGTTTTTGGCGGCGTTGGGCGTAGGCCTCGGCCTGTCCGCCGTTTCGCCTTGGGCTAATGAAGGCGTCTCTGCCACCACGTTTAAAGTCGGCAGCGGCCTCTACCTGATCGCGGTCGCGATGTTGGCTGGCACCGTCGGCGGCTATCTGGCTGGCCGGCTGCGGACGAAATGGACCAGCCTGCACGACCACGAAATCTATTTCAGCGACACCGCGCACGGGCTCGTCGTCTGGGCCTTGGCAACCGTCCTGACCGCCGGTGTCCTCGGCGCCGCTACGACCCACATTCTTGCCGGGGCGTCCGCCGGACTGGCGCCCGCCGCCGCGAACAGCGCCTCCGCCGGCAACCCCACCGATGTCTACGTCGACAGCCTTTTGCGCGCCGACCCAGCGCAGCCCGCCGCGGCCAATCCGGCGCAGCCGAGCGCGCCGTCAAACGCGAGCAACGCGGCCACGCGCGCGGAATTGGGCCGCATTCTTCTGCCCGCCTTGCGCAAAGGCGGAGACGTGCCGGCCGCCGATCGAACCTATGTCGCCAAAGTGGTTTCGGCGCGCACGGGTTTGAGCCAACCGGATGCGGAAAAACGCGTTTCCGATGTTATCGCGCAAGCCAAGAAAGCGGCTGATGATGCGCGCAGGACCGCGGCGTCGATGGCGCTCTGGTTTGCAGCCGCCATGCTGGCGGGCGCGGTTGCCAGCATGCTGGGGGCGACCGAAGGCGGATTGCTGCGCGACTCGCGATGGTACGAGCCGGGCTGGCGCACCACCGTCACCCGCACCCACTGGTGAGCAGAACACGCTGAAAGGAGAAAGCAGATGCCCGTACTTCTTTGGCTGTTGGGAGTGCCGATCAGCGTGATCATTTTGCTCATGATCATCTAGCACCACACCGGCAAACCTTGAAAACACGACTTCAATACGGAGGCTGACATGGGCTTTGGTAGAGGCTTCTTGCTCTGGATTCTCGGCGTCCCGCTGCCGATTATTCTGCTGCTCGCCCTATTTATGCATCACTGATACGGCGGCGAAGCCCGCGCGGTGAGCGCGAGCTTCCAGTCAACCCTCACCCGCCTTCACCGCCAGCGAGGCGAGCGGGATGTCGAGATCGCAGCGCAAGCCTTCGCGCGCAAACGCGATCTCGACACGGCCGCCGAGTTCGGCCTTGACCCCGCTTTCGATCAATCGGGTCCCGAAGCTCCGCCGCGCCGGCGGGGCGACCGGTGGCCCGCCCTGCTCGCGCCATTCGACGTGCAGCGTGGGCATCCCGTCCGCTTCCACAATTTGCCAGCGCATCTCAACGCGGCCACCCGGCGCCGAGAGCGCGCCATATTTGGCTGCGTTGGTGATCAACTCGTGGAAGGTCATCGCCAGCGTGAGTGCCGCACGCGGCCGCAGCACCACGTCCTCGCCGCGCATGACCACGCGCTCGGCGCCGCCGTGGTAGGGCGCGAAGCCCGCGCGCAATAATTCGCGCAGGTCGGCGCTTTCCCAATGATGCATGGTGAGCTGGTCGTGCGCCTTCGACAGCGCGACCAGTCGTCCCTCGAAGCTCTCCCGGAATGAGGCCGGTGTCGGCGCCGCGCGCGCCGTCTGCGAGGCGAGGGATTGTACGGTGGCGAGCGTGTTCTTGACGCGATGGTTGAGCTCGTCGATCAAGAGTTTGGCGCGCTGCTCGGCCGCCTTGCGCTCGGTGATGTCCTGCACCACGCGCACCAGATAGAGCAGCCGGCCGCTCTCGTCGCGCACCGGCGAGGAACTGACCGAGATCCAGATCACGCGTCCGTCCTTGCGGACGAAGCGTTTTTCCACGGAATAGAAGTCGAGCGTGCCGGCGACTTGTTTGCGAAAGGCGTCGCGGTCGGCGTCGGCGTCATCCGGATGCGTGTGGGTGTAAAGCCGGTTGGCCAGCAGATGCGCGCGGGAAAATCCGGTGATGGCGGTAATCGCCTCGTTCACGCGCAGGAAGCGGCCATCGGGCGCGACTTCCGATATGCCGATGGCGGCGTGCTCGTAGGTCGCCGCCAGGCGCTGCTCTTGCTCGCGCGCGCGCAGGCGCGAGGCCTCGAGCGCGGCATTGATGTGATGGCGCTCGGTGATGTCGAGAAAGCAGTTGACCGCGCCGACCAGTTTGCCTTGCGCGTCGCGCAGCGGGTCGATGTTGACCGACACGAACACGCGTCGGCCATCCATACGCACGACCTGCAGCTCGGCGTCGCGCAACGGCGTGCCGCTCGCAAGCACTTCGGCCAGCATCGAGCGCTTGAGCGGCGTGCCGTCGATCTCGCAATAGCGCGCGCCGCGGGTGAAATCCTCGTGCCGCTGCCCGGGGCGCGGCTCTTCGCCCCAGATTTCAACCGCCCGCCGATTGTATTGCAGGATGGTGCCGCGCGCGTCGCAGACGAAGGTAGCGACGGGCAGGATGTCGAGGATGCCGTCGGAGGCGCGCAACATGGCGCCGAGCGCCTGGGCGGCGGGGGCCGGATGCGGCCCATCGTTCGAATCGCGCATTCCGCAAGCCTCCGCGAAAGCCGACTCCCCAGCATTCCCCGGCCGCCATCGATCAGGGCGCGGCGCGCTTTGTCAATGCCGCGTTCAGGCGGTGGCGGGTGCTGTCTCGCCGCCGATCCAATGCTCGATGAAGGCGGCGAGCCAGTTGCGCGAGGCAAAGTCGTGCACCGCGCGGTCGGAGATGTGTTCGTGACGCTGCTTGGTGCCGGGCAGTTCCATGCGATGCGCGCCGCGCACCAGCCAGCGGTACATCATCGCGTGCGTCACTTCAGGGTGAAACTGCAACGCATAGCCCGAGCCGTAGCGAAACGCCTGTACGTTGAAAGCGGCCTCGCCCAGCGCCAGTAGCTCGCCGCCGGCCGGCAGGTCGAAGCCCTCCCGGTGCCATTGATAAACGTGGTCGGGCCAGTCGGCGCAAATGCGGCGGCCGGCTTCCGTCGGGCGGATCGGATAATAGCCGACCTCGGCGTGACCGTGCGGGTGCGGGAAGACGCGGGCGCCGAGATGGCGCGCCATCATTTGCGCGCCCAAGCAGATCCCGAGATAGGGCGCCTTGTCGCGCAGCGGCACGCCGATCCAGTCGATCTCGCGCTGCACGAACGCCTCGTCGTCGTTGGCGCTTTGCGGACCGCCGAAGATCACCGCGCCGGCGTGGCCTTCCATGGTTTCCGGCAGCGGATCGCCAAAGCGCGGCCGGCGCACGTCGAGCGGATGGCCGCGTTTGGCCAGCACCTGGCCGACCCGGCCGGGCGAGGAATGTTCCTGGTGCAGGATGAGGAGGACCGGCTTCATGGCGTTGCGGCGAAAAGAGATTTAGCTGCTTCGCGCGGCTTTGCAAACCGGAACGGCGAAAACCGGCTATGCCTTCGGCGCGGATCTGCGCGCCTGCCGCCGGTCGATGGCGGCCAGCAGGAGGCGGCGCGGAATCAGCCGGATCAGCCAGGCCATCAGCTTGTTGGCGGTGCCCGGCACCACCACGCGCCGCCCCGCCATCAGCCCGCGATAGCCCTCTTCGGCGACCGCCCGCGCGCTCTGGGTCATGAAGGCGGGCGCCATGCTGCCTTTGACGCCGGCGCGCTCGCCGAACTCGGTCGGCACCGGGCCGGGGCATAGCACGGTCACCCGCACGCCGCGCGGCTTGAGCTCGCTGTGCAGCGCCTCGCTGAACGACAGTACGAAGGCCTTGCTGGCATAGTAGACCGCCATGCCCGGCCCGGGCAGGAAGCCGGCCATCGATCCGACATTGAGGATGCCGCCGCGATGGCGCGCGAGGCTGTCGACGAAGGCGAGCGACAGCTCGGTGAGCACCCGCACGTTCAAGTCGATCATCGTCAGCTGCTCGGCGCGGTCGCGCTCGGTGGCGCGGCCGATCAGGCCGAAGCCGGCATTGTTGACGATGTATTGCGGCTCCGCGCCGCGCTGGCTAAGCGCTTCGCCAATGCGGCGCGCGGCGCCCGCTTGGGTGAGATCGTCGACGATGACGAGCGGCCGCGGACCGCCCGCGCGCGCGATGTCGTCGGCCAATGCGTTCAGGCGATCCGCGCGCCGCGCCACCAGCGCCAGCGCGTAGCCGTTGCGCGCAAATACCCACGCCAGCGCCTCGCCGATGCCCGAGGAAGCGCCGGTGATGACGGTGATGGGCCGCAAGCCGTCCATTCATCCCCGCTGTAACGCGAGCGGCCGCCCGACGTCCGGACGGCCGATCCTAGCTTAACACGATCCGCTTATCGACGGCTGCAACGGCTTGGATTATCGCCTACTGGATCGCCTTGCCGGTGCGCACGCTGGCGTCGAGCAGGCGCAGATTGTTCGCCACGAACTGATTGTCCGGATCCTTGCGCTGCGCCATCAGCAGCGTCGCGTGCGCGCGCGCATAGTCGCCGCGGAGCATGTAGGAATAGCCCTGGTTGTTGAGGATGGCGGGCGTCGGCCCGAGGATGCGGATCGCCTGGCTGTAGGCGCGGTCGGCGAGCTCGAAGCGCCGCAGCCGGTCGTAGGAGGCGGCCAGACCGAGCCAAGCCTCGCCGTCGCGCGGATGACCTTCGACCGCCTTGCGAAAATTTTTCTCCGCCAAGCCGTAATTGCCGGCACGAAATTGCTTCTTGCCGAGCGAGAGCGCGTCGTTCGGATCGGAACCGTAGAGCTGCGGCTCGGCGGCGGCCGGAGCGCCGAGCGGCGGCGCCTCAACGGTCACCGAAGCATCGACGGCGGGATCGGCCGACGCCAATGGCGCCGCGGCTGGATCGAGCGAATTGTTGGTCAGGGCGCCATTCGCGCTG
>Ga0207693_10005607_pt1 | contig 10437 bp, 10 predicted proteins | sample LARL81metaG_FD_184347 | JGI IMG/M metagenome (GOLD analysis project Ga0207693, IMG submission 184347) | Corn, switchgrass and miscanthus rhizosphere microbial communities from Kellogg Biological Station, Michigan, USA - LAR L8-1 metaG... | ecosystem: Host-associated > Plants > Roots >... | reverse complement strand
CGGCTGCAGGGCTCGCCGGGCGATCACTGAGTGAGGATGGCGAATGGGTTCGTGTATTCCGAACGTCGCCGCGGGTCGGTGACGTGGTCCGAGGTTCGGCCTATGCCGAGGATGTAGTTCCCTGATCCCCAGTCGCCGGCGTAGGGCGCGCCGCCCAGCTGGAGGAGGTCGAAGCCCGACGGCGCCAGGGTTGCTCCCGTGCCCGACGCGACGTCGGCCTTCGGTGTGACGGAGCAGTGCCGACCGTGGAGGGTCCAGCAGACCCGGATGCTGTAGCGGCCTCGCGCGGAGTAGTTGGCGTGGGAGCCGTAGGCGGCATAGACGATTGGGTGAGTGCCGTTGCGTGTCGACTGCGACGCCCATGGCGACCAGCGGCGGCCTTGGTGCGCTGAGTAGCTGACCCCGAGCGGGCTGGTGCCGTGCAGGAAGACGGTGACGCCTTCCCAGTCGGCCTCGTGCTTGTCGTAGAAATTGTTGTAGAGGTAAAGGAACCAGTACTCGATCGCGATCCGCCCGGTGGCGGGTTGGCGCGCGACGTGGAAGTAGACGGTTGCCCGGGGGCGAGATGTACGAAGCCGCTGCTCGATGCGTGGATAGGTTGAGGCATGTGAGTTTGGCTCGGCTCCGCTGACGTCGAGGTAGAAGCTGCCGCCCACCGCGGGGAGCGAGAAAGGCGTGGGGCGCATCTGAAGCAGCGGCCCGTGCGGCGGCGCCCCGGAATGAAGCGTGCTGACTCTCAGATAGTCCTCGAGCCGAAGTGGATGGTAGGGCTCGCCTGCGCTGAGTCGCAGGACGGGTGCGTAGGTGCGCGCGAGCGTCAGCGTCGCGGCGGACGGGGGCGCGCCGAGCGCACGGTGCGTGAACGTACACGTCACCGTCTCACCGTCCTGCAGTACAACCGACGCGGTCGCCTGCGCGACGCTCGTGGTCGTGTCCCCGCTCGGGTCAGCACAGACGAGAGCGGTAAGCGTGTGCGGCTGCCCTGCCCGTCCGCCCGTCTCACGGAGTTGGTAACTGCCCGGTTGCAGCGCGACCGTCCGCTCGGTCGCGGCCTTACCGAGTTTAAACGCGGTGCCTGCGCCGGAGTACGTCCAGGTCGCTCCGGGAGGAGCGGGATCGGTGATGAGACGGACGACGAGCGTGCCCGTCTGCTGCGCGGCCGCGTTCGCACCCACTGCGAGCGCGCCGGCCAGGGTGGCGACTGCCATCGGTGCGAACACGCGCATCGACCGAACCTACCCCGAGCCGTGCGGAACTGAACGCGGTCGCCAATGGCTAGTCGGGGCTGACCGTAGGGCCAGACGTTCAAAGGGATTGATTGGCGCTGAGCCGGAGGTGGGTCAGGAAGGGCACGTCCCCGGTGCGTACTCAGCCCCCTCGCACCCGGGCGTCAGTGGCTAGACAACGCGCCCTGCGTCGATGCGCAAACGACTTCCTGACCCTTTGCAGGGAAATAGGCGCAATCACCGCGTGTGTCGTCCCCAGGACGGCCGGGATCGGTCAGTACGTCTGGGTCGGCATGCGGCTGTCCCTCGAACGAGCCACGACCGTCGGCAGCGCCGAACCAGCCGTCCGGCCGGTGCACGGGCGTTGCCGGTCGCTCACGATTCCGGGCAGACGGGAACCGAGTTCGCGAACACCGCCCCTCCGGCGCAACGCGACCGGCCCATACCTAGACACTGCGGCGACGGCGGACTCATCGAGTCCGCCTCCGCACGCATGCCTTGCGTCCTCAAACCGTTCCTATCTCGGCCGCCTCGGTCACCTTGGCCGGCCCGCGCCGGATGACGCCGGTGTCCCGCATGACGCGCTGCGCCAACGCGACGGGGATGACTGTCACGACGATCACGAAGAACGCCACGACATTGACGACCGGCAGTTGTTGGCCGCGTTGGATGTTGTCGAGGATGAAGATGGGCAGCGTCTCCTGCGCGCCCGCCGTGAACGTCGTCACGATCACCTCGTCGAACGAGAGCGCGAACGCGAGCAGGCCGCCGGCCACGAGGGCGGTCGACAGGACGGGCCAGACGACGAAGCGGAAGGTCTGCCAACCGTCGGCACCGAGATCCTGTGACGCTTCGATCAGCGAGCCGGAGGAGCGGCGCAGACGAGCAACGACGTTGTTGTAGACGACCACGACGCAGAAGGTCGCGTGGCCGATCACGATCGTCCAAAGAGAGGGTGTCAGCTTCGCGAAGCTGAACAGGAACGAGTTCAGCGCCATGCCGGTGATGATCCCGGGCAGGGCCAGCGGCAGGATGAGCAGGAACGAGATCGTCTCGCGGCCGAAGAACCGAAAGCGCGCCACCGCCGCCGCGGCCATCGTGCCGAGCACCAGCGCAGCTCCGGTTGCGAGGAGGCCTGCCTTGACCGAGAGCCAGAGCGAGCTGCGGACGTCGGGGTCGTGCCACGCAACGCTGAACCAGTGCAGCGTCCAGCTCGTGATCGGCCAGCCTTGGATGTTCGAGCTGTTGAAGGCGTAGAGCGCGATGATCACGAGCGGGATCCAGAGGAATGCGATCACAAGCGCCGAGAAGATCGCGAGCGAAATGCGGGTCGACCCGGTGTTCACAGAGCCTCGAACGCTCCCAGCCTGCGTGCGATTACGAGGTAGACGCCCATGATCGCCAACGGGATCGCCGCGAGCGCCGCGGCGAACGGGATGTTTCCCTCGCCGACGAAGCTGTAGACAGCGTTGCCGATGAACTGCGAGCTCGGGCCGCCGACGAGGAGCGGCGTGATGTAGTCACCGAGCGTCAGGGCGAAAGTGAAGATCGAGCCCGCGACGAGTCCCGGCAGCGCGAGGGGGAGGATCACCGAGCGGAACGTCTTGACGCCGCGCGCGCCGAGGTCGGCGGACGCCTCGAGATACGAGTCCGGGATCCGCTCGAGCGCCGCGTAGACGGGCAGGATCATGAACGGCAGCCAGACGTACGAAAAGACGATCCACATCGCCCAGTTGGTGTAGGCGATGTTCTGGTCCGGCAGGCCGAGCTTGTTCAGGAACCAGTTGATCGCGCCGTCGTGGGCGAGGATCGTCTGCCAGGCGTAGATCCGGACGAGGTAGCTCGACCAGAGCGGCAGGAGGACCATCACGAAGAGGATCGCCCGTGTGCGCCTTTTCGCGAGCCGAGCCATGAAGAACGCGAGCGGGAACGCGAGGATCGCGTCGGTGAGCGTCACCGCGGCGGCGATCCCGATCGTCCGCGCCGCGATGTGGAGATACGGCTGGCTGCTCGAGAAGATGACCCGGTAGTTGGCGAGCGACCAGGTGTGCTCGATCTCGGCCGTGAAGGAGTTGGACGTCCAGAAGGACGAGACCATCAGGGCCGCGAGCGCTCCGATGTAGACGAACAGGAACGCGGCTACCGGCAGCGCCAGCAGGCTCAGTGCCTTCAGCCAAGGACGTCGCCAGAGGAAGCCCGAGAGACCAAGGCGGGCCCGCCGGGTGCGCGGGCCCGCCTCGAATGCGCCGGCGTCAACCGCCAAGCGTCACCCCTGTATCTGTTTCCAGGCCAACTCCCAGGAGTTGAAGTCCATACAGCTGCTCGACTTCTTCCAACCGCACTGGGGGATCGGCGTCTTCCAGAACTTGATCGTCTTGTAGTAGGCGGCGGGCTCGTTCAGGTGATACCCGGCGCACGAGCCCTTCTCGATCTTGTTCATGTAGGGGCAGGCCTTCGGGTTGACCGGAGTCTCGCCGAAGACGAGCGCCTGCTTCGCCTCGACCTGGGGAGTCGTCACGTACTTCATCCACATGTACGCACAGTTCGGATGGGGCGCCTTGCTCGCAAGCATCCACGTATCGGCCCAGCCGGTCGTCGGCTTCGGCACGATCTCCTTGATCGGAGCCTTTGACGCCTTGAGCAGCAGCGTCTGGTAGGGCCAGCCGGCTCCGATCCAGACGTCGCCGTTCTTGAACGACGAGATCTCGTCGGGCGCGTAGTTCCAGTAGCGCTTGAGGAGCGGCTTTTGTCCCTTGAGCAGGTTGACCGCAGCGGTGAGCTGCGAGCTCGTCAGCTCATAGGGGTCCTTGATCCCCAGACTCGGCTTCTTCTTCATCAGGTAGAGCGCCGCGTCCGCAATCTGGATCGGATTGTTCGGCACGGTGACGTGCCCCTTGTACTTCGCGCTGTAGATCGGATTCCAGTTGGTGGGAGCCGGCTTGACCTTCTTCGTGTTGTAGATGAGCGTGTTCGGGCCCCACTGGACCGAGACCCCGTAATGGACACCGCCGACGGTGTTGTGCGCCGGCGACTTGAAGATGGGCAAGAACTGATTCCAGCTCGGGATCAGCTTGATGTTGATCGGCTGCACGTCGCGCGCGTAGATGAGCCGCAGACTCGCGTCGCCGGAGGCCGAGACGAGGTCGTACTGGCCCCCGCCACCACCGCCGTTCGCATGCATGAGCGCGAACATCTCGCCCGAGGAGCCGGCATCCTTGCGGTGGATCTTGCACCCGGTCTGCTTCTCGAACTTGTTGGCGAACGACTTGTCGCTGTAGGCCGTCCACTCGATCAGGTTGAGCGACCCTTCGCCCTTCCCGATCTTCGTCGGCAGGTTGCTGCCCGCAGCGCTGGCGTGAACCGTCGCCGCCGCCACCGCGAATGCGGCGGCGATCGCCGCGAGCGCGACGACGCCCAGCGCGTGCCTCTTGCGAATCCTCCTCACGTGCCCTCCTTGGTTATCTCGTACGTGTGCTCAGGCCGCCACGAGAGGCGGACCCGCTTCCCCTGTTCCGCGAGCGCCTCCTGCGAGGACGTCTCGAGGTTTTGACGGACGACGACGAGCTCGCCGCCGGAATCGAGGTCGACTACGTAGCGGGTGATCATCCCGACGTAGACGACCTCGCGAACGGCACCCGGCTCGCCTTCTCCGCTGCCTTCGTCCGTCATCCGAATCTTCTCCGGCCGGATCGTGAAGCGCCGGCCGTCGCGCTCGAGGACGTTCGAGACGCCGACGAATCCCGCGACGAACTCCGTCTGCGGATGCTCGTACACGTCCGCCGGCGAACCGACCTGTTCGATCCGCCCCTCGTTGAAGACGGCGAGCCGGTCGCTCATCGTGAGCGCCTCCTCCTGGTCGTGTGTCACATACACGAATGTGATGGCGAGGTCGCGCTGCAGCGCCTTGAGGAAGACCTGCATCTCCTGGCGCAGCTTCAGGTCGAGCGCGCCGAGCGGCTCGTCGAGGAGGAGGACGGGGGGCTGGTTCACGATCGCCCGCGCGAGCGCGACCCGCTGCCGCTGGCCGCCGGAGAGCTGCACCGGCTTGCGGTCGCCGAGGCCCGGCAGGCGGACTCGCTCGAGCACAGCCTCGGCCCGGGCGCGGCGGTCGCGGCGGCTCATTCCCTTGACTCGGAGGCCGTACTCGACGTTTTCCGCGACCGTCATGTGCGGGAAGAGCGCGTAGTCCTGAAAGACCGTGTTCACGGCGCGCTGGGCGGGCGCGACGCGCGTCACGTCGACCCCTTGCAGCTCGACGCGGCCTGCGTCGGGCTGCTCGAAGCCGGCGATCACGCGCAGCGTCGTCGTCTTTCCCGACCCCGAGGGGCCGAGCATCGTGAAGAACTCGCCGGCGCCGATGTCGAGGTCGACGCCCGCGACGGCGACAACGTCGCCGTAGACGCGGCGGACGCCGCTGAGGCGGACGGCCGGGACGCCCTCGGGCGCTTCGGTCTCAGGCGCGGTCGGTGCCAGCGTCGCCAAGTGCCTCCTCCAGCAGGCCGAGCCCGCGTTCGAGCTCGTCGTCGGTCGCGGTCAGCGGCGGCAGGAGGCGGATCACGTTGCCGTCGAGGCCGCACGAGAGGAGGAGCAGTCCCTTCTCGAAGGCGGCCGCAGTCGTCGCCTTCGCTGCGTCGGGCGTCGGCTCGCGCAACTCGAGGGCGAGCATCGGGCCGAGGCCGCGGACCTCGCCGACGAGCGGCTGCCTGGCCGCGATCTCCTCGAGCCGCGTGCGCAGGACAGTGGCGACGTGCTCCGCCCGCTCGGCGAAGCTCGGCGCGGTGAGATCGTCGAGGACGGCGAGTGCGGCCGCGCACGCGACCGGGTTGCCTCCGAACGTGCCGCCGAGCCCGCCGACGTGGACCGCGTCCATGAGGTCGGCGCGCCCCGTCACCGCTGCGAGCGGCAGGCCGCCGCCGAGGGTCTTCCCGCTGACGAGCAGGTCCGGCTCGACGCCCAGCTGCTCGATCGCCCACATCGTCCCCGTGCGCCCGCAGCCCGACTGCACCTCGTCGTCGACGTAGACGATCCCGTGCTCGTCGCACAGGCGGCGCAGCGCCTGGACGAACTCCGGCGGCATCGGGATAAAGCCACCCTCGCCCTGCACCGGCTCGAGCACGATGCACGCGACCGACTTCGGATCGAGGTCCTGCCTGAAGAGAAGGTCGAGACTCGCGAGCGCGTCCTCCGTCGAGATGCCGCGGAACGGGTACGGCGCCGCGGCGCGATGAACATCCGTGGCGAGCGGGCCGAAGCCCTGCTTGTAGACGAGCTTCGCCGTCATCGCCATGGTCAGGTTCGTACGGCCGTGGAAGGCGCGGTCGAAGACGACGACGCCCGGGCGGCCGGTCGCGGCACGCGCGATCTTGACCGCGTTCTCGATCGCCTCGGCGCCCGAGTTGAGCAGGATCGACTTCGTCTCCGTCCCCTCGACGGGCCACAGCTCGTCGAGCCGGCGGCAAAGCTCGACGTAGGGCTCGTAGGTCCCGACCATGAAGCATTGATGGAGGTAGCGGTCGACCTGCTCGTGGATCGACGCGACCACCGTGGGCGGGCCGTGGCCGAGGTTCTGGCAGGCGATGCCGCCGGCGAAGTCGAGGAACTCGCGGCCGTCGACGTCCCAGACGCGCGCCCCTTCGGCTCGCCCGACCACGAGCGTGGGCGTGGCGACACCGCGGGCGACGTAGCGTTCGCGCGCCGCGAGCACCCGCTCGGCAGCGCTTGCGCGTTCCTCCACGGACATCGAAGCCCGGATTATCACCGCGCGATGCGACTCGTTCAAGCGCCAGCTGCCTCGCAATGCGAGGCATTCGGGCGGCACTGCTACCGAAATGCGCGACCGGTACCAGGTACCGTCACAAAAGCGTCTCGAACGTGCCGAAGCGGAGCTCGCTGTCGTAGCGGAACCGCGTTGCATCGACACGCTCCATGTACGACTCGCGATGCTCGGCGACGAACGCGTTGTACGCGTCGGCCGACTCCCACCGGTCGATCACGAGATAACGCCCGGGCGCCTCGACGTCCCGCAGCAGTTCCGTCCCGATGTAGCCGCGGCCCTGGCGGAAGAACTCGGCCCACTCGCCGTCCGCCCCGTAGACGCGCTCGAACTCGGCGGCGTCGTGCACCTCGTAGCTGAAGACGAGTGCGATCACGCAACGAGGATAAGGTCCCGGGCATGTCCGCCGAAGCCGTCCCAGCGGAGCCCGAGGGCCGCGCCGAGTACGAGGGCGTCCTCCGCTTCTACCACCTCGCAAAGCGACAGGAGTGGCAGGTCGACGACGTGCCGTGGGGCGAGATGCCGTTCGTCCCGGAGGGAAAGGGGAGCCCGGAGCGGCAGGCTCGGCGGCGCGACATCTGGCGCTCCGTGATCATGCAGCAGCTCCAGGCGGACGTCTTCGCCTGCGAGATGGCCTCCCAGCTGCTCGCGGCTGCCCCCGACCCGGAGGCGCGCCTCTACTACTCGACGATGGTGCAGGACGAGTCCCGTCACACCGAGGCGTGGCTGCGCCTCATCGGCCAGGTCGGCGGGGAGGGGGAGCGCGACCCGTACCTCGACGAGCTCGCGCACATGTTCCTCGAGGCCGACCTGCTCGAGGAGAAGGTCTTCCTCATGCAGGTCTTCTTCGAGCGGCTGATCATCCCGCGGTTCCGGCTGATCGCCAAGTCGTCGCGCGGCACCGTGCTCGAGGATCTCTGCAACCGGCTTGCGGTCGACGACGGCATCCACCATGGCGCCGGGATGGCGTACGAGCGGGTGCTGCTCGAGTCAGCAGGCAAGAAGGTGCGCGCGCGGCTCGTCGACGCGGCGAACACGATGCTCCCGATCTTCGCAAACCACGTGTTGTGGCGCCCGAAGGCGCGAGAGGTGATCGGGACGCTCATGGAGGCGCGCGACCGGGAGCGGCTCCGCGAGGAGCTGAATCACGGAGTCCGGCTCGCGAATTCCCTCGGTCTGGACGTCTCGGACGTCCGCATCCCGGCGGGCTGATCCGCCTCGGGCGAGAGGACGCTCGCTCAGCCGACAGTCGGCCTCCCGCGGTAGGAGGCGCTCGCCGTCGTGCGCGAACATTACGACGGCTTAGACGCTTAGTTGTTCCGCGGCGAGCCGTGTTCCTTCGACGCGCGCGCGAACCTTCGCGAAGGCCGTCTCGCGTGTCGTGGAGCGGTCGTCGGCGAAGGGCGAGAACCCGCAGTCGTCGGTCGTTCCGAGCTGATTGAGTGCGACATGTTGCGCCGCGAGCAGCACGCGGTCGCGAACCTGCTCGGGCGTCTCGATCACCGGGTCGATGGGGTCGATGACTCCGACGAAGACGCGCTGGCCGGGACCCAGGTTCGCTGCGATCGCCCGCAGCACCGACTCCGGATCGTCTTCGCCGGCGAGCTCGAGGTAGAACGCAGCCGCCCGGTGATCGAAGAGCGTCGGCAGCAGCTGCTCGTAATCGACGTCTGCACTGTGGGTGGAGTCGTTGTCGCCGCCTGGACAGGAGTGGATGCCGATCCGAGCACGCTCCTCATCGGTGAATCGATCGAGCACCTGATTGTTCACGTCGACGAACTGCCGCAACAGCCCACCTGACGGATCGAGCTTCAGTGCGAGTCTGCCCTCTGTGAAATCGATCTGCACGCTGTGGGCACCTGCCTCGAGACAGCCTCGGATGTCCGCTTCGGCCTCGTCGACGAGGTCGTCTAGAAACTCCTGCTGTGAGTAGCCGTCCAGGCCACCCGCCGGGTACAGGAGGCTTAACGCCGACGCCGAGATCACCGCCTGCTTCACGGGCCGTGACGCAACTTCCTGCGCCGATCGGAGGTAGGACGCGGCGTGGGTCGCATACTGGAACGGCCCCTTCGTCAGAACGGGTAGCTGGCGGGTATGTCCGTCCGCGAACGGGATGACCACCCCCTCGGGCGAAAGCGAGTCGAGGCCGTGAAGCGGGTAGGTCGCAAAGCTGGGCTTCCGCTGTTCGCCGTCCGTCACCACGGGCGACCCCGTCGCCTCGAACTCCGCAATCGTCTCGCGCACGGCTTCGGCAAGGAGCGCATCCAGCTCCTCGCCCGAAATCGATCCCGCGGCTTCCGCAGCCAGCGCAGCCACCAGTTCGTCGCTCCGCGGGATGCTGCCGATCGGCTCAGTCGGGATCATGAGGCGAAAACGCTGCCAGCCTGATCACGGAGTGTCAACCCGACTCGACCACTCTGCCGCTCAGGGGTCATTCAAGAACACTGCCCCAGGCGAGCGTCAAGACCCGCGGTTGCCTAACCTCGAAGAGGGACGCGCCTGAAGCCGTGGCCCGGGTGGAACGAGCGGCAGAACGCGCGTCCCGTTCCCGTGTGGGGGGACGCGAACACGCCGAGCTCGATCCTGTACGACGACCCGATCTTGTTGAAATCGCAGTGCGGGCGGCCCGTCCCGGCCGGCAGGCTCGGCGCACTTCCGCCGAAGCTCCGGCCACGGAAGCTGCGGTTGAACGCACTGCATGCCGTCGGCTTCAAAGACACCGGGCTGACGGCAATCTCCACGTAGACGCGACCCCTGCCGAAGCGCTTCGTGTACTGACACACCGACGTGTTATTGCTGCCGCCGAGGACCTTCGCGCCGCCGTTGCCGCCGCCGCACCCGGCGACGAGCAGAACAGCAGCGCACATAGCGAGCGCGGGAGCAGCCCGCAAAGACGAGTCACGCACGGTCATCCCAGGCACAACCGTACGTTCGGCCACCAACGAATGACCAACGCCCGCGCAATTCACATGCCCCGCGCGGCTCAGGGGTCATCCCCGAACACTGGCCCAACCCGGCCGCTGTCGCCTGATTGGCAGCGCCGGAGTAGGTTTGAGCGATCGCGCGAGCCCTGCGCGCGTATCGATGCCTTGACATCGGCTTCGCTGCGCTGTGTCACTGCGATGGGCGCCCGGTCAGAGGATCCCCGCCCCTGCCATCCCTCGGCGCATCAGGTCGTCTCTGACGCGGCCTGCAGCGGCGGGGATTTCGTCGGCAAGAGGGGGTCGGGTACCCGGTTTCCGAGTCGAAGGAAGCCGACTCCGGTCAGTGCCATCGCGAAGGCGCCGCCCCACCAGATGGTGTCGGGTGACGTTCCGAGCAGCACGCCGCCGACCGCCTGGCCGAGAGCCACGCCGACCATGAAGCTGAGCTGGTAGAGCGACATGTAGCGGCCGAGCAGATGCGGCGGCGCGATTTCCGCGACTAGCGGGCCGAGCA
>Ga0207693_10005606_pt1 | contig 10439 bp, 9 predicted proteins | sample LARL81metaG_FD_184347 | JGI IMG/M metagenome (GOLD analysis project Ga0207693, IMG submission 184347) | Corn, switchgrass and miscanthus rhizosphere microbial communities from Kellogg Biological Station, Michigan, USA - LAR L8-1 metaG... | ecosystem: Host-associated > Plants > Roots >... | reverse complement strand
ATGCCACTTGAACGGCTTCAGAAAATTATTGCGGCGGCTGGCGTTGCTTCCCGGCGGAAGGCTGAGGAATTGATCACGTCGGGGCGCGTTCAGGTAAACGGCACCGTCGTCACGGAACTCGGAAGCAAGGCCGATCCCGAGGTCGATCATGTGCGCGTGAATGGCAAACTGCTGCAGGGCGAACAGCGTCACACCTACCTGCTTTTGAACAAGCCCAAGGGTTACGTAACCACCGTCAGCGATCCAGAGCAGCGGCCCACCGTGATGGACCTGATCAAGGGCGTGAGGGGCCGAGTGTACCCCGTAGGACGATTGGATTATGCGAGCGAAGGCCTGCTGCTGATGACTAATGATGGCGAACTTGCGAACCAGTTGATGAAAGCCGCTTCGCACGTGGCGAAGACTTACGTGGTGAAAGTCGCGGGAACTCCCAAAGAAGATGCGATCGCGAAATTGCGCTCGGGAGTGTCGATTGCTACCGACGATGGAAAGCGCGTCAGAACGTCACCTGCGGCGGTAAAGATCATCAAAGAGGCGGCGAATCCGTGGTACGAGATCACGCTGATCGAGGGCAGGAACCGACAGATTCGGCGCATGTTTGAGGCGGTCGGGCATCATGTAGAGAAGATTAAGCGCGTGAAATATGGCCCGCTTACGCTTGATGTGCCGCCCGGGGAATTCCGGCCGCTGACACTGAGAGAAATCGAGCGTTTAAAGTCTGCGACTCGCATGGGCGGAAAGAAGTCTGCTCATAAAAGATCTGCATGAGCCGATTTTTCGACATTGTTTCGCGGCAAGCGAGGGAGGGCGGCGGTTATCTTCCCAGTCCTCCGTCGAGAGCGGCTACCGTCCAGCGGCCACTCATCAGACTCGACTCCAACGAAAATCCGCTTGGGCCGTCGTTTCGAGCCACTGAGGCCATGCGAATGGCACTGGCTTCAACCAGCGCCTACCCGGATGACGATTGCACGCAACTGCGCGGCAAGATCGCCGACATGCACAGCCTGCCGGCGGAACAGGTACTGGTAACCGCTGGGTCAACGGGAATGTTGGCGTTGCTTTGCCAGACCCTGCTTACACCCGGATTGAATGCGGTGACGAGCGAGCGCTCGTTCATCGTGTACTCGATGGCGACACATGCGGCGGGAGCGGAATTGATTGAAGCTCCGATGCGCGACTATGGAATCGACCTCGACGCCATTCTGCAGGCCATCAATGAGGACACGCGCATTGTTTTTCTGGCGAATCCGAACAATCCGACGGGGACGATGCTCAATGCGGAAGCGCTGGACCGTTTTCTCGACGATGTGCCCGCCCATGTGGTGGTTGTGCTCGATGAGGCGTATTACGAGTTTGCCGCCGATTTCGCCGCGCGTCGCAAGGTCGAATACTCGCGGTCTCTGGATTATTTGAAGCGGGGAGCGAGCGTGGTTGTAACGCGGACTTTTTCGAAAGTCCATGGATTAGCTGGTTTGCGGATCGGGTACGGTTTGGGGCCCGGAGAATTGGTCAATTACTGCGCGCGGATGCGAAGCACGTTTTCAGTCGCTTTGCCCGCCCAAGTTGCGGCACTGGCGGCGCTTGACGATGGAAACCATGTCGCGCGGACTATCACCAACAATGCCGAGCAGGCCCAGATTCTGGGCGTGGGTCTTTCCGAGATAGGATTCACGGTGGTTCCTACGTGGGCAAATTTTCTGTGCTGCGATTCGGGGCGAGATGCGGCACCGGTTGCGGAGCAATTGCGGACGGAAGGAATCAGTGTGCGGCCGCTGGGCGGATGGGGCTTGCCGACGTGTTTGCGCGTGAGTGTCGGGACGCCGGCACAGAGTCAGGCCTTCTTGAGTGCGATTGTTAGGGTGTTGAGTTCGAGCGGCGACTAAAGCCGCGATCAGTTTGGCAACTTATACGGCACGGCTGAAGCCGTGCCCGATACGAACCTCGCGTTACGAACCGGCGCTCTTCGGCGCTGAATCGAAGGAGCCGCCTTTGCGCTTGATTGATGAAACCTCACCTCATCAGCGGTACGTGTGCCGCGCCGTATAGGCCCGCGTCGCTACCGAGCAGAGCCTGCGTGATGATCGTTTTTTTCTTCGTGTAGTTTGCGATCTGAGCGGATGCTCCTTCTTTTTTTGCCGTCGGATCATCGGGAGCAGAGGCTGCATAGACCAGCGAGCGCTGCCGGAGTTCGGAGAACATTTTGGGCGCGAATGCATCCCATGCGCTCACTACACCTCCACCAATGACGAACATTTCGAGATCGAGGACATTTACCAGGTCCGCGAGCAGGATTCCCATTACTTCGCCAAATCGTTCGAAGATCCGCTTCGCATCGGGATCTCCCTGGATAGCGAGGTTGTAAACGGATCGCGCGCTGAACTCGGGATCAGCATTGAACGCCTTTGTTAGTCCCGGGGCCTTGCCGCTCTGGACGGCTTCGCGCGCCATACGGACGACCGCGGAGGCGGAAGCGTATCGCTCGGAACATCCACGATTCCCGCAGCCACACAGCACGCCGTCGGGCTCAACGGTGATGTGTCCAAACTCTCCGGCCATGCCGCTCATGCCATAAAAAATCTTGCCGTTAAGTATGATCGCGCCGCCGATTCCCGTACCGAGGGTGAGCATGGCCATATTGTCGACGTCGCGGCCGGCGCCCATCCATTTCTCACCGAGTGCAGCCACGTTAGCATCGTTGTCGAGGAAGATGTGCGTCTGCAGACGCTTTTCGATGACCTCGCGCACAGGATAGTCCGTCCACCCGGGAAGATTTGCTGACTTGCGCATGATACCCGCGGGAACGTCGATGATGCCGGGGACGCCAATACCGGCGCCTACGAACGTCCCGATACCTCGATATTTGTCGGTAAGGCTATGGATGGCATCGCACATCTCGCCAATCACGTAGTCGCGTCCCATGGCGACTTTCACGCCCAGGGTGATTTTCTCGAGGAGTTGTCCGTCTGTCGTAATGGCGGCAACCCGCAAGTTGGTGCCGCCCATATCAACGCCAATTGTGTAATCAGGCATAACGGAAGAGAGTACCAGAATGGGGGACGATTAGCAGTGAGGTGACCGCAGCGCCTAAAGGCGCACTCGATCACCGCTTTACGCGATGCCTAAAGGCGTCGCCTGATACGAACCGCCCGATACGAACCGCCTGATCGGTGCTCAAACACCCGTTTCGGACAGCCCCTCTTTAGTGAAGATATCCCTTTCGCGACGGAGTGCTAACATAAATGGTCTTGCCCATCTTTTGATAGAAGGTGTTTCCATGCCCGAAACCGTTCTGCAGACCCAAGCTCCCAATCCACTGACCACGCTGACAGAGGATGAGGTTCTGTTCCGCGACAATATCCGGCAGTTTGCTGACGAAAAGGTCCGTCCGCTGGTGAAGGAGATGGACGAAAAGGGCGTGTTCGAAAAAGACCTGCTACACGACTTCTTTCAGCTTGGGCTGATGGGAATTGAAATTCCGGAGCAATACGGCGGCGGTGGCGCGAAGTTTTTCGAGTCGATTTTGGCAGTGGAAGAGCTGTCGCGGGTGGATGCGTCGTCGGGCGTGATCGTCGATGTTCAGAACACCTTGGTTAACAACGCACTTCTACGCTGGGCGACAGAGGATCAGAAAAAGCGATTCCTGCCGCGGATGGCGTCGGAGATGCTCGGTGCTTATGCGCTGAGCGAGGCGGGCTCGGGATCGGATGCTTTCGCCTTACAGACTCGCGCGACATTGAAAGGCCCGGAATACATTCTGAATGGCCGCAAGCTTTGGATTACAAATGGCAAGGAAGCCGGGCTGTTCATTCTGTTTGCCACGCTTGATCCGGGTGCCGGGTACAAGGGCATCACGGCGTTTCTGATCGAAAAAGATTTTCCAGGCTTCACGGTTGGGAAAAAAGAAGACAAGCTGGGAATTCGTGCTTCATCCACATGCGAACTTATTCTGGAAGATTGCCGCGTGCCCAAAGAGAATGTGCTGGGTGAGCCCGGCAAGGGATACAAGATCGCGATCGAAACATTGAATGAAGGCCGCATCGGTATTGGGGCCCAGATGATCGGAATTGCGCGCGGGGCCTGGGAATATGCTTCGAAGTACGCGCTCGAGCGTAAACAATTCGGCAAGGCGATCGCGGATTTCCAGGGCATTCAGTTTCAGATCGCGCAGATGGCAACGGAAATCGAGGCGGCGCGGCTTATGGTTTACAACTGTGCGCGCATGAAAGATGCCGGTGTGAACTTTGTCAAGGAAGCGGCGATGACGAAATTGTTTGCCTCGCAAGTGGCCGAGCGCGTGACGTCGCTGGCGATCGAGATCTATGGCGGATATGGCTTTACGAAGGACTATCCGGTCGAAAAATACTGGCGGGACGCCAAGATTGGCAAGATCTACGAGGGCACGTCGAACATGCAACTGGCGACGATCGCCAAGCTCGTGCTCGGCAAGTGATTCAGGATCTCCGCTCAGCGGCAGCTTTCTCCAAAGCTGCCAGCAAAAAACATTCCCGCTAAGATCGCCGAGAACGGCCGCAAAGGCCGCTAAGAACACCTGTAGTGACGAACCCAGTTACGGCGTGAAGTGGATCTCGATCGTTTCTTTGGATTCCGCTCCCGCTTCGTACTTCCATTGCGCGACAGCGGACTCTGCAGCTCGAACCAGTAGCGGGCTGCCTCCGACAGGTTCCACCTTCTTGACGCTTCCGTTTGGGGCGACCATGGCAACGAGCTTGACGGTCCCGCCGAGATTCATCCGCCTCGCATCGGAAGGGTATTCTGGGTGCACCTTCCGCAGGACCTTTCTTCCGGCATCGTTGGGGGACTGTCCCTGGACCCACGTGGTGGACCCCAAGCTATAGGAAAGGGCTAACAACGCAAGAGCAGTACGGCGCATGTACATGATCAGACCTTGGAAAACGGGATTATGTTTACTGCGTTTACGAAACTAAGAATTCTAAGAAAAAGCTCTGTCGAAGGCAAAGTAACGCAAGTCATCAAGGTAACCTTGAGCTTCGTTACTACGACCTTCGCAACGCCCGATATTCGAGGTCTTTTCGGGGCAAATGTTCCTTGCTCAATATGTGCAGCGAGTTGCACTACTTTCCTGAACAGATGATGGGGTGTACAGTATTAAACAATTTGTTCTCAATCATTTGCGGGATTCCTGGCCAATGGCGGATGGTGTGCACTTGTCAAAGCGCCTGCGGGCTAGAGGCAAACAGTGGGGTGCAAGTTGACGAACCTGTTCGGGACAATCGAATCGATAGAGATTAAAGCGACTCCGGTGGTTCCAACTCCAGCCAAGAAGCAGAGCTGGTTGCCGGTCCTGACCGTGTTGTTCCTGGTCTCGTACGCGATCATGACCCTACTGATTGTCGAGCAGGGCCAGACCATCGAATCGCAGCGCGCCCTCATCCGCGAATTGTTCCGCGACAGTACCGAGCTTTCAGCGACCAAATTAAAGGCCCAACAGGAAGAAAGAGCGCACTTGGCGCAAAACCCGTCATCCCAGACACCGTCAGTACAAGCTCCGTCTACTCAGGCTCAATCGAAACAGGCTCCGTCTACCCAGGTGGAACCGCAACATCGTGCACAGAACCAGGTAAGGCCGAAATATCAGGTGCCGTCGAAACCGGCATCGGATCTGATGGATAAGGCCCGTACGTTGATTACGATCTAACAAGTAAAAAAAGCGGTAAAGACCCGGTTCTGTGGCTAAGCAGTAAAGACTGTAAAACGACTATTAGGAAGACAATGAAGGTTCTGACCCTAGCCTTGTTGTTCAGTCTGCCTGTGAGCACCCTAATGCCACAGAAGCCGCTTCACCAGCCAACCTCTCAATTGAGCAAGCACAGCAAGGGTGGACGTTGGTACTTCGCGGCCAGCGGCCATGCTGTGTACTGCTACGGCCCGGTTATGACGGTACCCGGCCCGAGCGGTGACCTGCAGAGGGTCGCGACGTTCTGCCGTGATGGAAGCGCGGTAGTCCCGCTGAAAGACTAGCCTTCCTAAAATCTCAAGAAAAAGGAACTAAGGGGCCGGCTGCCATGGGGAGTAGCTCGGCCATTTCTTCATCTGGTCAGTCGCCCATGCGGTGGTTTTGTCCTTGTGGCAGGAAGTGCAAGGGTCCGGAATCGCGTACTTGTCGGTCATTTCCGGCGAAATGAAGCGGAACGTGTGCGCGTGAACAAATGTTCCGGGGACGCCTTCAGTTTCAATAGCGGGCATGTGGCACGCAATGCACTGGTTGCCCGCGCTGTCATGCTTGTGGTGTGTATGCTCCTCAATCGACGCTGTCCGCGGCCCGTTTGAACTGGAAGGGCCATGACAGTCGAGGCAGATTTGGTTGGCAGGTTTTCTTAATTGCGCGTAGTTCGCTGTGCCGTGCACGTCGTGGCAAGATGAGCAGGTAATGCCGCGGCGATACATCACGCTCTGCGCGAAATCGTTGCCCTGCATGCGATTCTTGTGAGCGGTGCAGTCGGGGAAATAGTAGAACGTGGTCTGTCCGAGCGTGCAGTCTTCCAGCTTCCAATAATCAGCCAGTTTCAGCCCGACGTTATATCCGACTGGCCAATCGTAGTACTTACCCTCGATCGGCTTTGTCAGGGGCTGACCCTGCGAATGGCATTGAATGCAGGTGTCGGTCGCGGCAACAGAATCCATGTAGCCGGGGTTAAGGATGTTGTGGGGGCCAGGGTGAGCGACGTGCTCGCTTCCCGGTCCATGACAGCGCTCGCAGCCGACATTCCACTCGGCAGGCTGTTTGGTGTGGATGTCGTATCCAACGGAGTGGCAGCCATCGCAGGTCGGGCCCGTCGGGCGCTGCATGTTGTCGTCGGGATAAAAAGCGGTCCACCAGTCTGCGTTGTTCGGAACCTTGTAAGGACGCCAGGAGTGATTCGCGACGTCCCACTGGGCGGAGATTGGGAAATAGTCTTCGCCGACTTTGGTGAAGTAGCGCTGCTTCCAAATACTTCCGTAAACGAATGCCACCTGCTCTTTGGTAAACTTTGCGACCGCGTTGGTGGCAAGGTTGGGGATGATCGCATCAGGATGGTCGCGCGGGTCGCGGACTACATTTGCCATCGGCGTCTTTTTCCAGCGAGCGTAGATTTCCTGATGGCATTTTTCGCAGCTCTGCGATCCCGTGTAGTGGGCTGAAGTCAGATTGGTCACGTCTTGCACTTGCTGCTTTTGATCGAGGACGCGGAGGCTGCGCACGAAGCGGACAAGCTCCCAGGCCTCGACCGACGAACCTGTGCCGCTCAGGGCAGGCATGCCGGTGAGTTGAACTCCATTCGCGATGATGTAGTGGAGTTCGCCGTCGGTAAGGTTCTGCGTTGGCGTGGAACGGAGGTCCGGCACACGAGGATAGACGTTGCTTCCAATAGGAGTGCGGCCAGATCCGTCAGGGCCGTGACACCCAGCGCAGCGACTTAAGAAGAGATCGCGGGCACGCCGCAGGGATTCAGAGCTTGCAGGAACTGGATCCTTCTCGTTGCGTTCGGAAGACGGAATTGCGAAGTTACGGAGACCGCGCGCAACAGCAACTTCCCAGGGTGGCGGAGGTGTGGCCGCGCGGAAACCGCGGTGAATCAGAAGAAAGAGGGCGACTGCAACAACGCCACACAGGACCAGCGCGGAATAGACCAATCGTTTCAAGAAAGTCAGTCTCCCTGCCTGTAGCCCAGCCTGCGTCCAATCGGGGCCCGCTGGCATCAATATGCGAGCGCGAGAATGAATAGGATTCTATACTTCACAGGGGAAAATTATGTCCATCCGACCTGTCAAACGCCTGATCAAATCGAAGCCGACTCTTGAGGGCGCGGGCGTGCATCTGCGCCGTGCGTTCGGGTTCGGCAATACAGGCGAATTCGATCCGTTCCTGCTTCTCGATGACTTCCGCAACGACGTACCGGAGGACTACCTGGCGGGTTTTCCGTGGCATCCTCATCGCGGAATCGAGACGATCACATACGTGCTCGCAGGAACTGTGGACCACGGCGACAGCATGGGGAATCATGGCGCGATCGGCGCGGGCGATGTGCAGTGGATGACGGCGGGAAGCGGCATCATTCATCAGGAAATGCCGAAGGGCGATGCCACCGGCAGGATGCACGGTTTTCAGCTCTGGGCGAACCTTCCCTCAGCGCTAAAGATGACTGCTCCCCGATATCAGGAAGTAAAGACGGGCGAAATCCCTGAAATTACCGATGATGATGGAACGCATGTTCGGATCGTTTGCGGTAACTTCTGGGGCAGGAAGGGGCCAGTTGAGGGTATTGCAACGGATCCAATTTATCTCGATGTGTCGGTGCCTCCGGGTAAGCGGAAGACACTACCGGTCGAAACAACGCGTCATGCGTTCGCGTACGTCTTTGCGGGGGATGGCAAGTTCTGTAATGCCTCCGGTCCATTGGCAGTGCCGACCGAGAGTGTGGGCTGGGCGGATACGCAGCCTCCCTCGGATGCGGAGAATCGGTCGTTAGTCGTGTTTGATCGCGGGGATGAGGTTGCGGTACAGGCGGGCGAGGATGGGATTCGGTTTTTGCTTGTGTCCGGCAAGCCGCTGGAAGAGCCCGTTGCTTGGTACGGGCCGATCGTCATGAATACGCAAGAGCAGTTGCAGCAGGCTTTCCAGGAATTGCAGCAGGGGACGTTCCTGAAGAAGTAGTGGTCACTCTAGACATCAGATTCCTCCGCCCTTCGCATTCGCTCTGGGGTCGGATGACAACCGCTTAATAAGTTTTTCAGCTTAGATAGTCTTTCAGCACATGCCGGAACTTCCTGAAGTAGAAACTATTGCTCGTGGATTGGCGAAGCGCGTCGCTGGAGATGCGATCGAATCGGTGTGGCTGGGGCAGAAGAAAGAACCGCTGAAATCTTCGGCGCAGGAGATTGCTGCGGTCTTGGAACACAGTCGAATCTCACACGTGCATCGCATGGGCAAGCATATTGTTTTTGACCTTGAGCCAGCACAGGCACCCACGAACGGAAAAAAATCACAGCGTAGATCCAGGGGCGGGAGGACAGGCTCTGTGACGGCATTAGCAGTGGCGCGCGGGGGCGCGCGCACCACACCTGTACATAACGATAAGGCTCAGTGGATCGTCCATCTGGGAATGACTGGGCGGTTGCAGGTTTGCGAACCTCAGGCTGAGATCGAGAAGCATACTCATGCGATCGTGAAGCTGGAGTCGGGAAGAGAGCTTCGATTTGTAGATCCGCGCAGGTTTGGGCGGTTGAGCGTGGCAGCATCGGGTGAGTTCGATACCGTCGGGATCGAACCGCTTGAGATCGAGCTCGAAAGATTTCTCTCTCTTTTTCGCGGGCGAAAAACTCCGATCAAGAGTGCTCTGCTGAATCAGAAGCTGCTGCGAGGCGTTGGGAATATCTACGCTGATGAGGCTCTGTTCCGCGCCGGAATTCGGCCGCGCCGGCAGGCTACCTCGGTAAGTCGGGAGCAGCTTGCTAAGCTCTTTGTTGCCATAAAGGACGTTTTGACCGAAGCGATTGCGCTTGGTGGGTCTTCCATCTCCGATTACGTCGACGCCGATGGCGAGGAAGGATTCTTTCAACTGCAGCACCGAGTCTATGGGCGCGAGGGCGAGTCCTGCCTTGTATGCAAAACGCCTATTAAGCGTGTTGTTATCGCCGGGCGCAGCAGTCACTACTGCCCGCGATGCCAGAAATGATGTGGTGATTAGGCGCGCTTGTAGACGATCTTCAGGCCGTCAGCTTGAAGGATACGCTTGATTTGGCTGCGAGCATGGACCGACCACGGCCCTGCCGTATCGAGCTTAATGTAGGCCTGCCAGTGCTTCAGGGCTTTGCGGGGTTCCCGGATCTTCTCGTAGGCCAGCGCCAGATTGTAGTGTGCATCGGCATAAGTTGGGGCCAACTGAAGGGCCGTCTTGTAGGTTGCGACCGCGTCGTGCACGCGCCCGGTTTCGTCGAGAACATTTCCCAAGTCAAAATAAGCGAGGGCGTAACGCGGATCTGCGTCGATGGCCTGCCGATAGTGCCGCTCCGCAAGGCCGAATTCCTGCCGGTTGTAATACAGCGTGCCGAGATTGATGTGAGCCGCAGCGTGATTGGGAGCGAGATCAAGAACGCGATGGTACGCCGCAATCGCTTCGCTCTGCGTGTTGGGATCTTCCTCGAGTTGAATGCCGCGGGCGAACCATGCGGTCACTTCATTCTCATTCGGTGTTGGCTCGGACCGCGGAACGGGTGTGCTGGTCACAACTTTCTCTCGTTCAGAGAAGTCCATGAGGAATTGCCCGGCAATTGGCTCGAGTAATTTGCCCTCGTGGCGAAAGGCGACGCGATGCTTGGAGGTCGACCATGTGCCCGCCTCGAGCAGCGGCTTCTCGACTCCGGCGGCCTGCTTCCGCATCGCCTCGAGCGACTGACGGATAATGTTAGGCCGCACGCTC
>Ga0207693_10005605_pt1 | contig 10439 bp, 9 predicted proteins | sample LARL81metaG_FD_184347 | JGI IMG/M metagenome (GOLD analysis project Ga0207693, IMG submission 184347) | Corn, switchgrass and miscanthus rhizosphere microbial communities from Kellogg Biological Station, Michigan, USA - LAR L8-1 metaG... | ecosystem: Host-associated > Plants > Roots >... | reverse complement strand
GTGCCGCCCTGCGAGGCCGGCGTGAAGCCCATGCCGCCAAAGCCGGTGTCGCGCCCCGAGTGCAGCAGGATCAGCACCACGAGGGCGATCGAGAGGATGACGTGAATGACCGCGAGGACCTGCAGCATCGCGAGGCCAGGATAGCCGACGCGATTTGGGACTAGGAGGCCAAACCCTCCTAGCGGCTTGCGGCCTCGACGATCGCCTCGACCAGCTGTGAGGCGATCCGATCCTTCGTGATGTAGCCGGCCGCGCCGGCGTCACGCGAACGGTCGACGTCGGCGGCGGCGTTCGAGCCCGTCAGTATCAACACGCAGGCATTCGGCCGCGCCTCGCGAATCCGCCGGGTCGCCTCGACTCCGTCCATCACCGGCATGCTGATATCCATCAGGACAACGTCCGGCTCGAGCTCCAGCGTCAGCTCGACTGCCTCCGCACCGTTGCGCGCGCGGCCGACGACCTCCAGGGTGCTCTCGCCGGCGAGGATCGCCTCGAGCGCCTCGGCGAACAGCCGATGGTCGTCCACGAGCAGGACGCGAATCGGGCTTTCGAGCTTTGCGGCGGCGGCTTTCATCGTCTCTTTAAACGAGAATGTGCGCAGTTAGGCTTCGCTCGTGCAAGCCGACGAAGCGCATCAGCGAATCCAAAAGCTACTGGTCACGGGTGACAATCGTTTCAAGCAGGGAGTCGATCCGGCCAAGGTAAGGGAGAGCTACGAGCAGGCTCTCGCCGTCGCCCGGGAGGCCGGGCTCGAGGATTCGGTCAGACCTCTGGTTGAGATCCGGCTTGCGGATCTTCGGCAACTCGAAGGAGGATCTCCTCCACCCGGCGCGCCTGCTCGTTGACGTCGTGCCGCTCGGCGGCGGCACGTGCCCCAGTGTTGGGACGTGGCAACTGAGCTGCCTCGCGCAGGGCCGCCGCGATCGCCAGCTCATCGAGCGGGTCGACGAGAATTCCGGCCTCCGGCGGCACGAACTCCGGGGGGCCGCCGACCGTCGTCCCGACGACGGAGCGGCCGCAGGCCATTCCCTCGAGCAACGCCTGCCCGAACGGCTCCACCAGGCTCGGCTGGCAGACGACGTGGGACTCGGCGATCAGCCCCGGGACTCGCTCGTAGGCGACCGCGCCGAGCAGGCGAACGTCCTTGCGCCCCTCGAGCTCGCTGCGTAGCGGCCCGTCGCCGGCGAAGGTCAGCGTGCCCTCGCCGAGGCGCTCGAACGCGCGTGCCAGTCGGATCACGTTCTTGCGCTCGGTCAGCGAGCCGACGCAGAGGAAGGCCGATGGGTCGTCGGGAGGCGGCGACGGGCGGAAGCGCTCCAGGTCGACGCCGCTGTCGACGACCTGGGTCTTGCCGCGCGCGGCCGGGACCTTGGCTTCGAGCTCCCGCCGCAGATAGTCGGAGACGGCGATCACGGCGCTCGCGCGCTTCACGACCGCGGTCGTGGCCGCGCGGACTCCTGGAATCGAACCGATGTTGGCAACGTCCTGGCCATGCGCGGTCACGATCAGCGGCGCGCGCGAGGCAAGGCCGGCGAGCAGCCCGGTCGGGACGAGGAAATGTGCGTAGACGACGTCGGGCCGGGTGCGCCGGGCGGCGAAGATCGAGCGGCTCGCGAGCCGGGCGTACTTCGCTTTGCCGCCCCGGCGTGAAGTCAGCACCGCGCGCTCGATCGTGTGCCCGCGCGCCGTGAGCGCCTGCTCGAGGCCGCGCACGAAGACGCCGTAGTCGGGCTCGGAGTCGCCGGGGTACATCTGCGAGACGAGCAGGATGCGCACTCCCGCATTCTCGCCGGTTGCGAGTTCACCGCTTCGGCACAGTGTCGGAACCAGGCGTTAACCCATCTTCGCCCGAGTCGCACCTAGCGTCGCGGCCGACATCGCTCACGAGGGAGAGAGGAGACCAAGTTGACGAACACGCGCCTACGCGTCTTGATCACGTTCGCCGTCGCGGCAGCCGGAATCTCGGCGCTCACAGTGGCCGGGTCGGCGGCGCCCCCCGACGGGCCATCGCTGTCCAACGTATCGACTCCGAACGCGAAAGCGGTCGGCTTTGCCCCGGCGTCGAAGCTTTCCGCCGAGCTTCGGCAGATCGCTCAGGCCCAGGGATCGACTCAGCTCGAGAACCCCAATCCGGCCGCGCTGACCTCGTTCTACGGGTACCAGAACGATGTCGTCAGCGCCGACGACCCGACTAAGCCGCAGGTGGTTCCGACCTTGGGTGTTCCGAACGAGGCCCAAAAGACCGAGCCCGACAAGAACACATACCTCGTCTTCGAGAAAAGTCTCGCCGGCGCAGACCCGAGCTACTACTACGGCACCCACTTCCTGTACCAGGGTCACGAGAACGCGACGACCATCAACGGCAAGAAACAGGGCTACATCACTCGCATCAACCTCGACGCTGACGCGAAGCACCGCGTGACGTTGATGGCGACACAAGACACGTCCGGCCAACCGATTGCGACCATCGACGGCTCGACCTGGGATCCGTGGGCCAAGCGCCTGCTGTTCACGACCGAGAGCGCGAGCGCTCCGACCTACGCCGCCACCGCCGACTTCCCGTCGGTGGTCGAAGATGTCTCGGGCTCGCTCGGCAGAGGCGGCTACGAGGGAATCCAGAACGACTCGGCGGGCAACCTGATCATCGTCGAGGACATCGGCGGCGCGAACAAGGCGGGCTCCACCAAGGCGAAGATGCCCAACAGCTTCGTCTACCGCTACGTCCCCGCCCACCCCGGCGACCTACATAACGGCAAGCTCCAGGTGCTTCAGGTTCTGAACGGCGCCGACCAGCCGATCACGTTCGCGTCGGAATCGACCTTCCCGTCTGCCGACCAGACGGCGCTCCACACCTACGGCAACGTCCTCAGCACGCAGTGGGTGACCATCCATGACACGGCCGTCGACGGAAACGCGCCCTTCAACGCCAACATCTGGGCGAAGGGCCTGCAGACGACTCCCGCTCAGCCGGCCGCGAAGCAGGGCACGCCGTTCAAGCGACCCGAGAACGGCCAGTTCCGGCCCGGATCGCACTTCAAGCAGTTCTTCTTCGATGAGACCGGCGACACCGACGCCACGAGCTCCGAGAACGGCAATGCCGAGACAGGGGCCGGAGGCACCGGCGGCTGGGGCGGAATCTTCAAGCTCCAGCAGAACCCGACGAGCAACGCCGGCAAGCTCAGCCTCTTCTACAAGGGCAACATCCATGTCACCGGGCTGGACAACGCGTCCTTCCTCTCGAAGAACAAGATCACCTTCGTCGAGGACGCGGGCGACACGCTCCACAGCCAACGCAACGCGCTCGACTCTGGCTGGGTCTTCGATGTCAAGACGGACTACTCGAACGTGAGCAACGAGCCGCTCCGCTGGCTTGCCGAGGGCCGTGATCCTTCGGCGACGATCGACTCGTCATTCAGCTTCAGCAAGAACGATGGCGACAACGAGATCACCGGCACGATCGTCTCGAACGGGGACCCAACCCCGGACGGCATTCTCGGCGCAGAGATTCCGCACCTCTTCAAGGACGGCTGGCGCTGGTTCTACACGCAGCAGCACGGCGACAACCCGACCTACGAGGTCGTGCCGAGCGCGTCGAAGCACGACGACACCGACTAAGACCGAGGCTGCTCCTCAGAGGCGAAGGCCCCGTCCCGGCGGGGCCTTCGCGTTTCTACGACCGTTGGGCGTCGTACATGCCGAACTCCTCGCGGAGAACGTTGCAGATCTCCCCAATCGTGCAGCGCGCGCGCAGCGCCTCGCGCATCGGCGGGAGGAGGTTGGCCTCGCCACGGGCGGTCTCGCGGACGTGCTCGAGCGCGGCCTCGGCTTGGTCGGCGTTCCGCTCGGCGCGCACCCGGTCGGTCCGCTCGAGCTGCCGCCGCTCGGCTTCGGGGTCCAGGCGGTGCAACTCGATTTCCTCGGAATCGGCCTCGGCGTACTTGTTGACGCCAACGATCACCTTCTCCCCCGCTTCGACCTCCTGCGTGTAGGCGAAAGCGGCCTGCTCGATCTCGCTCTGGACGAAGCCCTGCTCGACCGCGGCGACCGCACCGCCGAGCTCGTCGACCCGCTCGATCAACTCACGGGCACGTTGCTCGAGCTCGTTCGTCAGCTCTTCGATGAAGTACGCGCCGCCGAGCGGGTCGGCCGTATCGGTCCCGCCTCCCTCATGGGCGAGGATCTGCTGCGTCCGCAGCGCGATCCGGACCGAGTTCTCGGTCGGCAGCGCGAGAGCCTCGTCGAACCCGTTCGTGTGGATCGACTGAGCGCCGCCGCAGATCGCGGACAGCGCCTGGACGGTCACGCGCGCGATGTTGTTCTCCGGTTGCTGCGCGGTCAGCGTCGAGCCGCCGGTCTGGGCATGGAAGCGAAGCGCCTGCGCCTTCGGGTTCTGGGCGCCGAAGCGCTCACGCATGATCCGGGCCCACAGGCGGCGGGCGGCGCGGAACTTCGCCACCTCCTGGAAGAAGTGGTTGTGCGCGTTGAAGAAGAAGGAGAGCCGCTCGCCGAAGTCGTCCGGCGAGAGCCCGGCGTCGACGGCGGCCTGGCAGTAGGCGATCCCGTTCGCGAGCGTGAACGCGAGCTCCTGAACCGCCGTCGAACCTGCTTCGCGAATGTGGTAGCCGGAGATCGAGATCGTGTTCCAGCCCGGCAGCCGCTCGGCGCAGTAGGCGAAGAGGTCGGTCGTCAGCCGCATCGATGGGCGCGGCGGGAAAATGTAGTTCCCGCGCGCGATGTACTCCTTGAGGATGTCGTTCTGGACAGTGCCGCGAAGGCGCTCGCCCGGGACGCCCTGCTGCTCACCGACCAGCTCGTAGAGGAGCAGCAGCAGAGAGGCCGGTGCGTTGATCGTCATCGAGGTCGAGACTTCGCCGAGCGGGATCCCGTCGAACAGGAGCTCCATATCGGCAAGCGAGTCGATCGCGACACCCGTGCGGCCGACCTCGCCGACTGCCCGCTCGTCGTCGGAGTCGTAGCCGAGCTGGGTGGGCAGGTCGAAGGCGACGGAGAGCCCATGCTGCCCCCGCTCGAGCAGGTAGCGGAAGCGCACGTTCGTCTCCTCGGCCGAGGCGAAGCCTGCGTACTGGCGGATTGTCCAGGGCCGACCGCGGTACATGTCCGGGTAGGGACCGCGCGTGTAAGGGAACTCGCCCGGCAGCTCGAGCTCGAGACCGGCGACGTCCTTCTCGGTATAGACCGGTTTGACCTCGATCCCGGAGTCGGTCTCGCGGCGGTCTTCAGTGGTCGCCATCGTGAAAGATGGTATGCGGTGACTATCAAGGTGCGGCTTTTCGCCGGACTGCGTGAGCGGGCCGGCTATTCCGAGCGCGAGGTGGTTGACGTCACGCGCGTCGCCGACGTCTGGCCGGCGCTCGACCTCGGAGACGAGCCCGAAGGGCTGCTCTATGCGGTCAACCGCGAGTACGCGGACGCCGGGCGAGAGCTCGCCGACGGGGACGAGGTCGCGGTGATCCCGCCCGTTTCAGGCGGCGCGTTTCGCGTCACCGAGCAGCCGCTCTCGCTCCAGGCGGTCGTCGACGAGGTGAGCGACGAGAGTGCCGGGGCGGTCGCGACATTCCTCGGCACGGTGCGCCGCGAGTCGCGGGGCCGAACGGTGCTCTACCTCGAGTACGAGGCCTACGCCGAGATGGCCGAGGACGTGATGGCGCAGATCACCGCCGACCTCGAGCAGCGCTACGACCTCTGGGCGATGGCGATCCACCACCGGGTCGGCCGTGTCGAGATCGGCGAGGCGAGCGTGGCGATCGCCGTCTCCGCCGCCCACCGGCAGGACGCGCTCGCCGCTTGCAAGGACGCGATCGACACGCTCAAGCAGACGGTGCCGCTCTGGAAGAAGGAGGTCTACGAGGGCGGCGAGGAGTGGCTGGGACGCGGTTCGTAGCAACGCCTCGGGACACCTCGCCCGACCTTCGGAAGTCATGAACGGAGACTGAAGGTAGCCGTCAGGGGAGAGGACGCTGGCCACCGAAGCGGTACCAAGCTGTGGCGGGTTCAGGCGACAAGCAGGCGAAGGCCAAGCTCTGCCGCTTCGAGATCGAGGAGGTCGCGGTTGCGTTCGACCCATCGACCAGATGCGAGGTCGTCGCGGAGGCTGCGCACTGCCCTCTGTTCGGCGTCCGGCCCGACGCTGGTCCACACCGATATTCCGCGACGGACGTTTTCGTCCAGGTACGCCGCGGGCCGGCGCCAGTAGGCCTCGAAGAAGCCGTCAGCGCAGTCCCATGGAATGAGCACCGGCTCCATCCGGGCTCCGATCGTGCGGGCCAACTCGGTAGCGAGGCCGACGCGCGAAGCTGCGACCTCGGGGAGGTAGTCACGAGTCAGCCAGAACCGGCGACGCCAGCTCCGGTCACTGGTGTCGCACGTGAACACCACCACGCGGCGAGCTACCCGCCGCATCTCGCGCAGGCCGGCAATCGGGTCCTGCCAGTGATGAACGGTGGCAAAAGCCATCGCGGCATCGAAGGACTTGTCCTCGAACGGAAGGCTCTCCGCGGTGGCAGCCACGCACAGCGCTGCCCCCGCGGGACGCTGGGCACGCATGATCGCAGACGGCTCCACCGCGGTGACGTCACGGTCGGAGGGCTCATAGGAGCCGGTGCCAGCCCCGACATTAAGCACGGTCCCCGCATCGCCGAGCGCAGCCCAGACCTGCGCGGCGATCCGCGGCTCGGTGCGCCGCGTCACGCTGTAGGTGGCTCCGATGGTGTCGTACAAGTGCGCGCTAGACATCCAAGTCCCTTATCGCGCCCGACGCGATCGAAGGCAACACACGAACCGACGGGCGCAGCGAACACGTCGGTCAGCGGCGTCCTCGGGCTTCGTTCCGAAACACTGGCCCAGGTTGCGGGCCTTTAGCTCCTATGTCGCGGGGGCGAAAAAGTCGATAAGCAGTTCGTTGACGCGTTCAGCCTCGTCGTGATGCACCCAGTGCGATGCGTCGGCCAGGCGCTCGACGCGGTCGAGGTTGGGTACGTCGTCGCGATCGGGCTCGGCGAGTTCGGATCCGAGGTAGGAATCGCGCTGCCCCCAGATCACCAGTGTCGGTGCCGAGATCGGTCGAAGGTTTGCTGCGGCTTCCTTCTGGGACTGTCTTACTGAGGCGCGGTAGTAGTTGATCATCCCGGCTGCCGCCCCTGGCTGGGACCACGCCTCGACGTAGCGTTCGAATTCCTGTGGCGTGTAAGGCGGATTCGCGTCCTGCAGGAAGTGTCGGAAGAAGTGCCAGTCTCTGGCGCGCACCACATCTTCGGGCAGTCCCGGTACCGCAAAGAAGAAGAAGTACCAGGACTTCCGGAGCTGGTTCGGGTTGTGCAGTCCCTCAGAGAGCCGCCGCGGATGCGCCGCGTTGAGGATGACGAGCCGGTCGACAACCTCGGGGTGGTTCATCGCGGTGGTCCAGGCGATATTTCCGCCCCAGTCGTGACCGACCAACAGCGCGGACTCGGCACCGAGCTCTCCGATGAAGTCGCGGATGTCGACGGCGAGCAGGTCGACGGCGTAGTCCTCGAAGTCCTCTGGCTTCGACGACAGGTTGTAGCCACGCGTGTCGGGGGCAACGACTCGAAAACCCGCCGCCGCGAGCGGCTCGATCTGACGCCGCCAACCGAACCAGAACTCCGGGAAGCCGTGCAGCAGAACGATCAGCGGCCCGTCACCGGCCTCGACGTAATGCAAGGTCTGATCGCCCACCTCGGCGTAACCCTCCCGAAGCTCGATCCCGACGTCGGGGAGCAGGCTGGTGGTGGTCATGAGGACCTCCGTGGCTAGGGAACTTGGGCGCGAGACTACGCCTGCCGGTCCGGATACGCAACGGCTGTCAGACCACAGCGACATGATTCAAGACCCGGTAGCAGTGCGCCAAGCACGGCACGCGTCGTAAGGCAGGCGAGGGCGAGCTGAAAGCGCCTGTCGATGGCTGTCGCTCCCGCAGAATCAATGGTTTCGCTGAGCAGGTGGTGAGGCAGGCGTACTGCCAGACACCTGATAACAACGAGATCTACGCTGCATACACTCTGTTCCGAGAGAACCTCCACACAACCATTCTCGGAGGACGAGATGGCACGTTCGATTGCGTGGGACAAGGTGACCCAGGCTGACGTGTTGCGTGCGATACAGGAGTACGACCGACTAGGGCCTGAGCGGTTTTTCTCGGCGCACGGATTCGCTCCTACCACGACTTATGATCTGGTCCGGGACAGACGCCGTTACCCGCCAAAAGCAATCTTGGGCACGGCTTATGAGTTCGCCACAGGCGAGCGCCTTGCCTCCAGTGATTTCGAGGGCGGGAAGACCGGCGCCGTCAAGGTGCTCGGAAACCTTGGATTCACCATCCAGCCCCGACAAGCCACGTAAAGCTGACTCGCACGTGAGCATGGTCTCAGCGCGACCCGGTCATCCCATGGTCCGGTCCGACCGTTCGCCCGGGTGACATCCGGCAAGTCACCTTTTCCCCGCCGAGACGTAGAGAAGGCCCGCCTGGAGCGGGCCTTCTCGTTACGCCCGGGCCGCTTCGTGAATGGTCAGTGGCCCACCGGTTGGAAGTAGTTCGCGGCCGCGTAGTTGGCGACGTTCCGGCCGAGCGCCTGGCCCTGCACGTCCGCGCTGCGATAGTGGAGGCCAGCCCAGATGCGTGCCACGATGAGTTCGGCGAGTGGCTGCGAGAACGTGTCAAACGTGCGCACAGCGGGGCCTCCGGGATTCACGAAAGTGCTCGTGATCTGGAAGCTGCCCGGCGCATCGCCGAAGAACATCCGCAGCACGGAGACGTGTGCGGCGTCGAGGCAGTTGTGTCCAGAGACCCACTCGGGATACGGCGCAGTGAGGAGAGCCGTCCAGGTCGAGTCGGGATCCGTGGCGGTGTTTCCATCCTCCAACGCTCGTGGAATCGCGTTCCACGGCCGCCAGAAGTCGAAGTGGTACTTGTCGTTCCAGCAGTTGATCGCCGCGTCCGCCCCGCTCAGGTTCTCCAGCGCGAGGAGTCTCGCGCTGTCGGCGGCGTTGAGGTCGTTCCGTGCGATGAGCTGCCGTGCGACTTCGTTCCAACTTAGAACGGGTGCGCTCTGCCACCACCTGGCCCTATACGTCTGCTCGTCAGTACGGGTCGAGCCAGTGGCTCTGCCGAGGCTCTTGACCTCGTTGAACTCAGCCGCCCACTGCGCGCTCCCAAGCGCGGGCGGTGGCGCGCTGCGGAACTGCGACGAGCTTTGGATGAGGAACGGCCTCACGCCGCCCACCCATGGGGTCGGATCGAGAATCTGCTGCCCCGCCGCATTGAGTAGCGGCTGCCAGTGTCCGGCGGCGGAGTTCGGCACCCACTGAGACGGCCCGAACCGTCCGTCGCCCTCTCTCGCGTCGAGCATGGCCTCGGCCGCTGCGTGCCCCACCGCGATGCCCTGCTTTTTGAAGGAGTCATCGCTGATCGCGTTGAGCGATGCTGCGTGCTCCGAGGAGAGCGTAGTCAGGAGGCCCGCACGACCCGGGAACGGAGCTCTTTCGGGTGCAGTCGAGACGAGCTCTGAGAGCACGTCGTACGCTGCCGTTGCGACGGCAGCGTCGATCGACGCCTTCGCACCCGTACGCCTTTTGAGCACATATGGTCGATGCTGTTTCGGCCCGATCGCGTTGACCGCGTCGTAGACGGCGCCCTGCACCATGCCCATGTTGATCTGGAATGCAGGTGGCGCACCGCCGTTCGGCCCTGGGAACGCGGCGAGCGTCGTCGCCGCGACTTGGTTCCAGTGAGAGACCTCACTGGCGTCGGTCACCACTGGTGGTGCGGCCGATGCGCTGAAAACGCTGAGCGCGCCTAAGAGCGCAGTGCCTGCCACCGCGATGAACACGACGGATCGTCTACGTGACATCGTTCTCCCCTCTCGTAGCATCCGTCCTGCGTTTGTTACGCGCTAGCAAACCACATTCAGGACAAATTGCAACGTCCGCAGAGGATCCCGCGCTCACCGCGGACGCAGCGCAGCGGGCGGCGCCCGACGTCGAACTGACACCCAGCGGCGGGAGGTAACGGACGGAGGAGTGGGCCGAGACCCACTCCTCCGTCGCTCTCCCCCTCCAGCTTCGGTTACCGCATCACCCGACCTTCTGTTTTTGCCAGGCGAACTGCCGGGTGTCGGCGTCGTTGGACGCCTTGCCCTCAGCCTCGGAGTTCGCCCATTGGTTCGCCGAGCTCGGGCCGGTGTAGATGTTCCCCCCGGCTACCGAGTGCGGCGTGTTGCTGTTGACAGCGTTCTGCAGGCTCAGGGCAGCCGCGAACGCCTTCTGATCGGTGTCGGCCTTCTGGACACCGATCTGGGCGCCGCCGGCTCCACCGCTGCCGGAGCTGTCGCAACCACAGTCGTGACCGTCTTTGCCGTCACGGCCGTCCTTGCCGTCCTTGCTGTCCTTGTGGTTGTCCTTACCGC
>Ga0207693_10005603_pt1 | contig 10440 bp, 10 predicted proteins | sample LARL81metaG_FD_184347 | JGI IMG/M metagenome (GOLD analysis project Ga0207693, IMG submission 184347) | Corn, switchgrass and miscanthus rhizosphere microbial communities from Kellogg Biological Station, Michigan, USA - LAR L8-1 metaG... | ecosystem: Host-associated > Plants > Roots >... | reverse complement strand
CACGGCCGCGGCCACCTCACCTTGCACCTGCCCGAAGGCTGGCACCGCCAGCACGAATGGCTGAACCTCCTCGAGGCCGCCTGCGGACCGCCCGCCACAGCGGCCTGACCAGCCCGGAACCGGTCAGCACCCCGACGGCCCCGAAGCCATCCGAACCCTCATTCCCGAACAGGAAACCCGGACAAGCCGCAGAACAGGCAAGCGGCAGGAAAGCACGCCCAGAACAAGCCCTCTGCCACGAAAACACGCTCACGACAGCACCAGACGTCGGTCGGTGAATCGAGGCTTAGGTTGCGCGAACAAGGTGATGAGCTACTTGGGTCTGCGTCGCGAATGGAGATCAATTCGTGACCTGTCTAGGCAGCTAAGAGGGAGATGCAGCGATGCCTACTCAAGTCTTCATCAGTCATGTTACGGAGGACGCCGCCGTTGCTGCAAGGCTGAAGCGGAAGATGACAGAGGACTTCCTTGGTCAGCTCACAGTCTTCCTGTCTTCTGATACCGAGAGCATTGCCGCCGGCGAGGAATGGCTCTCATCCGTGAGTGAAGCGCTACGCAATTCCTCCATCTTCGTCGTTCTATGCAGTCCGATGGCCATTGCGCGCCCATGGGTAAACTTCGAGGCAGGAGCGGCCTGGATGCGGATATACCTCTCGTACCTGCGTGCTTCGGCGGACTACGTCCGCGAGACCTGCCTATGCCTCTTTCGGCTCGCCAGGGACTTGAGCTTAACGACTCACAGGGCCTACACCGACTGTACGCCCGAATTGCGCAAGCGCTCGACTTCCAGTCTCCGGTGAGGGATTACGATGAGCTAGCCGCCTACCTCACTTCCTCGGCCGAGCAGAATCCTGATCAAGCTCCTGCTGGGGAAACCGATGAGGCAATCAGATCAAGAATCGATGAGGCCCTAAGTCATCCTCGCTACAAATGGCGCTCACTTGATCAGGTAGCCGCCGCTGCAGCAATACCTGTGGATAGAGCAATAGCGATACTCCAGGCGGATGATCGTGTCCGGTTCACCCGCGCAAAGTCAGGCAAGATGGTAGTTGGTCTACGTTCACGAGTAGATTGAGGCGGCTGCCCGATTCATGCTCAATCGCCTCGCCAGTCATTTCATGGACCGCTTCGGCGGGAACGTGTGGTCACATGCCCACGGTCGTGCCTGGCTGCCCTGGCTGCACTCGGTAGCCTGGCGTCATGGAATATCGGATGCTGGGGGGCAGCGGTTGCGCGGTATCGAGCCTGTGCCTGGGGACGATGACGTTCGGCGTGGAGTCGGATGAGACCGCAGCGCACGCTCAGCTCGACCGGTTCCTCGAGGCAGGCGGCACCCTGGTGGACACCGCCGACGTGTACGGCGACGGGAGATCGGAGGAGATCATCGGCCGCTGGTTCGCCAGCCGCCCGCCGGACCTTACCGAGCCCGTGGTGCTGGCCACCAAGGGCCGCTTCTCGTCCTCGCCGTCGGACGCGCCGAACGGCGCCGGGCTGTCGGCGCGTCACCTGACGCGGGCGCTTGACGCCTCGCTGCGCCGGCTCGGTCGTGATGCGGTGGACCTCTATCAGGTCCATGCCTACGATCCGCTGACGCCGCTGGAGGAGACGCTGCGCACGCTCGACGGGTTCGTGCGGGCCGGCAAGATCCGGTACTGGGGATTGTCCAACTTCACCGGCTGGCAGCTGGCCAAGGCCGTGCACCTGGCCCGCGCCCTGAACGCGACCGGGCCGGTGACGGTCCAGCCGCAGTACAGCCTGCTGGCCCGGGAGACCGAGTGGGAGATCGTGCCCGCCGCCCTCGACGCAGGCCTGGGCGTGCTGCCGTGGAGCCCGCTCGGCGGCGGCTGGCTGTCCGGCAAGTACCGGCGCGACCAGCGCCCGTCCGGCGCCACCCGGCTCGGCGAGGACCCCGACCGCGGCATGGAGGCGTATGAGCGGCGCGGCACGGACCGCACCTGGCACGTCATCGACGCCGTCCAGAAGGTCGCCGAGGACCGCGGCGTGCCCATGGCCGAGGTGGCGATCGCGTGGGTGACGGCCCGGCCCGGCGTCAGCTCAACCATCCTCGGCGCCCGCACCACGAGCCAGCTGGAGGCCAACCTGCGCGCCTCCGGGCTGCGGCTGACGCCGGCCGAGACCGCCGCGCTCGACGCCGCCAGCGACCCGCACCCCGCCGACTACCCCTACGGCGAGCTCGGCGTGGACCAGCGCGCCCGCACCCTGCCGCCCGGCCACTGAGGAACCGAGGAGACCCGCCGATCGTCAGGGGCCGGGCAGAGCCTAGCTTGGTGGCGACTGCCGCGACCCTCACGGGGACAACCGGATCCGTCCCTTACCGCCCGGTTGGCCCGGTGGCGTGAGGGGATTCTGCGACGGCCTTCATCGCGCGCAGGGTGGCGCTCATGTTGGCCCGCAGCCCGTCCCGCCTGGCACCGATGATCTCGGCAGCCCGGGTCGGCGCCTCCGCGGCGGCTGCCCGCAGGAAGCTGGCGCCGGGTCCATGGGTGAAGCGCTGCCGGACCCTGCTGCCGCCGCCGGGGAGCGGGTCGATCCGATACCGCCACGACGAGGACGGGCGGGCGGGGTCACCGCTGTCGTCCAGAACCAGCCACGCGAACGCGCGGGGCCGGTCGGCCTCGGTGACCACGCAGGTCACCTCGTACTCGAAGCCATTCGAGAGCCGGTTGTGCCCGGTGAACCTGGCGCCGGGCTGCGGCCGGCCGGGGTCGGCGTGCCAGGCCGCCCGGATGCATTCCGGGCTCCACTCGCCTACCCGGGTGACGTCTGCGACCAGGTTCCACACCAGGTCCGGGCAGGCGGCGACCGCCTCCTCGGCGGTCGCCGTCAGCCCGGTCACCTCGTAGGCGATCTGGCCGCCGTCGGTGCCAAGGAACTCGGTCATGTCTTCCTCCCACGTTTGCCGATAATTCTGGTGCCCTCGTTTCGCCCTGGCCGGCGTCCAGCCGCCGTACGGAGATCAGGCAGAGCCCGAGGTCGCGGACTTTGGTCAGTACCCCATGCAGCGCGGGCTGGTCAGCGAGCAGGCCGCAGATGACCGGCGGAGGCGCTCACCTCAGCTCCAGCCAGTGTCCGGGCAGAGCGGCACAGCGTGCCATGCCCGGCGGACCGGAGTGCGCCACGTCACGAGGGCCCCGCGGCCCGGGCCTGCCGGATCGCCTCCTCGATGCCTCCGGTCCATGATTCGCCATGGCCGGGTAGCAGCACGCCGGCCTTGATCCCGGCCCAGCTGGCCAGAGACGCCAGCGCCCGCGGCGTGTCGGCGTTCAGCCCGGACGGCATGATCTGCGGCCCGACCCGCCCGGTGTACGCGTTGTGCGTGCACAGCACGTCGCCGGTGAACAGGACGCCCCGGTCTTCCAACAGGATCGCGGCGCTGCCGCCGGTGTGGCCCGGTGCGTGCACTACCCGCGGCGAGCCTGGCACGTCCAGCACCAGCACGGTCCGCCAGAACGCGCCGCGCAGCAGGTACGCGCTTTGCTTGCCGTCCCGCGGCCCGACCTTCCCGGTGCGGGCCGACCGCACGTCGTGTTCGTGGATCCACACCCGGGCCCCGGTGGTGGCGCGGGCTTCCTCGGCGAACCCCGGTGTGGTCCGTGTGCGCGTGGGTCAGCAGCACCGCGTCCAGATCACCGGCGACCTTCCCCAAACCGTTGGTGAGGCGATGAATTCCCTCGGCTACTTCCGTGACGTGATTAACCACGTCCCTCTCCTCTCGATGACTGGCGGGCCGCTCACCAGCGGCCCTGCGCGCGGCGACCGCTCTAGGTTGCGTTTCCTTATCTATGCACCGTAGGAGCGGACGCAGGGGCTGGCGTCACCCGAAGGTGGCATGGGAGTGGAATCTTGCCGTGATGGGCGCGCCTATTCGGGACCATCCCGGCCGAGGCCGCCGCGCGGGCCCGACAGGCCGACCTGATCCCAGACCCGAAACCCCTCCCTGCCCGGTAGCACTTTGGTGTGACGGCTCGCCGCGCCGCAATATCCCACCCGGCAGGCACCTTCGGGTGACGCCCCACAGTGGCAGGGATTCGTACCGTTCTCCGAAGAGCGGGCCAACAGATCCGCAACGGCAGCTACACCGCCGCTGACCGCCATAGCCAGGCTCGTCACTAAAGAGGAGTAACGATGGACATAGTCTACTTCGCCGGTAGCGCAGCCGCGGGGATTATAGGCTGGGCGACGATTTTCGCCACAATTATCTGGCCGAAGATGAAGCAGCAGCCGAGGGTACAACAACTGGAGACCCTCACGGCGCTCCACTTCTTCCGCTATTTCGCCACAACGCTCTTGATCGCCGGGCTCGTATCACGCAAGCTGCCTTCGGGATTCGCGGATCCCGCGGCATTCGGCGACCTCATCAGCCTTGGGCTCGCATACGTTGCCTTCATCGGGCTGCGGCGCTCCAAAGCCGGACAGCCATTGCTGCTTCCAGTGTGGATCTTCAACATTGTCGGCGCAGCAGACCTGCTCCTGGCAATGGTCCTGGGGCCCTCGCTCGTTCATGATCCTGGAGACCTCGGCCTTGCCTACATCATCCCGACCGTGTATGTGCCGCTGCTGCTGACCGCCCACTTCTACAGCGTGAAAGTACTTAGCCAGCGTTCGAGCGAGAAAAGCATGGCTATTCACCAACCGTCAGCGGTGTGATGCGATGTTCACCCAGCTCTTCGGCACCGCAGCGACCGCTTATGGCGTGCTCGCCGCCCTTAAATCTCTCCTGCAGACACGGCAGATGCTTGTCCACCGGACGTCGCGTGACGTCTCGGCACTCTTCTTGGCCTCCTATGCCGGCGGTTACGCGATCTGGCTGGCCTACGGGCTCAGCACCGGCAGCATCCCGCTCATCGTCGTGGACGCCGTCGGCCTGGCCTGCGGAGGGCTGACGCTCGCCGTCGCCCTGTCCCTGCGCGGTTCGCTTATCCGCCCAGCCACCTGGAACAGCCGCAGCACGACCTCAATCTCACAGAGACCACAGCCCCACACCCAGTCGAGCCTGGCTTGAGGAGCGAGATGGACGGCATCAGCGAGGAATACGGCGTAGATCAGGCAGCCATCAGCTCGGCCCGGTCCGAGCCGGTGGTCAGCGTGCGCGGCCTGGTTAAGCGGTACGGGAGCCACCAGGCGGTCGCGGGCATCGATCTCGAGGTGCGACGGGGAGAGATCTTCGCCTTCCTCGGCCCGAACGGCGCGGGCAAGACCTCGACGGTTGAGATCCTCGAAGGCTTCCGGCAGCGCACTCAGGGACAGGTTTCCGTCCTGGGGCAGGACCCCGCCACGGCGGACGGCGCCTGGCGGGACCGGGTGGGCGTGGTCTTGCAGGAGTCGGAGCCCGAGCCCGGCCTGTCCGTCCGGGAGTGCCTGGCCATGTGCGCCGGGTTCTACCGCGCGCCGCGGGATATCGACGAGACCATCGCCCTGGTCGGTCTCACCGGAAAGGCGGGCGCGCTCGGCACCAGGCTGTCGGGCGGCCAGCGGCGCCGGCTCGATTTCGCCCTCGCCCTCATCGGCGACCCAGAGCTCATCTTCCTGGACGAGCCGACCACCGGCTTCGACCCGTCTGCCCGCCGCGCCGCCTGGGAGGTCGTCGCCGGGCTCCGGCAACTCGGCAAGACCGTCTTCCTCACCACCCATTACATGGACGAGGCGGAACGCCTGGCCGACCGGATCACGGTGCTCTCCGCCGGGCGCATCGTGGCCGAGGGCACGCCGCGGACCCTGGGCGGGCGCGACCACATGACCACCACCATCAGCTTCACCCTCCCGGACCAGGTGCAAGCGCGTGACCTGCCACCCGGGCTAAGCCCACTGACCGAGCCAGGGCCGGGAGGATCGACCATCCTGCACAGCCAGAGCCCGCTCGCTCACCTGCAGATCCTCGGCAACTGGGCGCTCGGCCGCGGCTTCGACCTCCCCGATCTCGACGTCCACCGCCCGACCCTGGAAGAGGTCTATCTCTCCCTGACCGGGTCCCCGACCACAAAGGACCCGCGATGATCCGTATGACCTTGCACCAGTCCAGCTACGACCTGCGCGCCTTTCTCCGGAACCGCCAGTGGCAGTTTTTCACTCTGGCCCTGCCGGTGCTTTTCCTGGTGATCTTCGCGTCGGTGTTCGGCGGCGGCGGGAACACCACCCAGGTCGCGGGCGGCCAGATCAGCACGTCGGTGTACTACGTGCCCGGCATCATCGCATTCGGGGTGATCGCGGCGTGCTTCGGCAACCTGGTGGCCTCGGTGACCGCGCAGCGCGAACGCGGCGTGCTGAAGCGCCGGCGCGCAACCCCCGTCCCGGCCGCTGCCGTCATCGCCGGCCGGGTGCTGACCGCAGTCGTCATCGCGGTGGTCATGGCCGCTGTGCTGCTCGGCATCGGGTGGGCCGCCTACGGCGCCCACGTTCCCGGCCGCACCGCCCTGGCCCTCGCGGTCACCGTGGTGATCGGCGCCGCCTCCTTCTGCTGCCTTGGTTACGCGCTCACCTCGCTCATCCGCAACGAGGATGCCGCGCTGCCTGCCACCACGGCGATCACGCTGCCGCTCTACTTCATCTCCGGGGTGTTCGTCGCCGTCACGGCACTCCCGCACTGGCTGGCGGATGCAGGAGAGATCTTCCCTGTCCGGCACCTGGCCAACGCGTTGCTCGTCGCCTACAACCCGCACACCACGGGGCTGGGGTTCGCCGGCCCGGATCTGCTGATCGTGGCGGCTTGGGGAGCCGCGGGCCTCCTCATCGCCCTCCGCGAGTTCAGCTGGCTGCCGCTGGGACGCTAGCCCGCACAGCCACTCACCCACCGTCACAGGAGGAAGACCATGGCCAAGGAAGTCCAGGCCCAGGCCGGACGATGCTCCACGCACGGAACAGTTGAGGCAACGCGCGAGGTTCCGCAAATCGGATTCCCCTTCGTCGTCTACACCATCTGGCGGGCCGTCGCCCAGCGCCGCCCGTTCCGCTGCCCGGAATGCGGAGCAGCCGTCCAGGCGGGCTGAGCCTGGCCGGAGTCCGCGGTACCGTCTCAGGCGCCGCCGGGTTGAGGGCGGCCTCCCGGGCCGTTTCACCGGCCGGCGCGGAGGAACCACGGTCCCGTTCGGGATAAAAATCTTTCAGCAGAACGGACGGGGACTTCTCTTCTAGCCGCGGCACCGGAACGTCTCAAAGGGGCGGAGCCTTATACCAGGTAGCCGCTCGGTGAGTCGCGCAAGCGATAATCTACGTGTGGCCGGAGGGCCTGACGATGACTCACAACCCCTGAGCCGCCGCCGGGCCGCGTGGAGACACCAGATGACGGACAGCGGCGCGCTTTCGCGTGATGAGCCTGTTGGCCGGGACGGTGGGTCACCGATAGCTGACCCGTCTGTGGCGGCGTCGGCGGGGGTTGCCATGTCCGGGCAGGATGTGCTGCTGGCGACCAAGCTGCATGTGCCCGGGCCGCCGCCGGGTCTTGTGCCACGCCAGCGTCTGGTGGAGACGCTGGGCGAGGGCCTGGCGCGCGGGCGGGTGCTGGTGTGCGCTCCGGCGGGATCGGGCAAGACGGCGCTGCTGGCCGAGTGGGCCCGCGGTGGCGGGCGGACGGTGGCGTGGCTGGATCTGGACGGCGGCGACAGCGACCCGGCCCGGTTCTGGCGCTACGTGATAGCCGCGCTGGACCGCGCCAAGCCGGGGCTGGCCGGGCGGATGGGCCCGCAGCTTAGCCCGCCGCCCTCGCATTCGTTCGAGGGGCTGGTGGCGGCTCTGGTCAACGAGCTGACCGCCGATCCCGGCCCGGACGAAGTGCTGCTGATCCTGGATGACTACCATCTGGTTGACTCCCGGCCGGTGCACGAGTCGGTGGCGTTCCTGCTGGAAAATCTGCCGCCTGTCCTGCGGATAGTGGTGTCCGGCCGGGCTGACCCGCCGCTGCCGCTGGCGCGGCTGCGGGCCCGCGGCCAGCTGGCTGAGCTGCGCGCCGCGGACCTGCGCTTCACCGGTGAGGAGGCGGCGGCGCTGCTGGGCGAGGCGGCGGGGCCGGGCCTGCCGGCCGCGGCGGCGGAGACGCTGACGGCCCGCACCGAGGGGTGGGCTGCGGGACTGCAGCTGGCCGGTCTGTCGCTGCGGGGACACGCGGATCCGGCCGGGTTCGTGGCGGCGTTCAGCGGCAGCCACCGCTTCGTGCTGGACTACCTGGCCGATGAGGTTCTTGACGGCCAGCCCGGCCAGGTACGCGCGTTCCTGCTGGAGACCTCGGTGCTGGAGCGTTTGTCGGGAGAGCTTTGTGACGCGGTCACCGGCCGGCCCGGCAGCCAGGCGATGCTGGCCAGCATCGAGCGGGCGGGCCTGTTCCTGGTGCCGCTAGATGAGGTGCGCGGCTGGTGGCGCTACCACCAGCTGTTCGCCGATCTGCTGCGCGCCCGGCTGCAGGCTGAGCAGCCCGGCCGGGTGCAGGCGCTGCACCGGGCCGCGGCCGCCTGGTGCGAGGAGCATGACCTGGCCGATGACGCGGTGCGGCACGCGCTGGCGGCCGGGGACGCCGCCTGGGCGGCGCGGCTGGTGGAGCGGCACGTCGAGACGCTGCTCGGCCGCAGCGAGGGCGCGACCCTGCACCGCTGGCTGTCGGCGCTGCCGGCGGAGTCGGCACGCGACCGTCCGCGCCTGTGCCTGGCCCAGGCGTACGGCGCCGCCCAGGGCTTCCAGCTGGAAACACTCGAGGCCCTGCTCGATGACGCCGAGCGCGCCTTTGCGATCAGCGGCGACGAACCGTACGAGGACCCCGCCGGGCGGCCGGTCAGCGTGCTGGCCAATGTCCCGGCGGGGATCGCGTTCCTGCGCGCCTCGCTCGCGCGGCTGCGCGGTGACGTCGCCCTCGCGGGCGGCTACAACCGGCAGGCCCTGGCCCAGCTGGGCGAGGACGAATGGCTGCTGCGCTCCTTCGTGCGCTGGAACCGGGCAGCGGCGGACTGGCTGGGCGGCAAGCTCGGGCTAGCCGAACGCGGCCTGGCAGAGGTGCTGGCCGAGCTGCGGACGGCCGGCGAAGCGATCCGCCGCGCAGGCGGCGAGCCTACGGAGGTCTTCCGTGCGGTAGAAGGCGGCGCCGAGTTCTTCGCTGGCTTTCTCGCCATGCGCGTCTGCTACGACCTGAGCCAGGTGCAGCGCGCCCAGGGCAACCTGGATGCGGCTTTGGCGACCTCCCGGCAAGTGCTGGAGGCTGCCGGTGAGGGCCGCAGCCAGCCGCCGTATCTGGGCCTGGCGCACGTGGGCCTGGCCGAGGTCTTGTACGAGCGGGACGAGCTGACCGCCGCCCTTGACCACGCCACCCGGGGGGTCACGCTGTGCCGGCAGCTTGCCTTCACCCCGCCGCTGGCCACCGGCCTGGCTGTCGTGGCCCGGATCCTGCAGGCCCATGGTGACGCGGCGGGGGCCCTGGAGGCGATGGGCGAGGCCGGGCAGGCTGGGCTGAGCCCGCAGGTGGCCGCCCTGTTCAACCCGGTGCCCTCGCAACGGGCGCGGCTGCTGCTGGCCCAGGGCGACGTCCCCGCGGCCGCCGAGTGGGCCACGGCTGCTGGTCTTAGCCCAGACGGCGAGCCAGATTACCCGCAGGAGCCGGCTTACCTGGTGCTGGCCCGGGTGCTGCTCGCCCAAAATGAACCAGGCCAGGCACTCGCCCTCCTTGAGCGGCTGCTCGGCGCCGCGGCCAGCCAGGGCCGGGCCGGCAGCATCATCGAGATCCAGGCGCTGCGGGCGCTGGCGCTGGCCGCCAGCGGTGATCACGCCAGCGCCCTCGGCGCGCTGACCGAGACGCTCACGCTTGGCCGCCAACACGGCCATGTCCGGGTCTTTGCCGACGAGGGCGCGCCGATGCACGCCCTGCTCGCCCAGCTGGCCGCTGCCCGGCCGGGGCAGCAGCACGCGGCTGACCGCCCAGGCGCCGGCTACCTGGCCGCGCTCCTGCGCTCCTGCGGCCGAGCGGACGCCGTGCCGCTCCGGAGGGGAGCCACGGCGTCACCGGGCCTGGCCGAGCCGCTTACCGACCGCGAACTAGAGGTGCTGCGGCTGCTCGCCGCGGGCAGGTCAAACCAGCGCATCGCCCGCGACCTGGTGGTGGCGCTCGACACGGTCAAAAAGCACGTGACCCACGTCCTGGGCAAGCTCGGCGCCGCGAACCGCACTGAGGCCGCCGCGCGGGCCCGGCAGCTCGGCCTGATCCCCTGACACCGCACCTCCAGGCGGCCCGGCAGGGGTGGCGATTCAGGGCATGAACGATGCCCGGTGCAAAGGCCGGGCTGGCCGGCAGGACCGGACTGGACCCCGCCACCATGACGATGGCGAACCGAACCGGACGGCATCTGATGCGGGGCAACGGGTCGGGCGCGCGCCGTGCGGCCCGAGGACGGCAGCGCGCAGCCGCCGCGCCGTCCGGGGGGCAGCGGCGGCGGCCGCGCCTGGCCCGGT
>Ga0207693_10005602_pt1 | contig 10440 bp, 10 predicted proteins | sample LARL81metaG_FD_184347 | JGI IMG/M metagenome (GOLD analysis project Ga0207693, IMG submission 184347) | Corn, switchgrass and miscanthus rhizosphere microbial communities from Kellogg Biological Station, Michigan, USA - LAR L8-1 metaG... | ecosystem: Host-associated > Plants > Roots >... | reverse complement strand
GGACTTGTTGATCCGCGTCGCGCGCGTGGCAGTTGGGCGCGACGGCCTCGTCGCACAGGCGCAATTGCTATGTAAATGCAGCGCGATCCGGCTGCGTTGAGACGTGACAAACCCGATCACGCGGAGTGGCGATGCAAGACGCAAAAACAGCGTCATCGCGCCGTTATTGCAAGAGCCAATGTCCCTCCGCAGCCATCCGGCGTCGTCTGAGGTCAATCGGTGCAATGAGGCTTGTCGAAGCGTCTGGTCCGCATGGGTCATGCGCCCGATGTCAGAAGCATTGGGTTTGGGAAATCCCCACTCGTTGCATTAAGACCTATGCATGTCCTGGCTTCTGTCGGAGGATTGCGCTCTCGTGGAGCGCTCTCAAGGACCGGCGTTCTGAGGAATGAGACGCCCCGTCGTTTTGCGCTGATGGGACATCACAGTCGTCTACAGCAACGTTTTTCCTGGCCAACCGCCGCCAGACCTGATATATACCCTGCCCTCAACTCGAACCGGGACTGCGAAGTATTCCGGGCGCCAGGAGAAGCGGAACTTTGAAAATCTGCATGCTTCCCCTCAGATCTACATCCAATTTATGTGCGACCTGTGCGGTGAGCGTTGAAGGGAATCTTCGTTGCTCGAATGATCCCCAAGATGCTTCGACGAGAGTCGACCGCTTCTTGGAAGCTAGGCTGTGATCGTGCCATTCACCGTTGGGAAAATGCTCAACGAGCGGCTAGCCAAGAAGTTGGCATAGCCCGATCAAGTCGGCGTCGCAGAACACATAGCCGACAACCTCCTAATCAGGTCTCGCCGTTGAAGAGATAATCCGGGCGAAGTTTGCTCGGATTTTCCAGTCGGCGAGGGCGACATGCTGCCCGGTTAATCCAGGTCTCAATGCAAGGGCAGGCCATTCGCGTATGAAAGAAGTGTAGACGCCAAAAAGGCTGGGCAGGCAACGCAATGAAGAAATTGCCATCGGTTACGCCCGCGGTAGGAAACCGCCGACAGCTCCAGTCAACGTCACATCATAGGAGAACACGATGCCGAACAAGATCACTGCCACTGTGACGTATCCTCAAAACCAGACGTTCAATCTCGATCCATTCGACACGCTTGATCTGCATACGTCCGGTGGCACCGACACAGTAAACATCCACGGCAGCGACACCGTGAACCTTACCACGTTGGGCTATACCACGATCAACCTGAACGGAGGCATATGGTTCGGCACTGCCACCGCAACGTATCTCGCTCCTATCACGATCAATGGCCCTGGTACCTGGATGAACAACGGAGTTAGCAGCTTCGCCAGACTAGGAATGGAGACCGTGCCAGTCGCTGTGCTTGGTTCTGGGCAGTTCAGAGTCTCTGCCGGTGCGTCCATCTCCTTCATGTCCACGGTTGGATCTGACCAGACTGTGCAGGTCGGACCCGGCGGCGCACTGCAGATACATAAGCCCGCTGTGTTCCACGGCCTGGTGCAAATCGACGCCCAAGGCTTTACGCCATACCAGCATGTCGATCTGTTCGGGCTTGACAACGTGACCAGCTATAAGGTCGCCGGTGACCACCTGGACTTCTTCGCTGGCAACAGGCTTGTCGATCAACTGCGCTACTCCTGCCCTAATCCGCAGGGCATCGCCTGCGACAGGCTTGCTTCAGGATCGGGAAGCATGATCGAGGTCACCGACTCTGGTCACATCGGCAACTTGCCGACCCACAGCTAACCTCGCGTCACGGGGTACTCCAGATGAAGCACCGTGCAATTATGCGGGGCTTCATCTGGATTAGAAACCCGGAGGCAGCGGAACGACGCTGCCCGTGCACGAGCAGCACTATCCGAACATCGTGGCGGTTTCTGCCGGGTCCACCTCTTCGATCCGCGCCGGTTGCCAGCGCGGCTTGCGGTCCTTGTCCACCACCATGGCGCGGACGCCCTCGGCGAAGTCCGGATGTCGCATCGTGGTGCGTGTCAGCGCCAGCTCGGCCGACTGGCATTGCGGCAATGTCAGGTTTGCGCCGCGACGAAGCGCCTCCAGCGTCCAGCACAAGGCGGAGGGCGATACCGCGCGCAGCGCAGCCAGTGTCCGTGCCGCCCATTCGTCGCCGCTCGCCTCGAGCCGTTGCACGATCTCGCGCATGCTGTCGGCGCCGAAGCAGCGATCGATCGCCGCCCGCTGTGACGCCAGCGAGAACGCCGGCAGTGGCGTGGCATGGGAACCCAGCGCCGCCGGTCCATCCTCCGCCAACGCACGTGACAGCGCCAGCAGTTCTGCTCGCGGCGTGAAGTGCGTTGCCAGACCCGCGTGCACCGCGTCCGCGCCCTGCATGCGCAACCCTGTCAGCCCCAGATACGTGCCGATCTCGCCTGGCAGCCGCGGCAGGAAGAACGTCGCGCCGATGTCCGGGAAGAAGCCGATCGCTGTCTCCGGCATCGCGAACGCCGCATGTTCGGTGGCGACGCGATACGGCGCATGCACCGAGAGGCCGATGCCGCCACCCATGCAGATGCCGTCGATCAGCGCAACATACGGCTTCGGGTAGGTGGCGATCATCAGGTTGAGCTCGTACTCCTCAAGGAAGAACGTCTCGGCGTTGTGATGCTCGCCATCCAGTTCGTACTGGCGCAGCGCGCGCACGTCGCCGCCGGCGCAGAAGGCGCGATCGCCGGCACCCTCGATCACCACACCGTGTACACGCGGATCGTCGCGCCATTCCGTCAGCGCGCGCGTGCAGGCCCGGATCATGGCCAGATCGAGCGCGTTCAGCGCCTGCGGCCGGTTCAGCACAATCCGTCCCACGCGCCCGTCGCATCGGGCGATCACGGTCTGTTCGTCTTGCATGCACCGCTCCCGGATGGCGGCAGCATCTAGCGCGGGGGGACCGGTCGCGCCAAGGCAGCCCCCGCTTCCGCTTGCGGCGAATTTCGCGGAATGTAGGGTCCCGCCGCAGCGCACGAACCCGGAGCCCAGTATCGATGCATGTCCGCCTGCTTGTGGCCGCCGCGGCGATCCTCGTGCTGTCATGCGGTCTTGCCACGGCACGCGACCTCACCGTCGTCGGGCGTGCCGCAACGCAGGATGCGATCAAACAGGTGTTTGCCGTGCCGTTCACCGGGGCGACCGCCATCCCCGTGCAGACCGAGGGCTGGGAGGGCGGCAGCGATGCGTTGCGAACGCAGGCAAAGGCGCCCGAGAACACCTGGGACCTCGTCATGGTGGACAGCGAGGAACTGGCAACCGGCTGCTCCGAGGGCCTGTTCGAGAAGCTCGACTGGTCGGCGATCGGCGGCAAGGACCATTACCTGCCGCAGGCGGTCAGTGATTGCGGCGTCGGCGCCGGCGTATCGAGCCTGGTGCTCACCTGGGATCGCGACAAGTTTCCTGCCACGCCCGGTTGGGCGGATTTCTGGGATGTCGCGAAGTATCCCGGCAAACGCGGCCTGCATCGCGGGGTACGCGGGAACCTGGAGTTCGCACTCATCGCCGACGGCGTGGCGCCTGGCGATGTCTACAAGGTGCTGGCGACCTCGGAGGGCGTCGATCGCGCGTTCCGGCGGCTCGATCAGCTCAAACCCTATATCGTGTGGTGGCAGAACGATGCGGAGGCGGCGCGCATCCTGGCGTCCGGCGACGTGCTGATGACCAGCGCCTCCGCGCCGGCGATCACCGCGGTGAACCGAAGTGCGCATCGCAATTTCGGCCATCAGTGGGCGGCGAGCCTCTACGAGGTGCAGAGCTGGGCGATCCTCAAGGGCAGTCCGAACCTCCGGTCCGCGACTCAGCTCCTCTATTTCGCCGGCACGCCGGCGATCGAGGCGCGACTGGTTGCGCAGTTCGGTGAGGGCGGCCTGGCGAAGGGCGCCAATGACGGTCTGCCGGCAGACCTCGCGCAGGTCTCACCCACCACACCGGCCAACCTCGCGGCCGCAGTACGGGTGGATGCGACGTTCTGGCGTGACAACCTCACCAAGCTACAGCAGCAGTTCGAGAGCTGGTTGACGCATTGACCGAGGCCGCCCGCCTGTCCATCGAACAACGCGAAGGACGCGTGGTGATGGTCTTCGCGGGCAGGCTCGATGTGGCCTCGATCGGTGCGCTGTGGCGGCCGGCGATGCACGCGGCGGAGAGCGCGCGCGGCCAGGAGCTGGCGTTCGACCTCGGTGCCGTGTCGTTCAGCGACGTCGGGGGCGCGAGCTTCCTCGCCGCGGTCGAAGCCGCGCACGGCGACGCCGCGCAACTCATCGGCGCGCAGGAGCGCGTGCGGGCATTGCTGCTTCGCGCGCGTGCAGCGTCAGGGGCCGGTGCCAGCGGCGATACCGCGCCGCGCGCGTCCGCGCGCGACGTCATCGTGATGGCATTCGGACTGGCGGCTGCCGGCATCGGCTTCGTTGGCGAGGCCGCGGTGGCGGTTGTTCGCCTGCCGTGGCGGCGGCGCATGCTGCGCGCACCTGATCTACTGCGCTATATCGATCAGGCCGGTGTGAGGTCACTGCCGTTGCTGATGCTGCTCGGCTACCTGATCGGCCTGATTTTGGCGTTCCAGTCCGCGGTGCCGATGCGACGGTTCGGCGCCGACATCTTCGTCGCCAACCTGGTCGCCCTCAGCCTGATCCGTGAGCTTGGCCCGCTGCTTGCGGCGGTGATCCTGTCGGGACGTACCGGCTCTGCGTTCGCGGCAGAGATCGGCACCATGAAGGTGAACGAGGAGGTTGATGCCCTGATAACGATGGGCCTCGATCCGATGACCATGCTGGTGCTGCCGCGCATCATTGCGGCGATGCTGGTGATGCCAGTCATGACTTTGACACTCGACATCGCCGGAATGCTGGGCATGGCGACCGTGATGCGTGGCTTCGGCTTTCCCTTGGTAACGATCGCCAGGCAGATTCAGAACTGGGTGACCGCGCAGGACATGTACGGCGGTCTGCTCAAGTCGGTCTGGTTTGGCATCGCGGTGGCCGCAATCGGCTGCCGGGCGGGGCTCGGCACAGGCGTCGGCCCGCGCGCTGTCGGTCTGTCGACAACGGCGGCGGTGGTCGGCGGCATCGTGGCCACCATTGCGCTCGATGGCCTGTTCGCCTTGATCTTCTATCGGTTGAATCTGTGAAACGAGACCCGATCATTCGAGCGGACGGTGTGGCGCAGCGCTTCGGCACTCGCACCATATTCCGTGATGTCTCGTTCACCGTGTATGCCGGCGAGGTGTTCGTCATCCTGGGTGGCTCGGGTTGCGGCAAGTCGACGCTCATGAAGCAACTGATCGGTCTGCTTGTGCCGAGTGAGGGACGCATCGAGATCTTCGGCCATGAGATCACCGGGACGGATGGCGAGGTGGCGCTGGACGATGTCCAGCGGCGAATGGGCGTCATGTTCCAATCGGGCGCCTTGTTCGGCTCAATGAACCTGCTCGAGAACGTCATGCTGCCGCTCGAGATGTTCACCGACCTGCCGCCTGAGGGGCGGGAAGCCGTGGCGCGCGTGAAACTTGGGCTGGTCGGCCTGGGCGATGCCGCACAACTGATGCCGGCGGAGATCTCCGGTGGCATGGCGCGGCGTGCCGGCATTGCACGGGCGATGGCGCTCGATCCGCCGCTGCTGCTGCTTGACGAACCATCGGCCGGGCTGGACCCGATCACGTCGGCTGGACTGGACCGGTTGATCCTCGAACTGCGCCAGGATCTGGGTGCCACGTTTGTCGTGGTCACGCACGAGCTTGCCTCGATCCTGGCGATCGCCGATCGCTGCATAATGCTGGATCGCGCTGCCTATCAGGATGCTGGCGGTATGATCGCCGAAGGCGACCCGCGCGTGCTGCGTGACACCAGCACGCATCCGACCGTGCGCGCGTTCTTCCGTCGCGAAGTGGTTGCGGCGGCTGTCACATGATGCGCGTGTCCGCCGTCTATCTGCGTGTCGGCCTGCTCATCATAGGCGGGGCGGCGCTGCTGGTCGCGCTGATCTGGTTCTTGGCCGGGGGCGAGATCAAGCATGGCAAGTTGTTCGAATCGTACTTCAGCGAATCGGTGCAGGGCCTGGAGGTGGGTGCGCCGGTCAAGTTTCGCGGCGTGACGATCGGCCGCGTGACGGACATTGGTCTGGTGAGCGCGGAATACGGCGGCAGCCAGCCAATCGATATCGGGCGCCAGATCTATCGCCTGGTGTTCGTGCGGTACGAGGTCGACACGACCAGGATGGGCAAGGTTCCCGACACGGCGGAGGCCGTGGGATTGGGATTGCGCATCCGGCTGGCATCGCAGGGGATCACCGGCCTCAGCTACCTCGAACTCGACTTTGTCGATCCTGCGCATTACCCGGCGCTGGATGTGCCGTGGCAACCTACGGCCCAGTACATTCCGTCCATGCCGAGTACATTCCTCCAGGTGCAGGATGCGGCGCAGCAGGTGCTGGCGAAGCTGAACGCCGTGGACATCGCCAAGCTGGCCAACCAGTTGAGTACGTTGCTGACCGATGCCCAGGCCGATCTCGCAAGTGGCGACGTCCACACGATGCTGGCGAATGCGGCGACGATGTTGCGGACCGTCGATGAGGCGGTGCGGGCCGCGGACCTGCCGGCATTGACCGCAGACATCAGGCACACGTCTTCGGCGCTGCATGACACGCTGCAGGGAGAGCAACTGCAGAACCTGCTGACCAATGCCGGGTCGGCGGCCGACCGGTTCGCCACCGCGGCGGCCAGGTTGCCGGCGCTGATCGCATCGGTGCAGGCGACGGCGCAGCGGGCCGGCAGCAGCACAGCGGACATCGAGCAGGGTCTCATCCCGTTGCTACGCGACATGCAGGCAACCGCGCAGAATCTGCGCGAGATGAGCGAGTCACTGCGGCGTTATCCGGGGCAGGTATTCGGCTCGCCACCGCCGCGCAGCCCGGCGGCTGGCAGGTGAGGCGCCGCTGGGTACTGGCCGGTGCTACGGCAGTCACCGGCTGTTCGTTGCTGCCACAGACGTCGTATGTGCAGCGGCGCGACTGGCCGCTCGACGTGCAGCGACCGGCGGCGGCCCGGCCGAACCCGCGTGGCCGCGTTCTGCTGGTGCGCAGCGTGCGTGCGGGCCCGGGGCTGGAGGCGCGCGGGCTGCAGTGGCTGCAGCGCGACGGCAGCGTGCACGTGGACTTCTATGAGCAATGGGCAGTGCCGCCGGCGCAGGCGGTGGAGGACGACCTGCGACGATGGTTGGGCGATTCCGGGTTGTTCAAGGCAGTGGTTGCGCCGGGCAGCCGACTGAACGCCGATTTCATTCTTGAGGGCGAGCTCAATACGTTCATGGCCGATTTAGGCACTGGCGTTGCCCGCGTGGCGCTGGCTTTGGTCCTGCTGGATCAGCGGCAGGGTTCGACGAAGGTGTTGCTGCAGCGGACCGAGATCGCGGAGGTCCGGCTGGCCGACAGCGAGCCGCCGGCGATCGCGAAGGCGATGCAGGCGGCCATCGTCGACGTGCTGCGACTAACAGAAGCGGACGTTGCGAGGGTCGCTCGCTGACGGTGCATCAGAGGTTCGGCCAGCGTCGCGTGCGATCGGCTTCCTGGGTCGGGGTCAGCGTTGTCGGGCCAGCGGCGGTGTCGGGGGGGTGATCCGGCAGGCTTGCCGGATCGCGCCAGCAGTCGGCTACGCCGAGACTGCGCGTGCAGTAAGGCTGTGCCTCGGGTGGCGGTTCGACCGGGCGGCAATAGCTCTTGCCCTGGTCCATTCGGACGATCGAGCAGTCCTTGCCCGACACGACGGAATAGAGCGCGTCGAACGGGCTGCGCTGCATCACCGCGATGCTGCCGACAGTGACTCCGACGCCGATGGTCGCGGCCTGTTCGGGCGTGACACAGCCGGCGAGTAGCAGCAGGAGCAACAGATATCGCACAGAAGCAGCATACGCCCATTGGGTAAACCGATGGTTTGCATTGCGTTTGCCGGTGCGCGGGTGCGCCGCTATGGTCCGCCGCGCCGCCGGACCGGTAACAGCGCGAATCGCGGGAGCCCACGTGGTCGACATTTTCGACGAGGTCGATGAGGAACTACGCGCCGAGCGCGCGCAGCAACTGCTGAAGCGCTATGGCGGCCTGATCGTGGCCGGTGCGTTGGTGATCGTCGGTGCGGCGGCCGGCTGGCAAGGCTGGCGGTGGTACGAGGCCCGGCAGGACCAGGCGGCAGCGGTGGAGTACCTGACAGCGATGAACTTGGCCGATGCCACCGCGGCAGGGACCAGCGAGGCAAGCCGCACCGCAGCCACAGCGACACTGGGGAAGCTGGCCGCGACAGCGCCCGACGGCTACGCGACCCTCGCTCGGTTGCGTGAGGCGGCGCTGAAGGCGGACTCGGGTGATGCGCAGGGTGCGGCGGCGATATGGGACAAGCTGGCGGGCGACTCCTCGGCCGACCCGCTGCTGCGCGATCTCGCGAGCCTGCTATGGGCGCAGCATCAGATCGACAACGCCGATCCGTCACTGCTCGAGAATCGGCTGAAGGCATTGACCGCGCCGGAGAACCCCTGGCACGCGCTTGCCGAGGAACAGCTTGCGCTGCTTGACCTCCGCCGGGGCAGGACCGATCAGGCCAGGACGGCATTGCAGCATTTGGCGCAGGACTCCTCGGCGCCGAATGGCGTCCGTGGACGGGCGAGTGGTCTGCTGAGCAGGTTGGGCGGCTGATCGGGATGGGGCGGCTTACCCGGCGAACCGCGCTGATTGCGCCGTTGGCGCTCGGTGGCTGCGGGCTGTGGGATGACTGGTTCGGTACTCACAAGACGCCGCTGCCGGGCAAACGGGAGCCCGTCGTGGCCGGCCGCAAGACCCTGCGGGTAGACGAGGGCACGCCGAAGGTCGAGCTGCCGACGGCTGTGAGCAACGCAGCCTGGCCTCAGGCCGGAGGCAATCCGGCGCATTTCATGGGCCATCTTGCCGCCGGGCAGCGGCTGGTCGAGGCCTGGAGTGCCAATATCGGCGCCGGCGGGGGGTACCGGCGCAAGATCATGGCTCAGCCCGTGGTGGCGGATGGCATCGTCTATGTGATGGACTCCGATGCGGTGGTGTCGGCGTTCGACGTCGCCGGCGGCAGGCGGGTCTGGCGGTTCGACACGCGAAAGGACGACGATGACAGCACGAATGTGGGCGGCGGGCTCACGGTCGATCAGGGCACGCTCTATGCGGTGAACGGACTGGCTGAACTGGTTGCGTTGGATGCCGCCAAGGGGACTGTGCGCTGGCGCAGTGGCTTCGGCGCGCCCACCCGGTCTGCGCCCACGGTGGTGGAGGGCCGGCTGTTTGTGACGACCATCGAGGACCGGCTGCTGGCGCTGGCCACCGACGACGGACGACAGCTCTGGTCGCACCAGGCCGCCAACGCCACCACAAGCATTCTGGGACGGCCTGCGCCGGCCTATTCGGACGGCTTGGTTGTGGCGGGGTTCGGGTCAGGCGAACTGGCGACCCTGCACGCCGAAAGCGGCACGGCCGTGTGGACCGATACCCTCGCCGCGACTATCAGCGGCAGCAGTATCGCCGACTTCGCCGCGATCCGTGGCCTGCCCGTGGTGGGCGACGGCAGGGTCTATGCGATTGGCATGGGCGGGCTGGCGGTCGCCGTCGATCTGCCGAGTGGCCGGCGGCTGTGGGAGCGGGAGGCCTCGGGCGAGGACAGTCCCTGGGCGGCGGGGTCGTGGCTGTTCATCGTGACGCTCGAGCAGAAGATGGGGGCGCTCAATCGTGACGATGGGCGGGTGGCGTGGGTGACCGAGCTGCCGCGCTGGGAGAACCCGGAGAAGGAGAAGGATCCGATCACCTGGTATGGCCCCTTGCTGGCCGGAGACCGGTTGGTGGTGGCCGGTACCAATCGCCGGGCATTGGCGGTCAGTCCGTATACCGGCGAGATCCTTGGGCAGCAGGACCTGTCGGGGGCGGCATCGCTGGGACCGGTCGTGGCCGGCGGCACCGTCTTCGTGGTGACGGACGACGGCAGGCTGCTGGCGCTGCGCTGACCGGGGATGCTGCCGTTGGTCGTGATCGCTGGCCGGCCGAATGTCGGCAAGAGCACGCTGTTCAACCGGCTGGCCGGGCGGCGGCTGGCGCTGGTCGCCGATACGCCGGGCGTGACCCGCGACCGCAAGGAGGCCGAGGCGCTGCTGCGCGGCCGGCAGGTCCGGCTGATTGATACCGCGGGCCTCGAGGAGGCGGCGCCCGAGACGCTCGCCGGGCGGATGCGCGATGGCGCCGGGGTCGCGACGGCGACCGCCGACCTGATCGTGTTCGTGGTGGATGCGCGGACGGGGGTTACGCCGGCGGACCGGCACTTCGCGCAATGGCTGCGCCGGCAGGGGCGGCCGGTGCTGCTGGTGGCGAACAAGGCGGAGGGGCGGTCGGCGCGCTCCTCGGTGCTGGACGCGTTCGAGTTGGGGTTGGGCGAGCCGGTCGCGGTATCGGCCGAGCACGGGGAGGGCATCTCCGACCT
>Ga0207693_10005601_pt1 | contig 10440 bp, 9 predicted proteins | sample LARL81metaG_FD_184347 | JGI IMG/M metagenome (GOLD analysis project Ga0207693, IMG submission 184347) | Corn, switchgrass and miscanthus rhizosphere microbial communities from Kellogg Biological Station, Michigan, USA - LAR L8-1 metaG... | ecosystem: Host-associated > Plants > Roots >... | reverse complement strand
GTTGCCGGGAGAAAAATAATGCTCCAGCGCACGCTCGGCCTGTTTGGGGACATACACCTTCCCCTCCTTCAACCGCTGGATCAGATCGTCCGGCGTCAGGTCGATCAGCTCGATCGCATCCGCGCGGTCGAAGATCGAGTCGGGTACGGTCTCGCGCACCCGCACATGGGTGATCTGGGCCACGACGTCGTTGAGGCTTTCGATGTGCTGGATGTTGACGGCGGTATAGACGTCGATGCCGCGCGACAGCAATTCCTCGACGTCGAGATAGCGCTTGGGATGGCGGCTGCCGGCCGCGTTGGTATGGGCAAGCTCGTCGACGAGGACGATCTGCGGACGCCGCGCGATCACCGCGTCGAGGTCCATCTCCTCCAGGATCTGGTTGTTGTAGTCGATCCGTTTGCGCGGGATGACTTCGAGACCGCGCAACAGCGCCTCGGTCTCCGCGCGGCCGTGGGTCTCGACGAAACCGACCACGACATCGGCGCCCGCCTTGAGCTTGGCGTGTGCGCTCTGCAGCATCTCGTAGGTCTTGCCGACGCCGGGGGCGGCGCCGACAAAGATCTTCAGCCGGCCGAGGCCGCCATGCTCCCGCCGGGCTGCCTCCAGCAACGCTTCCGGCGAGGGACGTTGTTCGGGATCGCGGCGCGGCTGGACCATAATGGACCTATTATAGTCATCGCCGCGGGCCTGGGGTAGTCGGGCTCCTCATGGTTACCGGCATCCTTACTTGGCGCTGGCCGCATCGAGCGCCAGATTGAGCGCCAGAACGTTAACGCGCGGCTCGCCGAGCAGTCCAGCCATGCGGCCTTGCGTATGCTGGGTCACGAGCTGGCGGACGCGCTCCTCCGGCAGGTTGCGCGCTTTCGCCACGCGCGGCACCTGGAACAGCGCCCCCTCCGGCGAAATGTCGGGATCGAGCCCGGAGGCGGACGTCGTGACCAGATCGACCGGCACGGCCTGCCCCGGATTTTCCGCCTTCAGCTTCTCGACGTCCTCCTTGATCCGGTCGTTCAGCGCCTTGCTGGTCGGGCCAAGATTGGACCCGCCGGAATTGGCGGCGTTGTACGGCGCAGGCACGGTCTTGGTGGAATCGTTCGGATCGGGCGCTACGGTCGCCGAGGGACGGCCGTGGAAGTATTTGTCCTCCTTGAACTCCTGCCCGATCAGCGCGGAGCCAACGACCTTGCCGTCGCGCTCGATCAGGCTGCCCTCGGCCTGGTCGGGGAAGACGACCCCGGCGATCGCAGTGATCGCGAGCGGATAAACGAGGCCCGTGATCAGCGTCAGCGCGAGAAGGATGATGATGGCCGGACGGATTTCTCTAAGCATGGTGTGTCTCCAAATGTACCGTCATTGCGAGGGGCGAAGCGACGAAGCAATCCTGACTGTTCGGAATGATTTCTGGATTGCTTCGCTCCGCTCGTAATGACGTTCAAGCCAAGTGCAGGGCCGCGACCACGAGATCGATGGCCTTGATGCCGATGAAGGGAATGATGATGCCGCCGAGGCCATAGATCATCAGGTTACGGCGGAGCAGCGCGCCCGCGCCGACGGCCCGATAGGCCACGCCTTTCAGCGCGAGCGGAATCAGCGCGATGATGATCAGCGCGTTGAAGATGATCGCCGACAGGATCGCGCTTTGCGGGCTCGCCAGATGCATGATGTTCAGCACGTTGAGCTGCGGGTAGAACGCCAGGAACATCGCGGGGATGATGGCGAAATATTTCGCCACGTCGTTGGCGATCGAGAACGTCGTCAGCGCGCCGCGGGTCATCAGGAGCTGCTTGCCGATCTCGACTACTTCGATCAGCTTGGTCGGGTTGGAGTCGAGATCGACCATGTTGCCGGCCTCGCGCGCGGCCTGCGTGCCCGTGTTCATGGCGACGCCGACATCGGCTTGCGCGAGCGCAGGCGCGTCGTTGGTGCCGTCACCGCACATCGCAACCAGCTTGCCTTTGGCCTGCTCGTCCCGGATCAGCTTCAGCTTGTCCTCGGGTGTTGCCTGCGCCAGGAAGTCATCGACGCCGGCTTCCGCCGCGATCGCCGCCGCCGTCATCGGGTTGTCGCCCGTAATCATCACGGTGCGGATGCCCATGCGGCGCAGCTCGGCAAAGCGCTCGCGGATACCGCCCTTGACGATATCCTTGAGCTGAATGACGCCAAGCAGACGGCCGTCCTTGGCAACGGCCAGCGGCGTGCCGCCGGATTTCGCGATCTCGTCCGAGATCGACTGGATCTCACGCGCTACCTCCGAGCTGGGAGACGGCTGGATCGCGCGGACGGTGTTGCCGCTCGCCACCGCCTGTGCCGCACCACCTCCGACATAATTGAGGATGGCGTCGACCGCACCCTTGCGCACCGACGAGGCGCCGGCATCGACGCCGCTCATGCGGGTCTGCGCCGTAAAGGGAATGAAGCTGGCGCCAAGCTCGGCCATGTCGCGGCCGCGGATGCCGTATTTCTCCTTGGCCAGCACGACGATCGAGCGGCCCTCCGGAGTTTCGTCGGCGAGGGAAGCAAGCTGCGCAGCATCCGCGAGTTCCTGCTCTGTCACGCCGCGCACCGGGCGGAAGGCCGTCGCCTGCCGGTTGCCGAGCGTGATGGTGCCTGTCTTGTCCAAGAGCAGCGTATCGACGTCGCCGGCGGCTTCCACCGCGCGGCCGGACATCGCCAGCACGTTGAAGCGCACCAGGCGATCCATGCCAGCGATGCCGATCGCCGACAGCAGCGCGCCGATCGTCGTCGGAATCAGCGTCACGAACAACGCCACCAGCACCACCACCGAAATCGAGCCGCCGGCATAAGACGCGTAGCTCGGGATGGTGACGGTCGCGAACACGAAGATGATGGTGAGGCCCGCGAGCAGGATGTTGAGCGCGATCTCGTTCGGCGTCTTCTGCCGCTCGGCGCCCTCGACCAGCCTGATCATGCGATCGATGAAGGTCGAACCTTGGGCTGCAGTGATGCGGACCTTGATCCAGTCGGACAGCACCTGCGTGCCGCCGGTCACCGCAGAACGATCACCGCCGGACTCGCGGATCACCGGCGCGGATTCGCCCGTGATCGCGGCCTCATTCACCGAGGCAACGCCCTCGATCACTTCACCGTCCGAGGGGATGTTGTCGCTGGCTTCGACCAGCACGACGTCCCCGACTTTCAGGCTGGTACCGGGTACCAGGCGATAGGTCCCATCGGCGCCCGAGAGCAGCTTGGCCTGGCTCTCGGTACGGGTCTTCCGCAGTGATTCGGCCTGCGCCTTGCCGCGGCCTTCGGCGACGGCTTCGGCGAAATTGGCGAACAGCACCGTGAACCACAGCCAGAGGATGATCTGGAAGGTGAAGCCCAGATGTTCACCGCCGGTGACGAGGTCGCGCAGGAAGATCACGGTGGTGAGCGCGGCGACGGTCTCGACCACGAACATCACCGGGTTCTTCATCATCAGGCGCGGATCGAGCTTGGTGAACGACGCGGCGATCGCGGGCTTGAGGATTTTCGGGTCAAGCATCGCCGAAACCGGCATGCGCTTGTTCATTTTGACGACGGGTTCCATAGGAGCAACTCCGAAATGAGATCGATCAGAACAGCATGTTGGCGTTCATCGCCAAGTGCTCGACAATCGGGCCGAGCGCGAGCGCGGGGAAGAAGGTCAGACCGCCGATGATCAGGATCACGCCGACGACGAGACCGACGAACAGGCCGCCGGTGGTCGGAAACGTTCCGGCCGACGGCGGGATCGATTTCTTCTCCGCAAGCGCCCCCGCGATCGCCATGGCCGGCACGATCATGAAAAAGCGGCCGACGAACATCGCGCTCGCAAGCGTCAGGTTGTAGAAGAAGGTGTTGCCGGTGAGGCCGGCGAAGGCCGAGCCGTTGTTGCCGGTGGACGAGGTGTAAGCGTAGAGCACCTCCGTGAAACCGTGCGGTCCGGCATTGGCCATTGACGCTACCGCCGGCGGAAACACCACGGCGACCGCGGTCCAGCCAAGATACATCAAGGGCAGCACCAGGATCGCCAGCATCGCCATCTTGACCTCGCGCGCCTCGATCTTCTTGCCGACATATTCCGGTGTGCGGCCCACCATCAGACCGGCGACGAAGATCGCGAGCACGACGAACAGCAGCATGCCGTAAAGGCCGGCGCCGACACCGCCGACGATGACCTCGCCAAGCTGCATGTTGATCAGCGGGATCATGCCGCCGAGCGCGGTGAAGCTGTCATGCATGGCGTTGACCGCGCCGCAGGAGGCGGCCGTCGTGATCACGGCGAACAGCGAGGACGCGACGATGCCGAATCGCACCTCCTTACCTTCCATGTTGCCGGTCAGTCCCAGCGCCTGAAGCGCGGTGGTGCCGTTCGCCTCCGCCCAATAGGTGACGGTGACGCCGGCGATGAACAGCACGCCCATCACGGCCAGGATCGCCCAGCCCTGGCGCTGGTTGCCGACCATGCGGCCGAACACGTTGGTGAGTGCCGCGCCGAGCGCAAAGATCGAGATCATCTGCACTAAGTTCGACAGCGCGGTCGGATTCTCGAAGGGATGCGCGGCGTTGGCGTTGAAGAAGCCGCCGCCATTGGTGCCGAGCATCTTGATCGCGACCTGCGAGGCGACCGGGCCGACCGCGATGGTCTGCTTGGCGCCCTCGAGCGTCGTGGCATCGACATAAGCGCCGAGCGTCTGCGGCATGCCTTGCGACACCAGGAACAGCGCGTAGACGATACAGATCGGCAGCAGGACATAGAGCGTGCAGCGGGTGACATCGACCCAGAAATTGCCGACCGTGTGCACCGAGGCGCGCGCGAAGCCACGGATCAGCGCGACCGCGAGCACGATGCCCGTTGCCGCCGACAGGAAGTTCTGATGCGTGAGCCCGAGCATCTGCACCAGATAAGACAGCGTGCTCTCGCCGCCGTAGTTCTGCCAGTTGGTGTTGGTGATGAAGGAGATCGCGGTGTTGAACGACAGATCCTCGGCGACGGCCGATTGTCCGGCCGGGTTGAACGGCAGCAGCGCTTGCAGCCGCATCACACCGTAGATGATCAGGAAACCGCCGACATGGAACAGCAGCATCGAGACCGTGTAGGTCAACCAATGCTGCTCACGCCTTTCGTCGACGCCGCCGATCCAGTACAGCCCTGCCTCGACAGGCCGCAGGATCGGTGACAGGAACGTACGCTCGCCATTGAAGACGCGCGTCATATACCAGCCGAGCGGCTTCACCAGCGCGACCACGATCGCGCAATAAAGAATGATTTGTATCCAACCAACGACGGTCATGGGATTGAGCCTTTATAGGTGCGCGGGAAGGCGATCGGACGGATCAGAATCGCTCGGGCCGCAACAGCGCATAAGTGAGGTAGAAGAGAAGGCCGAGCGAGACGAGACCGGCGAGCGAATAATCGAAGACCATGGCTTTCTCCTTACAGCCGCTCGCAGGCGTAGGTGTAGCCGATCGCAAGCGCGAAGAAGCCAAAACCTAGGACCAGCATCAGAATGTCCAGCATGGGGGTGCTCCTATGCATGCGTCGCCGACCGACGGCCGGTTCCGCCATGTATCCGCGTGCAGAAGTGCCACCCGGCGCATAGATTTTCGAGGGGCGACGGATAGCGACGATATAGGAATCCTATAAAGGTCGGCGCGTGCCGATCCCTACCTGCCGCTACTGCAAAAGCCGGAACCTATAGTCATAGATGCGCGGTCTGCCAGCGCGCCAGCCAAAACTCGAGGCCAACGCGGGCGACAGTCCAATATGGACTCCTGCGTTCGCCGGGACAATATCGATAGACCACACAATCCTGCGTTTATGGAATTCCTATATCTCCATTGCCGACCCCATCTCGTTTTCAAATGACGTTTTGACCACCTTGGAGGCACGGCCACGGCATCGGCCGCAAGTTCAAGTGGGATGATGTCATGCAGAAACTCTTTGACCATGTTGATCTCGGCGAGATCACTGACCGGCTCCACGATGCGGCCGAAGCAGATGCGGCACTCGTCACCCAGGTCATCGGCGCCGCCTGCCGACGCTTTCCGTCGATCGGGCAGCGCGCGAAGACCGTTCACATCGAGCAACTCATTCGATCCGGCGCCTGGATCGACGTCGCGCTGGCGCTGATCGATCTCGAATTGCCGCAGTGGAAGGTGCGTCGCATCGTCTATGACGAGGGCGAATGGCATTGTGCGTTGTCGCGCCAGCGCGAGTTGCCCGATTGGCTCGATCAATCGATCGAAGTTCATCACGCGGACCTGGCGCTCGCGCTCTTCGGCGCATTCGTCGAAGCGCGCCGTACCGGCGCGCAGCCGAGCCACACCAGCGTTCCCTCGGTCAGCTCGTACGCGGATGGGCAATACGAGATTGCCTGCAGCGACAATTACGCCTGACATCATGGCACTAAAACCATTGTTCAAGCCATCGCCGAGAACCGAATCGGTTCAGGTGCTGGCCCGCTTCGTCCTGCGCATCGTCATTCTCGTCATCTTCGCGACGCTCGGCAGCATCGGCTTCGCCCGAAGCCTCGCAACACTGTTGTGGATGTCGATCATCCTCTGTGTCGTTGTCGCCGTGATGCGGCGAGAAACGCTGTTCCGGGCCACGCTCAATCACTGGGACGAGACGGTCGCCTATGCCGCTCTCTACGCGCTGATCTGCGGCGTGAGCCAGGCGGCTCCCGCCTGAATCGGCACGTTTATGCATCCCTTATGAGATCGCACTCCACTCGCTCTCGAAATCATATCCAGCCGGGAAGATATCGACGGCACATGCTTTTCTCTAGGAAGGACTCACTCTCGTGAAACTCGTCGAACCTCCCTCGTGCGGCGTCAACGCATCCACCATCGTCTTCATCGGCAAGGATAAGAGTGGCCACTGGGTCGCCCAACAACAGGATGGGCTCTATGGCGGCCTGTTCGTGAACCGCGCCGAAGCCATCAAGTACGCGCTGTTCGAGAACGGCCGTCATCCGGAAGCGATCATCGAGCTGCCGCGCCGCGTCGAACTCGACATGAATGCAGGATCTACTTCCAAGCCCCGCGAGCAATCATGAGTGTGTCAACAGGCGCCACCGGTTGGCTCAGCGGCTACATCCCCGATCTTCCCACGCCGTTTGATTCGGAAGGCGCGGTCGATCTACGCGCTTTCGCCAAGCTCTGCCAACGTCAGATCGACGCAGGCGTGTCGGCGATCGTCGTCTGTGAGGCCTGCAGCGAAGCCTCCACACTGTCACCAGCGGAGCAGGAGGCCATCATCCGCACGGCCGTCGAGGTTGCGCGCGGACAGGTCCGCGTCGTTGCCGGCGCCGGCTCGAATGCGACGAACCGCGCAATCGAACTGACGCGGCAGGCGAATGCCGCAGGCGCCGATGCTATCCTGTCGGTCGTGCCCTACTACAACAAGCCGACACAGGCCGGCATCTGCGCGCATTTTCGGGCGGTCGCCGGCTCAACCGCGCTGCCGATCATCCTGTATGACATTCCTTCGCGGACGATGCGCGAGCTGGCTGATGGGAGCCTGGTGCGGCTGACGCAATCGCCACAGTTCGTCGGCTTGAGAGACGCGACCGGCGATATCACCCGCGTCACCTGCCTGAAGCGGCGGCTGCCAGACGAATTCCGCCTGCTGTCCGGCGACGATGCGACCGCGTTCGCGTTCGTTGCGAGCGGTGGCGATGGCTGCGTGTCGACGATCTCGAATCTCGTGCCGGAGCATTGCCGCGCGATCTTCTCAAGCTGCAGGCGGGGACGCTTGAGACAGGCCCGGCGGCTGCAGGAAAGGTTGCTGCCGCTTGCCGCGGTGCTGTCGCGGGACAATCCGGCGGCGCTGAAATATGCGTTGAGCATGCTAGGACTGCTCCGGCCCGACACACGCCTGCCGATCGTCGAGCTCGACGACGACACCAAGGCAGCAATCGCAAGAAGTCTCGTAGTCCTCACAGAGAACGATCGGGCGGCCGCGTAGGCGCGACCGCGGCGACGTCTGCTCTAAAGCGCGATGAGATCAGGTTGAATCATCATCTCGCTTTAGGTCTTTGATTGAGCATGATCTTTTCGGAGAACCCCTTCACACTTTTCCGGATCATGCCTTAGAAATCCCACTTGTCAGGAACGATCAGCGGCCATTGCGGATGTTTTGCGATGTCATGCTCCGGTGGGCGCCCGTAGTCACGCTGGAACATCATCTCGTTCCGCAATCGCCTCAGTTTCGCGGCAACGATTGCGAGATGAATTTTTCCGAGCACGGCACGCAGCCGCCTGAACGCCCGCGTCGCCACGGCGCGGCAGGCGCCAAAGCCGTAACGATCGTCATGATGCAGATGAAAGAGCGTCATTGCTGTTCTTCCGATTTCCAGATGAATCGGAAGATGCGTCGCCGGACATAGGAATTCGAGACGCGCGGCCGCCGCGCCTCATAGGCGCGGCATAAAAATGCGCCCTACTCCGCCGCGTCGCGCATTTCGGCGGGCTCGGCACGCACCGCGCAGAACTTGAACTCGGGGATCTTGCCGAACGGATCGAGCGCGGGATTTGTGAGCAGATTGGCGGCCGCCTCCGCGTAACAGAACGGCATGAACACCATGTTCTCCGGCACGTCGCGGTCGGAGCGCACCTTAACCTCGACCGCGCCGCGGCGGGTCTCGAGCCGGATGAAATCGCCGGGCGCGAGCGTCATCCGTCGCATGTCCTTGGGCGACATGAAGGCGACCGCCTCCGGCTCGATCTGATCGAGCACGGACGCACGGCGCGTCATTGAGCCGGTGTGCCAATGCTCGAGCACGCGACCGGTCGAGAGCACCATCGGATATTCGTCGTCCGGCAGCTCGTCCGGCGGGATCACATGCGCCGGCACGATCTTGCCGCGACCGCTTTCGGTCGGGAAGCCGGTGGTGAAGATGATCTCGTTGCCGGGCTTGTTCGGATCGTCGGCCGGATAGGTCACCGCCCCCTCACGCACCAGACGTTCCCAGCTGATATTGTTCAGCGACGGCATCAGCTGCGCCATCTCGGCATAGACATCGGCCGGTCCGGAATAGCTCCAGTCGAGCCCCATTCGCTTGCCGATCTCCTGGATGATCCAGAGATCCTGCCGCGCATCGCCCGGCGGCTTGATCACCTCGCGTGCGAGCTGTACGCGTCGGTCGGTGTTGGTGAAGGTGCCGGATTTCTCGGCGAAGGCCGAGGCCGGCAGGATGACGTCGGCATGGAACGCCGTCTCGGTGACGAACAGGTCCTGCACCACGAGATGATCAAGCATCGCGAGCGCCTCGCGCGCATGCTGCAGATCGGGGTCGGACATCGCGGGGTTTTCGCCCTCGACATACATGCCGTGAATCTGGCCGGCATGAATCGCATTCATGATCTCGACCACGGTGAGACCCCGCACCGGATCGAGCTCCTGATGCCAGAGCCGTTCGAAGTTGCCGCGCAGATCGGCGCGACCAACCGGCTGATAGTCCGGCAGGAACATCGGGATCAGCCCGGCGTCGGAGGCGCCCTGCACGTTGTTCTGGCCGCGCAGCGGATGCAGGCCGGTGCCGGGCCGGCCGACCTGCCCCGTGATCAGCGCCAGCGCGATCAGGCAGCGCGCATTGTCGGTGCCATGGACGTGCTGGCTGATGCCCATGCCCCAGAAGATGATCGAGGATTTCGCACGCGCGTACATCCGGGCGACTTCGCGTAAGGTGTCCGCCGGAATGCCGCAGATCGGCGCCATCTTTTCCGGCGTGAACTCCTTGATCTTGGTCTTCAGATCATCGAAGCCTTCCGTATAGCCGGCGATATATTGCTCGTCGGTCAGGCCTTCAGTGATGATCGTGTTGATCATCGCGTTCAGCATCGCGACGTCGCTGCCTGGCTTGAACGCGAGATGCTTGTAAGCGTGGCGCGACAGCGTCTGCCGGCGCGGATCCATCACGATCAGCTTGGCGCCGTTCTTGGTGGCATTCTTGATGAAGGTCGCGGCGACCGGATGGTTCACGGTCGGGTTGGCACCGATCACGATGATGACTTCGGCCTCAAGCGCCGCCGAGAAAGGCGCGGACACCGCGCCCGAATTCAAGCCCTCCATTAGCGCGGCGACGGATGACGCGTGACACAGCCGCGTGCAGTGATCGACATTGTTGGAGCCGAAACCCGTGCGCACCAGCTTCTGGAACAGATAGGCCTCTTCGTTGGAGCCCTTGGCCGAACCGAAACCGGCCAGCGCCTTGACGCCCTTCTCGTCACGGATCTTGACGAGGCCTTCGGCCGCGATGTCGAGCGCCTCTTCCCACGACGCTTCACGGAAATGCGTGAACGGATTGGCCGGGTCGACCTGATCGTTGGCGTCCTTCTTCGCATTCGGCAGCCGCACCAGCGGCTTGGTCAGGCGATGCGGATGATGAATGTAGTCGAAGCCGAAGCGGCCCTTGACGCAAAGCCTGTTGTGATTGGCCGGGCCGTCAC
>Ga0207693_10005600_pt1 | contig 10441 bp, 10 predicted proteins | sample LARL81metaG_FD_184347 | JGI IMG/M metagenome (GOLD analysis project Ga0207693, IMG submission 184347) | Corn, switchgrass and miscanthus rhizosphere microbial communities from Kellogg Biological Station, Michigan, USA - LAR L8-1 metaG... | ecosystem: Host-associated > Plants > Roots >... | reverse complement strand
GGGCAGGATTGCATCGCGTTTGCCGTGGCCGATTCCGGCATCGGGATGACGCCTGAACAGCTGGGGCGGCTGTTCGAGGAATTCTCGCAGGGCGACGTTACCACCGCGCGCCAGTATGGCGGGACCGGCCTTGGCTTGGCGATCACGCGCCGCCTCTGCCAGATGATGGGTGGCGATGTATCGGTGACGAGCGAGGTGGGCAAAGGGACAACCTTTGCGGTCCGCCTGCCGGTCGCTGCGGCCGTCGTTGTTGCGCGTAACCAACCCGGCGAGACCGTCACAGACGTGCCCTCCGGCGACTGCGTGCTGGTGATCGACGATGACGCGACCGCCCGCGAGCTTATTGCGGACTATCTCCACCAGGCTGGATTTGCGGTGATCACGGCCGCAGGCGGGCGCGAGGGACTCAAACGCGCGAAGGATCATCATCCGATCGCGATCACGCTCGACGTCATGATGCCCGACATTGACGGTTGGACGGTCCTGGCGGCTTTGCGCGGCGATCCACAGCTTGCCGATATTCCCGTGGTCATGGCCACCATCGTCGACGAGCGCCGGCAGGGAATGACGCTGGGAGCCGTCGGATACCTGACCAAGCCAATCGATCGTGACAAGCTGGTTGAGATCATCCGGCGCTATGAAGCACCCTCCGGGCCGACGCGGGTGCTTGTCGTCGAGGACGATGCGACGCAGCGCGAGCGCGTGCGCAGCTGGCTTGAGCCGCCGCAATGGCTGGTAACGGAAGCGGAGAATGGACGTGCCGCACTTGAGCGTCTGAAGGACACGGTGCCCGACGTGATCATCCTTGATCTCATGATGCCGGAAATGGACGGATTCCAGCTTGTGGCAGCATTGCAGCAGCATCCGCAGTGGCGGCGCATTCCCGTTGTTGTCGTTACTGCGCTTGATCTCAGCGCGGAGGATCGCGCACGCCTCAATTCCGGGGTTGAAACGGTCCTGCTGAAGGAATCGTTCAGGCCGGCCGATCTCATTGACGGTCTTCGCCGCCTCGTGGCCAAGACGGGCCACCTGGAACTGACAGTCTGATGACTGAGGTAAACCGGACCCAACGCGAGCGCACTGATCACCGCCGGTTCCTGACCCCTAAGCGCACATTCAGGAAAGCACACCTTTAACCGTTGCGGAATGTATAGCTATAGCCGTTAAGGGCAGGAGCGCCGCCAAGATGCGCATAGAGCACTTTCGATCCCTTGGGGAAGAAGCCCTTCTGAACTAAGTCGATCATTCCTTGCATGGACTTACCCTCGTACACCGGATCAGTGATCATGCCTTCCAACCGCGCAGACAGGCGAATTGCCTCCACGGTCTCCTTCGAGGGCACACCGTAGACCGGGTATGCGTATTCCTCGTTCAGCACGATGTCTTCAGCGGTAATTGTCTTGCCCCCGACCAACTCCGACGTCTTCTGCGCGATATCGAGAACCTGAGCCTTCGTCTGTACTGGGGTGCAAGAGGCGTCGATTCCGATCACATTTCGCTGCCGCCCGTCGGCGGCAAAGCCGACCACCATGCCAGCATGGGTTGAGCCGGTGACAGTACAGACGACCACGTAGTCGAAGCGCAAATCCATTTCTTTTTCCTGCGCCCTCACCTCCTCGGCAAACCCTACGTAACCGAGGCCACCCAATTTATGGACAGATGCGCCGGCCGGAATGGCGTAGGGTTTGCCGCCCTTGGCCTTCACGTCTTCCAGCGCCTTGGTCCAGCTTTCGCGGATGCCGATGTCGAAGCTCTCGTCCACCAATTGAGTCTCGGCGCCCATGATCCGCGATAGCAGGATGTTGCCAACCCGATCATAGACTGCGTCCTCATGCGGCACCCAGCTCTCCTGGATTAGTCGGCACTTCATCCCGAGCTTGGCCGCTACTGCTGCCACCATTCGCGTATGGTTCGACTGCACGCCGCCGATTGAAACCAGTGTGTCGGCGTTGCTCGCGATCACGTCAGGCACGATATATTCGAGCTTGCGCAGCTTGTTGCCGCCGTAAGCGAGACCGGAGTTGCAATCCTCCCGCTTGGCGAAAATCTCTACGTCCCCGCCCAAATGCGCCGTCAGGCGGAACAGTTTCTCGATGGGGGTCGGTCCGAACGTCAATTTATAACGCTCAAATTTAGATAGCATCGCAGTGGGTCCCTTTGCGGTCGCGATTCGCGTTTATCGCGTTCGACAGGCCGTGCGTCCCTCAGAGCTTCTGAACCGACATCACGGCACTTGCACACCGCGGCAATTCAAGAAAATGGCGTATAGTGTCGTCGAGCCGCCGATGAAAAGACGATTCTTCGCCGGGCCGCCGAAAGTCACGTTGGAGACCCGGTGTGGGACGAATATCCGCCCGAGCAACTCACCACCTGCACTGATGCAGTGGACACCATCGGCCGCGCTGCTCCAGATGTTGCCATGCTCGTCAACCCGCATACCATCGCAGTATCCGGGTTCGATCTTGTGGAAAATGTCGCCGCCGGATAGCGTCGCGCCATCGGGTCCGACATTGAAAACGCGAATGTATTGGCGCGGCGAAGGCTCTGTTTGGTTTCCGGTTTCGGCTATGTACAGTCGTGTTTCGTCGGGCGAAAAGGCGAGCCCATTGGGGCCGTCGAAATCGTTCGCGACGATTCTTATGTCGCCCGTTTCCGGTTCGAGCCGGTAGACCGCCGGCGGTTGTTCCGACGCCTGTCGTCCTCCTTCATAGTCGTTCGAGATACCATAGAGCGGATCGGTGAACCAGATCGAGCCGTCTGACTTCACCACGACGTCATTTGGCGAATTCAACCTCTTGCCGGCATGGCGATCTATTAATGTGGTGACGCGGCCGTCATATTCTGTTCGATAGAGACAACGCCCACGGTGCGAGCAGGCAATCAAGCGGCCCTGGCGATCGCGCGTTTGTCCGTTCGCGTAGTGCGACGGTGCACGATATACCGACACGCCTTGCCCTTCGATCCAGCGCATCGTGCGGTCGTTTGGTAGGTCCTGAAACAGCAAGCAGTTGGCGTCGCCCATCCATACTGGCCCCTCAATCCAGCGAAAGCCGGTGGCCAGCGTCTCCAGCGCCGCATTGCTCAGGATATAGCGCGCAAAGCGTGGAGAGCGAATGTCAAAACCATCCACGGCTCACCGGAATCGGCAAGCCGATGCAATCGTCGGTAACACCTCGAACTGCACCAGCATAAGGACCGCCGGTTCCGGTCCAACCGTGCCGGACAGGTGCCCCCGTTTACCGTCGAGTGGGCGGGTGTTCTGATCCTCGCCAAACGAAATCTCACCTGGGCCCATTTCGACGCGAACACCATCCATCGACTCGACGAACCAACGGCCGGACAAGGGAATGATCCATTGTGGTCGTGGATTTTCGTGCCACTCTCCGATCCAGCCAACCGGAAGCACCGTCACGAGCACCGTCGCGTCATGTCTTGTCTGGGCGCCGATCCATTGCGGTGAGGCTCCAGGCTGGATCGGAGCCTTGTGAAACTCAGCCAGATCGCACCGCGATTGGTGGCTGATCCCATGTGCATCGGTCCAGATATGCCAGTATGGGACGACAGGCGAGGTTTCCGTGCTCACGGCCGCACGTGCTCCTGTGTCAGTCGGTAAGGGTGGGATTGGATCGTCGGATGGGCGAAGAACTGAACGATCGACGACGCATCTGTCCCGAAGACGATGAGAAGAAAGCCAGCGGCCAAAGCCAGGTTCTTCCAAAAATCCCAGAACAGCGCGCGCGCCTTGCCTTTGCTTGAACTCCAAAAGTCGCCGGGGCGCCAGAACTGCTTCCAGACCAGAGCCGTCACCGCACAGTAGCCAGCGAGCACGAGTGCGCAGGCCCGATCCGCAATCCCCGAAACAACTCCCGCCGACATAACCACCTCAACAAATAAACCGGCTATAATCAATGCGGTTGCCATCGCTTTATTTGGCACCGCCTCCTGCGCCTGCGCCACAGCACTACGGAAGTCGAGGACCTTATCTAGGGCGCCAAACGGTAGAAACAGGAGAACCAGAACTGCCCGGATCGCCAGAGCGAGACCGATACTAAGCATCGACATGTGCACCGCCTTGCTGTCTCAGCTTGTCTTGTCGAAGCTCGCGTTCGATGCGACACCACATTTCTCCTCTGTGCCGCCCCTCACTGACGGCATCAGATATCGAAGGCTCGAGAAATTGCGATCGGGTCGGACCTTTTGGCGATGCGTAGATATCTCGCCGTTGACTCGATCTTCGTGTGGCCCAGGAGCACCCGGACTGCCTCTATATCGCCGGTGCCATTCAAGATGTGGAGAGCCTTCGTCCGTCGTAAAGATTCTTTTCCGTACTTCTTGGGATCGAGCCCCGCCTCGGCAACCCAGAATTTCAGCAGACGGTTCATTTGCCGGACCGTCATCGGACGAGGACGCCCGGCGCCGCGGCCAGGGAAAATATAATCCGTACGCTTTTTGTCAGACACGGCAAGCCATTTTCCAAGTGCCTGTGCTGTCGCCTTGGACAAGGCGCATCGGACCGGAGGCCTTCTCCGTGTACGCGCAACCTCGATGATTGAGCGAATTGTGCCCTTGCCAAGCGCCACGTCCCTAACAGTTAGATTGAGTAGTTCCGGTCCCTGCAGCATGGTGTCGATTGCCACCGAGAAGAGAGCCAGATCTCTGAGCCCCCGGACCCCACGGGCCGCAAGAACTTGTCGAATTCGCTTCACTTGCGCTGGCGAAAACGCATCCTTTTGCCCAAATTCAAGGCCTTTGTTCCAGGTCCGCTTTTTTACGATCCGCTTTTTCGCCATAGCTTTTTATTCCGATGACTGGTCTGTGTCGATCGCGCGAGGCATCGAGACCATCTGATGTAACATTCACCATCATGCGCATCCTTTGGCAAGTTGATCGACGTACAGGTACTGATCCCCCGTTTCTCATAAATCTGCTATTGCGGGCCGCCGACGCTCGTCGTCGCATGGCGGCGCGAGTGCATCGGTCCCCTGGGTTTGACGCCCGAGCGTTACTGGTTCCGAGGCCCGATCCCCGCCATGGCTCGAAATACTCCGTCCCGACGGATCAAGGCATGGAAGAGCGCTGCTGCGACGTGCAGCAAGATGGTGGCGAAAAACACGTAGGCGAGCACTGTGTGCGTCATTCGCAGGATCGCGTGCAACTGGTCGTCATGGGGTAGAATCTCGGGCAGATGGAGAGAACCATAGAGCACGACGGGATAGCCGCCCGCGGACAGCATCCCCCAGCCGACCAGTGGCATCGCCATCAAGAGCGCATAGAGCATAAAGTGCGAGAGCTTTGCTGCCAGCGATTGAATCCGCGGTAGATCGTCAGGCAATGGGGGTGCGCCAAGCCTCAGGCGGACGGCAAGGCGAAGCGCGGCCAAGGCGAGGATCGCGATCCCGAGCGGCTTATGGATCGTGATCAATGTCAGGAAGCGCGGCTCGAGCGTCGATACCATCGACACGCCGATGAACAGCATGGTGAGCACCATGATCGCCATCAGCCAGTGCAAGACCCGCTGCAAGCCCGAGAAGCCGTCGCGCTCGGTTCTCATGGCCGATCTCCTGCGGGGCGAGGAGTGTAAGGATAGTCTGCGGCCTCCGCAGATCGAACGATTTCGCATAGGCCGCAGACCGCGCGGCGAGCAGCGGATCATCGGAAACAGCGATGCCGGTCGGCAGGATCGTTGGATCGTAGTTGAAATCGCGGCACGGACCGTCAGCTTCGGCTTCGGCCTTCTGCACGATCAGTGTTCCGACATCCACGCGCTTTCTGTCCGATGGCCAGGCTTTCGTGGCGTCATTCGAAGGATCTCCCGGCTCCGCGAACGTCACCACGAGACGCCATGTCAAGGGACCGTCAGAGAGACGGCGGACAAGGTCATGCCCGAGAAATCTGGTCCCATGGAGGCTAAAACCGCATGCGGGACAGGTGTCGGCGAAACCGTCGGCTCCATCGACCAGCGCACGAGATGGCTGGCGCCACCGCCGTCGATAAAGCGGAAAGCGTTGAGGCTGTTATAAGCTTGGTCCGCCCAACAGGCAGATTTGCAGGTCGGTAGAAACCGATGGGAGCGGGTTATTCCCCTTCTCTAATTCGCATCGGCGTTTCGCGGCCGAACCTATGCGAGCGGAGATCGGCGAATAGGGTGGACCAACCCAAGGCATGGGACGACTTGAGCAGCGTCGCTCTTGGATATTTCAGGTCCTCCTGTCTCCGAGCTTGCATGAGGCTCATGGTCGTGCCCGATTAGATCGTACCTGTGTTGGGATCGAATTATCGGATCCGCAGATCGGTACGTCAGTCGCCAGGATAAAAAATGCGAGGCCCATATGGCTCTCGGCAAATGTAATCGAGATAGCAGGAATCATTTGATTTCTATTGCCATCACTTGCTCGCTTTTGCCTTTAAGGCGAGATGGCTTATTACTTTTCGGCTCCTGGCGCTTCGAGCTTCAAATAGACGATCGCGATGAACAAGTAGCTCACTGCATAGCTGAGCCATGCCGGCCAGAGTGACAGGACTGCGATGTTATCCGTCAGAGTGAAGAGATGGAAGCCTGCCGCCTTCAACCGCCGCAGAGCTCCCGGAACGTACGGGCAGTTTAAACGCCAGGGTCACGAAACTTGAAAATTTGATTTTTAATCATCATACGCACTTTTCTACACCGAGTAAGAATCAGTAAGATCACGAAAGCATCTAAACGCCCTGCAGCATATACCACCACACGGGCAACGTCAGAAACGAGAGCGGGATACCGATCCCGACCATGAGCGTTACCAGCGGAGGATCGAGCTTGTGCTCCATCGCTACGATCGCAGCACCGATCTGTGGCGCCATGGCAGCTTCGAAGATCGTCACCTGCGTCAGTTGACCATTCGCCCCGAGGAGCTTTACGAATATCAGTGTTATCAATATCGGCCCAAATACAAGCTTGAACAACAGCCCCAAGGTGAGTGCGGGAATGCGTCCTGCAAGATCCGCCAAGCGGAGCTGATATCCCACAGAGACTAGAGCAAGGGGAGCCAGTGTGGCGCCGAGACGACTTAATAGCCGATCGAGACCTTCGGGGAACTCGACCGGACGCAGGAGGAGAGCCAACACGACCGCCTGAAAGGGGGCGAACTTAGCCACCTTCCGGATGATGCTCGCCACCGATGCGCCTTCGGCCTGGCTCGAGGAGTACATAACGGCCACGATAATGCCGAGGGTCGAGAGCACCAGATAGGTGCCAAGCTGGTCAATCAGGATGCCCACTCCCAGAAAGCTCACGCCATAAAACGTTTCAATCATTGGCAGGCCAAGAAATGAGGTATTCGCGAGTGAAGCGGACAAAATGAGTCCACCGGTAGTTTGCGCGGACCAATGCGCGAGCTTGGCTACCGTGACGAACAGCGACAAGCCGACCCCAAAGAGAATCCAAGGGGCAACCACCGGGTAGATAAGCGAGGCATCGATGGGAAGACGATGGACGTGAAGCATTATGACTGCAGGCAACGAAATGTGGATAATAAAGCCGTTGAGCGCGGCCGGGGTATTCTCCGGAAGACGGCCGGATTGTCGCAGAACGATCCCAAAGACAAAACAAAGGATCAACAATCCAATGTTTACCATGGCATGCCTCGCTCCCGCTGGGTGCAGCTGCTGGCGGCGCGTACTGGCGGTTATGAGCCGGTGCTATCAACTTGCCGCGCGGCTGATGGCTCGGCGGCGATCGTGAATCGCACGGTTGCCTCGCTGCGTGTTCTTTCCGCCACGGAGCGCCACGTGCGCTTCGCATCGTCTTCAGATGCAAAAGGACCGAAAGCGCATTCCGTCCCTTCAATTAGGTGGTCAAAGGCAATGGACTCGTATTTGCCGCCGACCACCCAGAATCGCCGCTCCATCGGCTGGCCGTTCGTCACATGAGACATTTCGTGCCTCCTTCTCTCTCCAGTGATTCATTCCGCCGCGACTAAGTGCGGCTCGCTGTGGAACTGAGATGTTTCAGTTGATTCCTGCATCGCGGTGTTGCAGGCGCCGCCGCCGCTCACGGCCAAGCTGACAAGATCGAAATATCCCGTGCCGACCTCCCGTTGATGCCGCGTGGCCGTGTACCCGTGTGCTTCTGACGCAAGTTCGGCGCGTTGGAATTCCGAATAGGCCGCCATTCCATGCTCGCGATAGCCGCGGGCAAGCTCAAAGATCGAGTGATTGAGACTATGAAACCCGGCCAGAGTCACGAACTGGAACTTGTAGCCCATGGCTGCAAGCTCGGTCTGGAACCGCACGATGGTCGTGCGATCGAGGTTGGCCTCCCAGTTGAACGAGGGAGAGCAATTGTAGGCCATCAGCTTGCCCGGAAATTCACGCTGAACGGCATCGGCGAACTTGCGCGCTTCCATCAGATCGGGCTTTGACGTTTCCCACCACAGCATGTCCGCATAGTGGGCAAACGCCAGACCTCGTTTGATGCAGTGTGCGAGGCCAGTCCCCGGCTTCAGGCGATAGAAGCCTTCCGCTGTGCGCTCGCCCGACAGGAACTCACAGTCGCGTTCGTCAATGTCAGATGTGATAAGCTTGGCGCTCTCGGCATCGGTGCGGGCGATAACAATGGTCGGCACACCACAGATGTCGGCCGCGAGGCGCGCTGCGTTCAGATTGCGCTCATGTGCGGCGGTAGGGATGAGCACTTTGCCACCGAGGTGGCCGCATTTCTTCTCGGACGCCAACTGATCCTCGAAATGGACTGCGGCGGCCCCGGCCTCGATGTATGCCTTCATGAGCTCGTGCGCGTTGAGCGGCCCTCCGAAGCCCGCCTCCGCATCTGCAACGATCGGTGCAAACCAGTAGTGATGAACATCGCCCTCGGCATGCTCGATCTGATCGGCACGGGAGAGCGTACGGTTGATCCGTCGACACAGCTCGGGCCCAGAGCTCGAGGGATAGAGACTCTGATCCGGAAACATCCCGCCCGCCGTGTTGTTATCTGCGGCTACCTGCCATCCGGAGAGATAAATGCATTGCAGGCCCGCCCGCACCATCTGCATCGCCTGATTCCCTGTCGCTGCCCCAAGCGCCGCGACGAATGGCTCGCTGTGAAGAAGAGTCCAGAGCCGATTAGCTCCGACCTCAGCTAAGGTGTGTTGAATCGGAAGGGAGCCGCGCAGTCGATACACTTCTTGCGGGGTGTAGGTCCTGTTGATCCCCGAAAAGCGTTGCTTAGGAGCAGAAAGCACAAGGTCCTCGAATGTTAACATATTAGGCCATTTCGATTGTGCAACCGATGACCGCGCTGTGGCAGAGCATAACCCGATCCAAGCAGGTTACAGTGTGAACCACATCACCCAGTTCGTTTAATGCTCCAGGTCTAGGTGTACGGACGCGACGGGCGCCTCCCAAATGCGTCGCATCATCCTTGGTGGTGATGCCAACACAATAATTTGCATCGTAAAGACTCCCGGGAAAGCATGACGCCCGTAAAGCAAAAGCCTGCCGATGTGTGCATCAGGGATAAGGGGGATACATCAAAGCGATGTCATCGAGATTAGCATCAGTAGAAACATCACTTGCGAATACGACAATTAAGAATGCAAGTGTGAACAGCCCGAGTGACACCAGAATTTTGCTGTCGTATGATTCGTTTTGCTTGTGTGGCAGCCGGAAAGCAGCGGAGTGATTTGCGTCAACCATCGTGTCCTCCTTGCCAGTGATTAGAAAGGGGTAGATCGATGACGTTTTATTATCGGGTATTGCAAATGCCGGGCCGACACTAATTAGACTCGCCGAGCGGGGAAAAAATTCCAGGGAGCGCAAATTTTTTGTTGCTCAAGCGCGCGATATTTTTCGTTCAAAGCGGGAATAAATCGAGTAGAGCCTGAGTCTCATATGCGAGGGAACATTGGATTCAAGTAAATCCTGCCAACAAGCCGGGGACAATTTCATCTTGGTGCTCGTCCTCGTATCACTGCCTGGCTCCATCGAGCCGGTCTCGGCCATGATGAAGCCGGCCGGTATAGAGACCCCTGGACATGGCTCGGCGCTGTTGGTCCACGCCTATTTTGACGGCGAGCTGGACACTGCAACGGCATTGTCGGTCAAGCAGCAGATCGATGCCGATCCGAGACTGGCAGCCGAGCTTGCGAACATATCTGCGCTGCAGATCGCCTTGCGCGCGAAATTTCCGCGTCAGCCGATTTCCGCCAACTTGCGTGCGCGGATAGCGGCGGCCATCGGACAGGGGCGCCGCCATGGACGCCCGACCTGGACGGCAATGGCCGCATCCGTTGTACTGGCTGCCGCACTCTCAAGCGCCTCGACCTGGATTGCGCTGCGTGCGCCGCAGGGAGATCAGACCGTCACGGAAATTGTCGATGGGCACCTGCGGTCCTTGATGTCGCAAAAGCCTACGGACGTGACATCCTCCGAGCGCCACACGGTGAAGCCGTGGTTCAACGGGCGCATC
>Ga0207693_10005599_pt1 | contig 10441 bp, 8 predicted proteins | sample LARL81metaG_FD_184347 | JGI IMG/M metagenome (GOLD analysis project Ga0207693, IMG submission 184347) | Corn, switchgrass and miscanthus rhizosphere microbial communities from Kellogg Biological Station, Michigan, USA - LAR L8-1 metaG... | ecosystem: Host-associated > Plants > Roots >... | reverse complement strand
AAGGGCACCCAGAGCGGCGGTCACTCTGGGCGCCCAAGTCCGGGGCCTGCCCGGGGATCTGCTGATGTCATGGGCGGCGCTCTCCGCGCCTGCTCCGATCATGTGACGGCCGCTAGGCCATGGTCCGTTCGTGCACGGCGGACTGCAGGGCCTTGCCGGTCTGCCGCAGTTCGATGCCCTGCACGAACGTCCAGGCTCCGTAGATCAGGTTGAACAGGCCGAACAGCAGCGCGAGGGTGATCGCGCCCATGCCGGGGCGGGCGAACAGCACTACGCCGAACGCGACCGAGACCAGCCCGCCCAGGATGAACAGTGCCCGCGTCCCGGCGGCCTCGCCGGCACGGAAGGCGGCGAAGATCTCGAACAGCCCGGCGGCGACCGCCCAGCTGCCCACGATCAGCACCAGGACCAGCACGGTGGGCCCCGGCCAGGCCAGCGCGATCACGCCGGCGCCCAGGTCGAGCAGCCCGAGCAGCAGGTGCCCGACGACCGGCCCGGCGTTGCGGCTGCTGAACGCCCGCATGGCCTGAAGGCCAGCCGCGATAAACGCGTACACCGCGAACAGGACCACCAGTGCGAGGACCGTGACGCTGGGCCAGGCCAGCGCGATGATCCCGACCGCGAAGGCGAGGATGCCGCGCAGGATCAGGGACGTGCTTAGTGACTTGAGCATGACGTTTCCTTTCGCTCGCTTCGCTGCCCTGGGCCCGGAGGCCCTGACCTCCGCAGGCCAGCGCTTGACATGATGATAATCATAACTGATGATAGATATCAAGACTGATTAAATCATCAATATCGGAGAGTGAGGGATCGATCATGACGGCACATCTGAGCCCAGCCCAGGCCACGGCGTCCCTGGGAACACGGGAAGATCCGCACCGTTCGCTGCACAGTGAGACCGGGGCGCTGCCGGGGGAGCACCCCGGGCGGGCGAAGAACCCGCTGATCAAGGTGGCCGGCCTGGCGTGGCTGGAGTTCGAGAAGCCGGACCTGGACCGGGCCGAGCGGTTCTGCGCCGACTTCGGTTTCGCGGTCGCCGACCGGACACCGGAGATGCTGCTGCTGCGCGGCCGGTGGGCGGGCCCGGCGTGCCTGGTGGTCCGCCGCGGCCCTCAGTCCCGTTTCGCTGGCATGGCCTATATGGCCGCCGGGCGGGAGGACCTGGACCGGCTGGCGCGCGGCACGGGCGGCACGGTCACGGCGCACTCGGGCGGCCACGTCGTGGCGCTACGGGATCCCAGCGGGTTCCCGGTACGGGTGGTCTACGGCGTCCCCGGGTTCGCGGCGCTGGCCGAGCGCGCGCCGCTGGCGCTGAACTTCGGGCCCGGCAGGGAACGGGTCAACGGTACTCAGCGGCCGGTGCGGGGGCCGGCGGAGATCGAGCGGCTGGGGCACGTGGTGCTGGGCACGACCCGGTTCCATGCGGCGCTGGACTGGTACCTGGACACCTTGGGGCTGCTCGTCAGCGACTTCCTGTACCTGGACGGGCAGCGTGAGCGCGGCCCGGCGATGGCGTTCATCCGCTGCGACCAGGGCAGCGTCCCCACCGACCACCACACCCTGGCCATGCTCCTGCAGCCGCGGACCGAGTATGTGCATTCGGCCTACCAGCTCACCGACCTGGACGAGGTCGCGGCCAGCGGGGAGTACCTGCGCGAGCGCGGCTACCGTCACGCCTGGGGCATCGGCCGGCACATTCAGGGCAGCCAGATCTTCGACTACTGGCGCGATCGCGACCGGCTGATGTTCGAGCATTATGCCGACGGCGACGCGTTTGACTCCTCGATGGAACCGGGCTGGGCGCCGCTGTCGGTCAGCGGGCTGGCCCAGTGGGGGCCGAAGGCCACCGCCGAGTTCACCGGCGCCCGCGATCCCGGCGTCGCCGTGGCGGCGATCAAGGCGTTGCGCGACAAGGGCAACGAGATCGATCTTGCCGCCCTGCGCGGCCTGGTGAAGGCGATGGGCTCATGAGCGCCCGCCTGGCCCGCACCGCGGACGGCTGGTGGCTGGTCACACCCGCTGGGCTGGTGTGCCTCGGCATGACCGCCACCACCACCGCCGGGCTGCTCGCCGACCGGGCCGCCTTGGAGCAGGCCATCACGAAAGCGCAGGCGGTGGCCGCCGCCACGCCGCAAGCGGCGGTGCCGCCGGGCTCAGCGGACCTGCTCAGCCCTGTCACCGCGCCCGCGCGGGTGGTGGCCCAGGCGGTGAACTACCGCTCCCACGCCCAGGACTCCGGCCTGGACCCAGACAAGATCCCCCCGATCTTCTTCCGTAAGGCCTCGCACTCCCTCACCGGGCCCACCGGGGACATCCTCCGGCCGCCCCACATGGGGTTCCTGGACTATGAGATCGAACTCGGCCTGGTCATCGGCGCCGACCTGCCGGTGGGCACCACGGTCACCGACGCCACCCTGGCCCGCTACGTGGCCGCGCTGGTGGTCGCCAACGACATCAGCGCCCGCCAGATCCAGCTCACCAAGACCCAGTTCTACGAGGCGAAGTCCTACCCCACCTTCACCCCGGCCGGGCCGTGGCTGACCCTCGTGGACACCGCGGACCTGGCCGCGCTCGACGCGCTGCGGCTGACGCTGTCGGTCAACGGGCAGGTGCGGCAGGACAACACGACGGCGGACATGATCGTCCGCCCGGCCCAGGCCCTGACCGCGCTGTCCCGGTTCCAGCCGATGGCGCCCGGGGACCTGCTGCTGACCGGGACGCCCGGCGGCACCGCACTCAAGGCCCCCCCGAAGGCCGCCGAGAAACTGGCCGCGCTGCTGCCGCCCGCCACCAAGTGGAAGCTGTTCTTCGCCCGGCAGGCCCGCAACCCCCGCTACCTGCGTGACGGCGACGTCATTACCGCGTCGATCGCCTCCCATGACGGGCGGCTGGACCTCGGCACCCAGCACAACACCGTGATCGGGAAGAAGCCATGACCACGCCCGCAATACTGCCGCCGCCGGCCTCCACCCACGACCTGCTGCTGGACGCGGCCCGCACCTGGCCCGACAGCACCGCCGTGCAGTGGATCCCCGACCCCAGCGCCTACACCGACTGTCTGACCTGGACCTACACCGAGCTGGCAAGCACGGTGACACAGATCGCCAACGCGCTGACCGCGCTCGGGGTGCGGCGGCCGGATGCGGTGACGCTGTCCGCCCCCAACACCTCCATGCTCTACGCCACCACCTTGGCCGCGCAGGCGGTGGGAATCGCCGCCCCGGTCAACCCGGCCCTCAGCGACGAGCACCTGGCCGGGCTGATCCGCCGCGCCCAGTCCCGCGTCGTGGTGACCGCCGGGCCGGAGCTGAATGAGCAGCTGTGGCAGCGGATGCTGCATGTGGCGGGCAGGACTGGGGTGACCGCTGTTCTTGCCATACGCCCCGACGGGGCTGATGGGGTTCCACCGGTGCTGACTACCTACCGCCTGGCCAATACCGGCATGACCGTGGCCTACCTGGATGAGGTGATCGCCGGGCAGCCATCGAATCGCCTGGCCAGCGCCCTCCCGGCGCCGGGTGATCTTGCCGCGTTCGTGCATACCGGCGGGACCACCGGGGCGCCGAAGATCGCCGCGCACACCCACGCCAACCAGCTTGCCTGTGGCCGCGGCATCGCCGAGCGGACCGGCATCGCGGCCGGGGAGGCGATGCTTGGCGGGCTGCCGCTGTTCCATGTCAACGCCCTGCTGGTCACCGGCATAGCCCCGATGTTCAGCGGTGCGCGGGTGGTGTGGCCCGGCCCGGCGGGTTACCGCGACCCGGCCCTGTACGCCCACTTCTGGAAGATCGTGCAGCGCTACCGGATCGCGGCGATGTCCGCCGTTCCCACGGTCTACGCCAGACTGGCCGAGGTCCCAGTGGACGCCGACATCAGCACGTTGCGCCTGCCGATCGTGGGCGCGGCGCCGCTGCCATCCGCGGTGCGCGAGGCGTTCGCGGCCCACACCGGCCAGCGTCTGCTGGAGGGCTATGGGCTGACCGAAGCCACCTGCGCCACCACCGTCACACCGCCCGGGCAAGAACGGCCCGGATCGGTCGGGCGTGCCCTGCCCGGGCAGCAGATCAAGGCGATCCGGGCTGGCGGCGACGGGTCGTGGGCGGACTGCGCCCCCGGCGAGACCGGGCTGCTGGTCATCGGCGGCCCCACCGTGTTCGCCGGCTACGTCACCGACCCGGCCGCCGGCGGCCCCCGGGTCAGCCGCGGGGACACCGTCCGGGACGGCTGGCTGAACACCGGGGACCTCGGCTGCGTCGACACCGACGGGTTCGTCTACCTCACCGGCCGCGCCAAGGACCTCATCATCCGCGGTGGCCACAACATCGACCCCCGGGTCATCGAGGAAGGTCTGCTCAGCCACCCCGCCGTCACCGCCGCGGCGGCCGTCGGGCGCCCGGACCGGCACTCCGGAGAAGTCCCGGTTGCCTACGTCGTCCCCGCCGATCCCGCCCGCTTCGACGAAGCCGGACTGCTGGCCTGGGCCGCCACCGCCATCGGCGAGCCCGCCGCCCGCCCCAAGCGGATCTACCCCATCGAGACCATCCCGGTCACGGCCATCGGCAAGCACTACAAGCCCGCCCTGACCGCCGACGCCACCACCCGCGCCGCCACCGATGCCCTGGCCGACGCCGGCCTGCCAGATGCGCGGGTCACCGCCGCCCACGAGAACGGGCGGCTGGTCGTCACCGTGACCGGCGCCGACCCCGGCCGGGTGGGCGAGGCCCTCGCCGGGTTCCCGTTCACCATCCGCGCGCTGCCTTAACCGGCCCGCGAAACCGCCCGGACCGCCGAGAGGGGACCACCATGAACGACCAGCACCCGAGCGCCACGGCAGACACCGGCAGCCGGAATGGCGTCATCATCGCCGGCGCCGGCCCGGTCGGCTGCACCGCGGCCCTCCTGCTCGCCGACCTCGGCGTTCCCGTCACCCTGCTGGAACGCCACACCCAGCCCCACCCGCTGCCCCGCGCCGTCCACCTCGATGACGAAGTCGCCCGGACCTTGTACCGCGCTGGTGTCAGCGAGGGATTCCAGGCCCGGTCCCGCTCCTGCAGCGGGCTGCGCCTGCTCGACGCCAGGCACCGTGTCATGGCCGAGTTCCGTCGCGAGCACGAGGTCGGCATCCACGGGTTCCCGCAAGCGAACATGTTCCACCAGCCCGACCTGGAACAACTCCTGCTGGCCCGGGTAGTGCAGCATCCGCTGATCGGCTTCCACCGCGGCGCCGAGGTCACCGGGCTGGACGGCGCCTTCGGCCCGCTCACCGGCAACCACCCGGTGGAGGTCCACGCCAAGGCCGCGGCGGACGGGTCCGAGCGGACGTTCACCGGGCGCCTGGTGCTGGGCTGCGACGGCGCCAGCAGCACGATCCGGGATCTGGCCGGGATCACCATGGAAGACCTCGGGTTCACCGAGCGCTGGCTCGTGATCGACATCCGGTCCGAAAAGCTCCTCGACACCTGGGACGGCGTGGAGCAGATCTGCGACCCCGCCAAGGCAGCCACCTTCATGCAGGTCACCGGCCACCGCTACCGGTGGGAGTTCCAGCTGCACGACGGCGAGGACGAAGCCAGCATGACCACCCCGGACGCCCTCGGCGTGCTCCTGGAGCCCTGGACCGGGCGCCGGGACACCAGCGGCCTGGAAATCATCCGCAGCGCCACCTACACCTTCCGCGCCAAGCTGGCACCCCGCTTCCAGGCCGGGCGGGTGTTCCTGCTCGGCGACGCCGCCCACCTCACCCCGCCGTTCATCGGCCAGGGCCTGGCGGCCGGGCTCCGCGACGCCGACAACCTCGCCTGGAAGATCGCGTATGTACTGACCGGCCGGGCCGGAGAAGACCTGCTCGCCAGCTACGACGCCGAGCGCCGTCCCCACGCCAAAGCCATGATCAAGAAGGCAGTCCGGATCGGCTGGGCCATGACCGGCGGCCAGGACCGCGCCGCCGCGGTCCGCCGGATCGCCCTGGCCGCAGCCGTCCGCAGCGACCGCGTCCGCGAGGCCATAGCGTCCACCGCCACCCCCCGGCTGAAGACCGGGACCCAGCAGCAGCACCCGCGGCTCCTGAGGCGCCGCACCCCCGCCACGGTGCGGCCCGGCGGCCTGATCGCCAACCCGCTCGTGTCGATCCGTGCCGGCGTGCCGATCGGTGACGGCACCTCTGCCAGCGAGGGCGCGCCCGTCCGGCTGGATGCAGTGCTGAGAGGACGCACGGCCGTGCTGACCGCGGGGCAGCCCAGCGCGCAACTGGTGGACCTGTGCCGCCGCCACCGCCTCCTCCTGATCAAGGTCAGCAACGGGGCTGGCTCAGCACCAGGCGCGGCCGCGGGCGCGCCGGCGGCTGGTGACTGGGCCGAGGTCTGCCTTGACGACGACGGCGGGGCCGCCTGCTTCCAGCCGCTGACCGGCCGCCCGGGGCTGACGATCCTTGTGCGGCCCGACCGGGTCATCGCCGCCGTGGGGACCCGGGGCTGGCTGCCGCACCTGCCCTGGAGCGTCCCGGCCGCTTCCGTTCCGCGAGCCAGCCAGATGATCCCCCATCTCTCGATGTAATCAACCCCCTGTCCTGACTACTCAACGGAGGCTCACATGTTTACCGCCCTGTCGTTCCTGCTCGCTGCAGCCTGCGTGCTCCCGGGTTCGGCCAAGCTGCTGGGCCACCCGAAGATGCAGAAGTCAGCCGCCCACTTCGGTATCCCCTGGCGCCGCTACCGGCTCATCGGGGTTGCCGAGCTGGCCGCCGGCGTAGGCGTCCTGATTGGCCTGTGGTGGCATCCCCTCGGCGTGGCCGCGGCCGCCGGGATGGTCGTGCTGCTGACCGGTGCTCTGATCATCCACCGGCGGGCGCTGGACTCCGCGAAGGAGATGGCACCCGCGCTACTTGCCCTCGCCATCACGCTCGCCTACCTGGCCATCGCCCTCACCAGCTGAGCGTTACCCACCCTCGCGGCAGCCCCTCCTGGCCCTCCGGCGCTTGTGCGACGACCTGTTCATGGTGGCGGGGATCGGCGGAGTTAGTGGAACAGTCCGGAGATGAGGTTGACCGAGCCTGCGACGATGACCACGCCGAACACATACGACAGGATGGCGTGGGCGAGCACGCTGCGCCGGATCTGCGGGTCGCGCAGCGTGGTGTCGGATACCTGGTAGGTCATGCCGATCGTGAAGGCGACGTAGGCGAAGTCGCGGTAGCCGGGATGTTGCTGCCCATCTTCGGTGCCGAACGCAATGCCGCCGGGCGTGGACTGGAAGTGCTGGTCGGCGTAGCGCAGGGTGTAGACGGTGTTGATCAGCGTCCACGACAGCACGACGGTCAGCACGGCGGCGCCGATCAGCAGGGCCCGCCATGCGCCGCTGTGCCGCTCCGCGAGGTGCAGCGCGTAACCCGCCCCGAGGAGGCTGGCGACGCCGGCCCCAACCAGCAGCGTCCTGGCGCTGCCCTGGGTTTGGTCTTCCCGGGCGGCGAACTGCGGCGCGCGTGAGCTGTCGGCTCGGACAATGATCGGCCAGATGGTCAGGAGGAAGGTGATCGCGGCGGCGTCCCAGCCGCCGGTCAGTGCCAGCCCCCAGCTCACGAACGGCAGGAGGACGGCAGCGACGATCAGCCCGGCGACGAGCACAGTGATGGCCCGCCGCATCGCGGGGGCGTGCCAGCCGAGCCATCGGTGGTACACGGTGGGTGCCGGGAGGCCAGTCATCGTCTGAGTGTCGCCTGGTGTCTCCCGGCGTGTCATTGGCAGGCAGGAGAACCCCGGCGATAGTGACCAGACAGGCTGACGCCGGACACGCTGCTATGGTCGCCTCAGATTTACGGGGGCCGGCCTGCGCGGCGGCGGCGCCGGCAGGCGCGGCAGCGGCGCGGGCGGGGTGGATCGGCTCCCTATCCGCTCGCCGCTGATGACTCTGGCGGCGTTGATCAGGGCGAGGTGGGTGAATGCCTGCGGGAAGTTGCCGACCTGCCGGCCGCGGGCGACGTCGTACTCCTCGGCGTACAGGCCAAGGTCGTTACGCAGGGCGAGCAGCCGCTCGAACAGCTCCCGCGCCTCGGCCTCACGGCCGTTGAGCGCTAGCGCCTCGACCAGCCAGAACGAGCAGGCAAGGAACTGGCCCTCGGTGCCGGATAGGCCGTCGTCGGTGACGTCGGTCGAGTAGCGTGCGATAAGGCCGTCGTGGCCGAGCTCGCGGCGGATCGTGTCGATGGTGCCCGTGAAACGGCCGTCGGTTGGCTCCAGCAGGCCGACCAGGCCGACCATCAGCGCGCCGGCGTCCAGCGCCGCCGAGCCATAGGATTGCGTGAAGGTGCGGCGCTGCGGATCGTAGGCCCGGTCGAGGATCTCATCATGGATCTGGGCCCGGACCTGCTCCCAGCGCCGCAGCGGCCCTTCCAGATTGAAGTGCTGGCTCAGCGCGATGGCGCGGTCGAAGGCGAGCCAGGCCATCACTTTTGACTGGGTGTAGTGCCGCCGCGGCCCGCGGGCCTCCCACATGCCGTCGTCAGGCTCCTGCCAGGCGCTCTCCAGATAATCCAGCAGCTCGCAAAGCTGCCGCCACAGTCGCTCGGAGAGGTGCCCCAGCGCCATCGCCACCGCCCAGCCCACGCCGACAACCTCGCCGTACACGTCGAGCTGGAACTGGCCCGCGGCCGCATTGCCGACCCGGACCGGCTTGGAGCCCTCATAGCCGGGCAGCCAGTCCAGCTTGTACTCCTCCAGCCGCCGCTCGCCGGCGACGCCATACATGATCTGCGCCTGATCTGGCTGCCCGGCGGTGGCCCGGAACACAGCGTCGCTGAACGCCAGCGCTTCGTCGGTGTAACCGCCAGCTAGCAGCGCGTTCAGCGTCAGCGCCGAATCACGCAGCCAGGTGTAGCGGTAGTCCCAGTTGCGCTCGCCGCCCAGGTCCTCCGGCAGCGAGGTCGTTGGCGCCGCGACGATCGCGCCGGTGACCTGATCGGTGAGCGCCTTCAAGACGATCAGTGAGATCAGGACCTCATCGCGGTACTCACCGCGGTAGGTGCACCGCTCCGACCACTGCCGCCACCACGCCTGGGTACGGGCCAGCGCCGCGTGCGCGTCCTCGGTGCGGCCCGGTCGCTCGTAGGAGGGGAACCAGCTGAGGACGAACCGCTCGCTGGCGCCCTGCTGGACGGTGAACTCCGCCACCGTGGTGAGATCCTCTCCATGCAGCTCCACGGGCGTGCTCAGGTGCATCGCGTCGGGGCCGGCCTGGGCGACGATGCCGCCGGGCACGCGCTGTACCCAGGGCACGGTCAGGCCGTACCCGAACCGGATGATCAGTTGCATGCGCATCGGCACCCGGCCCCGCAGGCCCTGCACGATACGCATGAGCTGCGGGGCGCCGCCATCGCGGGGCGGCATGAAGTCGATGACCCGCGCCGCGCCGTCCGCGGTCTCAAAGTCGGTCTCCAGCACCAGCGTCCCCTCACGGTAGCGACGCGACACGCTGCGGACGTCCCCGGCCGGGGCGATAAGCCACCGCCCATGCTTCTCCTCTCCCAGCAGCGCGGTGAAACACGACGCGGAGTCGAAGCGGGGCAGGCACAGCCAGTCGACCGAGCCGTTGCGGCCCACCAGGGCAGACGTCTGCAGGTCACCAATCAGCGCGTAATCCTCGATCCTCACGAGAACCCCTCTCCTCGTTCGCGACCAGCCCTGCCTGGCGAAAGCACGCCCCTGCTGGCAATCACCGCCCGAACCGCCCCCCGCCATCGCGGGCTTGCACTGCACCTCATCTCATACACATCGGCCTAGCCCGGAGGTGGATTACGGCGGCTGGCGCTGACGCCACCCACCTACCATCATCGGCTGAGTCCCACACTTCTGTCAGCGCTCACCGGGCAGGGGCGGAGCCCGATACGGTCGCTTGCCACCGGTGAACCGCGCCCGCGGCTACCTGAGCTAGCCGATGGCCAGGATGCCCAGCAAGCCGCCCCCCGGACCGGTCATTCGGTCTGGGCGCCCCGGGGGTCTGGCAGTTCAGCCTGCGCGCCGCCGCGGGGCATCCCCGGACCGCGTTGATCAGCAGCGCCAGCCGCCCGGGGCGGCCCGTCTCAGCTATCACCCAGCACAATCCCGCCCCAATACCCACCAGGCCCAGCGCCGCCGCAGCCAGCGGGCAGGCGAGACCCGGGCCTCAGCACCCGGCTGGCTGCCCGTCTGCCGCTTCCAGGTGCCGGTAGATGGTGGTGCGGCTGACGCCGAGCACGGCCGCGATCTGGGCCACGGGCCGTGCACGGCGGCCATCCGGGCATACAGCTGGCGGGCGGCTGTTCCGCAGTGAGAACGGCAATCCGATCCAGCCATCGACCTACTGGCGGGTCTGGCAGAAAACGCGTGGGCTGGCGCTGACTCCCGGCCAGCTCGCGACCCCGCTGCTGCGCCGGCCCTACGACCTGCGCCACTCCGGGGTCACCTGGCGGCTG
>Ga0207693_10005596_pt1 | contig 10444 bp, 10 predicted proteins | sample LARL81metaG_FD_184347 | JGI IMG/M metagenome (GOLD analysis project Ga0207693, IMG submission 184347) | Corn, switchgrass and miscanthus rhizosphere microbial communities from Kellogg Biological Station, Michigan, USA - LAR L8-1 metaG... | ecosystem: Host-associated > Plants > Roots >... | reverse complement strand
TCGTCTCTACAATGACTTCGCTGTCTTTCCGCGTAAGCTCCGCCAGACGCGAGACCTCGTCAATCAGATCCGCTTTTGTCATACGCCTCTAGGCTCCGTAATGAATTTTGCGTGGCGCCGCCCGGCCAAGCGGCTTGGCCCTCTGCCGGGGCCTACATAACTCTCTCAGATTCAGAGACTTCGCGCAAGTTGTTGTAAAGGCGCGGAATTTTGGGCTATGGGAGCTGGGCTTTCGGGTCTAGGCAAACGCCAAGAATCGCCCGTCTTGTTCATAGCCCAAAGCCCCAAGGCCTAGAGCCCAAAGCCTAGAGCCTGAGCCCCCGCCTCTCACTTCCACATGTAATAGAACCCAACATGCTGATCCATCAGCTTTTCCCGGGTCGGGATCCACTCGGAGACATCGCCAAAGAGCAGATCGCTCAGGGTCTTACGGTCTTTTTCGGGACGCACCAGAACTGGTTCGCCGTGGATACCGACCGCTTTGGCCGTGTCGTCGACGGCGGACTGAAAGTCGGCAAGCTGGTCGACCAGCTTCATGGGCAGCGCTTGCTGTCCGGTCCAGACCTTGCCGTTGGCGATCGACTTCACGTCCTCGAACTTCATTTTGCGGCCGTCGGCCACGGCCTGGATGAACTGCCCGTGCATGTTATCGATCATGCCCTGCAGGTATTCGCGCTCGGCAGGGGTCATGTCGCGCGTGGGCGAGCCTGTGTCTTTGAACTCGCCGGCTTTCATGGTGATGTCTTTGAGCTTCGCCCACTGCAGCAGCTCGGCGTAGTTCACCCACTGTGCGATCACGCCGATGGAGCCCACGATGCTGCCGTTATCGGCATAGATCTTGTTGGTCGCGGAGGAGACGTAATACGCGCCGCTCGCGCCCACAGTCTCGATCGACGCGACAATGTGTTTCTTCTTCTCGTCGCGAATGCGCTTGACCTCGCGGTAGATCTCTTCCGAAGCGGCCACGCCGCCGCCGGGCGAATTCACGTGCAGGATGATCGCCTTGATGGAATCGTCGTCGGCAAACTTCTTGAGTTGCTGCACAACTGGATTGGGGCTCAAGATGACGCCTTCCAGATCGACGACCGCGATCTTGTCGCCAAAGGCCAGCGAGCTATCCTTGCCGGCGTGCAAGGTCACGTAGACAAGGGCGAACACCGCCAGCACAAACAGGAAAAACGCGCCCCCGCCAATCACGATCCACAGAAATGCCCGCGAACGTTTCTCTTCAGTCATAGCTTTATCGCCACCGATTTCCCACCCACGGCTGGGCTAGTTTAGCACTGCGGGCAGAGCCGCACATGCAACGCGCCTCAGTGCATAATGGCAGGATGCGTCATGCAATTCTTGGTTCCGGCGGAGTCGGCGGAGTTCTGGGCGCCTCGCTCGCCAAAGTGGGCGAAGCGGTCACGATGGTCGTGCGCGCGAGTGGCCTCGCGGAGTTTCCAGGTGAACTGCAACTCGAAAGCCCGCTGGTAGGCAACTTCAGCGCACCGGTGGAGAAATTAGCGCTCGTGCCTTCGACCGACGTGTTGTGGATCGCGGTGAAGGCTACCCAACTTGAGTCGGCGCTGAGCTCGGTTCCCGGGGCGGCGCAGATCGGCGCCGTTGTGCCACTGCAGAACGGGATCGACCACGTAGCGCGTTTGCGCGAACGCTTCGGCGACGATCGCGTGATCGCCGCCACCATTGCCGGAGAGATGGAGCGGATTGCGCCCGGGCGTATGGTGCATCCGTCGCCCTTTCTGATGCTGAACGTCGCCAGCAGCGGGCGGGAACTGCTAGGTGACGTGGCCGAAAAACTCGATACGCTGCACTGGTCCTGCCGCTTCGTCGACGACGAGGCGACCCTGCTATGGATCAAGCTCGTCTTCCTGGGGCCGTTCGCGCTGGCGACGTCGGCAGCGGGAGTGCCGATTGGCGGAGTTCTCAACGACGCGCACTGGCGTCAGCAACTCGAGAATTGCGTGCGCGAATTCTGCGCGGTGGGGATGGCCGAGGGGGCGCAGATCAATGTCGACAAGGTGCTGGCGGCATTCTCCATCGTGCCGAAAGAGATGCGCAGTTCCATGCAGAAAGACGTGGATCGCGGCAATCCGCCCGAACTCGAGGCAATCGGCGGACCGGTCGTGCGCGGGGGCGAGCGGCACGGGATTCCGGTGCCGGTCACGCGCGGGTTGATGGAAGCAGTGCAGGCGAGAACGCAAGAGGAGCGAAAGACGAGCCTGAATCGACGGAAGGAAATCAATGCCATTGACGAACGCATTTCCGAGCCGCCGGACCGCACAATGAACCGCAGGCGCAAACGGATTTGAGGGCCCGGCGTTATCCTTCCGGATTCCGAAGATGAAAGCAGGCCCTCGCGGTCCGTCTAACTGCTGCGTCTCATCGAACAGTTACCGCAGCAGTCTTGCCCATACTCCTCACCGCGGATTCTGCTGCCGCCGCTCGAGGCGTGAGAAGCGCGAGCACAGCCGCTACCACCAGGAGCGCCGGGACGTCACCCAAAAGATGTCCCACTTGGTCGGGGTTGGCCAAAGCCTGTACCGCCATAATTACGGCATGCACAACGCTCGACCACACCGTGAACCAGATTAGACTCAGGTGTTGCAGGGGATTGCGGCTCGCGATCAACAGGAAAACACCCAATGTCGCATAGACCCCCAGGATCATCTGCAGGTAGTGTGGCAAGTGGTGCGACTCTCCCGAGTGCCACGACCAGCCCGACGGCCAAATCATGACCAGGCTGTAGATCCCCACAATAAAGATCACACCGACTGCAGCCAGCGCCACGCGCAAGTACTTAAGACGACCATCTTCAACCATGGTTTCCTCCTTGAGACCAGGGATAGAACTACTGCCTCATTCCCGTCTTTTTGATTCGCCAGCCGGTGCTTCGAATTTGATTGTGAGTCTTGATTCCTTAACCACGCATCAATAACTGCGCGTAGTTCTGCCGGGAGTCTCGACTCAACCGGCCTCTTCTTCCGCTTTATTTGGATATGGATGCTCTTTCAGAGGTATTGAAGACCGTAAAGCTGGACAGCGCGTTTTTCTTCAACGCGGAGTTCTCAGCGCCGTGGAGCTTTCGGTCCCCTGCTTCGTGTAAGTTGGCGCCTTACATCAATCGTTCCGGCGGCCACGTTATCGTTTTCCATATGCTCACCGAGGGCCATGCCTACGCCCAACTTTTAGATGAGCGCCTCGCCATCGTTCCAGGAGATGTTGTCATTTTCCCGCACGGCGATTCACACACCTTCGAGAGCGACCCTTGCCCTGACGCGTTGGACGGTGAGGGCGAACTGCAACGGATCTTTTCTCAGGGACTGAAACTGTCTCGCATGGGCGGCGGAGGAGAGATTGCCCGGTTTGTGTGCGGATACATGCTCTGCGAACCGAGCCTCAGTCAAGTGTTCCTCGCGAGATTGCCATCGATGTTCAAGGTGAACATTCGCCAGGAACAGTCGGGACAGTGGCTCGAGAATTCCATTCGATATTCTTTCGCTGACACGAATGCCAATGATGCCGGTGGTCAAGCGGTCCTGGCAAAACTTAGCGAGGCTTTGTTTATAGAAACCTTGCGACGCTACATGCGTCTTCTGCCCGCGGGACAGACAGGGTGGCTGGCAGGAGCGCGCGATGCAGAGGTCGGAAAGGTGCTGGCACTGATCCATCGGCAGCCGGCAGCACCGTGGACGATCGCGACCCTCGCCCGTGAGGCGGGGATCTCACGGCCGGTGTTGGCGGCACGCTTTCGGCAGTGCCTCGGAGAACCGCCGGTCGCTTACCTCACGCGCTGGCGGATGCAACTCGGCGCACAGATGCTTAGCTCAACCAGCGATAGCGTGGCCCAGATCGCTTCCAAAGTGGGGTACGACTCAGAACAGTCCTTCAACCGAGCTTTCAAGCGAAACTTCGGCAACCCGCCCGCGCGCTACCGGAATGAGACAAAGGCTAGACTGAAGAGTGCAGAGCCGGGCAAGGATGACTTCTGCCGGCAGGAAGTAATGAGCAGGTAGTCCGCCGCAGAAAACCCAGGCCTTCGGTTGACGCGACTGTGAAATCCCACGTTTCAAAAGACGAAACGTGGGGCACGATCAGCATTTTCAGCGACTCGCCGGGGCCGGCAAATCCAGCACGATCGGCATCGCCACGAGTTGGGCGACGGCCCACTTTCTCCGCTTGCGCAGCACCGCATCCCGCGACCACGCGCCCGGCCCGTTCAACATCAGAAACAAGGCGGTCAGCATCTGCGCATACTCGGATCGGACTTCGTGCAACGCCGCCCAGAACCCCACTTGGGGAAGCGCCGGGGGCAAAGGCAATGGCGACGTCCCTAGATACATCGAAATTTTCGTCGACAGAATCGCGACGATCATCTCGGCCACAAACGGGATCGCAATCAGCCGCGTGGTCAAGCCTGCAAGCCAGAGCAGGCCGCCCCCGATCTCAAGGCCTCCGACGAAGGTGGCCGTGAAATGTGGAAACGGCATCCCGAGTTTTGTGAATCGTCCCACTCCCTGATTCGCATACACGAACTTCAAAAGTCCTTCCCAGAAAAACACGCCTCCCGCCATAAGTCTCAGGATCAAGATGGATTTTGGACCGTCGGTCGGAGGATTTCATCAGCCACGCAATTATCTTGCTCATTGTTTGCTCCTTTCACCCGATAGAACTGGAGCAAGGCTGAATTATTCCGTTGGGAAGAAATATCTCGCGAAGAATTTCTTGAGGGGGGCTTTTCGTGGGGACCGGTGCGAGGTGGTTAGTCTGGAATCACCACATGCAACGCATTCTTCATTACCCCAACCTCGACCGGCGTTCGGCAGACGTATTCTCCGTCAGCATAAACATCCAGCGGACGGTCGGTTTCCACGCGAACCTGCGCGGCGGGGAAATAGTCGACCTCTTGGATTCCAAGATGCTTTCCCAGATACACGGACGGGAAGACCGACAGCAGTTTGAGCTTTGACATGTCGCGAATCACGCAGACGTCCAGTAAGCCATCGTCCATTAGCGCTTTGGGAGCAATCTTCATGCCCCCGCCATAAACAGGAGTATTCGCGAAGACGGCGGCTACGACCGGCTGTTGCGTGCGGAGACAAAACTCGGAGGGCTCGCCTTGCGAGACACTCAGCTTCAAGTCGAACGGCCGGAAGCGAGCCAGAGCTGCGGGCAGACAGAGGGCGTAGCCTCCATGTGCACGCAACCAGCGCGGCAGAGAGTTAGCGCGCCGCGCGATCTCGCCATCGAGGCCAACGCCGGCGACGCAGGAGAAATAAATGGATCTGCTGTTTTCCGATGGACCCGGGCTGTTGTATCGCGTGTCGGGCCGAGAGTCGTTGCCGGGAGAAGACAGCGGCTGAAGCCGCGATCCCTGGGGGATCTCTAGCGGCACGGCTGAAGGCGTGCCCTGATACGAAGCTGTCACCGCAAGGGGCGTGATGACTCCGAGATCCACAACGCGCACGTTTCCCGCACCGCCCACAAACTTCCGCCATGCGCCCACCGAATCGCTCACCGACAAGAGTCCGAGCGCCCGAGCAAAGTCATTCCCACTACCTGCAGGGACGACCAGCACCGGCAGCCGGAGCTTGACGAGCGCCGCGAGATGGCGATGTGCCGTGCCGTCCCCGCCGAATACCAGGATCGCGTCGAGCCCCTCGCTTTGTGTAGGCTGGCCGACCTCCCATTCGACCTGCGAATCGCACTGGAAAGGGCGCAGATCGCGCATCGACGATCCAAGCCCGAGGATGGCGGCGGCGCGCATTTTCGGGGCAGAGGGTAACAGAAATCGGCTACCGAGACATAGCAGTCTGCGGTTTTAATACCGGCACGACGACTTGTGCCACTAATGCCGCCATGCGGCGGGCACCGGCCGTCGAGAGGTGAAGCCCATCGGAGGTCGCGTTGGCGTCTCCGAGTACTTCAGCGAAGTAACGCTTGGGGATCAGAGCGACATTGTATTTGTAGGCCAGGCGGCGCTGAATCTGGCCATAGGCAATCTTGTGTGGCAACAGCGGCAGTTCGAACATCACCAGCGTGCGCGGTGGCAGGGACACCGCCGATAGAAGTGATTCCAGGGCTCGTTCAAAATCGGCAGAAGGCACTCCCATTAACAGGTCATTTCCGCCGATTTCAATGACGACAACTTTATCCTCCTGGGTCAACTGTTTTGCCATCGTCAGCGCTTCGCTCGTCAGCGCGCCAGGCCTCGCCAAATTCCTTACGGATGTTCCACTGATCTGCTGAAGGACAAGCGGCCACGTTTGGGCAAGAGGATCGATCCCCGATGAGATTGAATCTCCGATGACGACCCAGCGGTCGCTGCGGTCTCCCACAATCGCCGGTATTGTGCGGTGAGGTAACTCCATCGCCGTGAGAATTACCACCAACGCCAGCAGAATTATGGTTGAACAAACCTGCAACCTGGTCCAACTTGAATCTGTCTTCCGACGGTTCTCTGTGATGAGCCACAACGCGAAACATCCAAGAAAAATCACATCGATCACCCATGCAAAGGGCGGACATGCCATCACAATCATGGCCAGTGACAGCCATGCAATTCCGTTTCTCATACGGGGCAACCACTGCCTCTGCAGGAAGGGGGACGCTGCGACTGTCAGCACGAGCAGCGCGACCCCCGAGTAGAACGACTCGCCTGACGCGAAGTAGAGTGCCGCGGGGTTCATCGCAGAAATCGTATCAGGTGCCATCGGCCCTCAATTTGACATCTTGAACGAAGCCAAATCGCCGGCCGCCAACTCTCCTCTGGCTATAATCAATCCGCATGCCCAACTTCGCCCCGGTCGACGAGCAAATCGCCTACATCCGAAAAGGCGCGGCGGAAATCATCCGCGAGACTGAATTGCGCGCCAAACTTGAGAAATCCCGCACCACGGGCAAGCCGCTACGCGTCAAGCTCGGCTTGGACCCTACTGCGCCCGATCTGCATCTCGGCCACACCGTCGTCCTGCGCAAGCTCAAGCATTTTCAGGACCTCGGACACACGGTCCTGTTCCTGATCGGCGATTTCACTGGCATGATCGGCGACCCCACCGGGCGTTCGGCAACACGGCCTCCGCTCACTCGCGAGCAGATCGAGCAGAACGCCGAAACCTACAAGGCGCAGGTGTTCAAGATTCTCGATCCCGTCAAGACGGTCGTGGACTTCAACAGCCGCTGGTTCTCGAAATTCTCGGCCGAGGATTTCATTCGCCTGACTGCGAAGTACACCGTCTCGCAGATGCTGGAGCGCGAGGACTTCCACAAACGATTTCACGAAGAAAAGCCAATCGCCATGCACGAACTGCTCTATCCGCTGGCGCAAGGATACGACTCGGTAGCGCTCGAGGCCGACGTGGAGTTAGGCGGCACGGATCAGAAATTCAATCTGCTGGTTGGCCGCGAATTGCAGCGTGCGTACGGGCAGGAGTCGCAGGTCGTACTGACTACACCGATTCTCGAGGGCCTCGACGGCGTGAACAAGATGTCGAAGTCGCTGGGCAACGCGATCGGCATCCACGAACCGCCGCTGGAGATGTACGGCAAGATCATGTCGGTGTCGGATGAGATGATGTGGCGCTATTACGAACTGCTGACCGACGTCACGTCTTCAGAAATCGCGAAAATGAAGCAGGATGTGGCGTCGGGCGCAGCGCACCCGATGACGTTGAAAAAAGAGCTGGCGCGCACGATCGTGGCCGACTTTCATTCGGCCGACGCGGCTACTCAGGCCGCGGACGATTGGGCAAAGCAATTTCAGAAGGATGAAGTCCCTAGCGCCGCGGAGTCCGTCTCGGTTGAGATTGAAAGAATTCAGCTGAAGACAACTAGGGATCTGTCCGATGAGAGTTCGTACTTCCCCTTGCATAAGCTTCAGAGCTCCACGTGTGCAGCTGATGAACTCAGGCTCGTAGGTTTGGATAGGCTGCTTGCTGAGAGTGGCCTCTCGTCGTCCCGGACGGAAGCCGGGCGCAGGGTCAAAGAGAGAGCAGTTTATATCGGCGGACAATTGGTCGATAGGGTCGTAATTCTAGTCTGCCCTAAGGAGCCCCTGATTGTCCGGGTGGGCAAAAAGATAAAGCAGGTGATGCTCGTGGAAACAAAATAGACCAAAGGAGTCGCCAAGCGACGCCAGAAGCTAGCCCCGCACGTAAGTGCGGATTGTGATTTGCGCGACGAGCAGAGTCGCCTTCAGGCGACGACACTCCATGCTGTGACCAATTGCACAGAGGGCGTAAACCCACCCTTGCTATTGCTAAATTGTGTCTCACACCTACGCTCTGCAATTCACTCACATCGTCTTCAGCACAAAAGATCGAAGAAATCTAATCCCAGCGGAACTTTTACCCCGACTCATTGCTTACGTTGGGGGCATCAATCGCAAGGTTGGACTGGACTCCATTGCAGTCGGAGGCACTCCCAACCATCTCCACATCCTAATTGGGTTGCCTCCAACGATGCGCCTAGCCGAGGCCGTGCAGAAACTCAAAGCCAATTCGTCGCGATGGCTCGGAGAACAGAACGTTATCTTCGAATGGCAAAAGGGATACGGCGCATTCAGCGTAAGCCCATCGATGCTGCGCATTGTGAAAACGTACGTGCAGCGACAGGAGGAGCATCATCGGGCGCGGACGTTCGATGACGAGTTCTTGCCGCTGCTGAAGAAATCTGGTGTTCAAGTCGAAAAGAAGGAAGCTCTCGGGTAGGTGTCGTCCCTGAAGGGACTCGCCGGAAGGCACCCGTACTCCCCGGACTTACGTCCGGGGCTTGCTTCTGAAGTCGCTGGCGCGACTCAAGAACCAACTGGTCCTACTTTCAAATTTCTTCCTAGGCAGATCGACAACATCTACTTCCGCGATTCCCCTCTCACCAGCCTCCGTCCCGCAACTACATATTTCCCTTCCAGCACGATCCGTATCGCTTCGGAATACGCAACGTGTTCCTGCTCGAGGATCCGCGCGGCCAGCGTATGTTCGTCATCGTCCTCGCGCACGAGCACTGCCTTCTGCACGATGATGGCGCCGTGGTCGAGTTCTTCGTCGACGAAATGAACTGTGCAGCCCGAAACCTTTACTCCATAGGCGAAGGCTTGCTCCTGGGCTTCGAGGCCCGGAAACGCTGGCAAAAGGCTGGGATGAATGTTCAGGATACGTTGCCGAAATTGCTGCACGAACCAGGGCGAGAGCAGGCGCATGTATCCGGCGAGGCAGATGAGGTCGACTTTGTGCTCCCGGAGCGCCGCCACGACGGCGCGGTCGTGCTCTTCACGGGGCACGCCTTTTGAGGGAATGGCCAGCGCCGTCAGGCCTAGCTGGCGCGCAGTTTCGAGGCCGCCGGCGTCCGGTTTATTCGAGATCACCACCGCGATGCGTGTGCTGGGGATCGTGCCGTTGGCGACATTTTTGGCGATGGCTTCGAAGTTCGAGCCGCGACCGGAGAGCAGGATGCCTAGGTTGTGCATGAGTCCCATTCATTATTCATCAGGTGGGGAAAATGCACCACGGATGTACGGAGCCAAAGCCCCGCCCATGCGGAGCTGGAACGGGGCACCCACCTGAAATTTTCACTTCTGGGAGATCGGGTTTCGTGGATCGAAGTAGCTGTGCACCGGGGTTGGCGGGCAAGAGTGCCCGCCCCACATAATCTTCACGCAGCTTACGAGTACATCACCTTGCGCTCGCCCTTCACGATCCGGCCCACGTGGAAGAACTTCTCCCCTGCGCGCTCGAGCAGGGTTTGGGCTTTCTTGAATTTTTTGGGATTCACAACCAGCAGCATACCCAAGCCCATATTAAAGGTCCGCAGCATTTCGTCTTGCGGGACGTTGCCCAGCACCTGCAGATGCTCAAAGATCGGTAGCTTCGGCCAGCTGCCCAATTCGATCACGGCTGCCATACCCCGCGGCAACACGCGTGGAAGGTTTTCCGTAATCCCGCCGCCCGTAATGTGGGCCATCGCGGAAATCACGTCGGCGTCGATCATCTTCTTTAGCGACGGCCAGTAACTCTTGTGGGAGCGCATCAGTTCGTTGCCGACTTTGTTCTTGATCTCGTTGACGTAGGTTTCCGGAGAATACTTCGCCACTTCGAACAGCAGCTTGCGGGCCAGCGCATATCCATTGGTATGCAGTCCGTTTGAAGGGAGGCCCAGCACGATATCTCCGACCTCGACCGTCTTGCCAGTGATGATCTTTTCTTTCTCGACCACGCCGAGAATGAAACCGGCGAGATCGTACTCCCCGGACGGATAGAAGCCCGGCATTTCGGCGGTCTCACCGCCGATCAGCGCGCAGCCATTGTGTTTGCAGGCTTCCGCGATGCCCTCAACTACCTTCTCCGCGACCGTAGGTTCCAGCGTTCCGGTGGCCAGGTAGTCCATAAAGAAGAGGGGGGCCGCGCCCTGCACAATGATGTCGTTGACGCAGTGATTCACCAGATCG
>Ga0207693_10005594_pt1 | contig 10447 bp, 12 predicted proteins | sample LARL81metaG_FD_184347 | JGI IMG/M metagenome (GOLD analysis project Ga0207693, IMG submission 184347) | Corn, switchgrass and miscanthus rhizosphere microbial communities from Kellogg Biological Station, Michigan, USA - LAR L8-1 metaG... | ecosystem: Host-associated > Plants > Roots >... | reverse complement strand
CGGCCGCTTCCCCGACGAGATGCGGATGTACAAGGCGCCTCCGCCGGAGATCTCATCCGAGCAGTTCTACGAGACCGATCCGCAGCGCGGGTTCGCGCGAGGGTTCTCGATCCAGACGGTCGGCCCGCTGCCAATCGAGCACGCCCAGCACGTGCTCGGCCATGGGCACTGGGGGCCGGCGCTGCGCGAGTACATGCGCGATTACAACCACTGGTACACGCTAGGGGTGCTGTCAGAGCTGTTGCCGCTGCCCGACAACCGCGTGACGCTCGCCCACGGGGTGACCGACCAGAACGGGATTCCGGTGGCGCGGATGGATTACTCGCAGTGCGACAACGACCGAAAGAACATCGCGTTCGCCAAGCAGACGCTGCACGACATCTTCGAGGCGGCCGGCGCGCAGGACGTGCTCGTGACCGATCGCTACGCGCACCTCGTCGGCGGCTGCCGGATGGGCACAGATCCCGAGCGCAGCGTGGTCGACGCCGACCATCGCGCCTGGGAGGTCCCCAATCTGTTCATCGCCGACGGCAGCGTGATGCCCACTCAGGGCTCGGCCAACCCGGCGATCACGATCATGGCACTGGCCTCGCGTCTGGCCGAGCGCCTCGACCTCAAACGCCTCGACGCACGAGGACACCGGCCGCGGTCGCGACGGCTGCGAGTCCCAGTGCCGAGCCGATCCAGTGCCGGCTGATGAACGCCTGCTCTCCGCGCACGCGGGCCTGATCGTCGAACACGCCGTGGGCACCCTCGTCGTGGTCGTCGTCGACCGGCGAGAACAGGTTCGCGCGGCGGTTGGGATCGGCGGGGTCGGGGGTCTGTTGACCGTCGATCGCCGTCTTTGCGAGGTAGCGCTCGGCGAGCGACGGAGAGATCTTGTTGCCGACGATCGTGTAGACGGTCGGGATCCCGACGTAGATCTCGCGGCGGCGGTGGTGCGCGGCCCAGTACACCGAGCGGGCCGCGATCTCGGGCTGGAAGATCGGCGGCACCGGCATCGGGTGTCGCGGCATCTTGCTCAGGCAGTGGTCGAACTGCGGAGTGTTGAGGCCGGGAAGCTGAACCATCGTGACGTGCACCTTGCTGCGGCGGTGGCGCAGCTCGCAGCGAACCGACTCCTGAAAGCCCTTGATCGCGTGCTTGGCGCCGCAGTAGGGCGCCTGCAGTGGGATGCCCCGGTAGGCGAGCGCCGAGCCGACCTGCACGATCGTGCCGCGGTTGCGCGGCAGCATCCGGTCCAGCGCGGCCCTGGTGCCCCACACGGTGCCCAGGTAGGTGACCCGGGTGGCGCGCTCGTACTCGTGCGGTGCGACGTCGTCGAAGTACGCGAAGACCGTGGTCATCGCGTTGTTGACCCACACGTCGATCGGTCCCAGCCGCTCCTCGATCGCTTTGGCGGCGGCCTCGACCTGGTCGAACTCCGCGACGTCGGCCTCGTGCGCGTAGGCGGTTCCGCCGAGCTCGGTGACCTCGCGGGCCGCCGCGTCGAGGCCCGCGCGGCCGCGTGCGATCAGACCCACGGCGGCGCCGTGGCGCGCGAACTGGAGCGCGATTGCCCGGCCGATTCCGGCCGAGGCGCCGGTGATCGCGACTACCTCGCGCTCAGCCATGTGGCGACGTTGGAGAGGTCGGCGACGAACTGGTCCATGGCGGCGTCGCGCTCGTCGTCTTCGGCGCGCAGGATCGCCGACGGATGCGTGGTCAGGGTGACGAGCTCGGCGAGGTCGGAGTCCAGCGGCCGGCCGCGGTCGCGCCCCACCCGGATCTGCGACCCGAGCAGCGCCTGTCCGGCGGTCGCGCCAAGGCACACCAGCGCGGCCGGCTTGACGACGGCGAGCTCGGCCTGCAGCCACGGTAGGCAGGCGCTCACGTGCCAGCGATCAGGCTTTTGGTGGATCCTGCGCTTGCCGCGGGCCTTGTAGCGAAAGTGCTTGACGACGTTGGTGATGTAGGCGTCGTCGGGATCGATCCCGGCGCGCGCGAGCCCCTTGTCCAGGATCCCGCCCGCCGGGCCGACGAACGGGTGGCCCTCGATGTCCTCGCGGTCGCCGGGCTGCTCACCGACGAGCATCACGGTTGCGCCGCGCTTGCCTTCTCCCATGACCGCCTGCGTGGCGCCTTCCCAGAGGTCGCACGCGCGGCACTCCTCGACGGCGATGAGCATGTTTGTCAGGGTGGGTTTTGCGGGCACTGGTGCCGGTGGGCGGTCCAGCGTCTGTTGCGCATGCGTGCTCATCATCTGTACGACCACTTACCCGAGCGATGAACGAGGTACGCATCGGCTGCTCGGGCTGGATGTACGACGACTGGCGCGGGCGGCTGTACGCCCAGCGTGAGCCCAAGCGGCGCTGGCTCGAGCTCTACGCGGAGGCGTTCGACACCGTCGAGGTCAACAACACCTTCTACCGGCTCGCCCGCTCATCGGTGGTCGAAGGATGGGTGCAGCAGACGCCGGCGGGCTTCTTGTTCGCGGTCAAGGCCAGCCGCTACCTGACCCACATCAAGCGCCTGCAGGGGATCGAGGAGGGGGTCAAGCGCTTCTACGAGCCGCTGGCGCCGTTGATCGACGCGGGGCGGCTGGGCCCGGTGCTGTGGCAGCTGCCCGAGAACTTCCACCGCGACGACGAGCGCCTGGAGGGCTGGCTGTCGCTGCTGCCCGAGGGCATGCACACGATCGAGTTTCGCCACGAGAGCTGGTTCGCCCCGGCGGTTCTGGCTCGCCTGCGGGAGCGAGGGGTGGCGCTGACGATCGGCGATCACCCCAAGCGCCCGTTCCAGACGCTCGAGGCTACGGCGCCGTGGCGGTTCGTGCGCTTTCACTACGGCGCGCGCGGGCGCGGGGGCAACTACTCGGCCACCGAGATCGAGCAGTGGGCGCGGCGGATCGCGCAGTGGCGCCGGCGTGAGGAGGTGTTTGCCTACTTCAACAACGACTGGAACGGGTACGCGCCCGCGAACGCCCGCTCACTCGCTCGCAGCCTCAAGATCGACCGGATTACAGAGTAATGACCGGCGCGCTTTGTACGGCATATAGCCGCACTAACCGCGTCGGTTGATCTGGAGCCGCTGGGTCTAGACCGTCGCGCGGTCGACCGGAAGCCCGAAGCGATCCTGCATCTCCGCAGGATCGATGTCTTCGCGGTAACCCTTCTCGTCGCCGCCGTGGGTGAACAGCACGATGCGGTCGGCCTCGAACGTCATCAACGCGTCCTGGATCGCGGTGCCCGGGTCGCTTTCGCCGGTGTCGCCGCTGGCCGACACACCGCCCTCGCCGAGCTTGTCGACCGCCGCGCGTCGCACCTCGTCGGCCTGCGCGATCGCCTCGTCGGCGTCGGACATCCAAAAGCGCAGGCCGCTCTCTGCAAGCGCCGGGGCGACGACCATCACCTCGGCGTCACTCGGGTCGATCTCGCCGGGGAGGGCGTTGCGCAACTGGTCGGCCGTGATCGCTTCGCTGGTGAGTACGAGCAGCTTCATCCCCGAGGGTGTACCCCCGGCCGCCCCCGGCTTAACTCGAGGTCAGCCGCTGTACAACGATTCGAACAGGTCGCCGTAGCGGTCGTAGATTACGTTGCGCTTGACCTTCAGACTCGGCGTGAGCTCGCCCGTTTCGACCGACAGATCGTGATCGAGGATGGTGAACTTCTTGATCTGCTCGACCCTGGCGTAGTTGGAGTTGGCGCGATCGAGCTCGGCCTGGACTATCTCGTGCACCTTCTCGTTCTCCGCGAGCGACTCCATGTCCTCGGGTAGCCCTTGCTCCTTGGCCCAGGGGACGATCTCCTCGGGATCGAGTGTGATCATCGCAACCGGGAACGGCTTGCGGTCCCCGTACATCACCGCTTGGGAGATGAACGGCGATTGCTTGAGGTCGTTCTCGATGTTGGCGGGCGTGAGGTTCTTGCCGCCGGCGGTGATGATGATGTCCTTCTTGCGGCCGGTGATCTTCAGGTAGCCCTCATCGTCGAGCTCGCCGAGGTCGCCGGTGCGCAGCCAGCCGTCGCTCATCGTCTCCTCGGTCGCCTCAGGGTTGCGCCAGTACTCGCGGAAGATGTGCGGGCCCTTGCAGAGGATCTCGCCGTCCTCGGCGATCTTGATCTCCACGCCCGGAAGGGCGCGGCCCACGGTGCCGAATTTGAAGTGATCGAGCGTCCCCACGGTGCCCACCCCGGTCGTCTCGGTCATCCCCCAACCCTCGAGCACCGGCACGCCCGCGGCGTAGAAGAACTCGAGGATGTCGGGGGCGATCGGCGCGGCGCCGCTGACGGCCTGGCGCACCTGGCCACCGAACAGACCCCGCACGCGCTGGAAGATCTCCTTGTCGGCCTGCTCGAACTGCTCGGCCAGCTCGGCGGGCACCTCGTCGCCGCGCTGCCGTCGCATGCGCACCTCGACGCCCAGCTTGACCGCCTTGCGGAACCGCTCCTGCTCCTCGTCGGAGCCGCTGGCGACCATCTTCATCGCCGCCCCGTAGAGCTTCTCGAAGATTCGCGGCACCGACGGCACATACGTGGGCTTGGTCTCGATGATCTCGGCGAGGATCTCTCGGGTGTTGCCGCCGAAGTAGATCAGCGTGGTGCCCTCGTCGACGGTGGCCAGCATCGTGATCAGCGCGAACACGTGGGCCAGTGGCAGGTACAGGTAGCTGACGTCGCCGGGCTCGACGAACTCGAGCTCCTCGACCATCTGGCACACGGCCATCGCGTTGGCGTGGGTCAGGACGACGCCCTTGGGCGCGCCGGTGGTGCCCGACGTGTAAACGATCGTGTATGCGTCCTCAGGGCTCACCTGCTCCTGGCGAGGAGCAAGCTCGCCACGGTCGCGCTCGCGGCCACGCGCACGCAGTTCGTCGAGCGACAGCTCACCGCCGCCCTCGTCGATCCCGATCACGTGCTCGAGGTCGGGCAGCCCGTCGCGCACGTCTTCGATCTTCGCGCGCTGGCCGTCGTTTTCGCAGAAGATGGCGCGGGCACCGGAGTTGCCCGCCACCCACTTGCATTCCGATGGGGCGTTGGTTGGATATACCGGGACCGCCACAGCTCCGGCCGCGGAGACGCCGAGGCTCGCCAGCGTCCACTCGAGCCGGGTCTCGGCCAGGATGCACACGCGGTCTCCGACCTCGATGCCCAGGTCGACGAGGCCAAGGGCGATCTCGTCGATCGCCTCGCCCATCTCGGCGTAGCTCAGCTCGCGCCACTCGCCGTCCCTCTTGAATCGGGCCGCTGTATGCGAACCGAACCGTTCTGCCGCGGAGCCGGGCAGGGACGCCACGGTTGACGCGATTGTCGTCGGTGTCGTATCCGCCATGGCCGCTTCTCCTTGTGAACGTCGATGCGCTGTGCTCGGGCGTTACCCCGTTGGTCACACTCTCGCACCTTCGGGTTGCGCGTGTGGCGCACGCAAGTCGTTTGAGGCCGCGAGCCCCGGGGCAGCCAAATCTGCGTAAACCCGGAAGGAGCCCGGACCATGAGCGATGAACGCAACGAGCAGACGCCCGAACGCGATCCGCACCACGCACTCAATAACCCCGTGGGCGAGCCCGACCCGACCGAATGGCCCGACCCCTACGAGCGTCGGGAGGATCCCCTGGACCCGATCGGCCCCGACGGTCAACCGTTCGGCGAGCAGCCGCACGTGCCGCCGGGCAGCCGCAGCACCAGTCAGCCGCATTCCAAGGACGACATCGAGGCCCCATACGTCGAGGGGCCGAAGCGCGACAAGCTCGATCGGTAGTTACTCGAAGCCCAGCCAGTCACGCGCGGTCTGGCCGTCAGGGACGGCGGCGACCCAGAGGTTGGTGTACCGCGAGCCCTCCTCGCTGGCGCGGTACTTGGCCGACGTCACCCATTCCTGGCCCGCCAGGTCGAAGTAGGTCACCCACACGTCAAAGCTCGTCAGACCGCCGAGGCCCCAAGCCCTGACCTCCACGGGCGTCGTCTTGGAAGCCGCCAGGCCGGAGGCGGCGCCGACATGCTTGGCCTCGCCCCAAGCGGGGGAGACGGCGCCCTTCTCGTCGCGCGGGGTGACGAACATGTGCAGATCGAGCGCAGGCCCGGAGCCGATGTTCTCGATCGGCACGAGCAGCTCGCCGTGGCCCTGATAGACGGGCATCTGCATCGTGCTGTGGATCGGCACCACGACCGGGCGATGCGATTGCTCGACCTGGCCGCGCCATCGATCGGCCTCTCGCTCGGCCACGCGTAGCGCGCGGATCACGACGACCAGCAGGGCGACCGTGAGCACCGCGAGAATCAACGCGACCAGCGCCGTCGGGTCGACATTGCCGGTCAACTGGAGTGCGTAAGGCACGGCGATCATCAACGGATGACGGCCCCGCCCTTTGTCATCGGCGGAAGCCTACGGGGATGTGGCGCATCTGGCATGGCGCTCGAGGTTGCCGCCCGGTTGGCCACGCTTGACCGCGAGGGCTTCCCGGTGTGCGAGGCTTTGCCCATGACCTCATCCTCGGCTCAGGTCAGCTGGGTCTACCTGAATCGGTATGCGTACCTGGGCGTGCAGGATCGGAGCGTCGTCGCAGTCGCGTATTGGACGCCCGAGACGCTCGGCGAGGAGTTCAGCGACGACGATCCGGGCGGGCTGAGCGAGCCCGTGATCGTCGAAGCCGGTTACTTCCTGGTGAGAGCCGACGATGGCCAGGGGACGGGTTTCGCAACCGGTCCAGAGCCGAGCGGCGAGTGGCCCGACGAGTTGCTCGGGGAAGCGGAGCGCACGCTGCTTGACTGGGACCTGTGAGTTCCCGTCTGCTTCCTGTAGCGCGCCCGGCAGGATTTGAACCTGCGACCTTTCGCTCCGGAGGCGAACGCTCTATCCCCTGAGCTACGGGCGCATGGCGTTCCGTCTCCATCCCGGAACGACCTCCGGAGCTTATCGTGCAGATCGCCGTCATCTCCGATACCCACATGCCCAAGGGTGCCCGCCGGCTCCCCGAGGCGTGCGTGGCGAGGCTGCAAACGGCGGACCTGATCATCCACGCCGGCGACCTCATCGCCCTGGAGGTGATCAACGACCTGCGCCGGCACGCGCCGGTCAAGGCCGTCCAGGGCAACGCCGACGACGCCGCGGTCCGGGCGGCGCTGCCGGTGACCGCGATCGTCCGCGCGGAGGGGGCTCGGATCGCGGTCGTGCACGACTCCGGTCTCGCGCGCGGCCGGCTCGCGCGGTTGCGATCTCGGTTCCCCGACGCCGACGCCGTGATCTTCGGGCACTCGCACCTGCCGCTTCACGAGCGCGCCGACGACGGCTTTCAGATCTTCAACCCGGGCAGCCCGACTGAGCGCCGGCGAGCCCCTGCGCGCACGATGGGCATCGCCCGCGCCCACGGCGGCAAGCTGACGTTCGAGCTTGTGGCGCTCGGCTGACAGACTGGGGCCGTGGACCTTTCGGTGTTCTTCGTCGGCACCGCCGGCTCGATTCCGACGCCTCGGCGCGGGCTGCCCGCTGTGCTCGTGCGTCGCGGCGGCGACCGCATCCTGTTCGACTGCGGCGAGGGCACCCAGCGTCAGCTCGTGAAGTCGGTGGGGCTCACCGAGCTCACAGAGATTTTCATCACCCACTTCCACGCCGACCACTGGCTCGGCCTGCCGGGCCTGCTCAAGACGTTTGACCTACGCGCGCGCGAGCGACCGCTTGCGGTGCATGGGCCGCCGGGTGTCCGCGAGCTCGTGACGATGGCGTTGCGCATCGCCGGGCGGGTCCGGTTTCCGCTCGAGCTGATCGAGCTCGAGCCCGGTGCCGAGCTCGAGCGCGATGGCTACAAGATCGCTCCCGTCCCGGTTGCGCACCGGACGCCCGCGTTCGGCTATGTGCTCTACGAGGACGAGCGCCCGGGGCAATTCGACCCGGCCACCGCCGAGCGGCTCGGCGTCCGGCCGGGCCCGGAGTTCGGTCGCCTGCAACGCGGCGAGACGATCAGGGGAGTGTCGCCCGAGCAGGTGATGGGGGCGACGCGGCCGGGCCGCAAGCTCGTGATCTCGGGTGACACGCGCCCGTGCGAGGTGCTCGCGGTCGCCGCCCACGGCGCCGACCTGCTGATCCACGAAGCCACGTTCGCCGAGGAGGAGCGCGAGCGCGCCGCCGACACGGGACACTCGACGGCCCACCAGGCCGCGTCGCTGGCCGCGCAGGCCGAGGTCACGATGCTCGCGCTGACCCACTTCTCCACGCGCTACTCGCCGGCCGTGCTGCGCGACGAAGCTCGCGCGATCTTCAAATCGACCGTGCTGCCGCGCGACTTCGACACGATTGAGATCCCGTTCGCCGAGCGCGGCGAGCCTGAGCTGATCCGCTGGGACGAGCGAACTGCCCCCGAGGCGGAGAACGCTCATGCGCTCGCGGATGCGCCTTCGTGACCGACCTCGATCGCATCGCCACCGAGCGATTGATCGGCGAGCGTCCAAGCGCTGCCGACGCCGACGAGCTGTGCGTGCTGATGCTGCACCCCGACGTGCTGCGCACGACGTGGTATGACCCGGACCCGCCCACCCGCTCGCACATCGTCGACAAGCTGGCCGGCGACATCGAGCACTGGGATCGGTACGGCTTCGGACCGTGGCTGCTGCGCGATCGCTCCAACCGGCAGCTGGTCGGACGAGGCGGGCTCAAGCACACGACCGCCAGCGGCATCGACGAGGTGGAGGTCGGATGGGCCATCCATCCCGACCGCTGGGGCGAGGGTCTTGCGACCGAGCTCGCGCGCGCGTCCGTGCAGACCGCTTTCGACGTGCTCGGCCTCGACGACGTGATCGCCTACACGGCCAACGACAACATCGCATCGTGGCGCGTGATGGAGAAGGCAGGCATGGAATTCGACCGCGAGATCGTCGCGGTCGGGCTCCCACACTTGCTCTACCGGGCACGTCGCGATCGGGCCTGATCCGCCGCCCCCACTGTTACCCTCCATCGAGTCGGCGCCTTTAACCCGGTCCCGTGAGGCCAGGAAGGAGCACGTAGCAAATGAGCAGGGTGGTCCTCGACCACGATGACGTGCGCCGCACGCTGATGCGGATCGCACACGAGATCGTCGAGAAGAATCCGGATGGACGGGTTGCGATCGTCGGCATCCATCGGCGCGGCGCGGTGCTCGCCAAGCGGTTGCACACGCTCACCAGCGAGCTGCTCGACTCAGAGGTGCCGCTCGGCTCGGTCGACATCGCGTTCTACCGCGACGACCTTTCGATTCGCCCGAGCGCGCCGATCGTCCACGCGACCCAGCTCGACTTCCCGGTGCAGGGCCGGACGATCGTGATCGTCGACGACGTGCTCTACACCGGGCGCACGGTGCGCGCCGCGATCGACGTGATCTTCGACTACGGCCGCCCGGCGCGCGTGCAGCTCGCCGCCCTCGTCGACCGCGGCCATCGCGAGCTTCCAATCCGGCCGGACTACATCGGCAAGAACATCCCGACTTCGGTACAGGAGCGAGTAAACGTGCGCGTCGAGGAGGTCGACGGCGTCGACGAGGTGACGATCGGCCCCGCCCCCGAGCGGGAGAGGGAGGCCGGGCGAGAGCCCGGCCGTTTAAGCACGACTGGAGGTCGGGCCTACGCATCAGGACGCGGGGCCGGAGGCTCCGCGGAGGATTCTCTATGAGCCGCATCGGCAGGCACCTGATCTCGATCGACGACCTCGACCGCGAGGGGATGGAGCGGATCCTCGACCGGGCCGAGTCGTTCGCGGAGGTGGCCGGGCGCGAGATCAAAAAGGTCCCCGCGCTGCGCGGGCGCACCGTCGTCAACCTCTTCTACGAGGCCAGCACGCGCACCAGCTCGTCGTTCGAGCTGGCGGCCAAGCGCCTCAGCGCCGACGTGGTCAACATCCGCTCCGCCGGCTCGAGCGTGGACAAGGGCGAGTCGCTGAAGGACACCGTCCAGACGCTCTCGGCCTACGACCCCGCCGCGATCGTGATCCGCTCGCCGCACGCCGGCGCCGCGCAGCTCGTCGCGGGATGGACGCCCGCTTCGGTGATCAACGCCGGCGATGGCAAGCACGAGCACCCGACCCAGGCGCTGCTGGATGTGTTCACGCTTCGGCGCCGGTTGGGGTCGCTCGACGGAACGCGCATCTGGATCGTCGGCGACGTGCTGCACTCGCGCGTGGCCCGCTCCAACATCCTCGCGCTCCAGCGGATGGGCGCGAGCGTCACGGTCTGCGGCCCGCCGACCCTGATCCCGCGCGAGATCGAGGCGCTCGGTTGCGAGGCGGCGGTGACCCTCGATCACCTCGAGGAGGCAGACGTGATCTATGTCCTGAGGATGCAGCAGGAGCGGATGCACGACGCGTTCGTGCCCTCGCTGCGCGAGTACGCGGTGCGCTACCAGATCAACGCCGCCCGGCTCAGACCGGGCCAGCTGCTGATGCATCCCGGACCCGTCAACCGCGGAGTGGAGCTGTCGGCCGACGCGATCGACTCCCCGCAGGCCCTGAT
>Ga0207693_10005591_pt1 | contig 10449 bp, 7 predicted proteins | sample LARL81metaG_FD_184347 | JGI IMG/M metagenome (GOLD analysis project Ga0207693, IMG submission 184347) | Corn, switchgrass and miscanthus rhizosphere microbial communities from Kellogg Biological Station, Michigan, USA - LAR L8-1 metaG... | ecosystem: Host-associated > Plants > Roots >... | reverse complement strand
CGAGCGCTGGCGAAGCAATCCAATGCTTCAACAGCGACAGTTTGGATTGCTTCGTCGCGTTGCTCCTCGCAATGACGCCTTTCGGAGCCGATTGCCTGTCGGGCAAATCACTTCGATTTTGTCGTGAGCACCTTGTTCGCGCCGGTCTTTTCGGCACGAAATCGGCTGCGCGAAAACTGAAATTTCGCAAAGCGCTTCAATCACATCGCGCCGTTCAAGATCGTGGCGCAAAAATAAATCGCTTTCCATTTTCGGAAAATCGGTAATCCTCTCCGCATCCCGCCTCATCGAAGAGGGGCGTACGCGTCGTCACGAACGTCGGGTGCGGGATGCGGTGGACGCATCATGTCAGGCGCTTTTGCGCAAGACGACTGACGTGATCGCGTACGACGAAGTCGTGTGGTCCTGGCATCCCGGTGCTGATGCCAAGTTGGCGATGATGCTTCGCATTACGCCGATGACGGGGGCAAGAAAGCCGGTCCCCGGGGAGAGCTCGAAGGAAACCGTTAAAACCACTGCGCAGGGAAGGCCGGGATGATTCCGACCGAACCTGTGGTTCCTGCCCCGTGCATTTTTTACGCACGGGGGCCATGGGTGCGGCGGGCACCCGGTCTTCCCTGCGCCCTCGTATCGAGGGCGGTTTGGCGAGAAGCATCACTCGGGCGAAACGGGCCGCGGGAATGCAGACGTCTGTCCGGATGAGAAGCTTGCAAACCGATGCCGTCGAAACCGTTACGACAGCCGCATGTCGAGAAGCCTCCGGCCTTCGGTCTTGAGCAGCTTCTTCACCGCGCTGGAAGCGACGACCTCGCCGTCATTGGCGTAGGCCTCGTGGTTCTTCTCGATGTCGTCGAGACGATAGAGATAGTTGACCATGATGCCGGCGGATTCGCGCAGGCCCTTGGTCGAAAGATCGCCGAGCCAGTTGATGCGTTCCAGCCGCGCGCCGTTGCCGAGATGGAAGCGCGCGACCGAATCGATCAGCCGTCCCTTCGAGGTGCGGGCCTTGAGGAAATAATGCGCGGCAGTCGGCTCGAGCACGCTGCGAAGCTGCGCGGTCATTTCAGGATTCTCGTACCATTTCGGCTCGTCGAGCAGCTTGAGAACGGCGCGGTCCTCGTCCGTCAGCGCTGCATCGTTGGGCTGCTTCAGCCACTGCATGAAATTCGGCACCGGCGACAGCGTCACGAAGGTGTCGAGCTTGGGCAACTCGCGGCGCAGTTCCTCGACGACCTGCTTGATCAGGAAATTGCCGAAGGAGATACCGCCGAGGCCGCGCTGGGTGTTGGAGATCGAGTAGAACACGGCGGTGCGCGCACGGTCGACCGGCACCGGCTGCCTGTCGACCGCGAGCAGGGGCGCGATCGCCGACGGGATCGTCTCGGTCAGCGCCACTTCGACGAAGATCAGCGGCGCGTCGGCGAGGGCTGGATGGAAGAAGGCGTAGCAGCGGCGGTCCACGGGGTCGATGCGGCGGCGCAGATCGTCCCAGTCGCGGATCTCGTGCACCGCTTCGTAGCGGATGATCTGTTCGAGGATATTAGCCGGCGTCGACCAGTCGATCCTGCGCAGCACGAGAAACCCCCTGTTAAACCACGAGGCGAGCAGGTGCTCGACGTCGCGATCGAGCGCCGCCAGATCCTTGTGGCCGTTCATCAACTTCAACAGATCGGCGCGCATGGCGACCAGGTCGCTGGTGCCGTTGGGCGCGCGGTTCAGGCGGCGGATCAGCTCCTGCCGCCGTGGTTCGGAGGCAAAGTGCAGATCGCCGGTGTCATTCTCGGGCGGCGTCGCGCGCCAGGACTCGATCGCCGTTTCGAGCTTCTTGCGGTCCGGCCCGAAGTCGCGGACCAGTCCCTTGAAGAAGACGAGCTGCTCCTCGGCGTCGAGATCCTGGTAGTGGTCGAGCACCTCGCGCGCCATGGCGGTACCGGACGCTTCGCCCCGGCCGGACAACAGCGCTTCGCAGAGCTCGATCAGGCCGTTGGCGTCGGGCTTTTCGTCGGTCGGGCTGGCGCGGCTCAGCAGGATGCGGCCGCGTTCGGAAATGGTTGCAAGCAGGTCGGAAAAAAAGGCGCTGGCCATGGGGCTGGGTCGAATCCGTTTATCCGGCGGAATGCTTACATGGGATTTATGGCAAAACCGATCACAATCAAGCGTCGGTCGCGTCTTGGTCAATCAATCACGACTACTCCCGGGCGACCCGACGATCCGCTCTCCCGCGTTGCGATAGGATGGATGATGTCAAGGTTATCATTTGGTGTCCATGAACTCGGTGGGGGTCTTGCCGGTCACCTGCCGGAAGGCATGCGAGAACGCCGGCACACTGGCATAGCCGAGATCGGCGGCAAGCTTCTTGACCGAGGCATTTTTACCCATTGACAGCCGCTCGATCGCCGCCGCGATGCGCGCCCGCTGGCACCAACTTTTGAAGCTGAGCTGCGTTTCGGATGCAAACAGCCGCGACAGCGTCCGCGCCGAGGTGCCGACCTTCCGCGCCAGCATCTCGATGTCATGCGCGGCTGCAGGCGCCTTCAGCACGAGATCGGCGGCGCGGCGGCAGCGCGGCTCGTGCGGCAGCGGGATGAAGGTTGCGGGGTCTTCCGCCTCCTGCAACTCCAGCATTGCGAGCTTGATCAATAGCCCGGTCCGTTCCCGCGAGTTGCGGCTGTCGAACAGCGCGAGGATTGCCTGATGCAGCAGCGGCGAAACCCGCACCACGAATTCCGATGTCAGGCCGGCATTGCGCTTCTCGCGCTTCAGCCAGGCGAGGTCGAAATAGAGCGTGCGCATCTCGATGTCGGCCAGCACGTCGATCGCATGTTCGAGCCGGGCAGGGACCCAGACCGCGCGATCCGGCGGCACCAGCCAGCGTCCTTTCGGCGTGGTCACCTGCATGGTGCCTTTGGCCGCATAGACCAGCTGCGCCTCGCGGTGCATGTGCGGATCGAGCCGAACGCCCTTCCTGTAGTTGCGCGCGACCAGATGCACGCCATCGCCGGTCGCCCGGTGAGTGGCGCGGATTTCGGCGATTGGCATTTCGGCGACAGTCATTGGCAGCATCCCGTCAGGACAAGACCCTATAACCTATCCGAGCATAGAACGGGAATCGTCATGAACAGCCCCTCCAGGGTGATCGGCTTCGTCAACGCCGCGCACTTCATCGACCATTATGCGATGCTGATCTTCGCCGCCGCGGTCATCATCATGGGACCGGCGCTCGGCATGACCTATTCCGAGCTATTGCCCTATGCGACCCCGGGCTTCATCGCCTTCGGCGCGGGCTCGCTGGTCACCGGCTGGCTGGGTGACCGCTGGAGCCGCCGTCACATGATGGTGATCTTCTTTCTGGGCATCGGCTTGTCGATGATCTCGGTCGGCCTGGTCCAGACCCCGACGCAGCTCGGCGCGGCGCTGCTGGCGATCGGCCTGTTCGCCTCGATCTACCATCCCGTCGGGACCGCCATGATCGTTTCCTATGCCGACAAGCTCGGCCGCGAGATGGGCATGAACGGCGTCTGGGGCAATCTCGGCGTGGCGTCGTCGGCGCTGGTCACCGGCGTGGTCGGGCAATATCTCGGCTGGCGCTTCGCGTTCATCTTTCCGGGCGTTATCACGATGCTGCTGGGCGCGGCCTTCGCGTTCTCGGTGGTGCATGAGGATCGCAAGGGCTCGAAGCAGGCGGCGGCGCAGGCCCGCGTCGCCAAGCGCGACATGTGGCGGGTAATCCTCGCGCTGCTGATCGTCGTGATCGCGATTTCTACCACCTTCAACGCGGTGACGGTCGCGCTGCCAAAATTGTTCGCGGAGCGGTTGGCTGGTCTCACCAGCAGCCCGGCGCTGCTCGGCGTGATCGCGGCCTGTGTCTATGTGTTCGGCGCGATGACGCAATACACGATCGGCAAGCTGCTCGACCGGCATTCGCTCAAGACCGTGGCGCTGCCGCTGTCATTCGTGCTGGCGCCGTTCCTCTATCTCGCCGCGACGCTGTCGAACCTGCCGTTGATCCTGGTCTCGATCGGCATCGTGATGGGCGCGTTCGGCCAGGTCACCGTCAACGATGCCATGGTCGGCAAATACACCAGCGAGGAATGGCGCTCGCGCGCCTATGCGGTGCGCTACTTCGTCGGCTTCACCGCGGCCGGCGCGTCGGTCGGGCTGGTTGCATGGCTCTATGAGCGGGGCGGCTTCGTCACCATGCTGCATGCGTTCGCAGCGCTGTGTTTGCTCGCAGTCGCCGCCGCGATCATCCTGCCGCAGGAGATCAGGACGCCTGCTGCGGAGGCGGCGTGAGAGTGGCGTCATTGCGAGCGAAGCGAAGCAAAGCAATCCAGAATTTCTTTCGTCGCGTTGCTCCTCGCAATGACGGCTGTAGTTATGGTCCTGCCTGTGCAACCGTCTCGGTCGCGGGTGCCTTCTTCTTCCGGTCCTCTCGCCAATTGGCAAAGCGCTGCACGACCACGAAGAAGGCCGGCACGAACAGCACCGCAAGACAGGTCGAAGCCAGCATGCCCGAGAATACGGTGATGCCGATCGACTTGCGGGCGTTGGCGCCGGCGCCGGTCGCAAGCACCAACGGCAGCACGCCGAGGATGAAGGCGAATGACGTCATCAGGATCGGGCGGAAGCGGGCACGGGCAGCCTCCACTGCGGACTCGATCACCGCCTTGCCGTCACGCTGCAATTCGAGCCCGACCTCGACGATCAGGATCGCATTCTTGGCCGACAGCGCGATCAGAAGGATGAGCCCGATCTGGACGTAGAGATTGTTGTCGATCTTGAGCGCGGTCAGGACCGTCATCGGTCCGAGCAGCGACAATGGCACTGCGAGGATCACCGAGATCGGCGAGTACCAGCTTTCATATTGCCCGGCGAGCACGAGATAGACCAGCAGCATTGCAAGCCCGAACACATAGTAGATTTGGTTCGAGACAGCCTTCTCTTGATACGACATCGCGGTCCAGTCATAACCGGCGCCGGGCGGCAGGGTCTTGTCCGCGATCTGCTCCATCAGGCTCAGCGACTGGCCCGAGCTATAGCCTTGTGCGGGCAGGCCAACGATCGTCGCGGATGGATAGAGGTTGTAGAGGCTGATCAGCGACGGGCCGACCGACGGCGTGATCGTCGCCACCGTGCCGATCGGGACCATGTCGCCATTCTGGTTCCGCACCATCATATTGGCGATGTCGCGCGGAGTGAGACGGAATTTTGCGTCGGCCTGGGTATAGACCTGGAACACGCGGCCGAACTTGTTGAACTGGTTGACGTAGGACGAGCCGAGATAGGACGACAGCGTCGAGAAGATCTGGTCGGTCGTGACGTGCAATGTCTGGGTCTTGATGCGGTCGACCTCGACATTGAGCTGCGGCACGGTCGCGCGGAACGGCGAGGAGACACGCTGCAGCGCGCTCTGGGTCCCTGCGTTGGCGACCACGGCGTTGGTGATCGCCTGCAGCTTGGCGTAGTCGTTGTTGCCGTCGCGCAGCTCGAGCTGCATGGCGAAGCCGGCGGCATTGCCGATGCCTTGAATTGGCGGCGGCGGCAGAACCAGCGTCCGCGCCTCGATGATGCCGCTGACCTTTTGGTTCAGCCCGACCACGAGCGAGCGGAGATCCTCGCCGGGTCCGCGCGCGTCCCAATCCTTCAGGATGATGTAGGCAACGCCGGCATTGGCGAGGCTCGCGCTATTGTCGAGCGCGGAGATGCCGGCGATCGTGATCACCTGAGCCACACCGGGCGACTTTCCGACCGTCTCGCTGACCTGATTGAGCACCTTCTGGGTGCGGTCGAGCGCCGCGCCATCAGGCAATTGCACGGCCGCGATCAGGTAGCCCTGGTCCTCGATCGGCAGGAAGCCGGTCGGCACGCGCGACAATCCGTAGCCGCCGATGCCGATCAGGGTCAGCGCGACGATGACCGAAATATTGGCATGCCGGGCGAGCGAGCCGATCAGCCGCGCATAGCCGCTTTCGAGCCGGTCATAGACGCTGTTGAAGCCGCGATAGAACCAGTTGCGCTGCTCCGGCGGAACCGGGCGGCGCAGCCACAGCGCGCACTGCGTCGGCTTCAAGGTCGCTGCGTTGATCGCGGACAGAAGCGCCGTCGCCGCGATGACGAGCGCGAATTGCGCGTAGATGCGCCCCGTGAGTCCGGGCAGGAAGGCCGCCGGCAGGAACACCGAGATCAGGACCAGCGTGATGCCGACGATCGGTCCGAACAACTGGTCCATCGCCTTGATCGCGGCATCATGGCCATTCATGCCTTGCTCGATATTGTGAGCCGCGCCTTCGACCACGACGATCGCGTCGTCCACCACGATGCCGATTGCGAGCACGATCGCAAACAGCGTCGACAGGTTGATGGTGAAGCCGAGCGCCGCCATGCCCGCGAAGGCGCCGATGATCGTGACGGGCACGGTGGTCGCCGGCACCAGCATCGCACGCCAGTCCTGCAGGAACACGAGAATGACGATCAGCACGAGCACGCCGGCCTCGATCAGCGTCTTGTAGACCTCGTTGATCGAAGCCGAGACGAACTTCGTGGTGTCGAACGGCGTGTCGTATTTCATGCCCTGGGGGAAGCTGCGCGCGAGCTCGGACATCTTCTTCTCGACTGCCTGCTCGACCTCCAGTGCGTTGGCGCCGGGCGACTGGAACACGCCGATGCCGGTCGCGGGCTGATTGTTGAGCGAGAACTGCTGGCTGTAGGTCTGCGCGCCGAGTTCGACCGAGCCGACGTCACGCACCCGCGTGACGTCACCATTGCTGCCGGTCTTGACGATGATGTCCTCGAACTGGCTGGCGTCGTCCAGGCGGCCGTTGACGTTCAGCGTATACTGAAACGGCTGGCCGGGCGGCGTCGGCGGCGCGCCGACCTGGCCGGCGGTGACCTGCTGGCTCTGCTGCTGGATCGCCTGGATGACATCTTGCGGCATCAGCCCGCGCGCCTGCAGCTTGTTCGGATCGAGCCAGATCCGCATCGAGTACTGCCCCGCGCCGAACACAGTGACGTTGCCGACGCCCGACAGCCGCGAGAGCTCGTCCTTCAGATTGATGGTCGCGTAGTTGCTGAGAAAAAGGCTGTCGAACCTGGCGTCGGGCGAGGTCAGTGTCACGAACAGAAGGATCGAGGTCGATTTCTTCTGCACGGTGACGCCCTGGTTCTGCACGGACTGCGGCAGTTGCGACAGCGCACTGGAGACGCGATTCTGCACCAGCACCTGCGCGAAGTTCAGGTCGGTCCCGATTTTGAACGTCACTGTCAGGGTGTAGGTGCCGTCGGCGCCGCTATAGGACTGCATGTAGAGCATGTCCTCGACGCCGTTGACCTGCTGCTCGATCGGCAGCGCCACCGTATCGACCAGCGTCTTAGCGCTGGCGCCGGGATAGCGCGTGGTGACCTGCACGGTCGGCGGCACGACATCCGGATATTGCGCGACCGCAAGCCGGAACAACGACACGCCGCCGATCAGCATCATCAGGATGGCGATGACGTTGGAGAGAACGGGCCGCTCGATGAAGAATTTGGAAATCATGTGCCGGTCCTATTTGGCCGACGCGGTGGGCGACTCGATCTTCTGCAGTTGCGGATCGACCTTCTGGCCCGGGATCGCCCGCAGCAGTCCGGCGACGACCAAGCGGTCCTCCGGTTTCAGGCCGCTCTCGATCACGCGCATGCCGCCGGCCTCCAGCTGCCCGGTCTGCACCTTGCGTTGCTCGACGACATTATCGCCGTTGACGACGAGCACATAGCGGCCGCCCTGATCGCTGCCGAGCGCGGTGTCGGGGATGAGCAGGGCATCCTGCTGCGTGTCGATCGGCACGCGAACGCGGACGAAAAAGCCGGGAAGCAAAATGCGGTCCGGATTGGGGATGACACCGCGCACCGCGAGCGTACCGGTCGATTGATTGACCGTGGGCGCAGCGTAGTCGAGGTTGCCCTCGTGCGGATAGCCGTCTTCGGTCTGCAGGCCCACCGCGATCGGCAAGCGCGTCAGGTCGCTCGCGGTAATGCCCCGGCGTCTTGCCTCGGCACGAACCCGCAGCACGTCTTGTTCGCTGACGGTGAAGTTCACATAGATCGGATCGAGCGCAACGATGGTCGAAAGCTGCGTGGGCGAGGACGCGCCGACCAGCTCGCCGATCGAGATCAGATGTGCGGTCACGATACCATCGAACGGCGCGGTGACCTTGGTATAGCTGTAATTGACCTCGGCAATTCTTGTGTTGGCCTGCGCCTGCTGGAGATTGGCCTGGGCGTTGTCGCGCGTGGAGGTCGATGTATCGAGCGTTGCCTGGGACACCGCTTGTCGTGCCACCAGGTCCGATTGCCGCCTGAAATCCGCTTCCGCCTGTTTCAGCGATGCTTCCGCGCCGGCCTGGGCGGCCCGAGCCTGGTCGAGCTTGAGCTTGTAGGTCTCCGGCTCGATCGTGAACAGCGTCGTGCCTTGCTTGACGTAGCTGCCGTCCTTGTAATCGATCGATTCGAGGAAGCCCTGGACCCGCGCGACGAGATCGACGGATTTGATCGGTGCGGTGTTGCCGGTTGCGTCGAGATAGCGCGTGATCGCACGCTGCACCGGCACGGCGACGTCGACCTTGGGCGGCGGCGGTGGTTGAAACGTGTTCTGGTCGCAGCCCGTGAGCAAGGCGAGAGAGAGTAACGCAATGGCGGCGCGCATTGTCGGCCCGTGACTTCGCCGGCCAAGCGGCTTGGGACATGGCGGAAACGCAGGCGTCATTGCAGGTCACCATTTCAAAAAGCCTGTGAACAGGCTTCCCGCGCACTTCAATAGCAACAATCGACGGACAGTGGAACCGGAAAGGCAGCAATGCTTCACGGCCTCTTGCCACATCTCGGCCAAAGCGATTTTATCGCCGCATCTTGCGGATGAAGATTTGAGGATCGGTGCAACCGAACCCAAAGCAAGGGCGGGCGGGGAGGAGAAGTCTGATGTCAAAGCGACCGTGGCTTTGCAGTGCAATTCTTGTGATAGGGGCAATGATGATGGCGATGGCTGCAAATGCCGATGGCTTGAAGGATGAAATCGCGCCGACCGGCAAGCTGCGGGTCGCGATCGGGATCAGCGCGGCCGGCGGCGCGTTCTGGTCGACCAAGACGGAATCCGGCGGCTACGCCGGCGTGCCGGTCGATCTCGGCAAGGACATGGCCGCGCAGCTTGGCGTGCCTGTCGAATACATCGCCTATCCCAATTCCGGACAGGTCACGGATGCTGCGTCCAAAGGTGCGTGGGACGTCACCTTCCTGCCGCAAGACCCGGAGCGCGAGACCAAGATGTCGTTTGGCCCGATCTACGAGGTCGCTGACGCGACCTACATCATCAAGGCCGGCTCGACGATCAGCGATTTCGCAACGCTCGACCAGCCGGATATCAAGGTCGCCGCCGTCAACAACACCACGACCATGCGCGGCGCGCAGGCGCATCTGAAGAATGTCAAGGTCACGGGCTACCAGACCTATGACGAGATCTTCAATCTCCTGAAAAGCGGCGAGATCGACGCGTTTGCGCTGTCACGTGACCAGCTCAACGCGATGGCGAAGAAGATTCCGGGCACCAAGGTGCTCGACGAGACTTTCAAGAAGACGGTGACCGCGGTCGCGGTGCCCTTGAACCATCCGCAGTCGCTGGCCTTCGTCAAAGAGTTCATGACGCAGGCCACCACGAACGGAACCCTGCGCAAGGCCTATGACGCCAACGGCCTGAAGGATTCGCCGATCCGGACGCAGTGAGAGGGCTGGTCGCCGCCCCATCTGGCGGCGCTCGCTGTCAGTCGTTCGCTTCGGGCGGGAGAAAATCGACTTCGTGATCGGCGGAGATGCGCACGACCTCCGCCGGATCGGTCAAATTATGGAGCTTGTCGAATAGCGCTTCCAGCTTCTGCATCGGCGAGACCCAGAACAACGCACGCGCCGGCTTGTCTGACTTGTTGAAGTAGCCATGCGGAATGCCGCGCGGCAAGCGCACGAGATCGCCGGCCTTGGCCTGCACCCAGACGCCGTCGAGCTTCAAGTCAAGCACACCTTCCTGCACCAGGATGAACTCATCCTGGGTCGGATGCACATGCACAGGCACGAATTGTCCGGGATCACTGTTGGTCTCGAATGCGAAGGTGGAATCGGTCACAGCCTTCGGGAAGTAGACCTGGCCGAGAATGTTCCAGGTCTTGCTGCGATATCCCTCGCCGTTCGGGGTGATGCCTTTCTCCAGTACCGCCATGATGTCCTCCTGCCGGTCGATAACTCCGCGTAGCATCGGACAGTGAGGTGACGGAGTCTATCGGAGAAGTGAGGCGATGCAGCCGTAATGACTGAGGGCATTCGTCGACGAGCGGTCCCCCATTCTCCCTCTCCCCGTTCTTACGGGGAGAGGGTCGGGGTGAGGGGTTCTCTCCACGGATTCAGTCGCGGAAGACCTTTACCTCCTCAGCC
>Ga0207693_10005589_pt1 | contig 10451 bp, 8 predicted proteins | sample LARL81metaG_FD_184347 | JGI IMG/M metagenome (GOLD analysis project Ga0207693, IMG submission 184347) | Corn, switchgrass and miscanthus rhizosphere microbial communities from Kellogg Biological Station, Michigan, USA - LAR L8-1 metaG... | ecosystem: Host-associated > Plants > Roots >... | reverse complement strand
CGAGGCGCGGGGGCGCTCCCGGGATCGACGCGATCTCGCCGTGGGTGTCCCCGAGGTCAGGTGTCGCCGCGAAGAGCAGTCGCGTGTACGGATGGCGGGGCGCGTGGTAGAGGTCGTCCACCGAGGCGCGCTCGACGATCTCCCCCGCGTACATCACGGCGCCGCGGTCGCAGAGCTGCGCGACGACGGGCAGGTCGTGCGTGACGAGGACGAGGGCAAGCCCGAAGTCGCGGCAGAGGGCGTCGAGCAGCTCGAGGATCTGCGCCTGCACCATCACGTCGAGGGCCGTGGTCGGCTCGTCGGCGATCAGGACCTTGGGGTCGCAGGCGAGTGCCATCGCGATCGCGGCGCGCTGCCGCATGCCGCCGGAGAGCTCGTGCGGGAACCGGCTTGCTCGACCGCGCGGGATGCCGACGGACTCGAGCAGCTCCCCCGTCCGCGCCCGTGCGGCGCCGCCGCGGCCCCGGCCGTGCAGCTCGATCGCCTCGACGATCTGCGAGCCGATCGTCCGGACGGGATTGAGCGCGTTCATCGCCCCCTGGAACACGATCGCGAGGTCGACCCACCGATGCGGACGTGCGCTCGCCTCGCCGCCCTCGAGGATGTCCTCGCCGTCGACGAGCACGCGGCCGGCGGCGCTCGCCGTCTGAGGGAGCAGCCCCATGATCGCGAGCGCGGTCGTGGTCTTCCCGCAGCCCGACTCGCCGACGAGGCCGAGCCGCTCGCCCGCATCGAGGGTAAGGCTGACGCCCTGAACGGCGTGCAGCTCGCCGCCCTCCTGGAGGTCGAACCAGACGTGCAGGTCCTGCACCTCGAGCAGCGCGCTCACAGCGACTCGGCGCTCCGGCCGACGAGCGGGCGCAGCCTGAACGTGTGCGCCGAGATGTGCGCGACGCGGAGCCGCGGGTTCAGCGCGTCCTCGAGGGCGCCGCCGATCAGGCTGCAGCTGAGGATCACCAGCGCCACGAGCGCGCCCGGCGGCACGATCGCCCACCACGCGCCCGAGGAGATCGCCGCGCGCTGGAAGGCGTTCTCGATCACCTTGCCGAGCGAGATCCGGCTGGGATCGCCGAGCCCGAGGAAGGCGAGCGCGGTCTCGTCGAAGATCGCCACCGCGATCGTAAGGACCGTGTTCGCGATCAGCAGAGGCGCCACCTGCGGCAGGACGTGGCGCACGATGATCCGCGTGTGGCCGGCTCCGAGCGCCCGCGCGCGCTTCACGTAGACGCGCTCGCGCACGCTCTTCACCTGGGCACGGAGCACGCGAGCGGTGCTCGTCCAGAGCAGGATCCCGATCACGATGATGATGTGGAAGAGGCTCGGCCCCCAGATCGCCGCGACGACGATCATCAGCGGCACGTCGGGGATGACGAGGAAGTAGTCCGTGATCCGCATCAGGATCGTGTCCGTCCTCCCGCCGAAGTAGCCGGCGGCGATCCCGACCGTGCCGCCGATCAGCATCGAGACCAGCGTCGCCGCGAAGCCCACGATCAGCGAGATGCGGAGACCCCAGATCAGGAGGGTCACCATGTCGACGCCGCCGTCGTCGAGGCCGAGCGGATGGCTCCACGACGGGTGGCCGAAGACCGGGCCGACCTGCTCGTGCTGGTCGTACGGCGCGATCCAGGGCGCGAGGGCCGCGACCCCGATCAGGATCAGCAGGATGACCGCGCCGATGGTCGCCGAGGGCCGCCGCCGGATCGTCCGCCAGATGCTCTGGCTCCGCTGTGCCGTCACGGGCTCCGCGATCGCGCCGGGCTCGCGGATGAGCACGCTCACTCGGTGATCCTCGGATCGAGCTTGAAGTAGAGGAGGTCGGCGAGGAGGTTGAAGAAGACGACCGAGACGGTCAGCACGAGAAACGCTCCCTGCAGCATCGGGTAGTCGCGCTCGAGCACCGCGTCGTAGACGGCGCGGCCGATCCCGGGCCACGAGAACACCGTCTCGATCAGGATCGCGCCGGCGACGATGTAGCCGAGCGACAGGGCCACGAGCGTCGCGATCGGTAGCAGGGCGTTCCGGAGCGCGTGCTTCCGGACGATCGCCCAGGGGCTGAGCCCCTTCGCGCGCGCCGTGAGCACGTAGTCCTCTCCGAGCGTCTCCAGCATTGCCGACCGGACGATCAGCGTGTACTCGCCGAAGAGGACCAGGCCGAGCGTCAGCGACGGCAGGATCATGTGCTTGAGGACGTCCTCGGTGTGCGTCCACCAGGACGGGTTGATCAGGAACTCGTCCGACATCCCGCCCGTCGGCAGCACGCCGGCGAAGAGGATCACGAGCATCAGCCCGAGCCAGTGCGTCGGCATGGAGTAGAACGCGAGCGCGGTCGTGACGCTGCTCCCCTCGGCGAGCGTCCCGCGCCGCCACGCGGCGATGACGCCGGTGAGGGTGCCGACGACGATCGCGAAGAGCGTGCCGAGCAGGACCATCGGGATCGTGTTCTTCAGCGCGGTGGCGAGGTTGCTCGAGACCGGCTGCGAGTTCGCGAAGGACACGCCCAGGTTCCCGTGTGCGAGCTGCTTCAGGTAGAGGACGTACTGCTCGCCACGGGACTTGTCGAGGCCGAACTGCTGCTTGATCGCCTGGCGGAGCTCCTGGGTCGCGTGGGGGACCCGGGACAGGTTCGAGACGGCGCTGCCCGGCGCGAGCCGGAACAGCACGAAGTTGATCGTGATCGCCACGAAGACCGTGACGACCGCGAACATGACCCGCTTGACGATGTAGTCGGCGCCTCTCATGTCCTCGGCTCGCCGGCGGAGGGGCCCGGGATTCCTACTTCTGGTGCACGCTCGTGAGCGAGAGCTTGGAGAGCGAGTTGAACGGCCCCTGCGGCGACGGTACGAGCCCCGTCCACTTGGAGCTGAGGGCGTGGACAGAGTCCTGGAGGGCGAGCCAGATGTACGGGCGCTGGCCGTACAGGTACTGCTGCATCTTCCAGACGATCGAGCGTCGCTTCCCCTGATCCGGCGTCAGCTGCTGCTTGGAGTACATGCTGTCGTACTGCTTGTTGCAGTAGCCGCTGTCGCTCCAGCCGCCGTACTGGGCGCACGTGACGACCGACAGCATGAAGTCGGGGTCGATGAGCGAGACCCAGTCCCAGAGCGCGAGGTCGAAGTTGAGGTACTTGTTGTTCGGCGACGTCATCAGGTCGAAGGCGGCGGTCGAGTCGAGCGCCTTCTGGCGCAGCTGGACACCGATCTTCCTGAAGTCGGCCTGGAGGATCTGGAACGTCCGCGGCACGCTCTGCACGTCCGTCGGCGCGATCACGTCGTACGCCATCTTGTGCCCGTTCGCGACGCGGATCCCGCCGGGTCCGCGCTTGTAGCCCAGCTTGTCCAGGATCTGGTTCGCCTGCGCGATGTCGAACTTCTCCGGCTTGAGCTTCGGGTTGTGCCAGGCGCCGGTCGAGGAGGGGACGATCGAGTCCGCGGGCTTGGCCCTGCCGAGGAAGACCACGCGGATGATGTGGGCGCGGTCGACGGCGTGCGCGAACGCCTCCTTCACCTTCAGGTTCAGGAGCTCCCGGTTCTTCGTCTTCTTGAGGTTGGAGTTGATGATGAAGTCGGTCTGGTCGACGCCGGGGACGTCCGTGATCGTGAAGCCCGCGTTGTTCAGGGTCTTGATCGCGGTGGCCGGGACGGCCTCGATCGCGTCGATCTCGTGCGCCTTGAGCGCGGAGACCATCGCGTCGTCGTTGCCGAAGATGCGCAGCCCGAAGCCGTCGACCTTCGGCTTCGGCCCGTAGAACGAGTCGTTCTTCTGGAAGAGCGCGATCTCGTTCTTGGTGTACTTGACGAGCTTGAACGGCCCGCCGCTCACGACGGGCGGGTTGTTCGGAAAGGTCTTCAGGTCGGCGCCCTTGTGGCCCGTATGCGCGCTCCAGACGTGCTTCGGGAGGATCGCGAACTGCTGGAACTGCCCGAGCACGTTGCCGGGCGCGGCCTTGTAGTGCACGACCAGCGTCGTCGGGTTCGGCGCGTCCGCGCGCGTGATGTGGGCGATGAGCCCCGCCGCGTTCGCTGCGCCGCCGCTCTGGTACTTGATGTCGGTGTTGATCGTCCACGCGGCGTCCGCGGCGGTCAGCGGCTTGCCGTCGGACCACTTCGCGTTCGAGACGGTCTTGAACGTCCAGGTCTTGCCGCCGTTGGACGGCTTCCACGAGCGGGCGAAGTCGGCGACGAAGCGCTTGTTCGAGCGGTCGTACTGGATGAGGAACGGATAGATGTACTCGAACATCGAGTAGGCGTCCTGGTTGAACGCGACGTACGGATTGAGCGAGTCGATCCCGGAGCTCGTCGCGATCCTGAACGTGCCGCCGTCCTTCGAGCTCGAGCCTCCGGCCGAAGCCGCGAACGCCGCGACAGCGAGCGCGCACGCGCCGAAGACGAACGTCGCCAGCCAACGCTTTCTCATTTGCCGCCCTCCTCCTCGCCTCCCGGCCGGAACGCCGGTTCGTCGACGGTGAGCGTACGCCGGTCGGCGTCGAGCGTGCAACGGACGCCGAGCGGCAGCGCGGCCAGATGCTTGCCGTGGCCGAGCGGGAGCTTGTAGAGGACGGGGACGCCGAGCGGCTCCAGATGCTCCTCGAGGACGTCCTCGAGCGACCGCGACCGCGCCCAGTCGGAGGACTGGCGCAGGTCGCCCCAGTCGCAGTCGGCCATCTCCCCGACCACGATCCCGGCCGCCTGCTGCAGCTTGCCGGCCGCCGCGAGCTGGGTCAGGAACCCGTCGACGTAGTACGGCGGGGCCTTCACGTCCTCGAAGAAGAGGATCGCGTCGGCGAAGTCGATCTCCCACGGCGTGCCCATGGTCTGCATCAGGAGCCACAGGCAGCCGCCGACGAGCGGGGCCGTGACGCGCCCGCCTACGAGCGCGCGCACGTACGGGTCGTCCGGATCGCGCGGGACCTCTCCCGTGCCGTCGCCGCTGAGAACCTCGAGGAGGCGGCGCCGCGTGAACTGGCTCGTGTCCTTGTCGCCCACACCGACCAGGCCGTACGCGTACAGCGTCGCCAGCCCCGTGCGCTGGCGGATCGCCACGTGGAGCGCCGTGATGTCCGAGTACCCGAGGAACGGCTTCGGGTTCGCCGCGATCACGTCGAAGTCGACGAAGGGGATCGTCTGCGCCGACCCGTACCCGCCCTGCAGGCTCTGGACGACGTCGACCTCGTCGTCCGCGAACAGCGCTGCGAGATCGGCGGCCCGGCTGCGCGGATCGCCGGCGACGTAGTCGTCCCGGGCATAGACGCCGTCGGCGAGCTTGACGCGGTAGCCCTGCGACTCCCACCACTCGACGCCTCGGAGGATCTCGGAGCGGGCGTCGTACGGGCTCGCGAGCGCGGCGACGCCGATGGTGCCGCCGGGCGGCAGGGGTGCGGCGAAGCGGGTGGCCTGCGTCATGCCGGGAGGTCTCCTTTCCGTGGTCGCGGCAGCGGGAAGATCCTCCCGGACGCGGCAGCGGCCATGCGGTCGAGGCGGCGCTCCAGCTCGCGGCGCGCCGCGGCCAGGTGGCGGCGGAGGCTCGCCTCCAGCCACGGGCCGGGCGGACGGGCGCCGGGCTCGCCGCGGAGCGAGGCGAGCTCCTGCCACAGGTCGGGGCCGATGTCCGGGTCGCCCTGCGCGCCCCAGCACGCACGCGGCGCGCCGCGGCCACGGCGCCCGCGCTCGATGCGGAACGCGTCGTGGCCCAGGTCGGCGCAGAGCCAGTTGAGGCCGACCCGTTCGAGGATCTGCGCCGCCCGGCCGTGCCGGCCGGCGGCGATGTCGGTCAGTGCGCGCTCGAGCAGCGGCACGTCGGCGGCCGTCTGCTCGTGCGGGTACCGCGCCGCCTCGCGCGCGTCGAGCCCGTGCAGCCCGCGTCCCACTGCGGTGAAGCGCGCGCGTGAGCCGTCGTCCTCCGCCAGGCCGCGAAGCGCACGGTCGAGCCGAGCGTGCCGCAGAGTGCCGAGCGACCGGCCCAGATGCTGCGCCCGTGCGCCGAAGTCGAGCCCGGCGTCGTTCGCCTCCTGGAGGAAGCGCGCGCACACGCGCGTCAGCCGCTCCAGGTAGTCGAAGTCGACCGCGTCGGCGGTGTCGTACTGCGTGTGGTACTCCGTGCGCTCGAACTCCGCGGTGAAGGTGGAGACGTTCATTCCCGGCACGCCGGCGGCGAGGAACGGCCACACCTCCGTCCACGTCGACGGCTCGTCGAGGCGGAAGCCGTGGGGGAGGAGCCCGTCGCGCTCGGCGCGCCGGCACAGCGCACGCGCCCAGCGCGCCAGCTCGGGCGGTGCGTCGACGACGAACGGCGCCGGGCGGCCCGAGCCCTCCACGTTGAGGTAGAACGGCGAGCCGGTCGACCACTCGCGGTGCTCGACCACGATCTGGAACCAGGCGCCGTAGCACCAGTCGTAGGACGACCCGGTGATCCCGTACTCCTCGGCCGTGTGCGAGACGAACGCGATCGGCGTCGCCGGACGGACGCCTGCGTCCGCGAACGCCCGCGCCAGCGCGAGGACGACGGCGATCGCGCTCGCGTCGTCGAAGGCGGCCCCGAACCAGCCGTCGTGGTGGCCGGCCACGATCGAGGGAGCGCCACGGCGCCGGCCGGGGAGGACGCCGACGACGTTCACGGCCGTCGCGCCCTCGGTCAGCCGCGCTTTCAGGACGACGCGCACGCGCTCGCCCACGTGCGCGCGCAGCCGGTCGGCGTCCTCCCGGCTGACGGTCACGCACGGCGGCCCCTCGGCGTGCCAGACGCCGTCGAATGTGCCGACCGCGTCCTGCGCCTGGTAGTACGGGCCGCCCTCGGGGCACGTGACGACCATCGCCTTCGCGCCGCGGAGGCCGAGCTCCAGCCCGACCATGTAGGGCCAGAGCGCTTCCGCCTCCCAGTCGACCAGGACGACCTTGCCGCGGAGGTCGAGGCCTTCGACCTGCCTCCGGCCGCCGCGGCCGACCGCGACGAGCTCTCCTCGGACGCCGCGCGAGCCCGTTTCCGGGACGCCGCCGAACGAGGCGCCGACCAAGCGTTCTCCGCCGTCCACCTCGACGAAGGCCTCCTTCAACCGCCAGCCGTCGACCGGCACTGGCTCCTCGACCACGTCCGGCACCCCCGCATCGCGCAGCTCGTCCGCGACGAACGCGGCGGCGGCGCGCTCCTCGGGAGTTCCGGCGACGCGGAATCCGAGCGGGTGCGACCGGAAGGTCTCGAGCCGCTCGACGACCTCGCGCAGGTACCCGGCGGAGATCGCGGGGCTCTCGTCCACGCGCGTCACGCCGCCTCCTCGACGCCGAGCAGGACCTCGCGCACCAGCCCGCCGAGCGTGGGCAGGTCGTAGCCGCCCTCCTGTACGAGCACCGTCGGGACGCCGAGACGGCCGAGGACGCGACCGGCCTCGCGGAACCCGGCCGGTGTCACCGCGAGCGGGCTCTCGGGATCACCCGCGGCGGCGTCGACGCCGAGCGAGACGACGACGGCCGCGGCGCCGCGGCTCCAGGTCGCGAGCCGCTCGACCGCCCCGAGCCAGACGTCGTCAGCCGTTCCCGGAGCGAGGGGGAGGTTCAGGTTCGCCTCCTCGCCGGCGCCGCTGCCGGTCTCGTCGGCGAAGCCGAGGAAGTGCGGGAACCAGCCCGCTCCCGGGTCGACGTGCACCGAGCCGACGAGCACGTCGGCGCGGTCGTAGAACAGCTCCTGGGTGCCGTTGCCGTGGTGGGCGTCGACGTCCAGCACCGCGACCGGGCCGTCGAGCGCCGCGGCGAAGGCGGCCGCGGCCAGCGCCGCGTTGTTGAGGTAGCAGGAGCCGCCGAAGCAGGAACGGCAGGCGTGGTGGCCGGGCGGTCGGCAGAGCGCGTACGCGACAGGCGCGCCGTCGAGGACGAGGTCGACGGCGGTGAGCGCCGCATCGGCCGCCGCGCGTGCCGCAATCCACGTTCCGGGCCCGACGAGCGTCATCGTGTCGTACGTGAAAGCGCCCGGCCTGGCCCAGACCGCGGCGGGAGCGGCGGCAGGACGGCCGGACGTCAGGCCCGCGTGCGCGAAGACGTACGGCACGACGCGGTCCTGACCTGGGGCCCGGTCGAGGCCGGCGCCGAGCCAGGCGTCCCAGGCGGTCTCGAGGTACTCCAGGAGCGCGCCGTCGTGCACCTGGAGGAGCCTGTCGTCCGGATGACGCTGCGCCGGTACGACGGGCGCGCCAGCGTCCGTCAGGGCCTCGAGAATCGCGTCGGCCCGTTCCGGTACTTCGGTTCCCGGCGTTCGTACGCCGACCCAGATCTCGCCGCCCGGGTCGTGGCGCCGGCAGTCGTCGCTCCAGACCACGGGCATCGCCAGCGGCACCGGCCGACCCTACAGCGGTTCTATCCGTGCGGAACCGGCAGCCGGATCGTGAACGCCGTCCCGCCGGGCGAGCTTCCGACCTCCACGTCGCCGCCCATGGCCTGGGTCAGCTCGCGGACGATCGAGAGGCCGAGCCCGGTCCCGACCGAGCGGTGGCCGTTGTAGCGGCGGTAGAGGAAGAAGCGCTCGAACGCATGTGGGAGCTCCTCCTCGGTGATCCCGGGGCCGGTGTCGATCACGGCGAGCCGCCCGGGTGAGGCGGCGAGCGTCACGGTCCCGCCGGGGGGCGTGCAGCGCAGCGCGTTCTCGACCAGGTTGGACGCTGCCTGCAGCACGCGGCCCGGGTCCGCGACCGCCGGAGCCGGGCCGTCCTCGTCCAGCCGCAGCTCGACGCCGAGCTCGCGGGCGCGGGCCGAGTGCCGCGACGCCGTCTCGCGTGCGATCTCGCCGAGGTCGAGCGCGGCCGGCTCGATGTCGAACCGCTGCCGGTCGAGGCGGGCGAGCTGGAGGAGGTCGGCGATCAGCCGTTCGAGCCGCTCCGCCTCGGTGCGGATCACCTTGCCGGCGCGCTCCGGCGTCAGGACTCCCTCCTCGAGCCCCTCGGCATAGCCGCGGATCGCGGTCAGCGGCGTCTTCAGCTCGTGGCTGACGGACAACAGGAACGAGCGCTCCGCCTCGCGCGCGCGGCGCAGCTGCTCGGCCATCGTGTTGAACGACTCCGCCATCGCCCGCAGCTCGCTCGACCCGGTGAGCGGAAGCGGCTCGAGCTTCTCCCCGGCGGCGAGCCGGCCGCTCGCGTCGGCGACGCGGACGACGGGCCGCGCGATCCCACGGGCGAGGACCCACGCGGCCACGGCGGCAAGGAGGCACCCGAGCGCGCCCGCGGCGACGAGCGCGACCCAGAACGGGCGGCTGTCGGCGCGCACCGAGCTAGCCGTGCGGAGGAGCACGACGACATCGCTCCCGCTCGCCTCCCGGGCGTAGAGGTACTCGCGCCCGTTGACGGTGAGCCGTCCCGACGTGCCGTCGGGCAGCAGGAGCTGAGCCTGCCGGCGCGGCAGCACGCTGAGCCGTTCGTCCTGCGTCGTCAGGAAGCGGCCGAGCGGCCCGGCGGCCGGATGGAGGTTCTCGTTCGCGAGCAGCGCCACCTGGCGTCGCAGCCCGGTGAGCGCGTTGTCCTCGATCGAGCGCCGGACGAGGTACGCGCCGGCGAGCAGGGACACGGAGACGGCCGCGAGCACGGACGCCGCGATCGCGAGCCCGAGTCGGCTGCGGAGTGAGATCAGGACCTCCTGGAGCTCTGGCCGTCGCGCACGCGATAGCCGACGCCGCGAACCGTCTCGATCAGGCCGGGCCGGCCGAGCTTCTTGCGCACCTGCGCGACGTGGACGTCGACGGTGCGCGTCCCACCCGCGAACGAGAGGCCCCACACCCGGCCGAGCAGTCGGTTGCGGCTGACGACCTGGCCTGCGTTGCGGGCGAGCTCCGCGAACAGCTCGAACTCGAGCTGCCGCATCGGCACCGGCTCGCCGCCGACCCGGACCGCACGGTGCCGGAGGTCGATTTCCACGTCGCCGAGCTCGATCACGCGTGTCTCGAAGGGATCCGGCTCGGCGCGCCGCAGCACGGCGCGCACGCGCGCCACGAGCTCGCGCGGAGAGAACGGCTTCGTCACGTAGTCGTCGGCGCCGAGCTCCAGCCCGATGATGCGGTCGGTCTCGTCGTCACGCGCAGTCAGGATCAGGATCGGCACGCGGCCGCCGGCGCGGATCTGGCGGCAGACGTCGAAGCCGTCCGCGTCGGGGAGGCCGAGGTCGAGCACGACGAAGCGCGGGTCGCGCCACTCGACGGCGTTGAGCCCGGCCTCGCCGGTGCGCTCGAGGACGACCTGGAAGCCCGCGCGCTCGAGGTAGGCGCCGACGAGGTCGCCGATCGCCTCGTCGTCCTCGATCACGACGGCGACGCCGCTCACGGTCGGAACGCCCTTACCGCAGTGACGATGTCGCCGTCGTGGACGACGACCGCGACGTCGCCCCGCTGGAGCCGGCGCAGGCGCACGCGGCGCCCGTCGAGCTTGACGATCGTCGCCGCCGTGATCCGGTAGCGCATGCGCGTGCCGTCCAGCTCGCGCATCA
>Ga0207693_10005588_pt1 | contig 10451 bp, 7 predicted proteins | sample LARL81metaG_FD_184347 | JGI IMG/M metagenome (GOLD analysis project Ga0207693, IMG submission 184347) | Corn, switchgrass and miscanthus rhizosphere microbial communities from Kellogg Biological Station, Michigan, USA - LAR L8-1 metaG... | ecosystem: Host-associated > Plants > Roots >... | reverse complement strand
TCGCCGTCGGGCTCGGCGGGACTCCGAGGTTGCAGACCGTGATCGCCGATCGGGGTGACTTCGGCGACGTCTGCGTCGGGGAGTTCGTCGACCGCGACCTCGTGCTGAACAACGCCGGGGTATGCCCGCTGCACATCCGGGAGATCAGCTCCACCTCCCCGGCGTTCCGGGCTCCACGGGTGAACGGCTTCCCGCTCGTCGTGGCACCCGGGACCTCCCTCACCGTCCCGATCCGGTTCCGGCCGCAGGCCGCCGGCCGGGTCACGGCCGCGCTGCGGATCATCAGCGACGCGCCCGGCCTCCCGGCGATCGTCGAGGTCTCGGGGACCGCGCCGACGCCGCGCCTCGCGGTCTCGATCGCGGACACGGGGGCCTTCCCGGACACCCGCCTGGGCGACGTCAGCGACGAAACGCTCACCTTGTCCAACAGCGGCAACTGCCCGCTCACCATCACCGCGATCACATCGTCGTCCACCGGCTTCCTGGTGCCGCAGATCCTGGCCTCCCCGATCGTCATCGCCCCGGGCGGGGTCCTGGAGCTGACCCTGCGCTTCCAGCCCACGGACGTCGGAGATGCCACCGGGACCATCACCATCGTCAGCGACGACCCGGCCAGCCCGGCGGCCCTCGACGTCAGCGGGCACACTCCAAGCGACGGCTGACCATAGTTCCCGCGGCATCCCGTGCTCCCCGAGCTTGGCGGCCCGGCAGGCGGCGGTGATGCATCTCGGCAAGCCGCTTTCCGGCTAGCGGGAGCTCGGGCCGGATCCTCGGTGTCATCGGCGGGCTGTGGACGTCTACCATGTTTCTCGTGCTCCGCTCGCTAAGGCACGCAGCGTGACGCCCGGCGCGGTGATGGCCGCCGAGATGGCCGAACAGCCCGGTCGGCTCGCGGCCCTGCTGTCTCGGGCCGAGGAGATCGCCGGCCAGATCCGCGAGGTGCTGCCGGACCCGCTGGCGGGTACCGTCATGATCGCTCGCGGGTCGTCTGACCACGCCGCGACGACTGGCCGGTATCTGCTGGAACTGGCTACCGGCCGACCGGTCGCGTCAGCGTCGCCCAGCCTGTACACCATGTATGGCGCGCGCACCGACTTCACCGGCTTCCTGGTAATCGGAGTCAGCCAGTCCGGCCGTACTCCGGAGATCGTGCGGTCTGTGCACGCCGCCCGGGAGGCCGGCGGGCGCACCGTCGCGGTGACCAACGACAGCTCAAGTCCGCTAGCTCACGCCGCGGATCTGACCGTGTGCCTGGACGCCGGGCCTGAGCGGGCGGTGCCGGCAACAAAGACCGTGACCGCGGAACTAGCGGTGTTTACGCTGATTGCCCAGGCTGTCGGCGATGTAGGATTCGGTCCCCAGGTCCGGGACGAACTACCCGGTCAGGTCGCGGCGGTGCTGGAGGATCCGGCTCCCGCCGGGGAGGTCGCCGGCTGGCTGGCCGGGCAGACCAAGCTGGTAGTCGTGGCCCGCGGGTTGCTGTACGGCGCGGCCGCGGAGGCGGCGCTGAAGGTGGAGGAGACCACATCGCTGTTCGCCACCGGTTACTCCGCGGCGGACCTGCGGCACGGCCCGATTGCCGTCGCCTCAACGCACCCGCCGGTGCTGGCGTTCGCCCATCCTGGCCCGGCCATGGCCGACACCATGGAACTGGCCGGGGACCTGCGGAATCGCGGCGCGGATGTCCGGCTCGCGGGTCCCGTCAGCGGCTCGGCCATGCCGTGGCCCGCGCAGGCACCGGAGGTGGCCGCCCCAGTGCTCGCGGTCGTGCGGGCGCAGCAGCTAGCGCTGGCGCTTGCCCGCCGGCTCGGCCGTGACCCCGACCAGCCAGCCGGCCTGAGCAAGGTAACCGCGACCTGACCGCCTATTGCGCACCACGCTCCATCGCGACCTGTCCGGGATGTTCGCGTTGCTCCTCCAGGAAGACTTCGCGGATCTGTTTCGGCCCGAACGGCCAGTGGTGGTGGTACCTGGCCCAGCCGAGGTAGGCGACGACCCCGGCGGCGAGCCACACGGTGGACCAGATGAGAGCGGTGCCGGTAGCCGAGGCGTAGACATACAGCCATCCGGCCAGCGCGGCCAGGCTGGGCAGGGGGTACAGCCACTGCTTGTACGGCCGGATCAAGCCGGGCTGACGGCGGCGCAGCACGGTCAGCGCGACGATCTGCGCGATGGCCTGAACCCAGATGATGACCGCCAGCAGCACGTTGATGACTGTCGTCAGCGTGAAGAAGCTGCCGACTGCGGTGATTACCCCCATCACCAGGAGCGACACGTGCGGAAAGGCATACTTCGGGTGGAGGCGGCCGAACACTCCGAAGAAGAGCCTGTCCCGGGCCGCGTGGAACGGCACCCGTGACCCGCCGAGCAGGCCGGCGAACACCGATGCGAAGGCGGTGACCAGGATGAGCACGGTGACCACGTCCGCTGCTGTCCGGCCCCAGTTGTGCGTGACCGCGAGCGAGGCCACAGAGGTGGAGTGCGCCACTTGGGGCCAAGGCAGGACGCCCAGCACGCCGATGTTCATGGCCAGGTAGATGACCATGATCGCGGCGATGGAGATGATGATGGACCGGGGCATCACCTTGCCTGGATTGCGCAGCTCACCGCCCATGTAGGCGGTGGTGTTGTATCCGAGGTAGTCATAGATGGCGATGAGCAGCCCGGCGCCCAGGGCTGTCGCGAATCCGGCTCCGAATGCGTTGTGCGGGTAGTGGAATGCGAAGGACGGGTGGAAGTCGCTGTAGGAGGCGGCGATCGTCAGGCCTACCGCCAGCAGCATGATGATCCACAGCGCCGTAGTGATCACCCTGATGGATTCGATCTTGCGGTACAGCAGGAAGATGATCGCTGCGATGATGCCGATCCCGATCAGGTGCATGGGCCAGTAACTCAGATCGGGCAGAAAGTAACCGAGGTACTGTTCAAGCCCGATGATGCCGGTCGCCATGATGAGCGGAATGGTCAGGATGATGGTCCAGATGAACAGGAACGGCATCAGCTTGCCGGTCCGGTACTGGAATGCCTCCCGCAGGTACAGGTAGGTGCCCCCAGCTCCGGGCATCGCCGCGCCCAACTCAGCCCACACCAGCCCATCACAGATCGCCAGCGCGGCACCAGCGACCTAACCCACGATCGCCTGCGGGCCGGAAAAAGTGGCGACCATCAGCGGGATAGTAATGAACGGTCCAATGCCGACCATTTGGGTCATGTTGATCGCAGTCGCTGAGAGCAAGCCCACTGATCGGCGGAATGCCTGGCCGCCAGCCTGCCCGGCCGCGGCCTCCGGCTGCCGCGGATTGCCTTCTGCGGAGTCTGCCATGACAACTCCAACCTTCCGGCTTGTACAGGCCCGGAGCCCCCGCACCGGCAGTCCGGACCCGAAACCGAACGGGGTGACGGCGGTGCCGACGAGGCCTCAGCGCTGCGGCACCGGCCACTTTCTTCAACGCGGATCCGCGCCTTCCCTCTGGGCCGGGAAGTAAACAGCAGTTATCAGGGGCGCGCCTCGTAGACGGCGTTGAACGCGGTTTCGGCGGCCCGGCGGAACCGGGTGAACCCTGCCTGCTCAGCCACCTCGCGGATCGCCGTCTCCCCAGCCTGGGCGCCGAGGGCATACCCGCCGGGCTGGGAGCGGGCGCTCGGCACGCACAGGAACGTGGAGAACGAGTAGTACACCCGGCTCACCGGGTTGAGGTTCCCGGCCAGTGTGTCGCCAGCCAGCGGCTCGACGATCAGCCAGGTGCCGTCGTCATCGAGTGCCTGCCGGATGTGCCGGGCCGCGCCAACTGGATCGCCCATGTCGTGCAGGCAATCGAAGGTCGCGACCAGGTCATAGCCGGTTCCGGAGAAGGTCTGCGCGGACGCGGCTTCGAAACGGGCACGGTCGGCGAGGCCGGCCTCGGCGGCCCGCTTGCGGGCGATGTCGACCGACGCCTGGTGGTAGTCCGAGCCCATGACTTTCGCCTCCGGGTATTCCTGGGCGATTAGCAGGCTCGAGGCCCCGTGGCCGCAGCCGACGTCGGCTACCCGGCCGCCGGCGGACAGCTTATCCGCCACGCCGTCGAGCGCCGGGATCCAGCTGGTGGTGAGGTTGGCGACATAGCCCGGCCGGAAGAACATCTCACACCCGGCGAACACGTCCTCGTGGTGCTCGTGCCAGCCCATCCCCGCACCGGTACGGAACGCCTCGGTGATCTGCGATTCAGCCCGCAGCGCGCCGAGGGCCAGCACGAATGCCCCGGGCAGGTACAGCGGCCCGTCCGGGTCGGCCAGCGCGAATGCCTGCTCCTCGGTCAGTGAGAACTGCAGGGTGGCGGGGTCGTAACAGACGTACCCGCTCGCGGCCTGCCCGCGCAGCCACTCCGCGAGGTAACGCAGGTCGGTCGCGGTGCGCTGCGCTAGCTGCTCCGCGGTCACCGGGGCCTCAGCCAGGCTGCGGTACAGCCCCAGCCGGTGCCCGACGACCACGTTCCCGGCCGCGATCGCGGCACCGAGGTCGGTGACGAATGTACCGAGGAATTCTTGCAGCTTGTCCTGGTCGATGGTCATGACAGCCTCCTGTTCGCTGACGGTGATGCCGCCAGCTTTCGCAGGCTCCGTCTTTGGCTCCGTCAACGTGGCGTCAACAGCGAAGCCGGGATCCGCGACCGGACTTACAGTTAGGACATGCTCCAGGTGCGGCTGCTGGGGAGAGTGACCGCCGAACGCGACGGCGAGCAGCTTTCGCTCCCACCGCAGGGCCGTCGGCTGCTCGCGTTCCTCGCGTTGCGTCCGGGACCACATGACCGTGAGGCCGTTGCGATTCAGCTGTGGCCGGGCAGCGGCGGGCCCGCGGCCCGCGCGAGCCTGCGCACTGCCGTGTGGGCGCTGCGTAAGGCGGGCGGCAACGAGGCGCTGATCGTTTCGCGGACGGCGATAGGGCTGCGCCCCGAAGCGGTCACGGTGGATCTGGCCGACGGCCGGGACCGCACCGCCGCCGGTGACGCCGCGGCCGCGGCCGTCCTGTGTCGCGGCGAGCTGCTGCCCGGATATGTCGAGGACTGGGCCGAGGCGGCGCGACGGCAGCTGCGGGCGGAGCTGGCCGAGGTGCTGGCCGGGCGGTCCGCCGCAGCCGAGCGCGACGGCGACGCGGCCCTGGCGGTGCGCTGGTCGCGGCTGCGCTGCGAGCTTGACCCGCTGGACGAGACGGCGCACGCTGGCCTGATCCGCCTGCTGGCCGCGGCCGGTGACCGGGCCGGCGCGATGATCACCGCGCGGGAGGTGATGGGCCGGCTGCGGGCCGAGATCGGCGTGCCGCCGGGCCCGTTGCTGCGCGCCGCGATAGCCGAGGCGCGCGGCCCGGGCGGGGCTGCGGTCCCGGCCGCCCCGGCGCAGGCGCGGCCGCTGTTCGGCCGGGCAGCAGAGCTGCGCACGCTGATGGCGGCCTGGACGACGGCGCGGGCCGGGCACGGGCGCGTGGTCCTGATCACGGGAGAGGCCGGCATCGGCAAGACCCGGCTGGTCACCGAGCTGGCCCGCCGCGCCGACAACGCCGGGGCCCGGACCGCGGTCGGCGCCGGGGTCGACGTCGGTGGCGAAGCGCCGCTGGCGATCTGGCAGGAACTGGTGCCGCAGCTGGCCCGCACGGTGCCCGCCCCACCAGGGCAGGCCGAATGGCCCGCGGAACTGGGCAGGCTGGCCCCCGATCTGGCCGCGCGGCTGGGACGCGATGCGCCGCCTTCTCCGGTCGCCTCGCCCGAGCTGGAGCGGCTGCGGCTGTTCGACGCGGTGCTGCGCCTGGTGGAGTGGGCCGCGTCCGGCCGTCCCGTGCTGCTGGTCGCCGAGGATGTTCACCGGGCCGACCCGGCCAGCATGCAGCTGTGCGCGCATATCGGCCGGCGACTGGCCGCCCGCCCGGTGCTATTCGTGCTGACCCGGCGCGACCGGCCGGATCGCCCGGCCGCCGACGCGCTGCTCGCCGACCTGGCCAGCCGCGGTGTAGAGGTCACCGAGCTCGAGCTCGGTCCGCTGACGGCAACGGAGATAGCGGCGGTCGCCCGCAGCGTGGCCAACCTGACCGACGATGCCGTGGAACAGGTGGTCAGCGCGGCTGACGGTAACCCGCTGCTGGCGACCGAGAGCGCCCGGGCGCTCTCGGCGGGCCGCAGCGCCCCGCCACAGAACCTGCGAGCCGCCGTCCGTGCCGCCACCGGAACGCTGCCACGTACGGCGCGCGACCTCATTGAATTGCTCGCCGCCGCCGGGCGTGAGCTGTCCGCGGCCGAGCTCGCCGCGCTTCCGCTGGCCGATCGCGACGCGGCCGAGGAAGCCGTCCTGGACACCGGGCTGATCTCCCGCAGCCGGGCCGGGCTGCGGTTCCGGCATGCCCTGCTGGCCGAGGCCGTCCGGGCCGACCTGGGCGGGCAGGGGCGCCGCTACGGACAGCTGGCGCTAGCGATCGAGGATGCTGCCCTGTCTCCGGACGGGGTCGCCGCGGAGGTAGCCGGTCATCTGCACCGGGCCGGACGTGATGACCTGGCCGGGCCCCGGTGGCAGCGCGCGGCCCGCTACGCCCGGTCGCTCGGCGCGATGCCCGAGGCCGTCCGGTTCTGGGCCGAGGCCGTGCGTTGCGACCCGGATGCGGTGGATGTCCGGCTGGAGCTGGCCGAGGCGTTCGGCTGGCTCGGGCAAGACGCCGAGTTCGAACGGGAGTGGCAGACGGCCCTGGTCCGGCTGCCGGAAGAGCGGCAGTCGGCGGCCTGGAACTGGCGCGGCCAGGCGCTGCGCACGGTTGTCTGTAATCCGCGTGCGTCGCTCGCCGCCTACCAGCGGGCCTGGGAGCTGCTGCCAGCGGATGCACCGCAGCCGCTGCGGGTGGACATCATGCTCGGCGCCGCCTGGTGCGAGTCGGCGGCCGGTGACCCGGAGCGCGCCCGGACGTTGCTGGGGGAGGTGGCCTCACTGGCCGCAGACCTCGATGACACGATCGCCGCGCAGATGGCCAATTCCGAGCTTGGCTCGCTGATCCGGCTGGGCCGGTTCGCCGAATGCGAGGCGGTGGCCGACCGGGGCGCGGCGGCGGCGGCCCGGGCGGCCCGCCCGGACGTCGCTTACACGATCTGGATCCAGGCCGCGTGCGCGCTCAGCGCGGCCGGCCAGCTGGCAGGGGCGCTGCGGGCCACGGACGCGGCGGTCGCGGCGACCCGTGGCCTGACGGTGATCGAAGTGCCATGTCTGGCCGCTCGCGCATTCGTGCTTTCCCGCCTCGGCCGTCACGCCGAGGCGCTGGCGCTGGCCGCCGAGCAGCTGGCCAAGGCCGAACGGATGGACTCGTCCGCGGCCGTGTCACTGGCTCGCCACGATGCGGGGCGGATCTCGCTGGCGGCCGGGCGTCACTCCGAGGCGGCAAACCTGCTGGAGCAGGCGCTGGCCGGAGAGGCCGAGGTGAACCGGCCCGCCGCCCGGCTGGCTCGCGCGGAGGCGCTGGCCTCGTCCGGCCGCCCGGAGGAGGCCGCTGCCGAGCTGCGCCGTGCCGCCCTGGAGCCGGTCCGCGGCAGCGACCAGCCGTGGGCGCTGGTGCCGCAGGTGGCGCGGGTGCAGGGGCTGATTGCGCTGGCCCGCGGTGACCGGGCTGAGGCCCGCCGTCGGCTCATTGAGGCCGCCGCGGGCTGGCGGCGTCACCAGGAGCACGATACGGGTGCTGAGCTCCTGGCCAGCTTCGTGGACCTCGGCCGGGCGCCGATCGTCGGACTGGTCGAGCCGGAATGGGAACTGCGACGGCTCACCGCTGAACTAGCAGGCCTGGACGAGTTCACGGAGGTGTCCTGATGCCGGGATTCGCCTTGACCGCCCGATGCCGCGCTCCCGTCGAGGAGGTGTGGAAGCTGCTGTTCGACCCGACCCGGTTCCCGGAATGGTGGGCGGGCATCGAGGCGGTGCGCCAGGACGCGCCCGGAGAGTTCACGCAATGGCCGACGGGCTACCCCGATTTCCCCATGCCGCAAAAGCTGCGCGTCGAGGAGGCCGGCGAACGGGTGACGATCTCCTGCCAGGTTTCCGACATCGACATCGTCTGGCAGCTCGGCGAGGCGGGCGCCGGCACATCGATCAACGTGAACGTCATCCTGCCCGAGCGCGAGGCACACCGGCTCGACGGGCAGCAGCAGGTCATCTCCGAATCGCTGCGCCGCCTCACCGCGCTCGCCGAAGCCGCATCGTGACCCCGCCAAACCGTGTCCCTGGCGTCAGGCAAGGCTGCATTGACGTTTCGTTGACGGAGCCGCAGACGGGGTCCGCGGAGGCTGGCGGCTGACAGTCCGGCATTGCTGCCGGACGACGAGGAGGCCGCAGTGGGCGAGCAGGCGGGATATGACGTAGTCGTGGTCGGCGGCGGGGCGGCGGGCTGCGTTGTCGCCGCCCGGCTGAGCGAGGAAGAGAGCCGGCGGGTGCTGCTGCTCGAAGCCGGGCCCGACCACCGGGTGCTGATGCCCGCTGACGTGCGGGACGGCTGGCGGCCCACCACCCGGTATGACTGGGGCTACGTCGCCGAGCGGGACGCCGTGGGCGTCGCTCGGCCGCTGCCGCGGGGCAAGCTGCTGGGCGGATGTTCCTCGACCAACGCGACATTCGCGCTACGCGGCCATCCGGCGGATTACGATGCCTGGGCGCGCGCCGGTAACGACGGATGGTCGTTCGACGAAGTGCTGCCGTTTTTCACCCGGCTGGAGAGCGACGCGGACTTCGGCGGGGCACCGTGGCACGGCGATGGCGGCCCGCTGCCGATCCGGCGCTACCGCGACGACGAGCTTACCGACGTGGCCCAGGCCGGCCTGGAAGCGTTCGAGGAAGTCGGCTGCGCGCGGCTGCCGGACGCGAACGCCCCCGGTGCCGTCGGTGTCGCCGCCCTCCCGGTCAACACGCTCCATGGCGAGCGCATCAGCACCGCGCTTGCCTACCTGCCAGCCGGCCGGCCACGGCCAAACCTGACGGTGCGCTGTGACGCCGAAATCAGCGGCCTGGTGATCGAGCGGGACCGTGCCGTCGGCGTGCGGCTGGCTTCGGGCGGCGAGATCCGGGCCAGCCGGGTCATCTTGTGCGCGGGCGCGTACGGCAGCCCCGCCCTGCTCATGCGGTCGGGTATCGGGCCCGCCGGGCACCTGCGTGAACTCGGCATTCCCGTCGTGGCGGACCTGCCTGGCGTCGGCGCCAACCTGGCCGATCACCCTGCCGTCTCGGTTGATTTCGGCTATGACCGGGAAGCTCGCCCGGCCCCGGCGTTCCAGGTGGCCGCGACCCTGCGCAGCGAAGGCGCCGGCCCCGACGGGCCGCCGGACCTGCAGTGCATCGTGGGCGGCCCGTTCGCCGACAGCGGCGCAGGCACATTCTTCCTCGCCGTCGCGTTGCTCAAGCCCAGGTCACGGGGGACGGTACGGCTGCGGTCCGCCGACCCGTCGGCTGCCCCCAGCATCGATCTGGGATACTTCCGTGAACCTGCTGACCTGGACCGGCTGGCCGCTGGCCTGGCACGGATCCGGGAATCAGCCGCAGCTGCCGTGATCGCCGGACTCTCCTGCGGAAGCGAGCTGGCGCCGGGGCCCGATGTCGCCCACGGGGACCGGGACGGCCTGCGCGAATGGATCCGCCGCGCCGCGTGGACCTATCATCACCCGGTCGGCACGTGCGCCATGGGCCCGGCGCCCGGCTCCGGCTCGGTCGTGGACGCCGCCGGCGCGGTCCACGGGATCGACAGCCTGACCGTGGCGGACGCCTCCGTGATGCCGGACATCCCGTCCGCCAACACCCACCTACCCACGGTCATGATCGCCGAACGTATCGCGGCGCTGCTGGTGACCAGCCGCACTCGCGCTGCCCGGTCCCGGACACAGGGAGGAACATCATGAGCGGCATCGCCGAACTACACGCCCAGGCGCTGGACATCACCGGCCGCATCGTGGCGGGCATCCCGCCCGGTCGCTGGCACGTCGGCACACCCTGCCAGGGCTGGGATGCGCGGGCCCTGCTCAACCACGTCGTCTCCGGAAACCTGTGGGCGGCCGAGCTCGCCGCTGGGGCAACCATCGAGAGCGTAGGCGATCGCCTCGGAGGAGACGTGCTCGGCGCCGACCCTGCCCGGTCATACGCCGTATCCGCGGAAGCCGCCGCGGCCGCTTTCCTCCGCCCCGGAGCCCTCAATGCCCCCTGCGCCGTCTCCTACGGGCCAGTCCCCGGATCGGTCTACGCCGGGCACCGGTTCCTTGACGTGTTCATCCATGGCTGGGACCTGGCCACCGCGACCGGGCAGAGCGCTGCCCTCGATGCCCGCCTCATGGAGGCTTGCCGTCAGGTCATCGAACCGCAGCTGGAACTCTTCCGGCGAGTCGGCGCGCTCGCCTCCGAACTGCCGGTCCCGCCGGACGCCACGCCCGAGACCCGGTTCCTCGCGATGCTCGGCCGCAGCGGATGACCGCGAT
>Ga0207693_10005587_pt1 | contig 10452 bp, 9 predicted proteins | sample LARL81metaG_FD_184347 | JGI IMG/M metagenome (GOLD analysis project Ga0207693, IMG submission 184347) | Corn, switchgrass and miscanthus rhizosphere microbial communities from Kellogg Biological Station, Michigan, USA - LAR L8-1 metaG... | ecosystem: Host-associated > Plants > Roots >... | reverse complement strand
GGCGGGCGGGTCGGGCCGGCTTCGACACGGTTGGCTCGGTGGTGGTGCAGGCCCCCGAGCACGTCGTGGAGAACGAGCGGGCGCTGGCCAAGGCCGGGGACGATCCGAAGAAGCGCCGCAGGGTGGTGCGCAAGAAGCCGTCGGACGGCTTCGTTTCCTGGGGCCCGCCCACCTTCGACCGGCTGGTGGCCGCGGAGCCCGAGCCGCTGCAGTCCAGCTTCGCGGTCAGCCACTCCATGCTGCTGAACGTGATCGCCCGGCCAGGCGACGCGTTCGCCGCCATGCGCCACCTGCTGACCGACAACGACGAGGATCCGGCCGCGCAGCGACGCCACATCCGGCGAGCCTTCGCCATCTACCGGGCGCTGCTGGCCGGCGCCGTGGTGGAACGGCTGGACGAGCCCGACGAGCAGGGGCGCCGCTGGCGGCTGACCGTGGACCTGCAGGCCGACTTCGCGCTCAACCAGCCGTTGTCACCGTTCGCTCTGGCCGCGATCGAGCTGCTGGACCGGGACTCGCCCGGATACCCGCTGGACGTGCTGTCGGTCATCGAGGCCACCCTCGACAACCCGCGGGAGGTGCTGGGCGCGCAGCTGTTCAGGGCACGCGGTGAGGCGGTAGCGCAGATGAAGGCGGACGGCATCGAGTACGAGGAGCGGATGGAGTTGCTCGAGGAGGTCACCTACCCGATGCCCTTGGCCGACCTGCTCGAAGCCGCCTACGACATCTACCGGCGGGGTCATCCGTGGGTCGCCGACCATGAGCTCGCCCCCAAGTCGGTGGCACGCGACATGTACGAGCGGGCGCTGAGCTTTACCGAGTACATCGGCTTCTACGGCCTGTCCCGCAGCGAGGGACTGGTGCTGCGGTACCTGGCCGACACCTACAAGGCACTGCGGCAGACGGTCCCGGAAGAAGCCAGGACCGAGGAGCTGAGCGACCTGATCGAATGGCTGGGCGAGCTGGTCCGTCAGGTCGACTCCAGCCTGCTCGACGAGTGGGAGCGGCTGCGCCAAGGGGCCGACGAGGCGGTCGCCGTCCGGCCCGACGAGGAGCCGCCGCCGGTGACGGGTAACCCGCGGGCGTTCCGGGTGCTGGTGCGCAACGCGCTGTTCCGCCGGGTCGAGCTCGCGGCCCTGGGCCGTTACGACGAGCTGGGCGAACTGGATGCCGAGGCGGGCTGGGACGCCGCGGCCTGGACCGCCGCCCTCGAACCGTACTTCGCCGAGCACGACGAGATTGGCACCGGGGCAGATGCGCGAGGTCCCAGCCTGCTGATCATCGACGAGAATGGTGACCACGGGCGCGGGGCCCATTGGTCGGTGCGCCAGATCCTCGACGACCCAGCCGGAGACCACGACTGGGGCATCAGCGCTCGGGTCGACCTGGCGGCCTCGGATGCGGCCGGCGCGGCCGTGCTGCGCGTGACCGACGTCGGGCCGCTGTAGCCGGGACGCCGACGCCCCGGCCGGACCGCCGCGGGCCGGGCGGATCAGAACGGCCCGGTCAGCTCGCCGAGAGTGTTGGTGAGCCGGAGGTTCTCGGAGTAATCGACCGGGCAGGCGATCACCGACACGGTGTCGAGGGCCAGCGCCTCGTCGAGGATGGGCAGCAGGTCGCCGGCCGAGCTCACCCGGTAGCCGCGCGCACCGAAGCTTTCCGCGTAGGCCACGAAGTCCGGGTTGCCGAAACCGGTGGCCACGTCGTGGCCGAGCTCCAGGTCCATCTTCCACTTGATCAGACCGTAGGCGTCGTCCTGCCAGACCAGCACGACCAGCGGGATGCGCTCGCGCAAGGCGGTCTCGATCTCCTGGGAGTGCATAAGGAATGCTCCGTCGCCCACCGCGGCCAGCACCCGGCGGCCGGGTGCGGCCAGCTTGGCGCCTATGCCGCCGGGCAGGGCGAAGGCCATGGTGGATAGCCCGTTGGAGGTCAGGCAGGTATTGGGCTCGTAGGTCGGGTACAGCCGGGCCATCCACATCTTCACGGCCCCGGTGTCGGCCAGCACGATGTCGGAGCGGCCCAGCGCGGCCCGCGTATCGGACACCACCCGTGACGGCTTGGCCGGGAAGCTGTCATCGGCCGCGCCGCGGGCCAGCTCGTCGGCCAGCAGTGCGCGGATCTTCTCGCCGGTCTCCCCCGGCTCCCAGCGGCGGGTGGTGGCGGCCGCCAGCGCGTCCAGCGTCCGGCTGATGTCGGCCTGCACGCCGACCTCGACGTCGTAGCTGGCATCGACCTCGGCCGGGAACCGGCTCAAGTGCAGGATCTGCTTGTCCCCGCCGGGGTTGATCCGCGCCGGGTCGAACTCCTGCAGCTCGTACCCGACGCTGATGATGACGTCAGCTTCGTCGAAGCCGAAGTTGACGTAGTCATGCCGCATGAACCCCACCGCCCCGAGGGCGTTCGGGTGGTCGTCCGGGAACACGCCCTTGCCGTGAAAGGTGGTGGCCACGCGCAAGCCCAGCCCCTCGGAGAACCGCAGCAGGGCGCCCGCCGCGCCGGCCCGGGCGGCCCCGTGTCCGGCCAGCACGATCGGCGCCCGCGCCCGGTTGAGCACCGCCGCGGCCCGCTCGAGCTGCGAGCGCGACGGCTCGTCCGGGCGCGGCACGTTCACGCTGAGCGGGGCCAGTCTGTCCGGGGCGGGCATGGCCTCGATGTCTTCCGGCACCGCGAGGTACGTCGCACCGGGCCTTTCGGTCTGGGCCAGCTTGAACGCCTTGCGGACCATCTCCGGCACCGCATCCGGGGTGAGGATCAGATCCGCCCACTTGGTCACGGGGGAGAACATCGACACCAGGTCGACACTCTGGTGCGACTCCTTGTAGATCCGGTTAAGACCGACCTGCGCGGACAGCGCCACCACCGGCGAACTGTTCGTAGTCGCGTCGGCCACGCCGAGGAGCAGGTTGATGGCGCCCGGGCCCAGCGTGGCCGAGCAGACCCCGGCGCGCCCGGTCAGGCGCCCGTAGATCTCGGCCATGAACGACGCGGCCTGCTCATGCCGTACCAGCACGTACCGGATCGGCGAGCGGGCCAGCGCGTCGGTGAGGCGGATATTTTCCTCGCCCGGCAGGCCGAACACGACGCTGACGCCCTCACGCTCCAGGCAGCGCACCAGCAACTCAGCAGCACCAGGCTGTTCGGCCACCACCGGAGCCTATCGGGACCCTCCTTGACAACCCGGCAGCCGGGAGCGGGGCAATGCCGACCGGACCTGGTCGGCTACAGCCTCTAAGGCTGCTTAGGCGGGCGGCCGCCGCGTAGACACGGGCAGATACGGCATCCGTCCGATGCGGTGGCCGGCGCCTTACCGCGAGCGTTGAGAGTGCGGATCGAAGTCACGGCCGCGTTGCAGGCCAGGAGGACAGAGTCGTGAGCAACATCGCATATGCGGGCCACGGAGTAGGGATCGAGGACGACGTCGTCCGGCTCCGGCGGCACAAGCACGAATTCGACATCGACACCGCCCGTCGGCCCGACCCGCGGCCGTTGCGGATCTTTCATCCGTTCAGCGCCGTGTCGGCGGTCATCGCCAGCTGGCGGTGACCACGCGATTGCCTGCCGTGACCGGCATTACGGCCGTCCGGCTCAACTGACCGAGACCAACCGATAGAAGCGAAGAAAACCGATGCTAGATACCGGGTTCCCGAGGGCAGACGTCGAGAACGACTTCCTGCGGGCCAGGCAGCGCCAGGTCCTGGCGGCGCTGGGCCGCCGGCTGCGCGGCGGGCGCGGTGACAGCGGCCGTATCGTGCCGCTCGACGACGTCGTCTGCCCGCTCGGCTGGCGCGGCGAGCGGCGGCTGGGGCTGCAGACGATACCGGTGGACACGATCATCGGCACGGTCGACTCGCGGCGCGACTTCGACCGCCGGTTCCGGCCCACGTCCGGTCGGGCGCGGTACCGGTGGGAACGGCTGGCGCTGGCCCAGCGGCGCGGCGAGCCGATTCCGCCGATCGAGGTCTACCGGGTCGGCGACCAGCATTTCGTGAGCGACGGCCATCACCGGGTGTCGATCGCCGCCGCCACCGGCCAGCGGGAGATCGACGCCTACGTGACCGAGGTGCTCACCACCGTGCCGCCCGGACCCGGACCACGCAGGTAGCCGCCCTGCCGCCGCCTCACGCGGGCCGGACAAACCAGGGGTTGTCGGGGGCGAGCAGGTACCGGTCGGCGAGGTGGTTGAGCACCCGCCGGGCCTGCCGGAACCGGTCGGCCACGTCGCCGACCACCCGGACCCGCGCAGTGCTGACCGGGGCCAGGTCCCGGGCCGCCCGGTACCAGCGGGTGCCCAGGTACTCCCACAACTCGATGCCCGGCGGGCCGGCCAGGCGGTCCTGCTCGGCGGCGGGCAGGCCGGCCGCACGCAGCAGCCGGGCCGCGCCAACCGGGCCGAGGGCGCGGGCGGTCGCGTAGCCCGGGAACACCCCGGTCAGAAACAGTGTCACGTCGCCGAGCCTGCGGTATATGCCCGGCCGCTCGGCGTCCGGGACCGCGTCCAGCAACCCGGCCAGCCGGACTGGGTCGAGTTCGCTGAAGCGGCGCGTCCGCGTCCGGCCGTCGACCGCGACCCGGTACCGGCCGCTGGCCACCCGGGTGAACGAGGCCAGCAGCTCGGCCAGGAACAGCCGCCGGGCCGGGGCACCGAGGAATTCCCGCAGCGCAGGCGCGTCGAACAGCGGCACCTGCTGGCGCGGCCCGGTGCGCTCTGGCACATGGTCCACCGAGGCCAGCTCGGCGGCGCCCCGCTGCACCAGCACCGCGAACACCAGGAAGGGAGAGGCCGGAACCGCCCATCGGCGGTCGGCCTGCGCCGGGCCGAGCACCGCGCGGAACAGGCCGGGATGTTCCAGCAGCCGCAGCAGCGCCGCCGGGTCGGCGCGCAGCGACGAGGCATCTGCCGTGCCGGAGCCGCCGCTGGCCCGGCCGCTGCCCGCGGCCGGGCCGGCGACCGAGGCCAGCAGCGCCAGGTCGGCGTCGCTGAGTTGGCTGGCATACTCGCTGCCGACCAGCGCATCATTCATCCTTCAACGTTAATCCGTCAGCGGCCCGGGGGCACGGGCCTGGATCCGTCAGCGGCCCGGGAGCGTGAGCCTGCCGATGCCGTCAGGCCGCTGGCGGCATGGGCCTGCCGATGCCGTCAGGCCGCTGGCCGTCCCGGCCGGGCAGGTCAGCAGCCGCCGGCCGGTCCCGGTACGCCAGGACCGGCCGCCGGCTGATCCACGATCCCGTAGCCGCCGTTGCGCAGGACGGCGCCGAAATGGACGACGTACCACCGGCCGCGCCAGGAGATCAGCGACGCGATGCCGATCGAGCGAAGCCGCCCGTGCTTGCGATACAGCAGCCGCGCGCCGCCGACGTGCCAGTAGCCCACCGAGTTGTAGCACGCGCCGGGACCGATCCAGGCGGCCTGGGCCGAGGGCACGATCACCCGGACCAGGCTGGCGTCGCGGCCCACCAGGCGATGGGCCGCTCCGACGTCGAGCCGGAAGTCCGCCCACAGCCGGGTATGCCAGTCGGCGGCCGGGTTGGAGATGGCTTTGACCTGCTGATAGGCCGACAGCGGGAAGAACGCCTGGAGGGCGAGCCGGGCGCGGCCGGTCACCACCGCGGCCCACAGATCCGTCATCTGGGAGCGGAAGACGCGCGCGTGCGCGCTCGGGAACGTCCTGGTCTGGTGCAGGTTGGCGGGCGGCAGCGGGACCGCGATCACTCTCGGCGAGGCGTCGCCCGTGGGCGTGGGGCCGGGGGTGGCCGACGCGGACGGGCCGCGAGTTCCGGGCCCGCCAGGCGTGCTCGTGCTCGCGGGCGGCCGGGCGCCCGCGCTCGCCGCGGCGTGCCCGCTGGCCGCGTCCGCACACCCGGCCGTGAGCACGGTCACGGCGGCCATCACGGTCGCGGCGAGCGCTGGCGCCCGGCCGACCGCGCGCCCGGCGGCGCGCCGTCCGGGGCCCGCAGGCTGCTCATGGCCAGTCGGCACCCGCAACCGCATGGTGCTCAGCGTAGGGCGTGGCCGCGGGAATGGTGCGCTGATCAGTCCCAGGGCCGGGTGCTGTGCGCCGGCAGCGGCCGCAGCGTCGGCCAGCGGGCCCGCAGGGATGCGGCGAGGGCCGCGCTGACCTGACCGAGCGCGTGCAGCCGGTCGTGGCCGCGAGTCAGGCCGGCCACCACGCCGAGCCGGTGCTGGAGGCGTTCCCTGGCGGTGATGTAGCCCCACGCGAAGTCCTCGGCGGGCACTCGCGCCAGGTGGTCGGCGGACTGGCGGTGCGCACGCTCGACCAGCGCGTCGCCGCGGACCAGCCAGCCGGCGCAGGCGTCCGCGAGGTCGCCGGGGACGTCCGTGCCGGTCAGGTTCCGCCAGGTGGCCCGGTAAGTGCGCTCGGCCTCCTCCAGCGGCGGGCCGGCCACCGACAGGGCGCACCAGCAGGTCGGGAAGCCGATGCGGAAGTAGGCGAGCTCGACCAGTCCGTTACCCAGCGACGCCTGCTCGAAGTCGACGAAGCGGACACCCGCGGCGGTGCGCAGGTCGTTGCCGGGGCACGGGTCCCCGTGCAGCAGCGCGTGGTAGGGGGCGGGGTCGAGACGGCCGATCAGGCCGGCCAGTTCGGCCGGCAGCCCGGGCGGGACGGCAACGTCGAGCGCCCGGGCGAAGGCAAGGAACGACTCGGCGTCGGCGGCCGTAGGCCCGGACCAGGCGGGCAGCGCACCGGCGTCGGCCGGGCCGGTGAGCGCGTGCAGCCGGGCCAGGGCCACGGCGAATTCCGGCATCCAGTCCCCGGCCGGCCCGGTCCGGTTCAGGTATTCCAGCACCATCACGCGCGATCCCGGGTCGGCCGCCAGCAGCGCGGGGGCGACGGCCGGGCGGGTGGCCCGCGCGGCGAGCCGGAGCGCGGCGACCTCTCGCGCGTAACGCGCGTCCCCGTCGGCCCCGGTCCCGCCCTCGTCGGCGATCTGCTTGACGATGACCTGGCGACCATCGCGCAGCCCGACCCGCCAGACTCGCGACCGCGGGCTGCTGCCCAGCCGCGTGGCCTCCACCGGGACGCCCAGTGCGGCGGCCAGCTCACCGCGCAGCGGCACCCGGGACGGCATGCTGCGCAGCGTAGAGCCTGGCCGCGGTCCGACCCGGCTGCGTGCGCCCCCGCGGCGCCCGTAGAGCAGGATGGGCGCCATGGCCGAGGACCCGATCACGCCCGAGGAATTCTTCCGCGCCGACATCAGGGTCGGCGTGATCGTGCGCGCCGAGGACTTCCCGCAGGCCCGCAACCCCGCCTACAAGCTGTGGATCGACTTCGGCGAGCTCGGCACGCGCACGTCCAGCGCCCAGCTCACCGCCTTCTACCAGGCCGAGGGCCTCGCCGGCAGGCTCGTGCTCGCCGTGGTCAACTTTCCCCCCCGGCGCATCGCCGGGTTCTCCTCGCAGGTCCTGGTGCTCGGCGTCCCGGTCGGCACCGCGCGGCAGGTGGCCCTGGTCCAGCCGGACCGGCAGGTGCCGCCCGGCACCCGCGTCTGCTGACCCGCGCCCGCCGGCGACACGCGCAGACGGCAGCCTGATTGCCCACGCCTGGCGGCCGTCGTATCGTGTCCGCGTCCAGGCCGGGATCCAGGGGTGAGACTCATGGCCGATGTCGCTCATGTCGTGGTGCTGATGCTCGAGAACCGGTCGTTTGATCATCTGCTCGGCTACGTGCAGCACCCCGATCCGGGGGCTTTCGACGGCCTCCTCGGCGCGGGCCCGTTCACCAACCCGGGCTGGGCGGGCGGCACCGTGGCCGCATCGCCGACCGCGAAGCAGGTCCTGCCGGCCGGCCCGGATCACTCGCACGACGCGGTGATGCAGCAGCTGGCGCTGGCCGCCGGGAAGCCCGCGAACCAGGGCTTCGTGCGCAGCTACGAACGCAAGTGCCGGGGCCTGGACCCGGTCAGGTTCGGCGGGCTGCTGGCACCGGCGGTGAACTGGCTGCACGACTTGTCGTCCGGCAGTCACGCCGTGACCGGGCGCGGCCCGCTGGCGATGGCCTGCCAGCCGCCCGAGCACGTGCCGGTGCTGGCCCGGCTGGCCTGCGAGTTCGCGGTTTGTACACGCTGGTTCTCTGCGGTGCCGGGCGAGACGTGGCCGAACCGGAACTTCGCCCACGCCGCTACCTCGGACGGGGACACCGATAATGAGACCCGCCCCTACACCAACCCGACGATCTTCGAACTGCTCGAGGAGCACGGCGCGGACTGGCGGATCTACTTCGACGACACCCCTCAGGTATGGGCGTTCCCTGCGCTGTGGGACACACCCGAGCGGCACGCCAAGTGGTTTCCGGTGGACCGGTTCACCGAGCACGCCGCCCGCGGCGACCTGCCCGCCTACACGTTCATCGAGCCCAACCACCGTCCGCCGCTGCACACGCTCGACCACGACCCGGTGATCGGCACCCCGGACCTGAGCAACAACCAGCATCCGGAGAACAACCTGGTCAGCAACGCCGCCTACGACTCGTTCGTGCTGGACGGCTCGTCCGACTTCACCCGGGCCGAGCAGCTGGTAGCGGCCATCTACGAGGCGCTGCGGGCCAACCGGGAACTATTCGACCAGACCCTGCTGCTGGTGACCTACGACGAGCACGGCGGGCTGTATGACCACGTCCCGCCGCCGACCGGCGTGCCCGGCCCGGGCGGCCGGTCCAGTGGGGCGGGAATCGTCCAGCGCGCGCTGCTGTACCGCAAGGCCGGCAGGTTCGACTTCACCATGCTCGGCCCTCGGGTGCCCGCGATCGTCATCTCGCCCCGGGTTCCCGCGGGCACCATCGACGCGCAGCCCCGCGACCATGCCAGCATCCCGGCCACGCTGCGGTCCCTCTTCGCTCCCGGCGCGCAGCCGCTGACCGCACGAGACCGATGGTCCCCGCCGTTCCACCACCTGCTCACGCTGCCCGCGCCCCGCACCGACCTGCCCGATCTGTCCGGGCACGCCACCCGCATCGTGGCCGCCGTCAGCGCTCCGCCCGCGGGCGCGGGCGCTACCGCGGCCGCCGCGGCTGAGGCCGCGCCCGCGCCCGCGGCCGGGACCACGCCTGTCCCTCCCGCCGAGCCGCCCAGCGTGCCCGCCTACTACCAGCCGTTCATGGCCCTCGCCGATCAGGTCCAGCGGCATCTGGTGGCCGTGGGCGAGCCAGAAGCCATCGCCGCACCGCCGGCCGGCCCCCCCATCGAACGCAGCGCGCAGATCAGCCAGACCTTCGCCGACGCGGCCCACCGGCACCGGCACCCGGAGGAAGCCGCGCCGTCATCCTGAGTCGACAGCGCCCTGGTGTCAGTGCCGGCCGCCTGACCCCCGGCGGGCGGCTCAGCCGGCGCCGGGGCCGGTGGCGACCGTCTGAGGGCACCGACCGGATGAGGTCGGCGACCTGACCTCGGGCCAGCGGATCAGCCGGCGCCGGGGCCGGTGGCGACGGGCCGGGCCGGATCGGCCACCCAGCTCGACCAGGATCCGACATAGAGCGCGGCCGGGATGCCGGCTAGCTCCAGCGCGAGCACTTCGGCCGCGGCGGTTACACCCGAGCCGCAGTACGCGCCGACCGCGACGCCCGCTGTCACGCCCAGCGAGGCGAACCGCTCCCGCAGCTCGGCCGGGCCGAGGAACCTGCCGTCGCCGGTCACATTGCCGGGCGCTGGCGCGCTCACCGCCCCCGGGATGTGCCCGGCAACCGGGTCAACGGGCTCGGTCTCACCCCGGTACCGCTCTGCCGTCCTGGCGTCAAGCAGCACTCCCGAACGGGCCGTGGCCGATGCGCCGGCCGCGTCAAGCAGCGGCATATGGCCTGGCCGGGCCGTGAAGTCCCCCGGCTCGGACGCGGGCGCGGCGGTGGTGAGCGGCTGGCCGGCCGTTCGCCAGGCGCGGAACCCGCCGTCCAGGACCCGGACGCTGCGGTGACCGAAGTAGCGCAGCAGCCACCAGGCACGGGCGGCGGCGGCCGCGTCCCCGGCGTCGTAGGCCACGACCGGGCGGCCGTCACTTACGCCGGCGCGCCGCATCGCCGCCTGAAAGTCCGCGGCCGGCGGCAGCGGGTGCCGGCCGCCCGGGCCGGGCGGCCCGGACAGGTCGCGGTCCAGGTTCGCGAACACCGCGGCCGGCAGGTGGCCCGCGCGGTAGGCGTCGATGCCCGGCGGCCCGCCCAGCCGCCAGCGCACGTCCAGCAGCACCGGGGGCTGCGGCGCGGCCAGCTCGCGGGCCAGGTCCGCCGCGCCGACCAGCGGGTTCCTGGCGTCCAGGTCAGCGGGGTCTGGGGTCACGGGCCTGGGCCCGTTCAGAGGCTGCCGTGCGCGAGCAACGGCACCAGCTGCTCGGCGGTGGTGAGCGAGCCGTGCATGCCGACCAGGGCCGACTCACGGGGCTCGGCCTGCGTCGCGACGATGCCGGTGTCCCCGGCGGCCGCGGCTACCACATCACCGATCCGGTCG
>Ga0207693_10005585_pt1 | contig 10452 bp, 11 predicted proteins | sample LARL81metaG_FD_184347 | JGI IMG/M metagenome (GOLD analysis project Ga0207693, IMG submission 184347) | Corn, switchgrass and miscanthus rhizosphere microbial communities from Kellogg Biological Station, Michigan, USA - LAR L8-1 metaG... | ecosystem: Host-associated > Plants > Roots >... | reverse complement strand
TCAGCTCATCGCCTGCGAGGTAGCTGCTGCTGCCTTCGAGCGCGTCATCCGCTATCGTCCAGGCGGCCAGCGCCTTGCGGCGCGCCGCTTCAACCGCGGCAGCATCGCGCTGCTCGGGCCTGGTGCGGATGAGACCGAACAGCAAGGCGCCCATCGGCGGGCCGACGCCGGAGAGTTGCCAGTCCATCCATCGCTCGACATGTGTTCGCGCCGCGGGGTCTTTCGGGTAGAGCCGCTCGCCGTTGCGCGTCGAGCAGAGATAACGGCAGATCGTGTTTGATTCCCACATGACCAGATCGCCGTCCTTGACGGTCGGCACCAGGCCGTTCGGGTTCAGCGCGAGGTATTCCGGATCTTGATTGCCGCCAAATGGGCCGCCCAAATCGACGCGTTCATATTGGAGCCCGAGTTCTGCGCAACACCAAAGCACCTTCTGTACATTGGACGACGTCGTCCGCCCCCAGATCTTCAACATTCCAGCCACTCCGATTGGATCCGGCCTATGGAGCCTCAGTTTCTTCCGAAGCGCAACAGCGCGGCGGGTGAGCCGCTGTATGATCGCCCGCTGTATGATTGGGGGAGGAGGTATCGATGAACCGATTTGCTTTCGCGCTCGCCGCCGTGTCTCTCCTGTGGCCGCTCAGCGTGAGTGCGACCCAACAGGGTGAGGCGGCCTTGAGAAGCTGGCGGTCGATGGACAGCTGCGCGAGACAGGCGCAGACCGCGTATCCCGATTTCAGCGCCGAGTCGAACGCCAAGCGCGACGCCAAGCTGAAAGAATGCTTGAACGCCAACGGCCTCCCCCCGCGAGCGCCGCTCGCGCAGCCCCCGTCCCGATAATTGTGGGTCGAGATAATAGGATAACGGCCGCCGGCGCTCAGCCGGCGTGGCCCTCTTCCCAGCCTTCCGCCATCGGCGGCAAAGCAGGCACGCGCCGGATAGCGCCTTCGTCCGATCTATCGCGAGCTCGGTCGACGAGCGCGAGCTGAGTGTCGAGTTGGACGTCCAGGCTGGAGGTAATCTCGAGTCGAGGGTCCTCGAACACGTGCGTGCGGCGGCGCCGCCGCCACGCCATGACGGTCTCGTCGCGCGCCTGCAACAGCGCTGCAATCTGCGGACGGAAGAGTTGGATCATCGCGCCGATCCAGCGGTTGAGCACCGGGGACGGCTCCCTCTCGGCGATCACGAAACGATCCAGCATGCGGGTCACATCCTCGGCCCGAAACCACGTCTCGCCGGTGACCCATCGATTCGTGGTAAACAGGCGAATCGGCTCGCCGCGAACATCGATGGCGATCGCGATCAGGTGGCTCACTTCGTCCCGCTCCCCGCGCTTGAGCGGCGCGGCTTGCGGCGGCGGCGATGCGACATCGGCGACCGCAAGCTCGGGAAGCAGCAGTGGCACCACACCGCGGGGCATGCCCTCGGCTCTCAGAAAGGTATGGAAGTGGCCGCGCTCCGCGGGTGGCCGGCTGTCCGGCGCATGCGCATGAAAAAAATATTGCGCATGGCTTGTCGCATCAAACACCTCCCCATCGGGGTAATGACGCCAAGCGCAAATAGTCGAACTCCCCATGACCTCGCCGAGGAGATTGGTGTTCCGGGCGGAAAGGTCGCGCCGACAATCCCGGATAATCTCCGCCGCGGCTATCATGTGCTCGATTTCGGCTTGGCTGACGCGCAAGCCTGCGTCGCGGTCCGAATTCCCCACTCGACCATCCTCGCGCGAACAAAACGCGTCCAGAATAGCTAAGTGCGGTTCACCGACAAAGCGGGATTGGTAACCGTCCAAACGACGATGTCCTTCATCACCCCGCCGAGCGCCTCGTCGAACGCCGACACGACGCTCGGAACGTCGTTGGCTGAAGCGCGTCGGCGCCGCTCGAACGAGGTTTGCGCGACGACCTCGCGGCTGGAGGGGTTGACGAGCCGGACGTTGACCGCCACCCAGATTTCGGGCGGCCCCTCGGACGAATCGTACACAGCCTCGAAATGCCGAAGCTCGGTCTTGAGGATGAAGTCCGCACGCAGCCCGACCGATTCCCGGTCGATCGCGGTGACCGCCCTGCTGTTCTCGAAGGATTGCAGTATTGCCGTTTGTACCAAGAGGGGGGCGCGATCCGTCCACTCCGAATCGGCGAAGTAGTCGATCGAGACCGGGGACCGGCTCAAGGCGATGCGCGATTTGTCGAGCCCTGCCGGGGCGAGGGGCTCGTCGACGAGGAGCTGCACGGAGCGGTGCGGCAAGCTCGGCGGATAGGTGCTCTTCGGGGTGAGGCGATAGAGGTGGGCAGGCTGGCCACCGCCCAGCAAGCCCGAGCAGCCGGCCAAGGTGAGTATGAGGACGCTCGGGACGAAGCGGCGCGACAGGCGAGCCGTCGGCCGTGTCATTGCGGCTTGTATCCCTCCCGCCGCTCGCCGAACAGCAGCCGCGCCGGATCCCGCTCGACCGATGAAACGAACCGACTCAGTCCGGCGATGAAATGCTGCATGTCGCTCACCAGGTTGCTGACCTGGGTCAGGGTCGATTGCGTGAAATCATGCAGACCCGGGCGGTTTTCCTGCAGCACCTGCTGCAGCTGCCGGTTGGTGTCGCCGAGGTTCTTCGCCAGCTTGTCGGCGTCGTTGAGCGTTTGCGAAAGCTCATCCTTCAACCCGCCTTTGCCGATATAGCTCTGATCGACATGCCCAAAAAAGGATTTCAGCGCGAGTACGGCCGCGTTGGCATTCTCGACCACCTCGCTCACTTCCTTGCTGGGCGCGACAAAGTTTTCGGTTACCGTTCGGACGTTCTGAAGACTATCGGAAATGGCCTTTCGGTTTCGCTCGTCGAGCACAGCATTGAGGTTGTGGGCAACCTCTCTCAGATCCCCCAGCAATTCGGGAAGGTTAGCTTTCAGTTGTTCGAGCTCCGATTGCCCGGCCGCGATCGCAGGATAGCGGTGTTTCGGCTCCGGCTCGAGCTCCTTGGCCCCCTTTGTTCCACCGCGGATCAGGATGGTGGCGACGCCGTTGAGGAGGTTGGCTTCGAGGAAAGCGCGGGCGTCGGTCTTGATGTCGACAATGTTGGTATCGATCTCGACCGTCACTTGTATCTTTTCCACATCATCCGGGTCGACTCGGATATCGACGACCTGGCCGACGGGGATGCCGTTATATTGCACCTTCGAACCCTTGTTGAGCCCGGCCACCGATCCCCTGAAGAATATATAGTAACGCTTAGCTTGCTGGGAGAACTCGGAGCGTCCAAGCCACAGAACCGTCACAAAGGCAAGCAAAATTGCTGCGAGAACAAAGCCGCCGACCGCGACATAGTGGGCTCGTGTCTCCATCTATTTTTCTCCCATGCAGGAACAGCTCAAACAGGGGCTGCGGCCCGCATTTTTTCTTTTCCCAATTGCCCGGTTTCGGAGCGCAGCGCCGCTCGCCCGCGTGGGCCGTGAAAATAGGAGTGGATCCAAGGATGATCGTCTTGCAGCAGTTGCTCCAGGGTCCCGATGCGAAGCTTCTTGTCGACCAGCACGGCGACGCGATCGCAGATCGCAAACAAACTGTCGAGATCGTGCGTGACCATGAATACGGTAAGGCCCAGGCTGCTCCTCAAATCCCGGATCAGGATGTCGAATTCGCCGGCCGCTATCGGATCGAGCCCGGCGGTGGGCTCGTCGAGAAAGACGATTTCCGGGTCGAGCGCGAGGGCGCGCGCAAGCCCGGCCCGCTTGCGCATTCCCCCCGATAACTGGGAGGGGTATTTCTCTCCGGTCCCCTCAGGAAGCCCGACGATGCCGACCTTGAACGCTGCGATCTCATCCATCAAGCGCAGCGGCATGTCATAGTATTCTTTCAGCGGCACCTCGATGTTCTGCGCGACCGTCAGCGAGCTGAACAGCGCGCCATCCTGAAACAGCACCCCCCAGTGTTTTTCGATCTCCCTCTGATCGTTATCATTTATTGTCAGAATTCGGCTTCCGAAGACCTCGACGTCACCTGCGATCGCGCGATTGAGCCCGACGATCGTGCGCAACAGGACCGATTTCCCCGACCCGGACCCGCCGACGACACCGAGAACTTCGCCGCGGAAGACGTCCAGGTCGAGACCGTCGTGGACCGTCTCGGCCCCAAACCGGTTGACAAGGCCACGTACGCGGATGATCGGCTCGCCCTGCTGACCCGGCATGCTCAAATCCGCAATGCGGAAAAGAATATCGAAAAGCCTGCGTCTGTCACGATTACGAGAAAAATCGCTTCGACCACCGAAAGCGTCGTGAGGCGGCCTACACTCTCGGCGCTGCGCGCTACCTGAAACCCTTCGTAGCAGCCGATCAAGGCGATGATCATGGCAAAGAACGGCGATTTAATCATTCCGATCCAGTAGGACCACGGGGCGATCGTGGACAAGTGGTTGAGGAATTCCGGAATACCGATGCCCAGCTTAGCCCACGCCATTAAGCCACCGCCCAAAATCCCCATAAAATTGGCGCAGAGGGTGAGCATCGGCAAGGTCAGCATCAGCCCGAAAAGACGCGGGAGCACCAGGACCTCGACCGGGTCGAGGCCGATTGTACGCATCGCGTCGATCTCCTCGTTGACCCGCATCGTTCCGATCTGCGCGGTAAAGGCGCTGCCCGATCGGCCAGCGAGGATGATCGCCGTCAGCAGCACTCCGAGCTCCCGCAGGATGCTCACCGCGGTCAATTGGACCGTGTAGCTCTCCAGCCCATAGAAGCGCAAATAATCGGAGCCCTGATAGGCGATCACGACGCCGATCAGAAAAGTGAGCAGACTGACAATGGGCAGCGCATTGACCCCGGTCTGCTCCATCTGCGCGACAATTGCGGTCATGTTCAGCCGGCGCGGGTGGCGCGCCAGCCGAAGCGCGGTTGCGGAGACCACGCCGAAGAAGCCAAGGATGCTGTACGCGCGAGCGATCAGCGCGAGCGAAATCTCCCCGATTCGGGCGATAAAGCCGGCGATGGTGTGGTGTGCGGGCCGCGGATGGCGGGCCGGCGCAATGAGTCCGGCCGCCCGCACCTGATCGATCAGCGGCTCGAAGCTCGGTTGCAAGTTCCGCATCTCGACGGCATTGCCGCGCTCGGTCAGATCGTGTTCGGTTCGCAGCAACAACCAGGCGCCGGCGGTATCGAGCCGGTCGATCCCTGCCAAATCGAGGGTAACCCGCTTGCCGCTGGGCATCTGGATAGCATGCAGCCGCCGATCGATTTCGGCGGCGGTCGCCACCAGCCATTCACCGGCCGCTGCGAAGACCAGCGCTCCCGACTCTTCGGATTCAACGAGTGTGGCGGCGACGGACGCCATGAGGTTTCAAGGGTTCAGAGTGTGCTTAACCGCCGCCGAACGAGGCCTTTCCAACTACAAGAAAAGAGGTTATGCCGCAACGACCTCCCGTTTCGATCTCCGCCACCGGATCGTCGCCACCGAATTGCCAAGGACGACACCCATGGACCTCAAGCAGCATATTCGGTCGATACCTGATTTCCCAAAGCCGGGTATCCTCTTCTACGACATTTCCACCCTGCTCGCCCATCCCGAGGCTTGGCAGACCACCGTTCACCGCCTCGCCGAGGCGCTCCGACCCCACGAGCCAGACCTGCTGATCGGCATCGAATCCCGAGGCTTTCTCGTCGCTGCTCCCTTGGCGTATCAGCTCGGCCGCGGTTTTGCGATGGTTCGCAAGCAAGGCAAACTGCCAGGGCGGACCGCCCGCTTCACCTATGATCTGGAATATGGCACGGACACTATCGAGATCCAGGAGGACGCGATTAAGCCGGGCCAGCGGGTCGTCGTGCTCGACGATCTTCTGGCAACGGGCGGGACGATGCAGGCTGCCATCAGCCTCGTGCGTCGGCGCGGCGGCGAAGTCACCGCGGCGGCGTGCATTATCGAGCTGTCCTTCTTGAACGGGCGGAGCCGGATCGACGTTCCGTTCACGTCGATGGTTGCGTACGAGAGCTAATCATCGGCCATCGCCGGCACGGAACCCAGGCTGCGCCCAATCACCGCGTAAAGCGGATCGCCGCCGCCGGGCGGCGTCCGGTCAAGGCAGCGGATATCGCCCCAATTCCCGGCTTGCACAAAATGTTGGGCAATCAGGCAGAGGTGCCCCGCGTCGTCGAGCAGGCACCAGCACCCGATGGCGCGCGTCGGCACGCAGCGATTTGAGAATGTCACGATCAGCGGAGCGCCCGGCTTCAGCACGCGCCCGGCTTCGCGGATAACCTCGCAGGGCCGCGTCAAATGCTGGACCGCTACGCAGATTGCTGCACCATCGAACTCGGCGGTGGCGAAAGGCAGATGCGGATCGCAGTTCAGATCCTGTACGTGCCATTCGTCGAGAAACGGGTTTTCCGCCAGCTCGCTGGAGTTGAGGCCGACCCCGACGACCCGCGAATAGGGGATTTCCGGCGGTAAATGGCTGACCCAACCCGACATCAAATCGAGAATGGCGCCGCCGGGTGGCAGGACCTCGCGGTAGAGTTCGGTAATCGCGGCGATCGCAGCCGCGTCGATTTGCCGGGCGCGCGCCAGCTCGGAACCGGCGAACGCGTCGGGTAGTATTTCAAAGTGCGCTGGTGCAGTGATCGGAAGGAGCGCCATATCCCCCGCCTCCAGCCTGTTTGGCTTCAGATCCTGTTTGGCTTCAGATAGGGAGGGCTTGAAGCCCAATCCATAGCAAGTTAGCCAAAACTCTAGGCTTTATGTCCCTGCGATTATCTGCTGGGGAGAAGTGAACGGAAAATCCAGATCGCGGGCGACTGCGGGATGGGTGACTCGCCCCCGGCAAATGTTCAGGCCATTTCGCAGATGCGCGTCTTCGCGTAGAGCGCGCTGCCAGCCGTGATCGGCGATTGCCAGCACATACGGCAAGGTTGCGTTGTTGAGCGCGACCGTCGAGGTCCGGGCAACCGCCCCCGGCATATTCGTCACGCAATAATGGACGACGCCCTCCTCGACATAGGTCGGAGCGGCGTGGGTGGTCGGCCTGCTCGTCTCGAAGCAGCCGCCCTGATCGATCGAGATGTCGACCACCACCGCGCCGGGTTTCATCGCCCGAACCAGGGCGCGGCTGACGAGCTTAGGCGCTGCCGCGCCGGGGATCAGCACCGCGCCGATGACGAGGTCGGCCGCGGTCACCTCGCGCTCGATATTCTCCATCGTCGAGAACAGCGTGTGGAGCTGCGCCCCGAATTGCAGGTCGAGCTCGTATAGCCGCGGCAGGGAGCGATCGATAACCGTGACATAGGCCTCCATGCCCATGGCCATACGCGCCGCATTGGTCCCCGATACGCCACCGCCGAGGATCACCACCTTCGCAGCGGGGACGCCGGGAACCCCGCCGAGAAGCACGCCGATGCCGCCTTGCTCCTTCTCCAGGCAGTGGGCCCCGACCTGCACGGCCATCCGGCCCGCGACTTCACTCATCGGCGCGAGGAGCGGCAGCCCGTCCCGCGCGTCGGTGACGGTCTCATAGGCGATCGCGATGACACCCGACCTGAGAAGAGCCTCGGCCAGCACTTTGTCCGCCGCCAAGTGCAGGTAGGTGAACAGCACTTGCCCTTCGCGCAGTGCGGCCGCCTCCTGCGGCTGCGGCTCTTTGACTTTGACGATCAGTTCGGCAGCCGCGAACACCTCCGTTTTATTGGGCAAGATGCGGGCCCCGACGGCCTCGTAGGACGCGTCCTCGAAACCGATACCGGTTCCCGCGCCCGCCTCGACCACCACTTCGTGGCCATGATGCACGATTTCCCGAACGCTGCCCGGAGTGAGGCCGACACGGTATTCGTGGCTCTTCACCTCCTTCGAGACACCGATCAGCATGGGAAACTCCACTTAGCCGGTATCGCTGCGAGCGCAACCAACACCGGTTTCGGGTTTAAGTTGCTTCCGCGACACTGTGTCGCGTTCGGGTGATTTACCGTGTACCCCGCCCGAAAGTCCTCGACACTGTCCCGCAGGGTGCCAGCCTTTTTGCACAGGTGATGACCGTTGGAAACCTTCGTCGAGTTCGCTCTTATTTATCTCGCGGTGGGTGCCGTCCTATTTGCGTTGATCCCGGGTCAGGCGACGCCCGACGATTTCCACTGGCGCAATCAGGCCGACTTCTTCCGCGACAGCGTGCCCGATGTCCTTACCTGGCCGCTCGTGCTTTGGCGTCTTTGTCGGCAGGGCCGCTTTTTCGATTAACTCTCGGCGAAGCGGAGTTTCCGCACCACCTCGTCGGCCAACGGCAAGGACGCCGTCAGCCCCGGCGACTCGATGCCGTATAGGTTTACTAGACCGGGCACACTGTGGGCATCGGGGCCCTGCACGACGAAGTCTGCGGCAGGCTCGCCCGGCCCGCTGATCTTCGGCCGGATGCCGGCATAACCCGGCTGCAATGCGCCATCCGGCAAACCGGGCCAGTAAGTGCGAATTGCGGCATAGAATACCTCGCCGCGAGTTGGGTCGACCGTGTAATCGACTGCTGAGATCCATTCCACATCGGGCCCGAACCGCGGCTGCCCCGCCAGATCCAGCGTGATGTGCACCCCGAGCCCCCCGGCCACCGGGACGGGGTAGATGAGCCGGTGAAACGGCGCGGGCCCCCTCAGCGTGAAATAGACCCCGCGGCAGAAATATGCCGGCGGGATCGTCTCCGGCGGGATCCCCTCGATCATCCGTGCGAGAGCCGGAGCGTGCAGCCCGGCGGCGTTGATCAGAAACCGGCAGCGGATGACGGTCGGCTCATCGCCGCCGATGGCAAGCTCGAAACCGCCATGGCGCACGCTGCCGGAGAGGGCTGGGGTACGCAGCACGACGATCGCTCCGGCGGCCTCTGCCTCGCCCTGATAGGCGAGCATCAGCGCATGGCTGTCGATAATGCCGGTCGAAGGCGACAGCAAGGCCGCCACGCAATTGAGAGCAGGCTCGAACCGGCGGGCCTGCGTCGGATCCAGCCATTCCAGATCCTCGACCCCGTTGCCGCGAGCCGTGGAGGCGATCTTCTCGAGACCGGCTATCTCCGCCTCGCTGGTCGCCACAATCAGCTTGCCCAGCCCGGCATGCGGGACCCCGTGCTCGCGGCAATAGCCGTAGAGCCGATGGCGCCCTTCTACACAGCTGCGCGCCTTCAGGCTGCCGAGGGGGTAATAGAGCCCGCCATGGATGACTTCGCTGTTGCGCGAAGAAGTCTCGAACCCGATCGTGTAGGCCTGCTCGAGAACGAGCACCTCGATGCCTGCCAGTGCGAGCGCCCGAGCCACCGCCAGGCCGATGACGCCGGCTCCGACCACGACGCACTCAACTTGGTCCATCAGCTTTCCGTGACCTCGCTATCAATACCATCGAGAAATAAGGAGCCAGGTCTGGATTGATGCAAGCGAAGGGGGCGACGCGCTGGGTCGGCAAGGTCGCGTGCTCGATGCACACCGCGGCGTCGAGAAGACCCAACCGGTCAAGCACCCGACGCACCTTCGCGATGTGGCGGCCGAGTTTGACGATAACGACGGATTCGCTGGCGGCGAGCCGGGCTGCGATTTGGTCCTCGTCGAGCGTGGCTGGAATCACCGCGAGCGTGTCATCCCGCGAGACCAGCGGGGTCGCCGCGGCGGCGGCGCAGGCGGTCAAGGACGAGACGCCAGGGACGATCTCGATCTGGTACCGGCCTGCAAGGCGGATGAATACATTGATGAAGCTTCCGTAGAAAAGCGGGTCGCCCTGGCACAACAGCGCCACATCACGACCGTCTTCCAGCTCGGCGGCGAGCTCGGCGGCTGCACCATCGTAAATCTCGACGGGTGGAGGCCCCGGACGCATTGGAAAGCGGATTGCGATCTCGCGCTGGTGCCTTTCGATCCAAGCGGCGACGATCGAGCGGGCGAAGCTGTTGCCGCGCTCCGGCGCCGGATACGCGACCACCGGCACGGCCCGCAGCAACCGCAATGCCTTCAACGTCAGCAGCTCCGGGTCGCCCGGCCCGACACCGAGCCCGAAGAGCCGCCCGGACTCCACCGGCATTCAGCCCGGCTCCAAACGGTAGAGGGTAAGAACGAGCTTGCCGCCGCGCGCCGAATAGTCGAGCCCTTCGACGCGGTCGAGCGCTCGTGCGGTCAGCCCGCGATGGGCTAGTGATCGCAGAAATTCCGCGTCGTAGCGGTAATTGACCAGTGCCATACCGGCGCCGGCCAACTGGCCGTCTCCAGGCTGCGCGGTTACCAGACGGGTTGCCGTGCCGAGCAAAAAAACAAGGCTCGGTTCGCTGTAGCCGACCGACAGAACGGCCTCACCCGGACTCGGCGGATGGCGGGCGAGCGCCACTGCGGTTGATCGACTGGGCCACAAGTAGTCGAGCTCGGGCGCGACGGCTAGCGCAGCCGGAACCACGAAGGCGGCGGAGATGGCAGCAACCAGACCGGCGGCGCGCATCGGCTGCGGCTCGCGAAAGAAAAGCAGGCA
>Ga0207693_10005584_pt1 | contig 10454 bp, 1 predicted proteins | sample LARL81metaG_FD_184347 | JGI IMG/M metagenome (GOLD analysis project Ga0207693, IMG submission 184347) | Corn, switchgrass and miscanthus rhizosphere microbial communities from Kellogg Biological Station, Michigan, USA - LAR L8-1 metaG... | ecosystem: Host-associated > Plants > Roots >... | reverse complement strand
TTTGAAAGCTGGCGGCGTTGACACGCCTGTGGCCGCCGATTTACCCGCTGTTCGGCGCACCAGCATGCTGGCCGGTTCCGGCGTGCGCCATCTCATTACCGGCAGCTCTGACGTTGAACAGTACCAGAACCTGATCGAGCACGTGGTGGTGCTGGGTGAAGTTGCAGCGCAACTTGAGCGGGAAAGCTCTGCCAACCCTGAAGTCGTTCAGTTTCCTGAAAGTCCCGCTTACGTCAACTACACTTCCGGCTCAACCGGGCAGCCGAAGGGAGTGCTGGTTCCTCACTCCAGCATCATGCGGCTGGTGTGCGATCCCAATTACGTGCGGCTGGACTCCGCCACCCGCCTGCTCCAGATGGCGCCCCTGAGCTTTGACGCTGCGACGCTCGAAATCTGGGGAGCACTGTTGAATGGCGGTTCGCTGGTCGTCATGCCTGCCGGCCAAGTGTCAGTACAGGAGATCGGTGAGGTCATCCGCCGCTTTGAAGTCAACACCGTGTGGCTGACAGCCGGACTTTTTCATGAAGTGGTGGATCATGAACTCGATGCATTCACCGGCGTACGGCAATTACTGGCCGGTGGAGACGTTCTCTCCGTTGAGCACGTGAAGCGGGTGCTCCTGGCCCACCCACAATGCCGGGTGATCAACGGTTATGGCCCCACGGAAAATACGACCTTCACCTGCTGCTATCCGGTTTCGCGTTCGGTTGCCGTCGCGGACACGGTGCCGATTGGATTTCCCATCAACAATACCCGGGTCTATGTTCTTGATGCTGACCTGAAGCCGGTTCCTGTAGGAGTCACAGGCGAGCTGTATGCATCTGGCGCTGGGCTGGCCCGCGGATATCTGGACCGTCCCGATTTGACTGCGGACCGTTTCCTGCCTAATCCGCACGACGCAGCCGGAGAACGGATGTATCGCACCGGCGACCTGGTGCGCTGGCGCTCTGACGGCGCAATCGAGTTTGTAGGGCGCAACGATGAGCAGGTAAAGATTCGAGGCTTTCGCATCGAGCTGGGTGAGATTGAGTCCGTGCTCAAAGAGCATGGCTCGGTCCAGGATGCGCTCGTTCTGGTGCGCAAAACAGAAAATGACAAACAGTTGCTGGGCTACGTGGTTGCCAGGCCGGAAACAGGGCAACACGAGAGCGCGCAGGGCTCGCACATCGTTCACTGGCGCCAGCTCTATGAATCAACTTACAAGAAAGCTGCGTCCGCAGCCGGTGATTTCAACATTGTGGGGTGGAACAGCAGCTATACGGGCGATCCTCTTCCCGCGGAAGAGATGCGCGTCTGGGTGGAGGATACTGTCGCGCACCTGCGCCGCTTGCAGCCCAGCCGTGTGCTTGAGATCGGCTGCGGGACCGGTTTGCTGCTGACCCGCCTGGCGGCGGATTGCGAAAGCTACGTTGGATTGGATTTCTCCTCTGAAGTCTTGGCCCAGCTTGGTCAGTATCTGACCAACCGACCGGATTTGGACCACGTCGTGCTGCGCCAGGGGCTCGCCAACGAGCTTGGCTTCCTGGAAAACGACAGCGTTGACCTGGTGATCTTGAACTCTGTAGTGCAGTACTTCCCCAACGTCGACTATCTGATGGCAGTGCTGGCGGAGGCGGAGCGCGTAACCCGCAGAGGCGGACACGTCTTTATCGGTGACGTGCGCAGCTACCCATTGCTGGAGGCGTATCACACTTCCGTACAGCTCTATAAGGCGGGAGAAGAGACGCAGATGCCGGACCTGCGGCGGCGAATCGTGCAGGAAATGAACGCGGAAGACGAGCTGCTGGTAGACCCGGCGCTTTTCGCGGAAATGGCGCAACGCCGGCCGAAAATCGGCAGAGCGGACGCAGCGTTGAAAGCTGGCGCCTACGACAACGAACTGAGCAGGTTCCGCTATGACGTCACATTGGGCCTTGGTGACAAACAGGACGTGGCCGAACCGGAGAGCTGGCTGCCCTGGGACGAAGCCGGAAATTGGCGGCAAGAACTTGAACAAATCATTACGCAACGGCCTGGCGCAGCAGTAGGCGTGCGCGGCATGCGCGACCGCCGAGTAGCGGCCGCGGTGGAAGCAGTCCATCTGCTGCGTGCGGATCGGGCCGGCGTTTCCAGCGTTGAGCAACTGAAGGCGGCCGATTCTCGCGCCGGAGAGGACCCGTCCGCGGTGGTAGAGCTGGCGCGACGTTTGAACGCGGAATATTGCTGGCGGGGCTTTGGCGGCGATGGAATTTACGACATTATTTTCAATCCGCGATGGGAGGCCACGGCGGCGATCGAAGATGTGCCGCCAAGCCACTATCGCCGATACGCAAATGCACCCGCGCAAGCGGCGGAAATTGCCCGGCTGGGCAAGACCCTGCAAGACCTGCTGCGGCAGCGCTTGCCTGCCTACATGGTGCCTGCAGCCATCATGGTTCTGGCTTCCTGGCCGCTCAATGAAAATGGAAAGATTGACCGCAAAGCGCTGCCCGCGCCGGAGCGAGGGGCGGAAGACTATCGTGCTCCACGCACGCCGCAGGAAGAAATCCTGTGCGACATTTTTGCCGACGTGCTGGCCCTGGAACGGGTAGGAATCACTGACAACTTCTTTGATCTGGGTGGGCACTCCCTGATGGCCACGCGGCTGGTGAGCCGGGTGCGCGCCACGCTGGGTGTGGAACTGATGTTGCGCACGCTCTTCGAGTGTCCCACAGTAGCCCAGCTTGTGCCCCATCTGGATACGGCGGCCAAATCTCGACCTCCGTTGGCCGCGGCCAGTCCGCGTCCAGCGCATGTGCCGCTCTCTTATGCCCAGCAGCGTCTGTGGTTCCTGGATAAATTGCAAGGCACCAGCGCCGAATACAACTTGTGCGAGGCACTGCGTCTCCACGGCAAGCTGGATTTGCCGGCGCTCCAGCAGACCGTCGCCGGACTGATTGACCGGCATGAAAGTTTGCGGACGCGTTTTGCCGAATTCGAAGGCGAGCCGATACAGATCATCGATCCCGCAATGGACCTGCCCTTGCCGGTAGAAGACCTGCGCCAACTGGACATTGCTTCACGCAATGACCATCTCATGGCAGCCATGCGCCAGGAACGCGAGCAGCCGTTTGATCTCTCGTGCGGGCCGCTGATGCGCATGAAGCTGCTCAGGATGGGCGACGAAGAACACGTTCTGTTGCGCTCTTTCCACCACATTATTTGCGATGGATGGTCGCAAGGCGTTTTCAACCGGGAGTTTTTCTCTCTTTATGAATCGTTTCATGAAGGGCGGGAGGCCGCGCTGGAAGCCTTGCCGGTCCAATATGCGGACTTTGCTTTGTGGCAGCGCAACTGGCTCAAGGAAGACGTCCTGAACGCGCACCTGGATTATTGGAAGAAACAGCTCGCCGGCATTCCAGAGCAATTGTCGCTGCCACGAGATCGTCCGCGGCCGGCCATGCAGACTTTCACCGCTGAATTGTTGCGCATGAATCTGCCTTCGGAGTCGCTCACGGCCCTGAAACGCATCAGCCAGAACAACCAGGCAACTCTCTACATGACGCTGCTGGGAGCATTCGCCGTTTTGCTACAGCGCTATAGCGGACAGCATGACATTGTTGTCGGATCTCCCATAGCGAATCGGTTAGACGTTCAGCTGGAACAGCTGATCGGGTTCTTTGTGAACTCGCTGGTCATGCGGGTACAGGTCAAGACCGGGGAGAACTTCGATCAACTGGTACAGGCCGTGAGGAGCACCACGCTGGAAGCGTATGCGCACCAGGATTTTCCTTTCGAGCGGTTGGTGGAAAAGCTCTCGCCGCGGCGGAGCTTGAATGTTTCTCCCATTTTCCAGGTCATGTTCGCTCTGCAGAACGCTCCCATAGGCGCGCAGCAATTGAAAGGGCTTGAGGTTGAACCTCTCAAGGTTGGCGGGTTGCTCCTGCATTTTGATCTGGAACTCCATGCCTGGGAGCGGAATGGGCGCCTGGAGCTGCATTGGGTGTACAACCCCAATTTGTTCGATTCCTGGCGGATCGAGCAGATGGCGCGCCATTACAACCGGCTCTTGCAAGTGGTGCTGGCCGCGCCAGAGACCCAAATTCGCGATCTGGAAATACTGGCTGAAGAGGAGAGACGGCAGCTTCTGGTTGTCTGGAATGCCACCGAGGCCGGGTATGACCGGGATAGATGTCTGCATCATCTGCTTGAGGAGCAGGCAGTGCGCACACCGCAAGAAGTGGCGGTGAGCTGTGGAGGACGGCAGCTTACTTACGAAGAGCTGAACCAGCAAGCCAACCAACTCGCTCATTATTTAAAAAACCTGGGAGCAATTCCGGAAGCGCGAGTAGCGATTTGCCTGGAGCGGCGGTTGCATACGGTAGTGGCGCTACTGGGTGTTTTAAAAGCCGGGGCCGCTTACGTTCCGTTGGACCCGGCTTATCCGCCGGAACGGCTCTCTTACATGCTGAGCGACTCCCAGGCGTCTCTCCTGATTACCGAAAGCAAGTTCACTGAACTGGGCCAATCCTTCACCGGACGGGCCGTGCTTCTTGATGATGAGTGGCCACAGATTTCCGGCGAAAGCCGCGAGAATCCCCGAGTCCAAATGGACCAGGAAAATCTCGCTTACGTGATCTATACCTCCGGATCAACCGGGAGGCCCAAGGGAGTGGCCATCTGCCATCGCAGTGCCGTGGCGTTCCTCTCTTGGGCGCAGGAAGTCTTCAGCAGCGAGGAATTAAAAGGTGTGTTGGCGTCTACATCAATCTGTTTCGACCTTTCCGTGTTTGAGATCTTTGTGCCGCTCAGTTGCGGCGGAACGGTCATTGTGGTTGAGAACGCGCTGGAGCTGGCGGGATTGAGCGCGGACAGCGGTATAACTCTTGTTAATACCGTGCCTTCAGCCATCACGGAATTGCTCCGCACGAACGCGGTTCCTGAAACGGTGCGCACCGTGAATCTGGCGGGTGAGGCGCTGCAAGGCGGCTTGGTAAGACAGATTTACCAGCAATCCAATGTCGAGCTTGTGCGTAACCTCTACGGTCCCACGGAAGATACTACTTATTCCACCTATGCCCGGATGCGCAAGGACGAAGCAGATGGCAACGTGACCATTGGCAGTCCGATCGCCAACTCGCGGGCCTACGTTCTGGATGATGAGATGGGGTTGGCGCCCGTCGGGGTGGTGGGAGAGCTTTACCTCTGTGGGGACGGACTGGCGCGTGGCTATCTCAATCGGCCGGAACTTACGGCGGAGCGCTTTGTTCCTGATCCTTTCAGCGCCACAGCCGACGGCCGGCTTTACTCCACCGGCGATCTCGTCCGCTATCGCGTGGACGGGCAATTGGATTTCCTGGGACGGCGCGACCATCAAGTCAAGATTCGCGGATTCCGCATTGAGCTGGGAGAGATTGAGGCGGCCCTTAAGAACCATGAAGGCGTTGAAGACAGCCTTGTGATGGCCCGCGAAGACGCATCCGGAAATCAGAGTCTGGTGGGATACGTGGTGCGTTCCGCAGAAGCAACGCTGGATGGGGCCGAGCTTCGCCGCAGCCTTCGCCAAAGCTTGCCAGAATATATGGTGCCCTCCAGCATCATGGTGCTGCCATCCTGGCCCTTGACTGCGAATGGCAAGCTCGACCGCAAGGCATTGCCGAATTCCGGGATGGCCGAGCGAGAAAACATTTTTGTCGCCCCGCAAAATGAAGCGGAAGAGTCCATTGCCGCCCTTTGGCAAGACCTGCTTCATGTGGAGAAGGTGGGAATCTTCGACAACTTCTTTGATCTGGGCGGACACTCGTTGCTGGCGGTACGTGTCCATGCTGCCCTGCGCGAGTCCACAGGGCAATCTCTTCTGTTGACCGATCTGTTCAAGTACCCGACAGTCGCCGCCCTGGCCAAACGTTTGACGGAAGGCGCTGACCAGCAGAAACCTGAGATCGCCAAAGACAATGCCGAGCTGCGAAAGCTCCAGCTGGGCAAAACGCGGATTGAAATGCGTGCTCGCAGGGCGCGCGCGCCACAGTCAATCCATGAGGAGTTATGAGGATGTCAAACGAAAGAGAAATCCGTAGTTCGGACATCGCCGTCATCGGCATGAACTGCCGCGTTCCTGGCGCAAAAAGCCCGGAGGAGTTCTGGGAAAACCTGAAGGCGGGCAAGGAATCCGTCGTATTTTTTGACGAGCAGGAATTGCGCGCCGCAAGAGTCCCCCAGGAGATGCTGGACGACCCGCATTACGTAAAAGCGCGGGCAACGCTCGATAACATCGATCTGTTTGACGCTGCGTTCTTCGGGTTTAGCCCCCGCGAAGCGGAGTCCCTGGACCCGCAACATCGTGTCTTCCTGGAGTGCGCGTGGGAATTGCTGGAGCGCGCGGGCCATGGCGCGCCGGGCGCCGAAGAGCTGGTCGGCGTCTATGCCGGGATCGGCGCCAACAACTACGTTGCCGGAGTTCTCTCCCATGACGGCTTGGCGGAATCGCTGGGCAGGTTCTCCATCTCAATGGCCAATGACAAGGATTTTCTGGCCACCAACGTTTCTTACAAACTCAACCTGAGGGGACCGAGCGTCACCGTACAAACTGCGTGTTCCACCTCGCTGGTCGCGGTTCACGCGGCCTGCCAAAGCATATTCTCCGGTGAATGCGATATGGCGCTGGCCGGAGGCGTGTCCCTGGACGTGCCGCAAAAGGGAGGATACCTCCATAAAGAAGGAGACATTCTTTCCCCCGATGGCCACTGTCGCGCCTTTGATGCCAGGGCGCAAGGCACCGTCCCAGGCAGCGGCGTGGGCGTGGTGTTGTTGAAGCGGCTGGAAGACGCCCTGGCCGATGGCGACTACGTGCATGCCGTCATCCGGGGCTCCGCTATTAATAATGATGGATCGTCCAAGGTTGGCTATACCGCTCCCAGCATTGAGGGACAAGCCAGGGTGATCCGGGCGGCGCAAGCCCTGGCCGAGGTGGAAGCCGAGAGCATCAGCTACGTGGAGGCGCATGGCACCGGGACCTCCATCGGCGATCCCATTGAAATTGCGGCCCTCACGGAGGCATTTCGTTCCAGCACGGAAAAGAAGCGCTTCTGCGCCATCGGATCGGTAAAGACCAACCTCGGACATTTGAATACGGCCGCTGGAGTGGTCGGTTTGATCAAGACAATCCTGGCCATGGAACACCGGCAGATTCCACCTAGTCTGCATTTTGACGCTCCTAATCCCAAGATTGACTTCGACGGCAGCCCCGTATACGTAAACAAACAGCTCCAGGACTGGACTGGACCGCTTCCATTGCGCGCGGGAGTGAGTTCGTTCGGCATGGGTGGAACGAATGCTCACGTGGTTCTGGAAGAAGCGCCGGAAAGAAGCGTCTCCAGTAAATCCGGCCCCAGCTTGCTGGTGCTCTCCGCGAAGACTGCCGGGGCATTGAAGAACGCCGGCATGAATCTGGCTGGGCATCTCAAGAAACACGAAGATGCATGCCTGGCGGACGTTGCCTACACGCTGCAAACAGGCCGCAAGAGCTTTGCTCATCGTCAGGCAATTGTGTGCGGAAGCCGTGAACAGGCCATCCGGGCCCTCGAAGGCGTGGATCCTGAGTTCGTGAGAAATGGGATCGCCCCGCAAAGCGAACCGGGAGTGATCTTCATGTTTCCCGGACAGGGATCGCAGTTCGTCGATATGGGACGGCGGTTGTATGAATCGGAATCCGCTTTCCGCAAAATCGTGGACAAATGTAGTGAGCAGCTGAAGCCTGTTTTGGGATTAGACCTGCGGCACATCATGTATCCCGCGGAGAACCAGAGGGAAAACGCCGCGGAACAACTCCGGCAAACCGGGACAACGCAACCGGCAACGTTCGTCATTGAATATGCGCTGGCCCGGTTGTGGATGAAGTGGGGAGTACGCCCGCAGGCCATGATTGGCCATAGCCTGGGTGAATACGTTGCCGCCACGATTGCCGGAGTGATCACTGAAGAAGATGCCCTGAACCTGGTGGCCGTGCGCGGGCAACTGATGCAGAAGATGCCGCGCGGCAGCATGCTGGCAGTGGAGCTATCGGAAGAAGAGCTGCTTCCCCGGTTAAATGCTGAACTGTGCCTGGCGGGAATCAACGGCCCCCGGCAAACTGTGGTGTCAGGTCCTTCATCTTCGGTCGATGCGCTGGAAAAACAACTGAACTCGGAAGGGACCGTCTGCCGGCGGTTGCAAACGTCTCACGCATTTCATTCGCACATGATGGATCCTATGCTGGCGCATTTCTTCCGCGAAGTCAGCAAGGTCAAGCTGCGGCCGCCATCCATTCCTTATCTTTCAAATCTAACCGGCACGTGGATAACGCCGGGTGAAGCAATCGATCCTGAATATTGGGTCAAGCATCTGCGTGAAGCCGTGCGTTTTGGTCCGGGAATGCAGGAGATCATGAAGACTCAGGGCGAGCGCGTGTTTCTGGAAGTTGGACCGGGACAAGCGCTGAGCGGGCTGGCGCGGAAAAACCTGGATACGCAATCTGGGGCAAGAGTGGTCGCTTCCCTTCCACCGCCCAAGAAGGACCAGAGTGAACAGGCCTTCCTCCTGGATGCCATGGGCAAGCTGTGGCTGGCAGGAGTGACGGTGAACTGGCGCGGCGTGCATGCCGGAGAAAAACGTTATCGCGCGCCACTGCCGGCCTATCCTTTTGAACGGCAGCGCTATTGGGTTGATCCCTTGTCCCACGCGAATGAAGCAGGCAGAAGACAAGCGTCGTCTGGCAAGAAAGCTGACATTGGCGATTGGTTCTATCTTCCATTCTGGAAGCCTTCCGTACTTGGACAAGGCTCGCGGAAGCCAGAAGCAAAACAAAATTGGCTGGTCTTTGCCGGCGAAGAAGGCCTGGGACTCGACCTGGCAAGAGAGCTGGCTGCCACTGGAGAGAATGTTGTTACCGTACAGCCGGGCGAACGGTTTCTGGAGCTTGACGAAAACACCTACAGCGTACGCCCGCAGCAACAGGCCGACTATGAAGAGCTGCTGGCTACCCTGCGTGAACAGAAGAGATGGCCGCATCGAATCGTCCATCTGTGGAATGTGAACGCGGAAACCACTGCGCCGGGGTATTGGCGCTTTTCCAACCAGTCACAGTATTCAGGTTTTTATAGCCTGCTTTTTCTGGCCAAAACTTTGCACAAACAGGCTGCGATGGAGCCTGCGGAGATTGTGGTTGTCTCGAACAATGTGCAGACCGTCACCGGACAGGAGCAGGCGTCTCCGGAAAAAGCCACGCTGCTTGGACCATGCTTCGCCATTCCTTATGAATATCCCAGCGTGAGCTGCCGCAGCGTGGACTTCACGCCGGCGCCGTCAGGAACGTGGCAGGGCGAGCGCGTGCTGAAGCAGTTGATGGCTGAACTGGCGGCGGAATCTCCTGATCCCATGATTGCTTATCGTGGACCGACCCGGTGGGCAAAGAAATTTGAACCAGCTCGTCTGGAAAAGCAAGAGGGACGTCCGCCGCGGCTGCGGGAAAAAGGCGTGTACCTGATCACGGGCGGCCTGGGGCAAATTGGCCTGGAGTTGGGAGAGTACCTGGCGCGCAACGTGCGCGCGCGGCTGGTATTGGTGGGAACGTCAGCTTTTCCTCCGCAAGAGCAGTGGGACCAGTGGCTGACAAGCCATAGCGATCAGGACGAAGTGTGCCGGAAGATCAGAAAGCTGCAATCCATGCATGGACTGGGCGCCGAGATACTGATCGCACAGGGCGACGCCGGCAACCTGCCACAGATGCAGAAGATCGTTAACGCGGCGCGTGAGCGCTTTGGTCCCATTCAAGGCGTGATTCATGCCGCCGGTCGAGTGCGGTCGATGCGGCTGATGCAGGAAACTGAGCCGGCTGACTGTGATCTCCATTTTCAATCCAAGGCACGCGGCCTGCTGGTGCTGGAGCAGGCGCTGCGGCAGGAGCCGCTGGATTTCTGCGTGCTGTTTTCCTCACTGGCCTCCGTTCTCGGCGGCGTGGGATATTGCGCCTACTCAGCCGCCAACTTTTTCATGGACTCTCTTGCCCAGTGCCGCCAACATCACTCTGCACTGGCCTGGACGAGCGTGAATTGGGATGGATGGAATCTTACACACGACTGCGTCAGTTCCGCTGCTTCGGGTAGCGATGCTGCCCTGCTGAGCATGACGCCATCGCAGGGAGTGGAGGCGTTCCACCGCATTTTGTGGAGACCTGGAAGCTCGTTTCAAGCAATTAATCGACGGCGCGCAATCGGAACGCCCGGAGCTGAAGCAGGACATCGCTTCGGAATCATTACACTCCAGGCCTGCCCTGGGGACTGTCTACGTGGCGCCGGCAAGCGAGACTGAAATCCGCGTCACGAAAATCTGGCAAGAGCTTTTGGGAATTGGCCAGATCGGTATTCATGACAATTTTTTTGAGATGGGCGGAAACTCCCTGATGGCAACGCAGCTCCTTTCCCGGCTGCGGCAGGCCTTCAGTTTGGCGATTCCGCTGGAAA
>Ga0207693_10005583_pt1 | contig 10455 bp, 9 predicted proteins | sample LARL81metaG_FD_184347 | JGI IMG/M metagenome (GOLD analysis project Ga0207693, IMG submission 184347) | Corn, switchgrass and miscanthus rhizosphere microbial communities from Kellogg Biological Station, Michigan, USA - LAR L8-1 metaG... | ecosystem: Host-associated > Plants > Roots >... | reverse complement strand
GCGCGTCGAATCAAGGGATTTCTGATATCGCCCTTCTTTGGCAGATGAACATATTCGGTGGGCCCGCGCTTACGAAGGAGCAATTCCGGTCCTTCGTTCCGCAAACCTTTTCGAGCTTTCACCTTTTCGTCGCCACGCCACTCGGCAAATACGATGCGACGAACCCGCTGAACCCCAGCGCGAACCGTTGGACGTTCTTTCCGACACTCAATTACAGCTACACACCTGACGAGGGCTGGACATGGCTCGAAACCTATCTGTCGACCAAGGTGTTCACGACGAATCCGGACTACCGTGTCGGCGGCGCCTCGAACCTTACCCAGAAACCGTTGTTCCTCGCCGAAGGCCACGTGAGTCGCAATCTTCTTCCCACGCTGTGGGTGTCGGGCGATGCCTATTACAATGCCGGCGGTGAGACCAGCATCGATGGCGTCAACCAAAACAACGCCGCCGACACGCTTCGGCTCGGTGTGGGCATGGGGCTCGGTGTGTGGGGCGGTGGCGATATGATTCTCAATTATGAACGGGTGGTGGCCAAACCCGCCGGCCAGCCGGATGCGCAAGCCATCCGAATGACGATCAGACAGGTCTGGTGAGCACCAGACGCAAGTCGCCAAAGACTTGAGAGACACCCGGAAGCGGGTCGCTTCCCGTACCCTGTCGAGGTCCTTCATGAGACGAAGCATCTGGCCAACCCCGACGCTGACCCGAAGTGCGAAGCGAAGAGAATGACGACAGAGGCTGTTTCAACCGCCGGCCCAGGAGATGGACAGCAAACATCCTGGCTGCCGATGGTCGTGGTCGCGCTTGCTCAGATTCTGATGGCCTTCAACGTCAATGCCTTGCGCGTGTCGATCGGGGGTATCGTCGCCAGCTTCGACACCTCCCCGACCACCGTGGGGACTGCGATCGTCACCCACTCGCTCTTTATCGCCGGGTTTGTCATGCTCGGCGCCAAATTGGGCGCACTTTGGGGTCCGCGGCTAGTTTTTAAGGCAACGGTGCTACTGTTCGGCGCAGCGATGGTCATGATGACACTCAGCCCGAGCGCGACGATGATGATCGTGGCTCAGGGCATCGCCGGCGCCGCGGCGGCCGCGTTGGTGCCGACGCTGGTCGTGCTCATCGCCGCCAACTACCAAGGCAGGCAACAGGCGCAAGCCCTCGGTTGGCTGGGCGCGTCGGAGGCCATGGGCGGTGTGTTGGCGTTTCTCGTCGCCGGCTTCCTGGGCACATGGATCGGCTGGCGCTACCCCTTCGGCCTCCTTGGCATCCTCGCCGCCAGTGTCTTCCTCCTCAGCAAGCAGCTGAACCCGGTCGAAGGCCAGCGCGATTTGAGGATCGACGTGGTCGGCTTCGTTCTGGGCGCTTTGGCCGTCATTCTGATCAGCGTTGGCTTTGACAGCACCAACCAGTGGGGCCTGCTGCTGGCGGGGCCTGCGGCGCCTTTCGCCCTGCTCGGCCTGTCGCCGGCGCCGGTGATGATCATCCTCGGTGTCGTGCTCGGTCAGGCGTTCTTCGCCTGGTCAAAGAAGCGTCGGGCGGCGCAGAAGACACCGCTGATCGCGTTGGAGGTGATCGCGACGCCACAGCAGCGGTCGGCGGTATTCTCGATGTTCATGATCGTCGTACTCGGTTCGGCCGTCAGCTTTCTGATCCCGCTCTATATCGAGATTGTCCAAGGCCGCAGCAGCCTGCGCACGGCGCTGGCGATCATCCCCCACTCTCTGTCGATTTTCGCCGCCGCCGTCCTTGTCTCGCGGCTTTACGAGCGCCTGACCTTGCGCCACATCGCGCGCTTCGCCTTCGGGGTGGTGGCCGCCGGACTGACGCTGTTGGCGGTTGTCATCCGAAACGAATGGGACACCTTAGTGGTTATCCTCGCGCTGATCGTAATCGGTCTCGGGCAGGGTGCGCTGGTGACGGTTTTGTTCAACGTCCTGGCCGCCGCCTCGCCCGAGGTGCTGGCCGGCGATGTGGCTTCGCTGCGCGGCACCACCAATAACCTCGCCGGGGCTGTGGGCACGGCGCTCGCCGGCGCCCTCTTGATCGGGGTGCTGAGCGCGAGCATCACGATGAACCTGGCCGATAACGCCGTGATCCCGAAGGAGCTCGAGGCTCAGGTCGGCCTCGATAACGTTACTTTCGTCAGCAACGACCGGCTGCTGGAGGTGCTGGGGCGCACGACGGTCACTCCCGATCAAGTAGCCGAGGCAGTGCGCATCAACACGCAAGCGCGTCTCCGGTCGTTGAAGATCTGCTTAGTGGCGTTGACGGGCCTCGCGTTGGTGGCGATTGTTCCAGCCGGCGCGCTGCCGGGACACGGTGGCGGCGACCTGCCGTATAGTCGCAAGCGGAACGAGAAGAGAGTGGTCGGGGCGCCGCCGATGGCCTCACAGGCAGCGATACGGGCGCGCGGCTGTGCCGATGAACGCGGATCTGGAGGTGTGGGATGAAGAGGCAGCCTAAAAAGTCGATTAAACTCGCCTTGCAGGGTGGCGGCTCCCACGGCGCCTTCACCTGGGGCGTCTTGGATCGGCTCCTCGAAGACGAGCGGCTTCACATCGCAGCCGTCAGCGGCACCAGCGCCGGCGCGATGAACGCCGTCGCTCTCGCCGATGGGATGGCGCGCGGCGGCCCTGCCGAAGCGCGCAAATGCCTCGAGAAATTCTGGTCGGCAACCAGCGCCGCGGCTCAATACAGCCCGATCCAACGGTCCATCTTCGACGTCTTCATGGGAAATTGGAGCTTGGACGCATCGCCGGGCTATATTTTGATGGATCACCTTTCGCGCGTGCTTTCTCCGTACGACCTCAACCCGATGGATCTCAATCCCTTGCGCGACGTCCTCGCCCGCTGCGTCGACTTTGACAGTGTCAACGATCCGGACGGAATCAAATTATTTTTGACCGCAACCAATGTCCGCACCGGCAAACCCAAGATTTTCCGGCAACCCGGGATCCAGCTCGACAGCGTCATGGCGTCGGCGTGCCTGCCGTTTGTCTTCAAAGCCGTGGAAATCGACGGAGAGGCCTACTGGGATGGTGGTTACATGGGCAATCCCGCTCTCTTCCCGCTCGTCGACGAGTGCGATGCCGGCGACATCGTCGTGATCCAGATCAACCCGTTTTACCGCCCGGATGTTCCGCAATCGGCCCGCGAGATCCAAAACCGTTTGAACGAGATCACATTCAATACGAGCCTGCTCAAGGAGCTGCGCTCGCTCGCCTTCCTGTGGGAAATTATCCACTACGAGAACCTCGAGCGCGAGCGCTTCCGGGACGTGCATATCCATGCGGTCTACGACGAGAAGACGATGCTCGGGCTCGGCGTTTCCAGCAAGCTCAATGCTGAATGGGCCTTTCTCACCCATCTCCGGGATCGCGGCAGAGAAACCACGCAGGACTGGCTGTCGCGGCATTATGAGGATCTCGGCATCCGCAATACGCTCGACCTCTCGTGGATTTTCGAGGAGAGCCTGAGGCCAGCCCACCTCCCGGAGGGGGCGGAACGGGGGTCTGCGATCAAGGAAGCCGCCCGATGACGTGCTGCGCCGCGAGCATGTAACGAATGGGATTGTTCGGCATCCTGCTCGGCCTCGCGCTGCTCGTCTGGCTGGCCTATCGCGGCTGGAGCATTCTATTGCTGGCCCCGGGAGCGGCACTGATCGCCGCGGCTTTCGCCGGAGGCCCGCTGCTCGCCTACTGGACGCAAACCTTCATGGACAGCGCGGCGCGCTTCGTCGCGCAATTTTTCCCGCTGTTTCTGCTTGGTGCTCTGTTTGGCAAGCTGATGGAGGACAGCGGTTCCGTCGCGGCAATCGCGGATTTCATGACCAAACAGTTGGGGCCGCAGCGCGCGATACTGACAGTCGTCCTGGCCGGCGCGCTGGTCACTTACGGTGGGGTCAGTCTGTTCGTCGCGTTCTTCGTGCTGGTACCGATGGCCCAGACTCTGTTCCGCACTGCCGGGATTCCCAAGCGTTTGATACCTGCAGCGGTCGCTTTGGGCACGTCCACTTTCACGATGTCGGCGCTTCCCGGAACACCCGCCATCCAAAATGCCATCCCGATGCCATTCTTCGGCACGACGCCGTTGGCGGCGCCCGGTCTCGGCATCATCGCCTCCGCGATAATGCTCGCCTTCGGCCTGTGGTGGCTGGGACGCGCCGAAGCCACGGCTCGCCGCGGGGGCGAAGGCTTTGGTCTGGCGTCTCCCAATCCCGTCGACAGCGCGGCTGAAGACGAAACAGTGCGCCAGCGTGCCACCACTGCGCGCGAATTCGACCCTCCGGAAGTCCATCACGGCCGCCCGAGCCGTGAACCGCCGCAGATCGTTTTGGCGGCTCTGCCGCTGGTCGTCGTGGTGTGCGTGAATGTGCTGATGACATTGATCGTCCTGCCGCGCCTCGATGTTTCGTTCCTCGCCGAGGAGCGGTTCGGCGCGACTTCGCTTTCTGCGGTTGGCGGCGTGTGGGCGGTGGTGACTGCTCTTGCGGCCGCGATCGTAGCCGTCATCGCCGTCAATCGCCGGCGTTTGCCAAGTCTGCGCGAGACCATGGATTCGGGAGCCAATGCGTCGGTGCTGCCGGTGCTCAGCGTTGCAAGCCTGGTCGGATTTGGCGCGGTGGTCGCCGCGGTACCGGCATTCGCCATCGTGCGTGAGTGGGTGCTGTCGATCGAAGGCGGACCGCTCGTCTCACTGGCCGTCGCAACCAATCTGCTGGCGGCTCTGACCGGCTCCGCCTCGGGCGGTCTGACAATAGCGCTCGATGCGCTAGGCGGGACCTATATGCGCCTCGCTTCGGCACACGGCATCGATCCCGCCCTATTGCATAGAATAGCGGTCATGAGCGCCGGCACGCTCGACAGTCTGCCGCAGAATGGCGCCGTAGTGACACTGCTGGCAGTCTGTGGTTCGACCCATCGAGAGAGCTACCTCGACATTGTCATGGCCGCCATCATCGGCCCGATCATTGCGCTCGCCGCAGTGATCGCGCTCGGTTCAGTGCTCGGTTCATTCTGAGACTTCGTGCTGATGGTGCCTTTCATGACTGGGAGGATTGAGCATGGCACCCCGCTGACACGCCCTCCGATCGGGTGTTCCGCTACGGCCACGCCACCAAGGGAGGCAATGACATCAGGATCGCCTCCGGATTGCCGCCGGTCTTCAAACCAAACACCGTTCCCCGATCGTAGAGCAGGTTGAATTCGACGTAACGGCCGCGGCGGATCAGCTGATGGCGCCGTTGCTCATCGGTCCAGGTCAGCTGCATCCGCGGCCGCACAATGGCTGCAAACACGGTCAGGAACGCCTCGCCGACGGAGCGGACAAAGGCGAAGTCGCGCTCCCAGTCGCCGTTGTCGAGATAATCGAAAAAAATCCCGCCGACGCCGCGCGGCTCGTTTCGATGCTTGAGAAAGAAGTATTCGTCACACCACGTCTTGAACCGCTCGTAGCAGTCGCCGTCGTAGGATGCACAGGCGGTGGCGAGCGCGGCATGAAACTCCTTTGCCGCGGCTTCGTCGGGATAGATCGGAGTCAGATCTGCGCCGCCGCCAAACCAGGTTTTGCTGGTCGCGATATAACGCGTGTTCATATGTGCCGCCGGAACGAGCGGCGAGCACATATGGGCAACCAGCGAGATGCCGCTCGCCCAGAAGCGCGGATCCTCCGAGGCGCCCGGGATCTCGTTGCGGAACTCGGGCGAGAACTCGCCGGATACGGTCGAAATGTTGACCCCGACCTTCTCGAAAACCCGCCCGCGCATGACCGACATCGTCCCGCCGCCGCCTTCCGGCCGTTGCCAATCGCGGCGCTCGAAGCGGCCGGGCGGCCCCGCATGAGAGGACACACCGGCGAATTCGTCCTCGATCGCCTCGAACTCGGCGCAGATTCGGTCGCGAAGCTGGGCAAACCATGCCTCCGCCGCGGCGCATCGGCCGGTATCGGCCGGAAATGTGGAAGGTTGCCCTGTCATGGTTCAGGAAACAATCCGGTCTGGCGCAATCCCTCGGCAAGCGCAATCGCGCCCGCCAGCGCGACATTGAGCGAGCGAGCGCCCCGGCGCAACGGGATGACGACGCGCGCCGCCGCGGCGCGGCGCACGTACTCGGGCACGCCCGCGCTCTCCCGGCCGAGAAGGATCGTGTCGTCAGCCGCGAAGCCAAAATGATGCAGCGTCACGGTCCCCGTCGTCGTCATCAGGATCAGTCGCGATTGCGAGGCCCGGCAGGCAAGGAACGCCGGCCACGAGGCGTGCCGGCAGAGAACGAGATCGGCCGCATAATCGAGAACGGCGCGCTTGAGCCGCCGGTCATCGAGCAGGAAGCCGCACGGCTCGATCAGGTCGATGGCCACCCCCAAGCACGCGGCGAGCCGCAGCAAGGCCCCGGTGTTTTGCGGAATGTCCGGTTCGAACAGGGCGAGACGCAAAAGGACCCCCACGGCTGGCATTCCAGGACGGATCGCTGGTATTCGTATTCGACTATACTCGGTTTGTTGCCGATTTATGCGGCAGTCTGTCGCATAGTTCGCTCTCCTCAAGAGTATAGCTTGCGACTGTGGCCGTGTCGGACCGGCGGCTGCGAAATAAAGAGGGTTGAATGGCCGATCTGGCGCAGCACGATGTCAGCGGAGCACATGCCGGCGAGACGCGGCGCGATTTTCTGATTTTGACCGCTTCGGCCATCGGTGCTGTCGGGGTCGCGGCGACGATTTGGCCATTCATCGACACCCTGAACCCGGCGCGCGACACCCTGGCGCTGGCGACGACGGAGGTCGATCTCGCGCCGGTGCAGGTTGGCCAGCGTCTGACCGTCGCCTGGCGCGGCAAGCCGGTCTTCATCGATCACCGCACCCCGGAGGAGATCAAGGCGGCAGAGGACGTCACGGTTTCCGATCTGCGCGATCCGCAGCCGGATTCGGCGCGGGTCAAAAAGCCCGAATGGCTCGTCGTTATCGGCGTCTGCACCCATCTCGGCTGCATCCCGCTCGGTCAGAAGGTCGGCGACGACCGCGGTTCGTATGGCGGTTGGTTCTGCCCGTGCCACGGCTCGGTCTACGATACCTCCGGACGGATCCGGCAGGGTCCGGCACCGCAAAATCTGTTCGTTCCGCCTTACGACTTCACCGCCGACACCACGATCAAGATCGGCTAGGAGACCGCATGGCCGATACACGCCCCGGCGCGATGAGCCGGATCATCCGATGGATCGATTACCGGCTGCCGTTCATTCAGGCATTGAACCACGAGCTGAACGAATATCCGACCCCGCGTAACCTCAATTATTGGTGGAACTTCGGCTCTCTGTCCGGAATCATGCTGGTGGTAATGATCGCTACCGGCGTTTTCCTCGCAATGCAATATACCCCTAGTTCCGAGGCGGCGTTCGATTCGGTCGAGCGAATCATGCGCGACGTCAACTACGGGTGGCTCGTGCGCTACGCCCACTCGAGCGGGGCATCAATGTTTTTTGCCATTGTATACATACATTTGTTTCGAGGGCTTTATTACGGCTCATATAAACAGCCCCGCGAATTCCTATGGATTCTTGGGGTCATCATCCTGATACTGATGATCGCAACCGCCTTCATGGGCTACGTCCTGCCTTGGGGGCAAATGAGCTATTGGGCCGCCACGGTGATCACCAACCTGTTCTCGGCGATCCCGCTCATCGGTCAGAATATTGTGACCTTCCTGTGGGGCGGCTTTACCGTCGGCGATCCAACCTTGCACCGCTTCTACGCGCTGCATTATCTCCTGCCCTTCATCATCGTCGCCGTCGTCGGCCTGCATCTGATCGCGCTGCATCGCTTCGGTTCCAACAACCCATTGGGGATCGACACCAAGAGGCCGCAGGACACGATTCCGTTCCATCCCTATTACACGATCAAGGACCTATTCGGGCTGGCCGTCTTTCTGCTGATCTATGCTTACTTCGTCTTCTACGCACCTAACTCCCTCCTCGCCGCGGACAACTATATCCCGGCAAACCCGATGCAGACGCCAAACCATATCGTGCCCGAATGGTACCTGCTGCCCTATTACGCGATCCTGCGCGCGGTGCCGAACAAGCTGTTGGGCGTCATCATGGCGTTCGGGTCGATCTTTCTGCTGTTCATCGTCCCGTGGCTCGACACCTCGCCGGTGCGCAGCGCGCGGTTCCGCCCGGTCTACAAATGGGTGTTCTGGCTCCTGGTGATTGATGTCATCGCGCTGGGCTGGGTCGGCGCCAACCCGCCCGAAGGCCTGGTGGTGACCGTCGGGCAGATCGCGACGCTATATTACTTCGTCCATTTCCTGATCCTGTTCCCGGTTATCGGCAAGCTCGAGCGGCCCAAACCACTGCCCGCCAGCATCGCCACGGCGGTGTTGCAAACCGGCGGCGCTCGACTTGGCGGCGCTGGAGCGCCGCTAGCGAAATCCTGAGATGCGCAAGCCTGTCCTTGCGGCGCTAGCGCTGCTCTTATTGGCGTTGACGCCGCCCCCCGCGAGTGCCGAAGAGACCCCGTCGCCGCCGCATCAGCAATGGTCGTTCGAGGGCATCTTCGGCACCTATGACCGGGCGGCGGCGCAGCGCGGCTTTCAGGTTTACAAGGAGGTCTGCTCCGCTTGCCATCCGGTCAAGCATCTTTATTTTCGCGACCTTGCCGACCTCGGCTACAGCGAAGACGAGGTGAAGGCGATCGCCTCGACCTACCAGGTCACCAACGAGCAGCCCAACGATCAGGGGCAGATGTTCCAGCGGCCGGCCCGGCCCTCCGACCCGATACCCGGCCCGTTTCCGAACGACCAGGCGGCCCGCGCGGCGAATAACGGTGCCCTCCCGCCTGATCTGTCGATGATCGTCAAGGCGCGCGACGGGGGGCCCGATTACGTCTTTGGCATCCTGACCGGCTACAAGGATCCGCCGGCCGGGTTCAACCTGCTGACGGGGATGAACTACAACGAATATTTCCCCGGTCATCAGATCGCGATGCCGCCGCCGCTGGCCGACAACGCGGTGACCTATGCCGACGGCACTTCCGCCACGGTGCCGCAGATGGCGCATGACGTGGTGACGTTTCTGGCCTGGGCAGCCGAGCCCAATCTCGAGCCTCGGCATCGCACCGGGTTCAAGGTCGTGCTCTTTCTGATCGTTACGGCGGGCGTGTTCTACGCCGCCAAGCGCAAGATCTGGGCCGCCGTACACTAGGCCGGCGGATGACCGGGCCCGTCATCGGCATCATCGGAGGAAGCGGGCTTTATCAGATCGACGGGCTCGCCAGTGTCGAATGGCGGCGGGTCGAAAGCCCGTTCGGCGCGACCTCCGACGAATTCTGTTTCGGAACGCTAGACGGCCAGCCGGTCGTGTTCGTTCCCCGCCACGGCCGCGGTCACGTACTGCCGCCTTCGGAGATCAATTATCGGGCGAATATCGACGCGCTGAAGCGCTGCGGGGTCAGCGATATCGTCTCCTTGTCGGCCGTCGGCAGCCTGCGCGAGGATTTGGTTCCCGGCGACTTTGTCGTGATCGACCAGTTTATCGACCGCACCTTTGCGCGGGCCAAAAGCTTCTTTGGCAAAGGCTGCGTCGCGCATGTGTCGATGGCGCACCCGGTCTGCGGCCGGATCGGGGACGCGCTGATCGAGGCCGGACCGAAAGCCGGGATCGCGCTGAAGCGCGGCGGCACCTATATCGTGATGGAAGGACCGCAATTCTCGACCCTTGCCGAAAGCGAGCTCTACCGGTCGTGGAAATGCGACGTGATCGGCATGACGAACATGCCCGAGGCAAAGCTCGCGCGCGAGGCCGAGATCTGCTACGCCACGGTTGCGATGGTCACCGATTATGATTGCTGGCATCCCGGCCACGATGCGGTCACCGTCGAAATGATCGTCGGCGTATTGGTCGCCAACGCGGAGCGCGCCAAGGCGCTCGTCCGCCGCGTTGTGCCGCGTCTGGCGCAGCACGACGGACCCTGCCGGCAAGGGTGCCGGTACGCTCTCGACGGCGCGCTGATCACCGCCCTGGAGCGCCGCGATCCGGGGATCCTGGCCCGCCTCGATGCCGTCGCCGGGCGCGTCTTGCGGCGGGAGGAAAGCCCATGAACGTCGGCGGCCGGGCGATGCGCACGATCTGGCCCGCCGAGGATGGGCGTTCGGTCGAGATCATCGACCAGACACGGCTGCCGCACGAGCTGGTGACCGTTCGGTTGGAGGCGCTCGACGACGCTGCGCGAGCGATCGCGGACATGCAGGTTCGCGGCGCGCCGCTGATCGGCGCCACCGCGGCCTATGGCGTCGCCGTCGCCCTTGCCAGGGATCCGTCCGATCGCGGGCTGGACGCGGCGACTGCAAAGCTGGCGGCAACCCGTCCGACCGCGGTCAATCTGCGCTGGGCGCTCGCAGAGATGAGACGGGTGCTGTCCGAAGTCCTGGAAAGCGGTCGGTTCGTCGCGGCGATGACGCGG
>Ga0207693_10005580_pt1 | contig 10468 bp, 5 predicted proteins | sample LARL81metaG_FD_184347 | JGI IMG/M metagenome (GOLD analysis project Ga0207693, IMG submission 184347) | Corn, switchgrass and miscanthus rhizosphere microbial communities from Kellogg Biological Station, Michigan, USA - LAR L8-1 metaG... | ecosystem: Host-associated > Plants > Roots >... | reverse complement strand
ACTATCTAACGGTCAAGGACGATGGCGACGGCGTTCCCCGCGATGCGAACGGACTGCCTGACTTCAAGTACGTCGCAACGCATATCTGCGACTCGGTCAAGCGACGCCTGAAGGCAGACGGTGCTGGACTCGGCTTACAAGGGGAATTTGGCATCGGTCTGTTGAGCTTCTGGACCGTGGGCGACACGCTCACGATGACTTCTACAAGTTCCGACGAGCGTGTCTATCAGATGGTTATGAGCAAAGGGGATCCGCGCTACGTCGTCAAGCCTCGACGCGTGCTCTTTTCCGAACGGGGCACCGAACTCAAGATCAAGCCCTTGCTCGAGGGCATCCGTGGACTGAGCGGCGAGAAGATTCAGTGGTATCTGGCCTCGGAGCTGCGCGATCGTATTCGCAATTCACAGGTTCGTGTAACGGTGATCGATAAACTTGCGCGCAAGCAGTACCAGGTCGAGCCGCGGCAGTTCGAAGGCCGCTTGCTGCACCAACTCCCAACGCTTCGCTCGCCATTCGGCGAGGCCTATGGCGAACTGTATCTCACAGAACCGGACGAGGATTGCCGGGTCGCCCTTACCCGAGACGGCACGCGGGTGATCGCGGATATTGGAACGCTGCCTGGTTTGGAGCGCACGCCGTGGAGTTCTCGTTACCTGCAGGGCTTGATCGACGTGCCCTACCTTAACCTCACACCCGGCACGCGTTCCGGGATTGTCCACGATGAACGCTATGGGGCCTTCGTGGAAGCTTTAGTTCCGCTGGAAGCACACCTCAATGGGCTCATCGAGGCCCAGCGACGCGCCGAGGAAGAACAGGCAAACCGGGAGTCCCTACGTGCCATCCAACGTGCGTTTCGCGAGGCTATGCTCGTCTTGCCTCGCGAGGAATACGACTGGTTTGACATCCAGTCTCGCTCACCGCAAGGGTCCGGTGGCGGCGAGCCACCCGGGAGAGACGTGGAGGCCTCAGGCGCCGAGGGAGAGGGGGGCGTTCCAGAACCGAGCGGAGGCGAACCTACACAGCGCCAATTCTTCGACTATGCAGGTCCCTTGCACACCGTCGTGATTTCACCTGCGGCAAGCACATTGGCAGTGAACCAACGTCGGCGGCTTCGTGCGCTGCCCCGGGATCGCTCGCGCCGACGGGTCGAACAGGACTTGACATTTGCCTGGGAGATCGTCGAAGGGGGTGGCACGCTCTTGTCCACGTCTGATCAAGAAGTCAGCTTTGAAGCTCCCGCGTCACCCGTTCTTGTACGTTTGTCCGTTGCCGTCTCACAGCGTGACATACGCTGCAGTGCCGAGGCGTTGATTACCGTCACCGACAGCCTTGATGTGGCTATCGGCCCGACTGTTGTCAATGCGCGCGGCTTACCGGGCTACACCTTTGAACGGGCCGCCGGGGAACTGTGGCGCTCGCGATTCGATGCTGAACGCAACCTGATAGTCGTGAATAGTGGTCATCGCGATTTTGTCTTCGCCACGCGCAGTCGTGCGCTCCAGTTGCGATATCTTGTGCGACTCTATGTCAAGGAATTGGTGCTTAAGAACTTTGCTGGTCAGTCGGCCGAACAAGTCGCGGAGCGCATGATTGAGCTCTCGCTGTATGTCGAAGAGAAATTGAAGTCCCTGTGAAGGGTGGCACTGGAGACGCAGCCTGAAATGGAGTTGCTCAAAGCACCGTATGACTGAGAACGTCAGTGGAGAGAAACGTAGAACACTACTCGAAAGTGGTGCCGTGGGGATCGCTGAAATGGACCCATGTTTTGACATTTCTGATCTGGAAGTTACCAGGCGTTCTGGCAAGATGTCCGAAATAGAGCGCCAGGTGCATCCTGCGCCTTCCTTGGTGTCCTGAAACTGTTCATGAGGACCGCCCATACGAGGAAATAAATCGCAGCAAAATTCAACGAGTCACTTCCTCAGTTTTTATCGCGCAATACTCACTTTTTGCCGCCATTCTCCCCAACTACCACTACGTCTGTACTACGTTTTCATTGCGGACCATCGCTATGACAGCAGCAATTCCAGGTCTTCAGGGCGTAGGTCTCGAATCATGCCGTTCTCGGCGCCGATCATGGCGGCGACAAGATCGCGCTTGGTTTTCTGCAGCTCCAGGACTTTCTCCTCAACGGTGTCGCGGGCAATCAGGCGATAGGCGAAGATGGGCCGCGTCTGTCCAATGCGATGCGCGCGGTCTACAGCCTGCGCTTCAACCGCGGGATTCCACCAAGGATCAAGAATGAATACATACTCGGCGGCGGTGAGATTCAAACCCAGACCGCCTGCCTTCAGGCTGACGAGGAAGAGCCGGCAGTCTTTGTCATTCTGGAAGCGCTCCACTCGGGTCTGGCGGTCACGGGTGGCGCCGTCAAGATATTCGTAGAGTATACCGTCCTGATTCAGGCGGGCACCAAGAATTTTCAACAAGCTGGTGAACTGCGAGAACACCAGCGCCTTGTGTCCTTCGTCGAGCACTTCACGCAGTCGCTCGAGCAGCACATCCAGCTTGGCGCTGGAATCGCTGGAGCGTTTCGAATCGAGCAACCCGGGATGGCAAGCAGCTTGCCTCAGGCGCAATAATGCCTCCAGGACCTGAATCTTGGATCTCGCCAGGCCAGCGGTTTCGATCCGCCTGAGCAACGAATCGCGGTAGTGTTGGCGTAACTCGTCATAGAGCTTCCGTTGCTCAGTTTCGAGTTCGCAGTACACTGTTTGCTCGGTTTTGGACGGCAGTTCACGCGCCACCTGCTCCTTGGTTCGGCGCAAGATAAACGGCCGCAACGCCTGGCCCAGCAGGCGGCGCGTTTCTTCGTCCGGATTACGCATCGACCCGCCGGCGACCTTGAAGGCATTGGCAGCGCCAAGCATTCCCGGGTTGAGAAACTCGAATAAAGTCCACAGCTCACCAAGGTGGTTTTCCACCGGAGTGCCGCTCACCGCCAGGCGGTGTCGTCCGCGCAGAAGTCGCACGGCCTTCGACGATTCGGTTTCCGCATTCTTGACTACTTGCGCCTCATCGAGCACGACGTAATCAAACTCGGCGTCTTTGAAGCGCCAGGCGTCCCGGCGCAGCGTGCCGTAAGTGGTGAGTACCAGGTCGTAAGCGGCGAAGTCATTGCCGTTGCGCTCCAAGCCGGTATGGTCGAGCACGCGCAGTTGCGGCGTGAAGCGTGCCGATTCCTCCTTCCAGTTGTACACGAGCGACTTCGGAACGACCACCAGGGATGGACCGACGGGCTCGCCCGCGGCGCGCAGCTCGCGGCGAGATTCGAGCAGCGCCAGTACTTGCGCGGTCTTGCCCACACCCATGTCGTCCGCCAGGCAGCCACCGAAGGAGAAACGCTGCAGGAAGTGCATCCAACCCAAGCCTTCGCTTTGATAATCACGCAGGCGGCCCACAAATCCCGCGGGCTGTGCCGCAGGTTCGACGCCTTGAAACCGTCGTAGCTCCTCGCGCAGGCGTGCGAAGGTCTCATCGCAGCGGGCTTCTGGTTGCGCCGCCACAAGGGCGTCAAGCAGTCCCGCTTGGCTCTGACGGAAGCGTACATGACCTTGCTCTGGCTCACCCATTCCAGCCAGCGGGCCAATACGGCGGAGCCACTCTTCCGGCAGCACGCCATAGGTTCCATCATCAAGCCGCACCATCTTGTCCCCGCGGCGCAGGGCCCCGAGCAACTCGGGCAGGCGCGCCGTGGTGTTCCCGTACTCTACCTCACCGTGCAACTCGAACCAATCAACGCCACTCGAAACTTCGATGCGGAATGCGCCTGGACGTCGAAAGATCTTTCCTTCGGCTTCGATGTCCCAGCCTGCCTCCACAAGCGAGCGCACGATGCGAGGCAGCTTGCTCGGCGCCAACTCCCACCGCGGCGTAGAATCCGGGTAGGTGGGAGCGCACTGCTTCAGGCCAAGTTGATCGAGAAACGCGCAGGCGGCCTTCTCCTCATTGGAATCCCGGCGTATAAAACGCCGTCCTGCAGCATCGAAAAAGCCTCGCGCCGGATCGAACGCCGCGAACATGCGGCCCTCGTAAGCAAAACACAGTTTCGCATCCAGGCGTTCATTCCAGTACCGGACCCGGGTTTTGGAAATAGTCAAATGAGGATGGGGTGGCAGCATGACCTCCTCGTATCGGAACTCCTCTGGCACCCGCAGTGGCGGCAAGCTCGGACAGCAGAGCAAAGTCGCCAGGAATTCATCGCGTTCCTCTTCGGGAACCGAGATCGAGCCCCGTTTGCGAAGAGCGATGATCCATTCGATCGGGGTATCGCTAGCGAGAGGTGCCACACGGCCTCTCGTGATTACCAGACCTGCCGTGGCCAGGGCCGGGAATGTTGCTTCCCGGCGCTCTTCTCCACGCTCGAAAAAGCCGGCGAGGGTACATGCTGTTTCGCCAACCCGGTTAAGCTCAAGGAGGAAATTCCAGGCACCTCCTTCGTCCCACGCAAGCGGAAGCAGGCTGTCCGGTTCGTTCAGCGGCCGCAGGAAGCAACGTCTCGTGCGCGCCACCAAGGGCATGAGCATGCTGGCCAAAGCGGGCGAGAGCAGCGCGGATTCGGGGATCGGCAGATAAGTTCCCGCGTAGCCGTAGTTAAACGATTGACCTCCCTTCAGAGCGGACAGAATTTCACGATCCTCTGACAGCGGGAGCTGGGCGATCTGGCCTTGGCTCATGGAAAGAACTTTGGGTCGCGAGAAACTGCCATTGGCGTTTCGCTTGCACGATTGCAGTGAGAGAACCAAATCGCTGCCGTGCACGTTTTTCGCGACATCCACGACATACAGGATCTCCCGCTTGGACGGCCAAACCGTGCCATCTCGAGGCGGAAAGACCTCACCGAGCTGCTTCCTCCAGCCCGGTGGTCCCAACTTTGCCGGATTCCGGACGACCGCAGGAGAACGTGATGAGAGGAGCGGCGCCATCCCGTCTTCCTCATAGAGTTCTTCATCGCCATCAAGGTAGTCACCGGCATCTAGGCCATCCGCGCCAAGCGCATCCAAGTCCAGGATCAGCTTGTCGGCCGAGGCGGCTGCGGTCAAATATTGATGCTCGTCTGCGGCAAGGATGGCGGCCCAAACGTGCTTGCAGGGAACGCCCTGCTCCACAAAATGAGGGCAGTCGCACCAAGCCGCAAGTCTGTCGTCTCTCCAGGCAAATTGCACCTCGTACAAGCCGGAACCACGCACGCAGGCAGTAAGCTCGGATTGGGAACCTTCCTGGACCATAACGCGGCCCCTGCAGTAGTAGTCGTCGCCGCGCTTCCGAACATTCTTGGTGAAACTCGCTGCCAGCTTGGTGGAAAGACTCATGCACCTACTCTACAAAACTCTCAGGATATTCTATGCGGGTTTTTCATGATTTTCCATGAGAAGCAAGCTCCTCAGGATCAGTACCGAAGGTGTCTGGCTACCAGCAGCTTCTGGAACCACCTCTGCATCGGAGTTTCCATCTTCGAGCAGAGACGATGGCATCCACAACGATTCGTATCCGTAAAGGAACCACGCCACTTGCCCCGCGTCTCCCGTCCACCACGCGTTGTTTGAACTCGCTCCCGGCCGCTGGTCCAAACTAAAAACTGCTTGTTGGTTCTGCTTCCTCCACTGCACGTCCCACCAATGCCGAGCCGGCATACTGCCCAGAATTGGCTGTCCCTCGATTGTGTAAGCGGCCGGCGAGCGCGCCACCCAATCCAGAAAGGGTTGCCATATCTTTTTTACTTCTTCCGTACTCAAATCGTGGCACACCATCAACAAATCGAGTACATTGTCGCTCGCAATGCGCGCCTGCTCGCCCCAGTGATCGTTGAAAAGACGCTCTCGATAGAAGTCGACGAAGTACCGCAGCAAACGCCGAAACGCGTCATCCGACGCGGCCTTGACCGTAAGGATCGCTGCGCCCCAAAATTCCGGCAGTTCCCGTACGCGCAGCGTCACTTTGCTCACTGCGCCGAAGGTTCCTCCTCCGCCGCCCTTCAGCGCCCAAAACAAATCTGGGTTCGTACATGCATTCGCGACGCGCACTTTCCCATCTGCGGTGACTACTTCCGCCTCCAACAATCCCGCCGCCGCGGTTCCATAATGCTTCGAAAAACTTCCGAAGCCTCCACTCTGAACCAGGCCCGCCACGCCGACCGTAGTGCAGCCGCCGCCTTGCACATACGCGCCGCCTTTTGTCGTCACCGCGTCGTACGCTTGCATCCAAATCGCACCGGAGCCGAGCGTCACCGCGCGTTGTGGGGCATGCCTGCCCTTGCATCCTTGTGGAACAAACGCTTCATGCATGGTGATGTCGTGCATGCGCCGAGTCCACACGAGCAGCGAATCCGCCGCGTTCGAGGTTCCCTGATAACTGTGCCCGCCGCCCTTCACCACCAGCCGCAAATCATTTTCCCGTGCGAAGTTCACCGCCGCTGCGATGTGATCTGCATTGCTTGCCGCCACGACGTAAACGCTGGGTTTGCTCACCCACGCGTCCACCCATCCTAGCGTTTGCGTCAAGCCGGGCTGGTCTCCGATGTAATAGGGATTGTGAATATTGTTGAACAGATGCTGGCAGCCCGCGCTTCCCGTGTCTGTGACGCAAGCCACGATCGGGAATTCCACCGGAATCAAATTTCCGTCGACCTCATCATTCAGCCGCTTCCACGCTACCTGCGGAGGCCACTTCGCATCCGCCGGCCGCCGCCGAATCCCCGCACCAACGCGCGTGACATTCCGAAGGTCCGCAGTTCCAGTATCGCGCGCAAGATTCTTTGCGGCTCCCCATAGCTCGCGCGCCCACAGCGGAACCAGCGCCGCCGTTCCTGATCGTTTTAAGAATGTTCTTCTGTCCATTGAACTGTTGACATCCTCCCCTCCCTGAAGGGAGGGGATTCCTACTGGCTCACCCTAGGCGGGGATACCTTTCGGTGGGTTCCTGACACCACGGGCTTACATCACCCGAAGGTTGCGAGCAAGCTAGCGAGGAGAGACCCTGTGCCTACCAAAAATTAGTTCTCGCTAGCTGATTGCACTTAACGCGGCGATGTTGTCCCAACCAATCGATGATAAGTTGGAGACGCTCACTCGCCGGCGGCGAACCGAACTGATTTGCTCAGCAGCTCCAGACTAATCTTCCTTACTCGCCCTTGGTGGCGATTAGCGGCTTCAATCCGAGAAATAAAGTACGACGGCTCTTCCGGATCCATGGCATTGGGGCTCCCGTAGGAAAGAATCAATCCGTAAAGCCGTGTTTTGGCATCCGCAGTTTCGGTCGCGCCTTCTGCTTCCATTTGCGCAGTTTCGGCTACTTCCATGCGCGCGGTATTAAAGATCCACAAATTGTGACGGCCTCGCAAACCCGTGGTGTCGACCGGATCGCCCAATTCCTCGCGATGGTACCAGACCGTGGTGTTTGGATGGTCGAGGAGCGCGGCGCGTCGATTAGCCCATTCGTTTGAATCGGGATCAGTCGAGTCAAGGATAAGCAGTCGCACGTGTGCGCCTCGCAAGAGACAGCTCTCGGCAAATAAAATATCGCCCTCTGCCATACCCCCGCAGATCGCTAGGTCGTCCTTGCCAATTTTCCAGTCATCATCGAGGATCTGATTCATGAGGCATTGCACCTCCGGAATGGACCGTCGCGGAAACCGCCTCTCCGGTGATCCCGGAGCGTCGCACGGGTAGCCGTAATACACAAACACTTTATGCCACGTTTGTGGAACCGGTAGCTTCTGTAGAGCATCCTCAACCAGCTCCATAACCGCACCTACGATCTCTGTCTTGAACTGTAAACGTTGCAAAAAGCACGCTCGCTCCTTTAGGAGCCGTAAGTAGAACCGAGTGGCGGAAGGCACTGCACAGGCGTCGGCAATGGCGCGAAGCGTACCTTCCTTGTTGCCTTTCAGTAACTCCAAACCCGAAAGGGCTACTGCGGTCCAGAATTGGGCATCATGGTCTCCCGTTTCCTCCGCGATTTGCCTTGCTGAGGTGGCCGAATAATGTACGACTGTGACGAGTTCGTTTCGGTCGAGCAAACCGGGTGGCAGCTCTATCTTGCCAAAGAGGTCCTCTGTGACGGCCATAAGAAGCAAGGCATTGTAGCCACCCATGTACTGCTCAGGATGATCCGATTGCGCCTTGTAAAAACAACGAATTGAGGAATGCAGCAAGCGGTCCGATTTTCTTGCCCGCTCTCGCGGATCAGGTGCATGTTTCCACTCCAGATACCATAGCAGGCGATAGACAAATCCCAAGGTGAGATTGACCAGCGGGTTACCCTCGTGCTGCTTCAGAATGGCTTGCAGCTGCTGCTCGGCTCGCAGGCTGTCCCCACTGATGGCGTGAACGACACCGAGATACATTTGAGCGACGATATTATCCGACTGCAACAGAAGCATTTCATTAAGCACCTCCTCGGCAGCAGCAAACTGACAGAGTCCAATCAACGCGCGTGCCGCTTCCCAGAGAATCTTGCATCGATGAATGCGGGTGGGGGCGTCTTGAGCAATGGTAATGATGTGACCAGGCCGATTTAGTTGCTGAGCCGTCTCGACTCGCTCAAGCCAATTGCGCTGAAGTGTTCCAAAATAATGCGCCCGAGATGTATCGATGTCGTCCCAATTAGCGGCTTTTAGACCTGGTAAGTGCGAGTAGACGGGACTACCTGTTCCTTGGGATTCAGAGGCGAGGGCCCGCGAAAAAATCTTCGCAAGGTCATTGATTGCCTGGTGAATCTCTCCGCTCTCGTCAGCGGAAGGAATATGCTGATCGCCATCCTTGGTTGCGAACAATTTGCCGTTGTACGTGAAGCTGCGGTCTTGAGCCACGTCGAAAGGACGTTGGGTTGGCCATCCTCCTTGGACGATAAAGACCCCGCGTGGACAGACGCCATCTCGGACTCCAAGTTCGTAGTAGACATTTGGATTCAAGGTGGATAGATCCGCCACTACCACATCAGCGGTAACCAACTCGAAAAACATGTCCGTCCGGATGTCCCCTGCCGACACCTCGCTATCAGCGCGAAACGGCTGGCAGCCAACCTTATCTAGAGCTGGCGCGATAAGTTCGTCATAGATGCGATCGAAATTGACCCTGGGTTGTTTTGGGGGGAGCAATCCGAACGCGTGTGTCGCCGATGGAATTTGGACTTCTTTGCCAAATGGCATGACGACGAACGCTCGAAGCTTCATTATGCCCCCCAAGACTATTTGGACTGGCTACGAGTTTAGCCCATCGGTCAAGCTACTGAGCGGATAATATACTACTCCATAAGCTCGATGGCTCCAGCCGCACTGTCAAGACTGGTTTCCCCCGCCGATCCGAAGGGGACCCGGAATGATTACGCTGCTGCTGTGGCCAGTTTGAAGGACGTGATCGCGTCTTCGGTCTTGCCAAATATCTCAAACACTGTCACGAGCCTTGTAATCTCCAGCACCTCTTTTGCATGATTGCCGAGGTCAGCGAGTTTGATATCACCGCCGACTTTCCGAGCTGACGCGTAGAGAGCCACGAGAGTACCCAGGCCCCCGCTATCGATGCGAGTGACGTCCCCTAGGTCCAACACAATTTGTGGGGATTTGCCCAACAAGTCATTTACACGAATGCGCAGAGACACTGACTCCTCGCCAAAGAGGATCGCGCCCCTGAGACGGACTACGATGACCTCATCTATCGTTCTGCTGGTGATGTTAAGGGCCATGAGACCTCCCCGCCACAGCCGTGTGACTGCGTCGATGCGTACTATCGGCTGATTGATACCTGTGGCTTTGGTACGATGCCCTCCTTGTCCTCGGGACGAGAGATAATCACCAGAACCTAGTTCCACACATATAGGTAGTGCAAGTTCGGCCAGAAACGTATCACCCCCCTGAGCCAGCGGAACTCAGGAGAGACGAAATCCACAAGTACGATTAGCGCGTTCCCAGGACTTGAGCCAGCTGCAGTGCAAGCCTCGGGGATATAATGACCCGGAGTAGAGGGCGGGAGGCGGTTATGAAGACACCATTGCGGAGAAAGACTGGGAAAATGGCGAGTGCGGCGGGGACGACCACAGCCGCGATGGCATTGGTGGTGATTTTGGTAGGGATGGCGAGCGCGAACAAAAAAGAGAAAGTGGTGCTGCCGGATTATGTGTGGAAGGCGAAGACCGTGCTGGTGGTGATTTTGCCAGATGCGGGAGAGCCGACGGATGACCCGTTTGCGAACCGGAGGGCCCAAGAGGAAGTGGAGAAGGCATTCATGAAATGGGGACGGTTCCAGTTGACGCTGGATGCGGAGCTGGCGGACCTCGTGGTTGGAGTGAGAAAAGGAACGGGAAGGATTGCGAATCCGACGGTCAATGGTGGCCCCGTGGATTCACGACCCGGGACGGTTGAGGCCACGGACGATGCGATACGGGTGGGAGTGACGAAGGGGCGCCCTCCGGACGTGACGCAGCCGGGAGGTCCGCTAGGAACGAATGGAACGGGTGGGTCCACGACCGACAA
>Ga0207693_10005579_pt1 | contig 10469 bp, 6 predicted proteins | sample LARL81metaG_FD_184347 | JGI IMG/M metagenome (GOLD analysis project Ga0207693, IMG submission 184347) | Corn, switchgrass and miscanthus rhizosphere microbial communities from Kellogg Biological Station, Michigan, USA - LAR L8-1 metaG... | ecosystem: Host-associated > Plants > Roots >... | reverse complement strand
GGTTGCCGCCATCACCGAGGATGCGTTTCCCGGCTATGGCGAGATCATCACCCAGATCTGGCGCATCAAGCAGCTCGAATATGCCTGGCTGCGCTCGCTGATGCGGCGCTACCAGGATTTCTCGACCGTGACGCGCGACTCGCTTACCTACACGCTGCGCTGCCTCGGCCTGCAATCCGATCCGGGCGATTTTGAACGCATCATGGATAAGTATCTGTATCTCGATCTCTATCCGGATGCGACCGCGACGCTTTCGAAGCTGAAAGACCGCAAGCTCGCCATCCTCTCGAACGGCAGCCCTGCCATGCTCGATGCGCTGGTGCGAAACAGCCGGCTTGACCGGATACTGGATGCGACTATCAGCATTGACGCAAAGAATATCTTCAAGCCAAGTCCGGACGCCTACACCCTGATCGAAGAGACCCTGCACGTGCCGCCGTCGGAAGTCCTGTTCATCTCCTCAAACCCGTGGGATGCCTGCGGCGCCAAGGCGTTCGGCCTCAACGTCGCCTGGATCGAGCGGGTGACGCCGGAGGCGATGGCGCTTCTGTGCGTCCAAAGCGACGTCGTGCCGCCGCTGACGATGTTCAAGGCAATCCGCACCCAGATGGATGAATTGGGACTTGCGCCCGATTACCGCATCCATTCCTTGTCCGAACTGCCCGAGCTAATTGCCGCCGAAAAGCGTTGAACATGAGTCTTGAATCCGTTCGCGCCTTCTTCGCCGGGAACGCGCCCGATATTTCCGTGATCGAATCCACCCAAAGTTCCGCAACCGTGGCACTGGCCGCCGAGGCTTATGGCGTCGAGCCGGCACGCATCGCCAAGACGCTCTCGTTGCGCGTCGGCGATCGCGTGGTGCTGATCGTCACCAGCGGCACCTCGCGGATGGACAACAAGAAGGTGAAGGCGCTGTTCGGTGGCAAGCCAACGATGCTCGGCCTCGACGAGGTCGCCGAGATTACCGGCCACGAGGTCGGCGGCGTATGTCCGTTCGGGCTGAAGGCGCCGCTGCCGGTCTATTGCGACGTGTCGCTGAAAGCATTCGATGTCGTCGTGCCGGCCGCGGGCTCGACCCACAGCGCAGTCAAGATCACGCCGGCGCGGATGGCGGAACTGACGTCGGCCGAATGGGTCGACGTCTGCGAGCATCCAAAGGCGGAAATGCCGGCCTACTCGGCGTCGTCATAAGGCCTGGGCTGCACCGGTGCGGCCTGTACCGGCGGCGCGGCACGCGCGCGCGGAGCGGCCTGCTGTTGTGGTGCACGCGCCGCTTGTTGCGGAGTGCGCGGGTGCGCTGGCTGGGCGTTGGCGCTCGATTTGAATACCGCGCGGCAGTTGCTCGAAAGTTGCGGCGCATTCTGCCGCAAACATGTCACGATCCGGTCGGCGTCCGGTATCTGATCGCTACAGAGCCGCCAGACGTCGGGCGTGCAGGCCATCTGCTGTTCCCAGGTTCCGCGATTTTCTTGCGCGGACGCGGCACTTTGCGCGGCCAATCCGCCGCCGACCGCTGTCGCAAGGCTGAGGAGAATCCGCAGCGTTCGCATGCCGGGTCCCTTTCTCTTCCTCTTCGGATGACATTTCAGCGCTCCGCGCGAGTTCCGCACGGCATACGCCTTCCCAGACTGCCAATTGAATGAGGCCGGGCGAGGTTCACCGCGCGCAACTAAATGTGAAGAAAAACTTCGCGATACAGCCGGATTCGCGGTGCGCGGCACGTGAAAACTCTATCGCGGAAAGCCGTCGCGCAAGAAACGACCGACTACAAAACGCGGCAATTTGAACCATCCGCAGCCGCGGCTCCGCCTTCAATTTATAGTTGCCTCACGGCGCCCCCTATAGCATGCTGTCGCCATTGCCGAACGACGCATTTTTTTGAAATCGACAGCCTTGCGAGATTTCCCATGGCGGATTCGATCCAGGCAATTTTCGTCACGCCGGGCCTTGCCTTTGCCCGGCTCGGCGGCAGCTCCACGCCGCAATTCGCGTATGACTGGATTGATACGCGTGCGCCGCGCGCGGATGGCGAGACCAGCATCGCGCCGACCTGGACGATCGCGATCCAGCCCGACGGCTCGCCCGCGCCGTTCATGCCTGACAGCGTCACGTTCCGCGACGGCGACCTGGTCCGCCCCGTCGCGCCGTTCTACGAGATCTGGGCGCGCGTTGCAGATGCCGGCGGCGCGCTGCGCGAAGTGCCGCTGACGCCGACGCTGTTGCAGGCGAACGGCCTTGCGCTCGCATCACTGCAGATGAAAGTGACGGCGCAAAACCTCAAGGCGGCGCGGCGCACCGGCAACCGGCAATTGGCCTTCGGCACGTTCCCGCCACTCACGATCAGCGCCAGCAACAACTCGCGCATCGCGATTCTCGGCACCAGCCCCACGACGGCACCGACACCGATGATTCCGGCGGGCCGCAGCATTTCGCTCGGCAGCGTGCAGTTCCTGCGCAGCATTCCGCAACCGGCCAACGAGCCGTGGTCCGCCTTCGTCAACGTCGAAACCATTCGCTTCCGCTACACGCCGGGCACCGGACTGTTCTACGGCCCGCCCGAGGCGGCGCAGGCGATCCCGCAAAACGGGCGGCCGACGCCGGCTGTCCGTCCCGAGAATGCCTTTCTCAACCCGAATGCGGGCTGGCGCGGCGCGGCAACGATCGGCCTGGTCGTGCCCGGCGACACCTATGACGTGATCAACCAGCGCCAAGGCGGGACCGGACCTTCGCTCGGCGTGATCGACGACACCTGCGAGGTGCATTTCGAGATTTCCCTGCAGCGCGGCGCGGCGCTGCCGGTATTGACCGCCAAATCGGTGGCGTTTGTCGGCCCGCCCGACTTCGCTCCCGACCGGCGTCCCTTCCTCTCCGCCGCCGACGAGCTGAACGACCGCGACGCCGACGCCGCCACCCGCAACGCAGCGCTGAGCGACGACGACCTTGACCGCTGGGTCGGCGATCTCTTCGAGCGCATTTACGAGACGGTGTCGTTGCTCAACGTCGACCTTTATCGCGGCGCTCGGGGCGCGGACCTGCCGGCGCAGAAGCTCAAGGCCAACGATATCGACGAGGGCGCGCGCGACCGGCCGACCACTGCGATGGGTGGCCGCGATGCGCTGCGTAATCCGCTCTACAAACTCGCCCCGCCGGGCGATGACGATCCGCTTCCGCTCAGCGCGCACGCCCGGATGCGGCATCGCGCGCTGAGCGACCTGCAAAACCTGATCGAGCTCATCGCGCTCGATCCGAACCGCCTCGCCGCCCTGGTGCGGCCGCCGTTCGAGATCGAGGCTTTCGAGAACCCGATCGCGACCTCGATGCGGATGCCGCCCTTCATGCGTCAGTCCAACGCCCAGCCGCTGACGCTGACAAATTGGCAATACGATCTCCTGATGCACTGGGTCACCCGTATCAAGCAGCGCGCGCAGGCGGGCGGCGTGTCCTTTGCGGTGCGCGGCGCCGGACCGCGCAGGCTGTCGCCCTCCGCCGCAGCAAGGCGCGCAAGCGTGCTGGCCCGGATCAAGGCTGCCGCGGACGAGCACTGATGCAGGCCCGAGCCACCATCGAAGCCGATCCGGCGGCGCCCCTGTTCAGGCGCTTTCGATCGGCCGCCGGCGATCATCTCCTGATCGTGCCGCACACGCGCATCTTCGACCTGCCGCCGGCGCTGGCCGCGAGCTTCGATGCCGACTCCGATGACGCCGACCGGCTCGTCGCCATGCTCGGCGAAACCTCGCCGCTGGAAGCCGATCTGGCGATGGTGGTCACGCCGGCGCCGCAAAGCCTGTCGCTGAACGTCAGCTCATCCTGCAATTTGTCCTGCGGCTATTGCTATGCCGACCGCGGCGGGTTCGGCGGCGCGCAGGCGCAGGCCATGACCTTCGATGTCGCGAAAGCGGCCGTGCAGCGGCTCGTCGCAGGCGCTGATCCGGCGCGGCCGATCACGATCGGCTTTCTCGGCGGCGAACCGCTGCGCAACCGCGGCCTGGTTCATGCGGTCGTAGCCCTTGCCGGCCGCCTGGCGCAGCAACGTGATCTCGACCTCCGCTATTCGATCACGACCAATGGCACGCTGGTCACGGACGCCGACATCGAGCTGTTCCGCAGTCATCGTTTCGCGGTCACCGTCAGCGTCGATGGCGACGCGGTCGCGCATGACGCGCAACGCCCGCTTCGCAACGGCAGTGGCAGTTTTGCGCAATTGGCAAGGCGCGTTCGGCCGCTGCTGAGCGATCCGGGGCTTGCCCAGGTCGCGGCGCGCATGACGGTGCGATCCGGCCGCTTCGAGCTCAAGCGCCGGCTCGACGCCGTCTGGTCGCTGGGTTTTGCCGAGGCCGGCGTTGCGCCGTTGCGTGTGACCGCCGACCAGAGCGAACTGGACAAGGACGACTGGGCGCCTTACCGCGATCAATTGATCGGCGTCGCGCGCGAGGAGCTTGATCGCGCCAGGCGCGGGCTGCCGATCCGGCTCACCAATTTTGCGGTCGCGCTGAAACAGATCCACGCCGGCGCGAGCTCGCCCTATTCCTGCGGCGCGGGCGGTGGTTATTTTTCGGTCGCCGCCGACGGCGACTGGTACGCCTGCCACCGCGCGATCGGCGACAAGGATTATCGCCTCGGATCGGCCTCCGCGCTCGATACCGAGCGGCGGCACGCATTCCTCGTCGAGCGGCATGTGCATGCCAAGGCGGACTGCCGCGTCTGCTGGGCGCGCTATCTCTGCTCGGGCGGCTGCCATCAGGAGGCGAGCGCGCGAAGCGAGGCGAGCTGCGATTTCATCCGCGACTGGCTCGACTTCTGCCTTGCGAGCTATTGCGAGCTTTCGAGCGCGCGGCCCCAGCACTTTGTCGATCGATCTTCGTCGGGAGCAGCACAATGGCACCGGTTCAATCGCCAAAACTGATCGCGCGAAACGTGGCGGCGGTCCGCCGTTTTGCCGATGCATCGAGCCTGATCCGGACCATTGCCGGAAATCCGGTTTCGACGCGGCTGGAGTCCGGAATCGGAAACTGTTTTCCCGGGTTGGAATGCGACTTGCGCAATCTCGAGCGGCGCTTCTTTCCCTTCCTCGAAGTGGATATCGGCGATTCGCAGATCGCGCTGGTCGGCGTCGATACCGATGGGGTGGCGCGCGCAACGGCCGCGGGCGGTGTGTCGCAGGCAGATGCCGTGAACTATTCGACCCTCGCCAACGAGCTGGCAACCGGACGTGCCGTCTTTGTGTCGCGCCTCTCGGGCAGCTTCGGCATCCTCGGTCGGCTCGACGTAACGCTCGATTCGCCGAGCACCCGGGCCGATTTTCCGCAATCGAGCACCGGTCCGAATCGGAGACCACCGGACGCGTGGACCGCCGTTCGGCTGTTGACGGAAGGGACCGATGTCACGCTCGTGTTCGTCAATGACGGCGGGCCGGGAACGGTGCGGCTGACGGCCAAGCGCGCGCGCTATCTCGACGACAACGGCACGCTTTCCGCCGCCTTCCTGCCCGGGGAGCTGTCGCAATCGCTGTGCAGCCCATGGACGCACGATTTCCGCGATTGCGGCTGCTTCTACTGGGCTTCCAACCATCCCGACATTGCTCAGCCGGTGCTGCCGGCCAACACGTCGCCGGACCAGGCCTGGAACGCCGCCGTGGCATGGGAGCGCCGCCTCCGCGCCATCAATCCGACGACCCCGCCAGCGCCGGCCAGCGAAAACCCGCCGGACGAACTGCGCCACTACGAAATCAACAATCGCTGGCAGGAGCTGCACTTCGTGGTGGGACGCCGCGAAATCACGGCGCCCTTTGTGCAAAACCCGGTTGTCGGCGCGCCCTTCGCCAGTCGTGCCGAATTGATGGAAAACCTGAACTATGCCGCCGGCGTCGAGCTCGCGGTGGCGCAGGAATATCTGGCGGCCGCCTATTCGCTGAAGCCGGACAACGATCCCTCGCTTGGCGCCGCCGCTGACCTGCGCGACGATGTAAGGGCGACGCGCGCCGAGCTGCTGCGGATTGCAATCGGCGAGATGCGACACATCCGCGCCGTCAATGACGTGATCCGCGGCTTCTCGGATGCCGGGACGTTCGAGCCGGCTTTGCGGGTCGCGAGCCAGCTGCCGCACCAAAACCCCGGTCCGTTCCAACCGGTGAATCCGCGCGCCGCGACGCGGGCCGCGATCAAGGACTTCATCGAGATCGAGGCCCAATCGAAGGGCGTCGACGGCCTCTACAACAACATCCTCGCCACCATGCTGTTTCCGCCCGCCGATGTCGTAGCCTTCGTCACCGATGAGTGGAAGCAGGCGATCCGCTCCGTCATCGCCGAAGGCGAGGACCATTTCGAGACGTTCCTCAATATCCAGGAATGGCTGAGCAACCATGCCGAAACGGAATATCTGCGCTCGCAGGCGCCGGCGCGGCCCCCGGCCGGCAACGGCCAGAATGCAGAGCTGCAGGCAGCGTACGTGTCGCTATTGAACAATTTGCACACCGGCTACAGGAAGGGCCGCTTTCTCGGCTCCAACGAGATCAACGCCGCGCGCAACGCGATGGTGGGTACGGGCGGCATCGTCGCTAAAGCCGAGGCGGTGGCACGCCAGAATTTCCTGGTCGTCTTCAACACGCCCGTCGATACGCGATTTGCGCCGATCGATCCGCCCGGCCTTGTGGTCGCCTGATTGCCGATGCACGCGCCGAGACCGCTGATCGTACTTGGATGCGGGCCCGTCGGCCTGCTGGCGGCGATCCGCGGCCGGCAGCTTGGCCTGGATGTCGAGATCCACGCCAGCGAACGGCCGCTTTCGCATCACGCGCCGCGGGTCGAGTGCGTGCCGTCGCAGACTATCGCGCTGCTGGTCGAGTTCGGCGTGCACCCAAGACTTCTCGGCGTCGACCGGCTGTTCAGCGAACGGAGCATGCAATGGTCCGGCTTCGCCGCCAGCACCAGCCCGACGCCCGCCGTCGCGCATGTCGGGCGGCCCGCGCTCGACATCGCGCTGCTGGAATTGGCGTTGCGCGCCGGCGTCAGCCTTCATGTGCTCGGCGACGGCCGGCTGGATGAATTCAGGCGGCGGCAAGAGGATTGCCTGTTGCTCGACGCCACCGGCAGATCGGCGATCACGGCGGCCCGGCGCATCGCGCCCAAACGCCCGATCGTCGCCCGCCTGTTTCATCTTGCGATGCATCCAAGCCTGCGCAGCGCAGGCCTGATGATCGCCGCGGGGCCGGACGGCTATGCCTACCGGCTCGCCAATGCGGCGACCTTGACGATCGGCATCGTCGGCCGAAACGATTTTGTGCGCGGCGACGGGCGCGAGGTTGTTGGCCGGATCGCGGATTTCGCGCCGTGGCTCGTCGAAGCAATCGCGGGCGAAGATCTGCAGGCTGGTGCCTCGGGACCCGCCAGCGCGCAATTCAGTTTTGGGGAGGACGCGATCACCGCAATCGGCGATGCCGCTTTTGCCCGTGACGCGCTGGCGTCGCAGGGGCTCGCCGTCGGTTTCAGCGACGCGCTGAAGGCGGTGGCACAGCCGGAGCAACGCTCGCGTCTTCGCAGCGAGCGGCAGAAGGCGATCGCGTTGCACGCCGCGCGCGTCGCCGAGCAGATCGAAAGCAGCGCGTTCAAATCGTCAAAACCCTGGATCGAATATGCGCAATTCCTGTCGAGATGGTGCGGTCTGCAACATCGTCGACGTTTGCGCCGGCCGAACCCGCGAGCTAGCCTACTCCACCTTGCCGATCTTCTTCACAGCCGCGATCAGCCGCGCGCTGTCCTCGGCGACGAATTTGGAGAATTCCGGCGCATCCATGTAGGCGACCGGGCTGCCGGCCGTCTCAAAAGTCCTGGTCACCTCAGGGGCCTTCACCGCCTGCGCCATCGCTTCGCGCAGCCGCGTCATGATCGGCACCGGCAGAGCGCTTTGCGCGAACAGCCCGGCCCAGATGTAAAACTCGACATCCTTGTAGCCGAGTTCCCGGAACGTCGGCAGGTCGGGAAAACTCGCGATCCGCTCGGCGCCCCAGTTCGCCAGCACGCGCATCTTGCCGTCTTCGACCTGCTGCTTCAGCGTGCCCGGCGCCGAGGCCAGCGCCTGCACGGTGCCGCCGAGCAATGCTGTCAGCGCGGGACCCGCGCCGCGGAACGGCACGTGCAACAGTGTTATTCCCGCACTTGCCGCAAACATCTCCATTGCGACATGCAGCGTGCCGTAGGGACCGGACGACCCGTAGGGGATTTGCCCCGGGCGCTTCCTGGCGTCATCGACAAAATCCTGCAGCGTCTTCCACGGCGCCGAGGCGGGCACCGCGAGCAAGGTCGGATCGGCCAGCACGCGCGCGATCGGCGCGAATTGGGAAACTTCATAGGCGACGGGCCGGTCGAACAGCCGGTCGGCCTCGGGGAGCACCGCGAGCGAGGACAGCGTCATCAATAGCGTGTAGCCGTCGGCGTCCGCCCGCGCCGCCTGCGCATTGCCGACCGAGCCGCCGGCGCCGCCGGCGCGGTTGTCGACGATGACGGGCTTGCCGAGGATTTTCTCCAGCGCCGCCGCGACCGGTCGCGCGGCGAGGTCGGCCTGGCCACCGGCCGGAAAGGGCACGATCATGGTGATGTTGCGGGTGGGATAGTCTTGCGCAAAGGCGGTATTCACGAGCGCGGTTTGCGTCAGCGGCAACGTGACGACGGCCTTCAACAGTTCACGGCGATTCATCGGCAGTTTTCTCCCCAGCGCTTTTGCTTCGGTTTGTAAGCCTATCCTACCGGAGAATCCGTAGGGTCGGCAAAGGCGCGTCTATCGCGCCTTTGCCCACCCTACGGATTGCCGGCTCTTTTCTTCCCCTTCGCAAAATGCTTCGCCAGAAACTCCGCCAGCACCTCGACGCGGGCGGGGCGCGGGCCGCCGGGTGGCGTGACGAGATGCACGGCGCTTTCGGGTTGCTTCCAGCCTTTCAAAATCACCTCGACCGCGCCTGATGCGATGGCGTCGCCGACGATGAAGTCGGGCAGGTCGGCGACGCCGAGGCCGGCGATCACCGACGGCAGCACGGCTTCACCATTGTTGACGCGCAAGGGACCGGCAGGCCGGACGCTCGCCTGCTCGCCGGCGGCGTTTGTGTAGTGCCAGACGCCGGCCGTCGACAGATAGGCGTAGCCGAAGCATTTGTGCTGGGCGAGATGCATCGGATGCGTCGGCCGGCCGTAGCGCTTCAGATAGGACGGCGCCGCCACCGTGTAGCGCGGCATCGCGCACAGGCGCCGCGCGATCAGCGAGGAGTCCGGCAACCGCGCGATGCGAAGACCGGCGTCAAACCCTTCGCCAATCAGGTCAACGATCGCATCACTTAAGTGGAGGTCGATCGACACTTCCGGATATTTTTCCAGAAATTCCGGTAGCAGTGGCGCCACTGCCTTGACGCCAAACGTCATCGGCACCGCGAACCGCACGAGGCCGCGCGGGGTCGTCGACTGTGCCAACGCCTCGTTCTCCGCGGCCTCGCCGTCGGCCAGCAGCCGCGCCGCGCGTTCAGACAATTTCTGGCCAGCATCGGTCAAGGCAAGCCGCCGCGAGGTGCGGTTGAACAGCCGTGCGCCCAGCCGCTCCTCGAGCCGGCTGACCGCCTTCGAGACCGTCGCCTTGGACAGCGAAAGCTCGGTCGAGGCCGCCGCAAATGACCGTAATTCCACGACTTTCGCGAAAATCGCGAGCCCTTCGAAGTCCGGAAGTTTTGCCATCGGCCGATCGCCTTTTCGCGCAGAATAGGAAACAATGAGTTTCAATAGTTTCTATTTCTATACCACAGCGGGAGGCATATCCAAGCGTCATCGGAATTTCAGGCAATGGAGAGATCCAATGACCAAGAAGCTTTCAGGCCAGGTAGCCCTCGTCACCGGCGGTTCACGCGGCATTGGCGCAGCCAGTGCCAAGGCGCTCGCCGATGAAGGCGCCAACGTCGCCATCAGCTACGTCGCTTCGCCCGACAAGGCCGAAGCCGTGGTCAGCGAATTGAAAGCCAGGGGCGTCAAGGCCCGCGCCTACAAGGCGGACCAGGCCTCCTCCGCCGACGTCGATCGGCTGGTGAAGGATGTCGCCAGGGATTTCGGCCGGCTCGACATCCTCGTCAACAATGCCGGCGTTGCGATCGGTGGGCCGATCGATGATGCCAACGCCGACACCGTGGCGCTCGCCCGCCAGGACGAGATCAACGTGCACGGCGTGATCACCGCGATCCGCACCGCTGCAAAACTCATGCGCGAAGGCGGACGCATCGTCACCATCGGCTCGGGCATCGCCACCCGCGCTTCGTTCCCGGGACTTGCCGACTATGCCGCCACCAAGGCTGCCGTCGTCGGCTACAGCAAGGGCGCGGCGCGCGATCTCGGACCGCGCGGCATCACCGTCAACGTGCTGCAGCCCGGCTCGATCGACACCGACATGAATCCGAAGGACGGCCCCGGCGCCGAAGCGCAGCGTCCGCTGCACGCGCTGCAGCG